>VFSW01007519.1_pt1 | contig 15800 bp, 8 predicted proteins | sample 5358111 | NCBI WGS metagenome assembly VFSW01 (sample SAMN11554181, study PRJNA540505) | mine drainage metagenome | isolation source: sediment from site ElyBrook_90M | place: USA: Ely Copper Mine, Vershire, VT | collected 2017 | reverse complement strand
AGGGCGGTGCCTGGCAGTCATCCAGCCACCGCGGCAGTCGCGCCATCAGCTCGGCGGCATCGACGCTGTATTCGCTGCCGAGCGCGTCGAGTGCGCTGCCCGCGCCATTCACAGTGCCTTCCAGCGCGTAGCAGGGCTGCGGGTTCTCACCGAGCACCCGCACAGTGAGCAAGGCTGGCACAGCGCCCGGATCGTGATCGAGCAGACGCTGCACGAAGGCGCCGGTGCCGATATTCATATAGACACTGTCGTAACGCGGCCGGCCGGCGGCGAACAAGGCGGCGGGCTGGTCGCCGTGACAGAGCATCAACGGGACAGGTACCGTCCCGACGGACAAACTACCGAACGCATGCCGGTTCGGTACGCAGCGTGGCAGACAATCCATCGGCACGCCGAACAGCGCGGCCAGATCGGGATCCCAGTCGCGCGTGCGCCGGTTCCACAGCAGTGTGCGCGCGGCATTGCCGCTGTCGATCAGCAGCGGCCGTTCGCGGAGAAGATGGAACAACAGAAAGGCGGCGAGCGGGCCGCAGGCGAGTCGCCCGCCCGCTGCCGCACCCTGCACGGCGGGAACGTGATCGAGACACCAGCGCAGTTTGCTGACGCCGTAATGAGCGGACAACATCAACCCGGTGATGTCGTGAATCCTTCCGGCCGCGTTGTCGAAACCGCGCAGCCAGTCCCGCGCGCGCCGGTCCTGCCAGCTCAGCACCGGCGTCAGTGCCGCACCGTCGAGGCGATCCCAGCACACCACGCTGCTGCGTTGCGTTACCAGAGCGGCGGCGGCGATGTCCTTGCTGCGTGCTCCGAGCTGCGCCGCCACGGTCGCGATGCAATCGCGCAGTCCATTGACGATCGCCTCGGGATCCTGTTCGACGCGATCGCCCGCGCTACGCCGCACCGCGCAGGCAACGCTGGCCTGCGCGAGGCAGCGACCGTGCGCATCGAACACCAGCGCGCGGCTGGCGTGACCGCCCTGATCGAGGGTGAGGTAGAGGGCGTGACTGGAAGGATGATCAGCGTGCGGCATGGCAACTGCGGGACGTCCGCCGTACCGGGAATCTCTGAATAATTCCCGGTAGGACCGGCTTCAGCCGGCCATCGCCTTGTTCCGACCGCACCGGCGGTCGGAAGCCCGCCCTACAAAAGAAAGTGCCCGGAGCTTCCTTAACCTTGAGCGACGGCGGCATCGTCGTGCAGCACCGACATCAGGTAAGGCAGGGTCACCATGCCGACCAACCGCTTGTCGGCGTTCACCACCGGCAGATGGTTGATGTGATGCCGCGCGAACAGTGGCAGCAGGTGAATCACGTCGGTCGTTTCATTGACACTGATGACATGGGTCGTCATCAGATCACGGGCGAGACGCGGTTTGGCCTGTCCGTGGCGCGCCTTGTGGAAATAATCGATCAGGCATTGCGGAAAGCCGCGCTGGCATTCCTCGGCCGACTCTTTGAGAAAATCGTTGATGGTGATGATGCCGTGCACATGCCGGTTGGCGTCGACCACCACCACGCCTTTGGCCTTGTCGTTTTGCATCAGGCGCCAGACAGCGAGCAGATCGGTGTCCGCCGCCACGGTGACAGGCGCGCGGTTCATGACATCAGCGCTCGCCACGCCCTGGACACGACGCATATGCGCATGCACGGACGCCAAAGCGTAAATCCTTTCCAGATCCTCATTGGAGACATCGATAACGGCGTTGATTTCTTTGATCGCCGCTGTAATATCGTCTCTGTCCACGGTGCGCATGCCGGCTTCCTGCACCGCCTTCACGGTAGGCGGTGGACTCCAGAGCTGGTGCAAAGACAGCGGATACCAGCGGCGAGTGGCGATATTGTTGAACAGCAGCGCCACCGCCAGCATCACGGCAAGATTGTAGGTTATGGGCGTGATGAGGTAGTGATAACCGAGTGCGTGCGTGGCCGGACTGCCAATGATGATGGCCAGTGCCGTCCCGCCGCCCGGCGGGTGTATGCAGCGCAGATAGGCCATAAGCAAGATGGAACCGCCTACCGCCAGACCCGCCGCCGCGTAGAGATTCGGCACATGGTCATAGACAGTGATGGCGACCGCGGTGGACACCAGATGGCCGCCGACAAAGGCCCAGGGTTGCGCCAACGGGCTGTGCGGCACCGCGAACAGCAGCACGGCCGACGCTCCCATGGCGCCGCCGATCAGCAGCGCATCGTGAAACCCCAGGTAATGCCCGCTGATGAGTGTGGGGATAAAGATGCCGAGAAAGCCACCGATACCCGAGATGATTTTCTCGCCGTGCGAGGTGGGGCCCTGTGGTGGGGCCAGGAAGGTTAACAGTTCTTTGGAATTCACGGCGTCATTCTAGCATCACAGATCAGCCGGATGGAACGACATCTCTAGAGATCGGTAACCGACGGCAGACAGCACCGGTAGTGTAAACTAGCAGAAACCCCAATTGCCACATTTGCAGCGGAGCTTGCCGGCGATACTATCGGCGCCCAATGCACGTCAACGTCTATCCGAGCGGGAGGGAAAAAATGGGCATAGGACGGTCAGAGGGTCTAAGCAAAGTTCCCGAGGTAACACTCATCTTCTGGAGCATAAAAGTGTTGGCGACGACACTCGGAGAAACCGGCGGAGATGCCGTATCCATGTCGATGAAGCTCGGCTATCTCGTCGGCACCGAGATATTTGCCGCCATCTTCATGGTGGCTGTAATCGCACAAATTTCCGCGAAAAAATTCCATCCAGCGATCTACTGGACCACGGTCATCGCGACCACAACCGTTGGAACCACGTTGGCGGACTTCGCGGATCGTTCTCTCGGGATTGGCTATGCGGGCGGAACGGCAATTCTTTTCACGGCACTTATGGCATCGCTTCTCATTTGGTACCGCGTACTTGGTTCGGTCGCGGTGGACACCGTGAGCTCACCGAAATCCGAGATGTTCTACTGGATAACCATCATGTTTTCTCAAACCTTGGGAACGGCCCTCGGTGACTGGACGGCGGATACGGCGGGCATTGGCTACGGTGGCGGCGCTATCGTTTTTGGCGCACTGTTGGCGGTTATCGCCGCGGCATATTACCGCACAAAGATTTCCCACACGGCACTCTTTTGGGCGGCATTCATTCTTACCCGGCCACTGGGCGCGGTGGTCGGCGACTTCCTGGACAAACCGTTAAACAAGGGCGGCTTGGAACTGAGCCGTTTCTCCGCGTCGGCGGCCTTGCTCGTGTTAATCATTGCCGGCATCGGCCTCTTTCCACATAACCCGGCAAAGAAGGCGCATTGAACATGCTATCCAATCAACACCCCGTAGAGGTGGGTCCGAGACCCGCCCTTGCCTCGGGGTATTAGGCTAAATCCGCCTTCAAGCACACGGTGGGGCACGCACCACGCGCCCCCGCGTGGCTACGCCGTCTCATCATGACGTGAGCCGCAGCAACAGGCTGTTAAGACGCGCGACGAAAGCCGCGGGGTCATCCAGGCGGCCACCGGCGGCAAGCAGCGCCTGATCGAACAAAACCTGCGACCAGTCGCTGAAGCGCTGGTCATCATCCTCCGCTTTCAAACGCACGACCAGCGGGTGATCCGGATTTATCTCCAGAATCGGCTTGGTGTCCGGCAGTTCGTGACCGGCGGATTTGAGCATGTGCTGCAAATGTACCGCCATTTCATGCTCGTCCTGAATCAGGCAGGCCGGCGAGTCGGTCAGGCGCTGACTCACTTTCACTTCGCGCACCTGCTCTCCCAGCGTCTGCTGTAATCGCTGCACCATATCCTTGAACTTGTCCTGCGCCTCTTCCAGGTGTTGCTTTGCTTCGGTGTCGGCGAGCCCCCCCAGATCGAGCGCGCCTTTGGCGACCGATTGCAGGTGCTTCTTGTCGTACTCGGTGAGATGCGAGACCAGCCATTCATCGACGCGGTCGCTGAGCAACAGCACTTCAATGCCCTTGCGGCGGAAAATCTCCAAGTGCGGGCTGTGCCGTGCGGCGGCGAAGCTCTCGGCGGTGACGTAATAGATCTTATCCTGGCCGTCCTTCATGCGCGCGATGTAGTCATCGAGCGTCACGTCCGGCGTCTCGCTGTCGGCGAGTGTGGACGAGAAGCGCAGCAATTTGGCGATGCGCTCGCGGTTGCCGAAGTCCTCGGCGGGGCCTTCCTTCAGCACGCGGCCGAACTCTTTCCAGAACGAGCCGTACTTCTCCTGGTCGTTCTTGGCCATGTCGTCGAGCACATCGAGGATCTTCTTCACGGACGCGGCGCGGATGTTGTCGATGACCTTGTTGTGCTGGAGGATCTCGCGCGATATGTTCAGCGGCAAGTCGTCGGAGTCGACCACGCCGCGCACGAAGCGCAGATACTGCGGCATGAGTTGTTCCGCATCGTCCATGATGAACACACGTTTGACGTACAGCTTGATGCCGTGACGCTTGTCGCGGTCCCATAGGTCGAACGGCGCGCGCTTGGGGATGTACAGCAGCGATATATAGGACTGCTTGCCCTCGACCCGGTTGTGCGCCACGGTCAGGGGCGGTTCGAAGTCATGCGCGACGTGCTTGTAGAATTCGTTGTACTCCTCCTCGGTGATTTCCTTCTTGGGACGGGCCCACAGCGCCGAGGCGCGATTGACGGCCTGGTACTCGCCGGCTTTCTCTTTGTCCTCCGACAGCATCTCGATCGGAATGGAAATGTGGTCGGAGTATTTGTGGATGATGTTGCGCAGGCGCCAGCCATCGAGAAATTCATCCTCATCCTCGCGCAGGTGCAGAACGACCTCGGTACCGCGCGTCGCCTTGTCGGCGGTCTCCAGACTGTAGCTGCCCTCGCCGTTCGATTCCCAACGCACGCCGTGCTCGGCGCCGAGACCGGCCCGGCGCGTGGTCAAACTCACCTTGTCGGCGACGATGAAGGCCGAATAGAAGCCGACGCCGAACTGACCGATCAGCCGCGTATCCTTGGCCTGATCGCCGCTCAGCGATTCGAGGAACTGTCGGGTGCCGGACTTGGCGATAGTGCCGATATTGTCGATGACCTCGCTGCGCGACATGCCGACGCCGTTGTCGGTGATGGTGACGGTGCGCGCCTGCTTGTCGAATGCGACGCGGATGCGCAGTTCATTGTCACCTTCCAGCAGCGCGTCATCGCTGAGCGCTTCGAAGCGCAGCTTGTCGGCGGCGTCCGAGGCATTGGAGATCAGCTCGCGCAGGAAAATCTCCTTGTTTGAATACAGCGAGTGAATCATCAGGTGCAGCAGTTGCCGCACCTCAGTCTGGAACTCCAAGGTTTCTTTATGTGCTTGTACGGTCATTATCGGTTCTCTCCAGTTGATCTATCGCTTATCAGGCCTCGAACATCCCCGTCCGAAAACCGACGAGGATGGCGCCATGGCAATGTAAAAGTGGGTACGGGACCGGGGCATACCGCTTCCCCGCAGCTTGTTCCCGATGGTCTATAAATCGATACCGGGCTCAATCCATCGCATTACATGGGTGCATGACAGCCCTTATTCAAGGGTTCCCGGAACGTTACCCACCCGGCCGGGGTCTCAGGTTACAATACGCAAAATCCGCAACGAGGTATGTGTGAACCTACGCCCGATCACCGCCGTGCTCTGCACGCTGCTGACTTTGCACGCCGGCGCGGCCTTTCCGTCGCCCTACGACAACCTGCCCAACATCGGCGATTCGTCCGGCAGCGTGATTTCCCCCGCGCAGGAAAGGAAGCTTGGCGAAACGATCATGCGCACCGCCCGTCAGGAGGTGCATATTATCAACGATCCGCTGATCAATGCCTACCTGCATTCGCTGGGCTATCGCCTGGCCGCACACTGCGCCAATCCTGAACAATATTTCGATTTCTTCGTGGTGGAAGATCCCAGCATCAACGCCTTCGCTCTGCCCGGCGGTTTTATCGGTGTGCACAGCGGACTGATCCTGACCGCTCAATCGGAAAGCGAGTTGGCCGCGGTATTGGCGCATGAAATGGCTCACATTACCCAGCGCCATATGGCGCGCACCTACGAGAATGCCAGCAAGATGAGCATTCCGACCGCCGCCGCTCTGCTGGCCGCGATCCTGATCAGCGCGCGCGGCGGCGGACAGGCCGGCGAGGCGGCCTTGGCGGCGACCACGGCCGGCAGCGCCCAAATGCAGATCAATTTCACCCGCGGCAACGAAACGGAGGCCGACGAGATCGGCATGAGTACGTTGGCCGCCGCCGGTTTCAATCCGATGAGCATGGCCGATTTTTTCGAACGGCTGCAACGTTCGGATCAGTACAATAACGTACTGCCGGCATTTTTGATGGATCACCCGGTCACCACCGTGCGCATCGCCGAGGCGCGCAACCGTGCCGAGCAGTATCCGCGCAGAACCTACCGGGACAGCCTAGACTTTCAATTAATGCGCGCCCGTCTACGGGTACGCACCAGCAGCAACCCCAGCAAACTGGTGCAGTACTACGCGGCGCAGCTCGCGACAGGGCAATACAGCAACCAGGCGGCGTGGCGCTATGGTTACGCACTGAGTCTGGATGCCGCGGGGCATTACAACCAGGCGCGCGAACTGCTGTCCGCTCTGCTGGCCAAGGACAAACAACGCATCGCCTACATCCTCTCCTTGGCTCAGGTCGAACAGGACATGAAGGATAGCAAGACGGCGCTGCAACAGTTGGACGACGCCCTCAATCTGTATCCGGGCGACGGCCCGCTGACGCTGAGTTATGTCGATATCCTCCTGCAGGACCACCACCCCAAAACGGCGCGGGACATTCTTCAAGTCTATATGCGCCACAACCCGCCCAATCCCGATCTTTACAATCTGCTGGCGCGCGCCGCCGGCGACGCCGGTTTTCTCGGCGAAGCGCACGAGGCCCAGGCGGAATATTTCTACCTCAACGGCGACACGGATTCCGCCATCGCCCAACTGGAAAAGGCCCGGCAGACGGCCGGCACGGATTTCTATCAGAATTCACGCATCGACTCCCGCTTGCAGCAACTCAAAAAAGAGGCGCTGGAGGCACGTAAGGCCAATCATTGACCGATGCGTTGCGTGCTCCGCCGCCCCGCAGCACGCACTCGATGATTGATACTCAACCGCGGCGCTTGGCGCGCGCCGTCGGCGTGGCATTCCAGGGGTCATCCGGCCAGGGATGTTTCGGGTAACGGCCCTGGAATTCCTTTCTCACTTCGGCATAGGTCCGATCCCAGAAGCCGCGCAGGTCCTGCGTGATCTGAAGGGGATGGCGCGCCGGCGACAACAGATGCAGCGTCACCGGCACGCGGCCCCAGGCGATGCGCGGCGTGTCGGCGAGGCCGAACATCTCCTGCAGTTTGACGGCCAGCACCGGCGAGCCGGCGGCAGCATCATAGTCCAGACGCAAGTGCGAGCCGCTCGGTACATTGAGATGCGTCGGCGCGCCTTCCTCCAGACGCGTGCGCTGTTTATAGTCGAGCAACGTCTGCAAGCTATCGAGTAAATCGAGACGCGCGAGGTGATCGCGCCGGCTCATGCCGTTGAGATATGGCGAGAGCCAATCTTCCAGGGATTCCAGCAAGCGCGCATCCGCAACATCCGGCCAGTTCTCTTCCGGACACCAGGCACGCAGCGACAGCACGCGCGCCTGCCAATTGCGACACTCGGGCGTCCACGGCAATGATTCCAGGCCCAGTTGCCGGATGCCATGCAACAGCGCCGCGCGCACCAAGTCTGGATCGGCGTCGCGCAATAGCGCGCTGTCGAGCACGATGGCGCCGAAGCGTGTCTCGCGTCGCGCCGCCACGGCCGACTGCGCGCTGTCCCAACTCACGCTTTCGGTCTGGCGGACGTGCTCCGGCAACTGTGCGCGCAGATCGCTTTCGGCCACCGGCGCGGCGCTGTAGATAATCCCTTCCCCCGCGCCGACGGCGAGATTCGCCGCGACCAGCCAGGCATGCTTCTGCAACATGCCCGCATCGCGCAGCCGCGCGCCTCGGCCGTTGGCCAGCAGGTAGGCGCTGCCCATCAGTCTGCCGGCGGTGCCGCGTTCTTCGTCGCCACGGCGGCGTGCGACGCGATCCGGATACGCCAGCGCCAGCAACAGACCAAGCTCTTCCGGCGCGCAGACACTGGCGGCTTCGCCACACTTGATGAGGCGCCGGTACTGCGCCGCGACCTGCTCGGCGCGCGCACAAGCATTGGCATCCGCCTGGAAAGACGCGACCCCGGCGCGGCCATTGCGGCGCAAGGCACTCAAGGCCTCGACGCGCACGCTGAAATCGGGATTGCGACTGGCTTCGCCTTTGAGCACATCGCGTTCACCGAGCAGCGCGGCGATATCGCAGGCCAGCGCGCCCTTGCCGAGCGCCTGCGCGCGCAGCAGCATATGCGCGAGCCGCGGGTGCAGCGGCAGCGCGGCCATGCGCCGGCCCAGCGCGGTGATGGTGTCTTTGCTATCGATCGCGGCCAATTCCCGCAGCAGTTCGCGCGCCTGCGCGAGCGCACCGGGCGGCGGCGCATCGAGCCACGCCAGTTGCGCGGCATCGCGCACGCCCCATTGCGCCAGTTCCAGCGCCAAGGGCGCAAGATCGGCCTGACGGATTTCCGCGTCGGCGTGCTTGATCAGGTGCAGACCTTGCGGCCAGAGCCGGTAACACACGCCCGGCCCGAGTCGCCCGGCGCGGCCGGCGCGCTGATCGGCGGAGGACTGCGCGACGCGCACCGTCACCAATCCCGACAAGCCGCTGTTCGGATCGAAGCGCGGCACGCGCGACCAGCCGGCATCGATCACCACGCGCACGCCTTCGATGGTCAGGCTGGTTTCCGCGATGGCCGTGGCCAGGACAATCTTGCGGCGGCCGCCGGGGTCGGGCGTGATGGCGCGATCCTGCTGCGCCTGCGGCAGATCGCCATAGAGTGGACTGAGCAATACGCCCGCGCAGACGGGATCGGCTTCGAGCAGCGTCAGACAGCGGCGGATCTCACCGGCGCCAGGCAGGAAGGCCAGGATATCGCCGTGTTGTTCTTGCAGCACCGCGCGAATCGCCACGGCCATGTTGCGCGCCATGTCGCGCTCGTCGGTCGGTGGCCGGTGGAGTATGTCGACCGGGTAACAGCGCCCTTCGCTGCTTAGCACCGGCGCATCCAGCAACTGCGCGACAGGACCGGAATCCAGCGTCGCCGACATCACCAGCAGGCGCAGATCCTCGCGCAGACCGCGTTGCGCGTCCAGGCACAATGCCAAACCAAGATCGGAATCGAGATGGCGTTCGTGGAATTCGTCGAAGATCACCAGCCCGACGCCGTCGAGGCCGGGATCGCTTTGCAGACGGCGCGTGAGTATCGCCTCGGTCACCACCTCGATGCGGGTGCGCGGGCCGATCTTGGCTTCGAAGCGGATGCGATAGCCGACGGTTTCGCCGACCGGCTCGCCGAGCAGCCGCGCCATGAACACCGCGGCGGCGCGCGCCGCCAGGCGGCGCGGCTCGAGCATGATGATGCGTCGCCCCGCCAGCCAGGGCGCATCGAGCAGCGCCGGCGGCACGCGCGTGGTCTTGCCCGCACCGGGCGGCGCCTGCAATACCAGCGCCGTACCCGCCGCCAGTATCCGGCGCAACGGCGCGAGGATGGCATCTATAGGTAGGGATGACATCCGGTGCCTTGCGCCACAGCGAGTGAAGAAGATTGCATCCAATGATAACCGATGCCACGGTGGTGCGCGTGGAAATCCATCAGGCAATCAGTGCGCAACCATCCTATAATAATAATGCACAGAGGCGCGGCACGGGGTATGCCCATCGCAATGCAACAATCATTGACGCGCATCAATGCGACGTTGTCGGCAGGTCTTACAATGACATTCTTAGTTCGTCAGCTAGCTGGCTCATGGCAAGGCAACATTCGACTGGAAATACAAACCTACGGAGGCCCCTCCAATGAAAAACTTCACTCTCAGGATTCTCACCGCAAGCCTACTGGTGGCGCTTGGCCCACTGTCGGTGCATGCCGAGGATCAGACACAGACACTGCAACAGACGCAAACGCAGCAGCGCGCTTATGGCTGGCAGTTGATGACCCGGCAGGAGCGCATGGAATACCAAAGTAAAATGCGCTCGATGAAAACTCAGCAGGAGCGCCAGCAATTCCGCCAGGAACATCATAAGGCGATGCAGCAACGCGCCCGAGAGAGAGGCATGACCTTGCCGGATACCCCGATGGGCCCCGGTCCGGGCGGCGGTGGCATGAACCCGGGTGGCGGCATGGGCCCGGGTGGTGGTATGGGTCCGGGTGGCGGCAACCGTTAAGGACGTGCCGATAAATCCCCTCTCCTTCGCACGGACGGGAATATTACCCCGTGTACTGCTTCATTCTGTTTGGAATTTATTCGGACGTTCGGTGCGCACTGTAGGTCGCCCTTCAGAGCGACGAGGCGGGCTAAAGCCCGCCCTACGGGCGTTGCAGGAAAGTGCCGGCAAATAATGAAGCACTCCACTAGCGCAGGGGCGGATCGAGCATCCGCCCCTGCAAATCCCGAATAAAGAAAGCTCACTCTCCCGGCGAAGGAACGCATCCTGCCTAAATCGCATAGTCTGATCTAAATCATGGGGGCCCGGGCAATAATTTGCCACAGTAAACTACCCTGCCGCGTCCGCGGCTAATGGCTCGTCCAGACACCGATCCTCAGGAGTACCGCATGGCCGAACCGCGCATGCTCACCCTCGACGCCAACGAGGCCGCCGCCCATATCGCGCACCTGCTCAGCGAGGTGTGCGCGATCTATCCGATCACGCCCGCCTCGCCGATGGGCGAATGGGCCGATGCCTGGTCGGCCGAGGGCCGCAAGAATCTCTGGGGCACGGTGCCGCAGATCGTCGAACTGCAGAGCGAAGGCGGTGCGGCGGGCGCCATTCATGGCGCCTTGCAGGCCGGCACGCTGGCCACCAGCTTCACGGCCTCGCAGGGTCTGCTGCTGATGATTCCGAACATGTACAAGATCGCCGGCGAGTTGAGCCCGATGGTGCTGCATGTGGCCGCGCGTTCGCTGGCGGCGCAGGCCTTGTCGATCTTCGGCGATCACAGCGATGTGATGGCGGTGCGCGGCACCGGCTTCGCCATGCTCTGCGCCAACAGCGTACAGGAGGCAATGGATTGCGCCTTGCTCGCCCACGCCGCGACGCTCGAAGGCCACCTGCCCATCGTGCATTTCTTCGACGGTTTTCGCACCTCGCATGAAGTCGCCAAGATCGAGGCCGTCGACGACGCCACCGTGCGCGCCCTGATCGACGATGATCTTATCCGCGCGCACCGCGCCCGCGCCCTGACGCCGGATCGTCCGGTGCTGCGCGGCAGCTCGCAGAATCCGGATGTGTATTTCCAGGGTCGCGAGAGCGTCAATCCATATTACGACCGTTTCCCCGGCATTGTGCAAACGCTCATGGACCGCTTCGCGGCGCTCACCGGACGTCAGTATCATCTGTTCGATTACAGCGGCGCGCCCGATGCCGAGCGCGTCATCGTGCTGATGGGCTCCGGCGCCGAGGCCGTGCAGGAAACCATAGCATCGTTGAACCGCGACGGCGCCAGGCTCGGCGTAGTGAAAGTACGACTGTACCGGCCGTTCGCAGCCGAGGCATTGATTGCCGCGCTGCCAGCCACAGCACGCAAGATCGCGGTACTGGACCGCACCAAGGAACCGGGTTCCGACGGCGAACCGCTCTATAAAGACGTGCTTGCCGCGCTGGCGCAGGAGGCCGGCACGCCACGCAACAGATTCAGCGGACTGCCGCGCGTGGTCGGCGGCCGCTACGGTCTGTCATCGAAGGAATTCACGCCGGCAATGATCAAGGGCGTGTACGATGAACTCGCCAAAGACATACCGCGCAATCACTTCACCGTCGGCATCCTCGACGATGTCACGCACAGCAATCTCGATTGGGACCCGGCTTATCGCAACGCCGGTCACGCCGAGACTTTCCAGGCGCTGTTCTACGGCCTCGGCTCCGACGGTACCGTGAGCGCCAACAAGAATTCCATCAAGATCATCGGCGACGCGACGCCGCTGTTTGCGCAAGGCTACTTCGTCTATGACTCGAAGAAGGCCGGCGCCGTGACAGTCTCGCATCTGCGTTTCGGACCGGAACCGATCCGCTCCAGTTATCTGATCGGCACTAACGATGCACGCTTCGTCGCCTGCCATCAACCCGGTTTTCTGAAACGCTACGAGATGCTCGACAATGCCGCCGACGGCGCGGTGTTCCTGCTCAATTCACCGGCCGCGCCCGATCAGGTCTGGAACGCGCTGCCGCTGAAGATGCAGCAGCAGATCATCGTCAAGCGCATCCACTTTTACAGCATCGATGCCGAGCGCGTCGCCAGCGAAGCCGGCATGGGCAAGCGCATCAACACCATCATGCAGACCTGCTTCTTCGCCATCTCCGGCATCCTGCCGCGCGAGCAGGCCATCGCCGCCATCAAGCAGGCCGTGGAGAAGACCTATGGCAAGAAGGGCCGGCGCATCGTCGAACTCAACTTCAATGCCATCGATCAGACCCTGGCGAATCTGCACGAGATCAGCGTTCCAGCCACTGCTAGCAGCACGATCGCAGCGCACGCCACCGTACCCGACAACGCGCCCGCCTTCGTCAAGCGCTTCACCGCCGAACTGATCGCCGGCCGCGGCGATGCCATTCCGGTCAGCCTGATGCCGGCCGACGGCAGTTTCCCGCTCGGCACCGGTGCCTATGAAAAGCGAAGTCTGGCGCTGGAGATTCCGGTGCTCGACGAGGTGTTGTGCACGCAATGCGGCAAGTGCCCCCTGGTCTGCCCGCACGCCGCGATCCGCAGCAAGGTGTTCACCGCAGAACAGATCAAGAACGCACCGCCAACCTTCAAGCACGCGCCGATGCGCGGCAAGGACTTCCCGGCGGGCCTGCACATCACCTACCAGGTCGCACCGGAGGATTGCACCGGTTGCGGCTTGTGCGCGGACATCTGCCCGATCCGCGACAAGACCAACGCCAGCCACAAAGCCTTGAACATGGCGCCGCAAGCGCCGCTGCTGGAACAGGAACGCGCCAATTGGGATTTCTTCCTGAGCTTGCCGGAATACGACCGACGGCTGGTCAAGGAAACCACGATCAAAGGCGCGATGCTGTTGCAGCCCTTGTTCGAATTCTCCAGCGCCTGCGTTGGTTGCGGCGAAACGCCGTACATCAAACTCGTCAGCCAGTTGTTCGGCGACCGTATGGTGGTGGCCAATGCCACCGGTTGTTCATCGATCTATGGCGGCAACCTGCCGACCACACCCTGGACCACCACCAAGGATGGTCGCGGTCCGGCCTGGTCGAATTCGCTGTTCGAGGACAATGCGGAATTCGGTTACGGCCTGCGCGTGGCCATCGACAAGCAGGCCGAATACGCCCACGAATTGCTGGAGTCGCTGCGCGCGGAATTGAGCGATGCCGTGGTCGATGCCCTGCGCAACGCCGATCAATCCAACGAGGCCGGCATCCAGGAACAACGTCAGCGTGTCGCCGAGCTGAACCAGCGTCTGTTGGCAATGAATACACCCATCGCACAGGAACTGGCCAGCGTAACGGAGAATCTCTGCAAGAAAAGCGTCTGGATCATCGGCGGCGACGGCTGGGCCTACGACATCGGTTTCGGCGGCCTGGATCATGTGCTGTCCACCGGTCGCAATGTCAACGTGCTGGTATTGGACACCGAGGTCTATTCCAACACCGGCGGCCAGACCTCGAAGGCCACGCCGCGCGGCGCGGTCGCAAAATTCTCCGCGGGCGGCAAGTCCACCGCCAAGAAGGATCTGGCGCACATCGCCATGGCTTACGAGAACGTCTATGTCGCGCATGTCGCCTATGGCGCGAAGGATGTCCAGACACTGCGCGCCTTCGTCGACGCCGAATCCTATGATGGACCTTCGCTGATCATCGCGTATTCACCGTGCATCGCCCACGGCTATGATATGTCGTTCAACCATCAGCAGCAGCAACTGGCCGTCGACAGCGGTCACTGGCCGCTGTTCCGTTATGATCCGCGCCGCGCCGCCGAGGGCCAGAATCCGCTGCGGCTCGATTCCAAGGCGCCGTCGATTCCCTACCGCGACTTCATCAAGAACGAAACCCGCTTCAGCATGCTGTGGCGCTCGCACCCGGAAGACGCGGAACGTTTCCTCGCGCAATCGCAAGCAGACGTCAAAGAGCGCTTCCATCATTACGAACAGCTAGCCGGTCTGCCCTGGGAAGCGACACCGCAGACAACCACACCACAGCCGACTGAAAAGGAGAGCGGCCATGAGTGATTTGCGCACACGTTATCTAGGCCTGGAACTCAGCAGTCCGCTGGTACCGTCCGCCTCGCCGCTGTCACGCGATCTCGACACCGCAAAGCGCCTCGAAGATGCCGGTGCCGCGGCGATCGTCATGTATTCGCTGTTCGAAGAGGAACTGCGCCAGGAAGAGGAACAGATGCTGCGCTTCCTGCACGATCAGGCCATCGGTAACGCCGAGGCCCAGAGCTTTCTACCGCAACCCGATGTCTACTTCAGCGGCCTGGAGCAGTACCTCAACCAGCTCGCGCAGTTGAAGGCATCTCTGTCGATCCCGGTCATCGCCAGCCTCAATGGAATTTCGCTGAACGGTTGGGTGGCGCATGGCCGCGAATTGGAAGCCGCCGGTGCCGACGCCTTGGAATTGAACGTCTATTACGTCGCCGCGAATATCGAGGAATCGGGCGAAACCGTGGAGAACCGTTACGTCGAGTTGGTACGCGAGTTGTGCAGTCAGGTGAAGATTCCCATCACCGTAAAGCTGTCCGCGCAGTTCAGCGCCATCGCCCACATGGTACAGCGACTGGAACAGGCCGGCGCCGCCGGCGTGGTGTTGTTCAATCGCTTCTATCAGCCGGACATCGATCTGGAGACCTTGAAGATCACTCCCTGCCTGCAACTGTCAACCTCCGCCGAATCCCGCCTGGCGATGCGTTGGATCGCCATCCTGCACGGTCGCGTGCAATTGTCGCTCGCCGCCACCGGCGGCATCCACACCGCCGAGGACGCACTGAAGATGCTGCTCGCCGGTGCCGACGTCACTCACCTGTGCAGCGCGCTGCTGAAGCATGGACCTGAACGTCTCGCCGTGATCAAACGCGAACTCAACGACTGGCTCGACGCCCATGAATACGACTCGGTCGCACAGCTTAAAGGCAGCATGAGTTACCAGCACGCCGCCGACCCGGCGGCTTTCGAGCGCGTGAATTATCTGCATGTGCTGGACAGCTATAAGCCGGCACCGGGGGTATTGCGGTGAAGATTGGAGCGTAGTAATTCCAGATTTTGCGACCCTGAATTAATCCAACGTAGAGTTCTGTAGGGCGGGTACGTTGTTTGCACCCACGCAGGTTTGTTGTTGGCAATGACCGCGTGCGCAACACGTTACTCACCCTTGGCTTTGGCCGCGCAGAGCTGACTCTGCAGCCTAACGTTAGCTTTAACCGACCGAGGAGCGCGCAGCGGCCCGAAGGTCCGTGTTGAACGCAGGGTTAGGTCAGCGCCGCTGCGTGAAGATATTTCTTAGCATGTTCAAGCGTAGTCCATATGAAACTGTTCTCAACAACAATTAATGAACCTGATAACACGATTCCATTGATGGCTGAAAATTCCGCTTCTCGGTCGCTCGGCACATGACCACCACCATGTATAAATGAATTTCTCACCTTGCGAAGATCATCTAGCCGCTTGTAGCTAACCTGCACAGTGCTGAGATCCAAACCGGCATATTCTGAAAGATATTTGTGACGCGCTTGAAGCTCATTTTTCCCTTTAA
>VFSW01007518.1_pt1 | contig 15801 bp, 15 predicted proteins | sample 5358111 | NCBI WGS metagenome assembly VFSW01 (sample SAMN11554181, study PRJNA540505) | mine drainage metagenome | isolation source: sediment from site ElyBrook_90M | place: USA: Ely Copper Mine, Vershire, VT | collected 2017 | reverse complement strand
GCTTCGGTGATGGGATGCTCCACCTGGATGCGGGTGTTCATCTCGATGAAGTAGAGCTGCCCGTCTTCGTCCATGAGGAACTCGACGGTGCCGGCGTTCTGGTAGCCGATTTCGGTGAGGCAGCGGCGGAGCGTGCGATCGATCTCCTGGCGCATCTGCGGCGTGACCTGCAGGCTGGGTGCTTCCTCTATGAGTTTTTGATGGCGGCGCTGGATGGAGCACTCGCGCTCGAAGAGGGTGCGCACATTGCCGTGCTCATCGGCCAGCACCTGAAACTCGATGTGGCGGGGTTGCTCGATGAACTTCTCCATGTACAGTTCGCCGTTGCCGAAGGCGTTGGCCGCCTCGTTGAAGGCCGCATGGAAGAGGTTGGGCAGTTCCTCGGGGGTGCGCACAATGCGCATGCCGCGCCCACCGCCACCGGCCTTGGCCTTGAGGATGACCGGGTAGCCCACTTTTTTGGCCCAGACCAGCGCCTCTTCAGCGGTGCAGATAATGCCGTCGGAGCCGGGCAGAATGGGCACTTTGGCATTCTTCATCGCCTGGCGCGCCTTTTCCTTTTCGCCCATCAGTCGGGTGACTTCCGGCGGCGGCCCGATGAACTTGATGTTGGAGGCGCGGCAGACTTCGGCGAAGTTGGCGTTCTCGCTGAGCAGCCCGTAGCCGGGATGGATGGCGTCCACGTCGGCGATCTCGGCCGCGCTGATGACGGCAGGGACGTTCAGATAGCTGTCAGCCAGACGCGGCGGGCCGATGCAGATGGCCTCGTCGGCAAAACGCACGTGCAGGGCGTTGCGATCCGCTTCGCTGTAGACGGCGACGGTGCGAATGCCCAGTTCCCGGCATGCATTCAACACGCGCAGCGCAATTTCACCGCGATTGGCAATCAGTACTTTACGAAACATTCATGACCCTTTGAGCGTTGTGAGCGCTGCTGACCCAGAGCACTTCGCGTTCTTTCTTACCCCACCCGAACAGAGAAGAGGGGCTGGCCGAACTCGATGGGCTGGCCGTTCACCACCAGGCACTTGACGATTTCGCCGGCCACGTCGGACTCGATGGGGTTCATCAGCTTCATGGCCTCGATGATGCAGATCTCCTGGCCCACGCTGACCTGGTCGCCGGGTGAGACGAACGGCGCCGAGCCGGGCGAAGGCGAACCGTAGAAGGTGCCGACCATGGGAGATTTGATCAGGTGCAGGCCCGCATCCGGGTCAGCGGCCGCGGGGGCTGGAGCTGCCGCGCTGGCGGTTTGGGTGGCAGCGGCGGCCGCTTTGACCACCGCTGGAGGAGCAGAGCCGAGCAGGCGCGCCAGATCGGACAATCCCGTGGATGAAGCATCCTGGGCGAACTTGAGACGTATCTTCAGGTCGCCCCGGTCCAGGTCGAACTCGGCAACCTGATATTCCTTCAGGAACTCAATCAGTTGTTTCAGATCTGCGACATCTTGTGGTTTCATTCGTTCCTTGACTCTCCCCCTGAAGCGTGCGGGAGGGATTCTGGCAATACTCAATCACAGCTCAATCAGGGCCTTGGGAGCCGGGGTGAGCACCTGGCCTCCGCTGCCGGTTACAGCCACCATATCCTCGATGCGGATGCCGAACTGACCGGCCAGATAGATTCCTGGCTCAATCGTGACCACCATGCCGGAAAGCAGCCTGGTTGTCTGTCCAGCGCCGAGGCGCGGCGGCTCATGAATCTCCAGGCCCACGCCGTGGCCGGTGGAGTGCGAAAACGCTTCTGCCCATCCTACCCTGCGCAGCACACTGCGCGCAGCCTCATCGACCTCCGCGCAGCTTACGCCCGGAGCCACCGCGGCAATCCCCGCCTGCTGCGCCTCCAGCACCGCCTCGTAGGCGGCACGGTCGCTGGCTTTGGGCGAACCCAGGTGGACGGTGCGGGTCATATCTGAACAGTAGCCTCCGAGGATTATACCGAAATCGAGGGTCAAAAAGCCCCGCCGCGGCAGCTTGGCCAGGCTGGCTTGCCCGTGAGGCAGGGCGGAACGCTCGCCGCCGGCGACGATGGTGGAAAACGACATTCCCTCCGCGCCCAGGATGCGCGCCCGGTGCTCCAGTTCCGCAGCCACTTCAATCTCCGCCAAACCTGGCCGGATGAACTCTAAAATGTGCTCGAAGAGCTTGCAGCCGACCAGCGCCGCCTGGCTCATCAGCGCCAGTTCGTCCGCGTCCTTCACCAGGCGCATGGTCTCCACGAGCGGCGCGGCCAGCGGTGTAAGCAGACTCTTGCGCAGGCGGGCGGGCAGAGCGGCCTTCCAGCGCGCCAGCGCGGCGACCGTGGTCTGCGCGGGGTCGAATCCGGCAAAATCCACGCCCGGCTGCGCGGCCAGCCACTCGACGGCAGCCACGGCCGGAGAACTGGCGACGATCTGGACTTGGATGATCTTGGCGCTTGCAACCTGCGCGGGGGCCTGGGTCTTGTAGCGACCGTCGGTAAACAGTCGCGCCGAGCGGCGGGTGACAGCCAGCGCCGCGCTGGAGCCGGTGAAGCCGGAGAGATAGCGAAGGTCGGGAAGGTGCGTGACCAGCAGGCCATGAAGCCCGGCCTTGGTCAAACGACGGCGCAGTTGCCCGATGCGGCGAGAGTGGTCCACCCAAGAATGATAAATCAGTGGGGTTGCAGGCGGGGTGGGACCCACTCTGAGGACCCTCCCCTCCGGGGGTAGATTCACCGTTTCCTCGCTTTTCGATCAGGCATCGACGGGCACTCCAAACTGCCCATCCTTTCTTGCGCATTCATGCCGCTTGCGCATTCATGCCTGAGCCGCTCGTCAAAGAATAAAAAATCAAATGCGGCTCAGGCCAGGATTTCCGCCGTTTCGCCGCCTTCGCCGGGGGCCAGGAAGAGGTTGGCTTCCAGGCCGTGCTGGCGGGTGTAGAGGTCGTAGTAGCGGCCGCGCTGGGCGAACAACTCCGCGTGGTTGCCGCGCTCGACGATCAGGCCCTGCTCGACGACGAGAATCTGGTCGGCGCGGCGGATGGTGGAGAGGCGGTGGGCGATGACGAAGGTGGTGCGTCCCTGCATGAGCTGGCTCAGCCCGGCCTGGATCATGGCTTCGGATTCGGAATCCAGCGAGCTGGTGGCCTCGTCGAGAATCAGAATACGCGGGTCGGCCAGGAGGGCGCGGGCGATGGAGAGCCGCTGGCGCTGCCCGCCGGAGAGCTTGACGCCGCGCTCGCCGACGATGGTGTCGTAGGCCTCCGCGTAGCGCTCGGCAAACTCGTCGACGCGCGCCGTGCGGCAGGCGAAGAAGAATTGTTCTTCGCTGGCGTCGGGGCGGGAAAAGAGGATGTTCTCGCGGATGCTGCCGTCGAAGAGGAACGACTCCTGCAAGACCACGCCCAACTGCGAGCGGAAGGTGTGCAAGTTGACCTGCGACAAATCTACATCATCGACTAAAACGCGGCCCTGCGTGGGCGTGTGGAAGGCGCACATCAGGCTGATGATGGTGGATTTTCCGGAGCCGGAGGAGCCGACCAGCGCGGTCACTGTTCCGGGAGCGGCTTGGAAGCTGAGGCCGTGCAGGACCGGCTTGTCTTCTTCGTAGGCGAAGTGCACGTCTTCGAAGCGAACTCTCCCTTCGATGGGCGACATCTGCACGGTGCGGTCGGGATTCTGGTTCTCTTCCAGTTCGGACATCAGCTCGTTGGTTCGGTCCAGGCCGGCGAAGGCCTCGGTCAACTGCGTGCCGATGTTCACGATCTGGAAGACCGGTGCGATCATGAAGGCCAGAAACATGTTGTAGCTGAAGTAGTCGCCGACGGTCCAGGTTCCTCCCAACACGCGATGGCCGCCCAGCCACATCACAATGGCCGAGACCAGCCCCAGCACGGTGGTGGAGGCGGCGGCCATGGAGCTGGTCATGGTGAGCGACTTCATCACGTTGGAGAGCAGCCGCTCGACGCCGGTGGCAAAGACCGTGGCCTCGCGCGCCTCGGCATGATAGCCCTTGATGACCCGTACGCCGCCCAGCGATTCTGTCAGGCGGCCGGTGACTTCGGCATTGATCTTGCCGCGTTCGCGGAAGATGGGGCGGATGATTTTGAAGGCGTATTGCAGGACGAAGACGAAGGCGCCCATGACGGCGAAGACCGTCAGGGTGACCTCCACGCTGCGATGCAGCAGATAGAGGAAGGCCAGCACCGCGGTGAGCAGGCCGCCGACAAACTCGACCAGGCCGGTGCCGACCAGGTTGCGCACGCCCTCGACATCGGTCATGATGCGGGCCACCAGCGTGCCGGTGCGGTTCTCGTCGTAGTAGGAGACGGAGAGCAGGCCGACATGCTTCTGGACCTGGCGGCGCATCTCGGCGATCAGCCGCTGGCCGGCCTTGGAGAGCAGTTGGGTGAGCGAGAAGGAGGTGATGGCTTGCACTACCATGGCGGAAAAAACCAGGGCGATGAATTTGGGCAGCAGCTCGGGATGCGGATGGGCCTGATTGAGCACCTTGTCGAGCAGCGGCTTGGAAGTGTAAGGCAGAACCAGCCCGGCGAAACGGTTGATGACCATCAGCCCCATGCCGGCCACCAGCAGCCCCAGGCGCGGGGCGACGAGGGTCTTGATCTGCGGCCACAGCCTTTTCAGGTTGGGCTTGCGTTTGGGCAGATCGGCAGCACCGCCGCGCCCAGCGCGCGCGTGCGGCGAGCGCTCGGCGCGTGTGCTCATTCCCATTCCACCGTGCCCATGCATGCCGCCCATGCTTTAGACCTTTCCAGAGCGCCGTGCGGCGATGAACGAGCGCACGCAGAGAACCACATAAATGAACATCAGCCAGGCCAGGGCCAGCTTGGCCTCCATGGCAGTCATATCCAACGGACTGGAGGAGCGAAGATTGCGGAGGATTTCGACGAAGGATCCGACAAAACCCAGCAGACCGATGGTCACGTTGATGTGCATGAAGAGCTTGCGCCGCCGTTCACTGGGGCTGATGGCCAGCAAGCCGCCGATGCCCAGCGCCAGGCCGATCCATGCGGGAAACAGCGCCGTGGGGGGAATCCTGCCACTCCCGAGCAAACCCTCCAGGCCGCGAATGATTGCAAGAACCGCAAAAACCAGAGTCATCTTCGCCATGCCAAGCCTCCATTCCTGTGCGGCTCAAGAATATCAGTCCGGGGTTTGCTTTCAGGTCTCAAGGGTTGTTTCCACTTCTCCGACTCTCAGGGGCGGCTTCTACTTTGTCCGGGCCTGCGCCACGACGACGATGTGATCCAGCAGATAATCCGCGTCGGGGTTCGGGGAGACCAGCACATCAGCGGTAATCACGTCGCCGGGATGAAGTGTGACAAGCAGGCTTGGGTCCTTCAGCTTGTAGGGCATGGTCATGGCGTCCATAAAGCCGGGAATGGCCTCATTATCCACGGTGGCCGCGCCCGCGGAGGCATCGGTGGAGACGACTGTGCCGCGCAGGTGGAAGACCTTGTAGTGTTGGGCGGCGCTGACCTGCGTGGGCGCATTCCGGCCGCCGTGGCAGCCGGCCAGCAGGAAAAGAGCGAGCAAGGGGAAGGCAAGCAATCGATGTATCACACGCTCAGTTTACATCGCCTAGAGGCGCGTCGCCGTGACGGCCCAGAAAAGCTGGTGCGTGCTCGGCCTGTGCGGCGCTCGCTCGGCGGCGATGCGAATTTCGAGCAGCCTGTCCTTGTGGAGCGGCGTCAGCGTGGAGCGGCGTCAGCGCCGTGACCGGCTCCGTCTCCAGCTTGCCCGCGGCGCTGCTTCGCGCTCCGACAAGTGGTTACAGTGTGCGCTTGAAGAGCGGCGTGGCGATGAGCAATGTGCCGATGCCGAAGGCAAACAGGAACAGCAGATCGTATTGGATGGCCACGAAGCCGCCGTCCTTGAGCAGAACGGCTTTGAATCCGTGGATGGCGTAGGTGAAGGGGTCCACGACGGCGATGGCGCGCAGCCAGGCGGGGAAGGCCTTGATCGGATAGATTGCGCCCGAAGGAAAAAAGAGCAGCGTGTTCAGTACGCCGAACATGGCGCGAGGAACCAGCGGGTCGTCGACGCGAACCATCATGAGAAACATCATGCCGTTGAAGGCGATGGAGGTGCCCAGGATGAGCAGGAACAACTGCAGCATGGCCATGGGATGAAAGATGGTGCCCAGGCCGGCCATCAGCGAGCCGATTACGGTGAGCGAGATGCCGGCCAGTACCGCCTTGATGGCTCCGGCGATGTTCAGGCCCATGACCAGTTCGAGCTTGGTGATGGGCGTTACGAGATAGCCCTCATGCACGCCGCGCGCCTTGTCGTCGATGTACAGCATGCCGCCGCCGATCATCACTGAAATATACATGGCCAGGGCGATGGAGCCGGAGAGCAGGTACTTCATGTATTCGACAAAGGGATACAGCTCGACGATTTGCAGGGCGATGCTCTTGACCAGACGGTCTTGAATGACAGGCGCGTTGAGCGCGTCCACCAGCGACTGCATCTCGGACTCGATGCTGCCGCTCATGAACTGGTCGGAGTTATCGACAACCAAGCCGATTCTAGGCGCGTCGCCGGCATAAACGCGGCGCGAGTATTGCGCGGGAATGATGACCGCTGCGTCCACCTTGCCGGTGCGCACATCTTCCTGGGCCGTGCGCTGGTCGGGGTAGTCGATGGTGGTGAAGGTGCCGATGTTGGCGGCGACCGAGGCGAAGGCCTCGCGGACCTTGACCGCCTGCGGACCGTGATCGTAATCGACGACGGCAACGCGCGCGCCGCGAACCTTGCCGCCGAAGGCGTTGCCCAGAATGACCAACTGCACCAGGGGCAGCATCATGGACATGATCATGAGAACCGGCGAGCGGAAGAACTTGCGCATCTCTCGCTCGATGATGGCGAACATTCTGTTCATGGCTGCATCCCCGGCCGCGGCGGCATCACGAAGTTGAGGGCCTTGACCTGTTCGTCACGCAACTGGCGGCCCGTGTAGTGGACGAATACGTCGTCCAGAGTGGTGTTTTGCACGCTCAGCGAGGTGAGCTTTTCGCCCAGGGCAGCGGCCAGTTCCACCAATTGCGTGGTGGTCTGCGAGCCGTTGGAGGTCAGCACGCGATAGACCCCGGCCGACTGCGATTGCACATCGGTGACCCCGGCGAGCTGCTTGAGGCGCTCCGGCCATTCGTCCCAATCGCGGTCAAACTGCACTTCGACGACATTGGAGCCGGGCACGCTCTGCTTCAATTCGATGGGCGTGCCCAGGGCCACCAGTTTGCCGTGATCGACAATGGCGATGCGGTCGCAGAGGCGGTCGGCCTCTTCCATGTAGTGGGTGGTGAGCAGCATGGTCAGGTTGCGAGATTTCTTCAGATTGTTGAGCATCTCCCAGACTGCGATGCGGGAGACCGGATCGAGGCCGGTGGTTGGCTCGTCGAGAAAAAAGATGCGCGGGTTGTGCACCAGGCCGCGCGCAATTTCCAGGCGGCGGCGCATTCCGCCGGAGAGGGTCTTGGTCTGCGCGCCGCGCCACTTGCTGAGGTCCACGGCCTCCAGCACTTCGGCGATATTTTTTTCGCGCTGGACGCGGGGCACGCTGTAGAGCTTGGCGTAGATGCTCAGATTTTCTTCCACCGTGAGGTCCTGGTCGCTGGTGAGGGCCTGGGGAATGACGCCGATGATGCGCCGGACCGCGTCGTGTTCGCGGGTCACATCGTGGCCTTCCACGATAGCCTTGCCGCTGGTGACGGGAATCAGCGTGGTCATCATGCGGATAAGCGTGCTTTTGCCGGCGCCGTTGGGCCCGAGCAGGCCGAAGATTTCGCCCTCCGCGACCGAGAAGCTGACCCCTTTGACGGCCTCGAAGTCGCCGTACTTCTTGACGATATTTTCTACGGCGATGGCGGGCGCGATCATTGCTTCACCAACTTGTTCCTGGGGATACGCACGTGGCCCGCTTTGTGTTTTGGCGGTGCGGAAATCCGAGCGATCATTGCTTCACCAATTTGTTCTTGTGGATGTAAACGTCGGCGGTCATGCCGGGAACGTAGCGCTCGCCGGGGTTGGGGATGAGCAGCTTGATCTGCACGGTTTCAATGTCGCGCTTGCGTCCGCCGTTGATGTCGCGCTGGGTGGCGAAGTCGGCCTCGGCGGCTTTGTTGATGACCTTGCCCCAGACGGTTGCGCCGGAGGGCATGACCACGCGCAGCGAGTCGCCAAGCTCGACGGCGTCTGCGTGGGTTTCCGGCAGCGGAGCGTAGACCCAGGTTTGCGAGAGGTCCATGACGGTGGCGATGGGCGCGCCGGCGGCCAACACCTCGCCCTGGCGCGCGGCCAGCACGTTGACCCGGCCGCTGACCGGGGCGTAGACATTTGCGTAGCCTAGCTCGACCTGTGCCTGCTGGGCCAGGGCGCGGGCATTTTCCACGTCGGCGCGGGTGGAGTTGACGGTGCGCGCGGAGGCCGCGGCCAGCAACTCATGGGCGCGGGCCTGGCGCAGACTGGCCTGGGCGGCGGAAAGACTGTTCCGCGCCGCATCCACGGCTGCTTGATCCGCACGCAGGCTGGTGACGGCGTCGTCCTTGGCCTGCTGGCTCATAATGCCCTGTTGGGCCAGCGCGACGGTGCGGCTGGTGTCGGCTTGCTGGTGCAGGTAGTTGGCCTTGGCCTCAGCCAGCGAGGCCTGCGCGGTCTTCACCTGCGCCGCGGCGTTTGCTGTAGCGCTGGTGGTTTCGCCCTGGTTCTGCCGCTCGGTCTCGACCGACGAACCCAGCTTCCACTGATTGCTGGTGAGGGCGGCCTGGGCGGCCTGGTGCGCGGCGGCGAGGTCATCGCTCTCGATCACGGCGATGAGCTGGCCGGCCCGCACCTGCTGGCCCTCTTCGACGGTGAGCCTCTGGATGCGGCCGGGTATCTTGCTGCTCACGATCACTTCGTTGGCGTCCACGGTGCCGATCAACAGCAGGTCGCTCGACGCCCGCGCCGTCAGCAGATACCAGATCAGCGCTCCCACGGTCAGCAGGCCCAGAATCAGAAAAACTCGATTGCGTGCGTTCACTTGTACCTCGCCTGTTTTGTACTTTTGGCCTTTTGCGTTTTGATGGCGGTATGCTTTTTGACGACCCGATGCGTCTTGACAGAGCAGTATTCGCTCGCTGGATGCGGCCGGTGTCCGCTATTTGCCGGCATGGGGGCTTCTCCCAGTACGCGCGCGGCCGCCTGGGCGCCATGTTGGCGGTCGATGAAGATGGCCTGGCCCAGAAATTCGATGGCCGCCTTGCGCCGATGTTTCAGCGCGGCCGCCTGCAAGGGGTCTACGCCCTGAATCAGGCGCATCAGTGGAGCGGAGAGAAAATAAAAAACATTGGCCCCTAGCGCCGCATAGCGGATTTGCGCCAGATCGACCGCGATCAGCTCGCCGGCGGCGATGCCCTCTTCGAGCACCTGCTGCATCCGCGCCATCAGCGGGCGAAAGACCATTTCCACCAGCGGACTGCGCGCGTTGGCTTGGCCGCGATGCAGCCGGATCATCTCCTGCTGCATCAGGCTTTGAAAACTGGGGTTGGTGTGGATGCGGTCGAAATGATTGAGCGCCGAGCGCAAGAAACGCTCCCCGGCCGAGGCGTCGGCTTCCAGCGCAGCCATGCTCGAGGCGCGCACGCCTTCGGCGACTGATTCCAGGGCTGCCGTGTAGAGCGCATCCTTGCCGCGGAAGTAGTAGTAGAGCAGGGCCTTGTTGACGCCGGCCTCCTCGGCGATCAATTCGGTGCGCGCGCCGGCCAGGCCGTTGGCGCTGAACTGGCGGACGGCGGCTTCGAGGATGCGGGCGCGGGTCTGGTCGGCGCGCTCGGCCTGGGTACGGGCTGGAGTGGTTACAGTCATTGTTAACTAACTAGTTAGTAAAGTAGCACAGCCGAAGGCGATTTTCCATTGATTTGGGAATAATTCATGACTTTTTGAAGTTGGGATGGGCTTTACGCTGTTCCTGGCGCGGAGCGCAAGCAGCGGCGGCGGAGGAGGATCTTCTCCTCAGGCAAAAAAGTTGATTTTGCCTTTCCCCGTGGGCTGCGCCTTACGCTCCGCCCCGGAATCTTCTTCCAGGTCTTCATATTCGTCGTTTTCGTCTTCAAAGCCGGTGGCGACTTTGGTGGCGGGGGGGCGATTGTGTTCGTCTCGGGAGCGGGAGGTGCGCTCAGTCTGGTAGATATCCATGACGCCGAGGTCGGCTTCCTTGGGCCGGACCATCGGTGCGATGCGAACGCCGTCGACTGGGCTGATGTTCATTTCTCTTCTCCCTGTCTTCTGCTCCCCGTTTGGTGCTTCCCCTGCCTGCGTATATCGGCGCATCCGCAGGGAACTTTAATCTTCTCCCGTGAGTGTCTTGAATCTGGACAGTCCTCGAACTGGCCAGACGATTCTGCTGTGCCATTCGCCGGGAAAAAGTGTGCGCCGCAAAAATGCGAACTGCAATCTGCGTTTGCACACCGCCGCTGCGCTCAGGCGAAGAAGCTGATCAGATCGCTCAGTGTGGCTTCCACCCGCTCAATGGAGGGCCCGCTGGTGGTGGCGCCAGGCAGATTCGGAACCGTGGCCGAATAACCGTCGGCGAGCGGCTCGATGTTCGCAGACCAGGTTTTGCCGCCCGCTCTGGTGGAATATTCTGGCTCAAGCACCACATCGGCTGCAGGGTTGCTCCCCTTTTGGGCTACAACCGGCGTTGCGTTTCGGGCTGGAGCCGAGCTTGTGTTGACACTCGAAATCGGGCTGATGCTCATGCACACTCCTCCCCACTCAAGGTCTACCAATACCGCCGAATATCGACCGATGGCCGCCAAAGTTTAGCTGACTTTAGGCATTTTGAAGTGCCCTGTTTCGAGACACTCGGGCGAACAAATCCATCCCTTTACTTCCCACAGCCGGCGTGAAAAAGGCTAAGGGGTGAATGTCCTATTCGTCGATGCGACCAGGCTGCCGTTTGTACCCTGACCCAGCAAAGCGAATCCCTGGAGCAGAGTGAGGTCGGCCGGGAGCGGGCAAAATCCTCCCCGCACTTCGCTGGTCTCACGCGCGAAGCTCTTGATCAGCAAGGCGCGGCCGGTGATGTGGATCTCCAGCCGAGAGGTCTTCCATTCCGTCGGGCTGACCTGGACTCTCTGCAATTGAAACCAGCCGCCCTTGTAGATCTGGCCCAGCAGTCCGAAACCGAAGTTCAGATTGTCTGCCAGATGTCCATCCAATCGGGCCATGCGCTTGTAGCGGAGATTGATCCAGAGTGTGCCGGTCATGGCGTGGAAGACGCGTTGTTGGATGGAATGAGCGGGATAGGCAGGATTGGGGCGGAATGTGAGTCGGGCGCATCCATTTTCCTGTCCGGCATATTGGTAGAGAAAGGCGTCGGGCAGCAGGGCGACGATCTCTCCGATGCGTCTTTCGTTTGCCCCATGCTCCTGTTGCAGCAGGGAGCGCTGGCGAGGTGAATCAAGCAACTCTTTGAGACGATCCGATTCCTTTTGGCGAGCATCGAGATCCAGCGGGCGGCCGTTCATCTTTTCCAACCGGAAGATGGGTCCGTCGGTAGTTTCCACCTGCTCATTCAGGAGTGTGCCGGCTGGGGTGCGGCTTTCAACCCAGTAGCGCCAAAAGCCGTGCGCCTGGTGGTCTTGCAACTCGTTATAGACAACCTCTCGCACCAGTTGGCCAACCTGCATCGGCGACAGAACCTGCTGGGCGCCGACGCCTGTGCCTTGCAGCGCCAGCAGGAGAATTCCCGCAACCGGCAACCATGCGCGCATTTGTCAGCCCTCGGAGAAGAATCGGAAATCGCGGCTAGTATGCGGGGAAATTCGTGAACAAACGGCATGAGCCCTGTGAATAACTGACAAAAGATGAAGCAAACCGAAGAATGACGGTGCGGCCTCCCGCGCAGAGAAAGTTGTTAGACTGGGAGCATGTTGGACGAACAGGAATTTCGCCGCGCGGCCGAAGTCGCGCTGGACGCGCTGATGCAGCACCTGGTGCTGCGCGAGGAAGAAGCCGAGGCCGGGTTTGAGGTCGCGGAGCAGGGCGGCGTCTTGAATGTGGAGTTCGAGGAGCCGGCGGGCAAGTTTGTGATTACGCCCAACGCTCCGATGCGCCAGATCTGGATATCGGCGCTCTCGACCAGCTTCAAGCTGGACTGGGAGCCGGCTGCCGCGGCCTTCCTGCTGCCGCGCAGCGGCGAGTCGCTGGTGGTGCTGGTGGACCGGCTGATTGCCGAACATCTGGCTGCATGAAGCTGGCTGCATAAAGAGCCTTCCCGCTGACCGGAACACGGAGATCGCACACCTCGTCCCTGTAAGTCCGGCGAGCCAAGACGCTGTGCAAGCCCGCAGAGGAACGCGGCTGTCGGGAATGGGCGTCCGGCTGCAAACCGTCAACCCACGCTTCCCCTGTGAGTATGACGCGCCGCGCTGCTGATTGCTGAGCAGTTTTGACCAATGCGCAAGCTCTATTTTTATGGCCTGCACCGCACATAGTATGCTTCTTGCTGTGACGAACCAGAATCTTTCTTCCAGCGGCGGGCTAGCTGGGCAGGCGGCGAAGCCGGCCATCGACAAGGCCAGCGCGCCCCATTTGGTCCCGGCGCTGGGGCTGTTCAGTTCCACGGCGCTGGTGGTGGGGTCGATGGTCGGCTCCGGCATCTTCATTGTGGATGCCGACATTGCCCGCGGCGCCGGCTCGCCAGCGCTGTTTCTGGGCGCGTGGGTGCTGACCGCGGTGCTGACCATGATCGGCGCGCTCAGCTACGGCGAGTTGGCGGCGATGATGCCCAAAGCCGGCGGGCAGTACGTGTACCTGCGCGAGTCGCTGGGGCCGTTGTGGGGATTTCTTTACGGCTGGACACTCTTCCTGGTGATTCAGACCGGGACCATCGCCGCGGTCTGCGTGGCCTTTGGCAAATTTCTGGGCGTGTTTTTTCCGTCGATCTCGACCACCCGCTGGCTGTGGCACATTGCCCATGTGCCGGCGCTCCAGGTGGGTCCGATGGTCGTGGGCAATATGGAGATCGGCGTCAACACGGCCAACCTGACAGCGATTACCGTGGTCATCTTCCTGGCTGTGGTGAACATCTTTGGCGTCAAGCTGGGCGCGCTGATTCAGAACGTCTTCACCACCGCCAAAGCGCTGTCGTTGGCCGGGCTGATTCTGCTGGCCTTCACGGTGGGGCGCAGCGAGACGGCCATCACGGCCAATTTTGGCGCGGGCTGGAGCGAGTTCTGGAAGAATGCCGGCTGGGATTCGCTGCATTCGGTGCAGGTGGGCGTAGGCGGGCCGCTGGTGCTGGTGAATGTCTTTGTAATTCTGGCCGTGGTGCAGGTGGGTTCGCTGTTCTCCGCCGACGCCTGGAACAACATCACCTTCACGGCAGGCGAGGTGAAAAATCCCAAGCGCAACATTCCGCTCTCTCTGGTGCTGGGCACGGGATTTGTGCTGGCGGTGTACTTTCTGGTCTCGCTGGGCTACCTGCTGGTGCTGCCGCTGCATGGCGACGTGAACGGCGCGACGGCCATGGCGCGCGGCATTCAGTACGCCACCGAGGATCGCGTGGCGACGGCGGTGCTCGGCCAGATATTCCACTCCGGCGGCGCGGGTCTGATGGCCGCGGCCATCCTGATCTCGACCTTTGGCTGCGCCAACGGAATGTCGCTGGCCGGGGCGCGCGTTTACTACGCGATGAGCCGCGACGGCCTCTTCTTCAAATCCGTGGGCAAGCTGCACCCGCGCTACAACACGCCCGCGGTGGGCCTGTTGGTGCAGGCCGCCTGGGCCACGATGCTGTGTATTTCTGGTTCGTACAGCCAACTTCTGGACTACATCATCTTTGCGGTGCTGGTGTTTTACATTCTCACCATCGCCGGGCTGTTTGTGCTGCGCTTCAAAAAGCCGGACGCCGCGCGGCCATACAAGGCGCTGGGTTACCCGCTGCTGCCGGCGCTCTATATCGTTCTGGCCAGTTGGATTTGTGTCGTATTATTGCGATACAAGCCCCAATACACGTGGCCGGGCCTGGTGCTGGTACTGCTCGGCATTCCGGTGTATCTCTTCTGGTCGCGGCGGAGCGCAAGTCAGTCCCCCGCGAACCAAATTTAATCCGATACCAACTTCCGCGGAGAGAGTTTCTCATTCATGTCCAGGCTGCTGCGAATTAAACCGATGTCGATGCTCTCGCGAGAGGCGGGTGAACAAGGCGAACACACTCTGCGTCGTTCGCTGGGCGCCACCAACCTGATCACGCTGGGCATTGGCGCCATCATCGGCGCGGGAATCTTTGTGCTTACCGGCCAGGCTGCGGCGCTGCACGCCGGTCCCGCCGTGGCGTTGAGCTTTGTGCTGGCCGGGATCGTCTGCGCTTTTGCCGGGCTGTGCTACGCCGAGTTTGCCTCCATTATTCCCATTGCCGGATCGGCTTACACGTATGGCTACGCGACGCTGGGCGAGTTCGTGGCCTGGATCATCGGATGGGATCTGGGCCTGGAGTACGGCTTTGGCGCGGCGACGGTGGCCTCCGGCTGGTCGGGTTACTTCAACAGCCTCTTGCAGCAGTTGGGCATCAACCTTCCGCCGCGGCTGACGGCGACGCCGGGTACGGTGCTGGTCAATTTCCATCAGCACTGGGTGCCGCTGACCTCGCTGCCGCCGGGCACCAGCGCGGCCGGTCTGCCGCACCTGACGGCGCTCTTCAACCTGCTGGCGATTCTGGCGATTCTGGCGGTGACCACCGTGCTGGTGATCGGCATCAAAGAGTCGGCCAACCTGAACAGCGCGATCGTCTTTGTGAAGCTGAGCGTCGTCGGCATTTTCATTGTGCTGGGAGGATGGTTTCTCTTCCACCATCCGGCGCTGGCCTATGCCAACTGGCACCCCTTCATTCCACCCTCCGACGGACACGGCAACTTCGGCGGGCACGGCATTGCCGCCGGCGCGGCCTCCATCTTCTTCGCTTACATTGGCTTTGACGCAGTCTCCACGGCCGCGCAGGAAGCCAAGAACCCGCAAAAAGATATGCCCCTGGGCATCCTCGGCTCGCTGGTCATCTGCACCATTCTTTACATCGTGGTTTCCACGATTCTTACCGGCCTGGTCAACTACAAGTCGCTGAACGTTCCCGCCCCGGTGGCGCTGGGCATTGACGTGACCGGTGTCAGTTGGGGATCACTGCTGGTCAAGATCGGCGCGGTCTTCGGCCTGGGCACGGTGATGCTGGTCATGCTGCTGGGGCAGTCGCGCGTTTTCTTCTCCATGTCGCGCGACGGGCTGTTGCCGGAGTGGGCATCGAGGATTCATCCCAAGTTTCGCACCCCGTGGATTTCGACTATCGTGGTCGGCGTGGTGGTGGCAGTCCTGCCGGCCTTCCTGCCCGTGGACAAGCTGGCCGAACTGGTGAACATCGGCACGCTGCTGGCTTTCGTTATTGTCTGCGCCGGCGTGTGGGTGTTGCGCGTGCGCCATCCCGACCTGCACCGGCCCTTCAAGACACCGCTGGTGCCGCTGGTGCCCATCCTGGGCATTATCTCGGCCGTCTACCTGATGACCAACCTGCCGCTGATTACCTGGGCGGTGATGATCGGCTGGCTGCTGGTGGGGCTGGTGATCTACTTCGGCTACTCGATCAAGCACAGCAAGGTGCAGAAGCTGCCCACCGCGCAAGAGGGCGACTGAGTCCCTCGGCGCACACAAGCCGCAACGCACGACGGCCTCCTGCGCAGGAGGCCGTCGTGCGTTGCGCAGTGCGTTGGATTTGCGGGAGAATTTGAACTAAACTAAGAACTTATCCGTAAATAGTAACAGTCTGTCTCCACGAGATCAAAGCGCAGG
>VFSW01007517.1_pt1 | contig 15801 bp, 12 predicted proteins | sample 5358111 | NCBI WGS metagenome assembly VFSW01 (sample SAMN11554181, study PRJNA540505) | mine drainage metagenome | isolation source: sediment from site ElyBrook_90M | place: USA: Ely Copper Mine, Vershire, VT | collected 2017 | reverse complement strand
CCCCCCCCCCCCCCCCCCCCCCCCCCCCCCCCCCCCCCCCCCCCCCCCCGCAACAGTGGCCATCGCAGTCGGAATCTCGATTCAATTGTGACGTGAGGCAGGATGAAAAGCAGGGCGCAGCGTCCCCTGGGAACGGGAAGGGAGATCAAGACAACGACGGTCGAAAATCCTGCTCCAGCGGAGGGGCAGGCCACTGGAAAGGCACGGGGCCATCGGCCTCGGCATGGATGAACTGGTAGGCATAAGCATCTTGAGTGTTCTGGCTGAGTGAAGACGGCGTACCCTGACTGACGACGACCCCCTCGGAAAGTAAAAACATGTCATCCACGACCTTCAGAGATTCGCTGACGTCGTAGGTGACCACGATCGATGTGATTCCGGTACTGTCATTTAGTTCCCGGATCAGGCGGGCTACGGCGTTGAGGGAAATGGGATCCAGCCCCGCAAAGGGTTCGTCATAGATGGCCAGCGTGGGATCCAGGGCAACGGCACGGGCCAGGCATACGCGTCGGATCATGCCGCCCGAAAGTTCGGCAGGCATGAGATTACGGGCGCCGCGCAAGCCCACGGCTTGTAATTTCATGAGGACCAGATCACGAATCTGGCGGGGGGCGAGCCGGGTATGTTCACGCAGGGGAAAGGCCACGTTTTCGAATACGGACAGATCACTGAACAGCCCCCCCATCTGGAACATCATGCCCAACTCGCGGCGCATGGCGTAGAGTTCCCGATCAGACATCTCGTGCACCACCCGTCCGCGATAGCGTACAGCCCCACGCTGGGGACGCAGTTGCCCGCCTACAAGGCGCAGAAGCGTGGACTTTCCTGAGCCGCTGGTGCCCAGGACGGCAGAAATCTTCCCTTCCTGAAGAGAGAGGTTGATTCCTTTCAGGAGCGGTCGTGCACCATCATAACTGAAGTGCAGGTCTTCGATTTCAATCAGGGGTTGGGACATGGCGCATCACTCCAGGAAACCCTGCCATGCTACCCCTCGTTCTGCGTTATCGCAACATCCCCAGAGGATACTTGGCACCAGATTGAATTTCATCATAGAATTGCGAGGATGGATTACAAGATCATGACACGCTGGCCTCCTTCAGGACATCTCACTTGACCTCGACTTCCTCCGTTCCTCTTCCGGATGCCCCGATCCTGGATGTTCCGGATCCCGCGCGCAGTTTGTTGCGTTTGGTTTCTCTATCCTTTCTTTCCCTGACCAGAAATCAGATCCATAGCCTCTGGGAAGTATTTTGTCAGCGCAACGACTTACCCGCCTCTGATGCGACTCCCCTGATCGAACATCTCCTCGAAAAAAATGAACTGATCCTGAATCAGGGTCGCTTATCCTGTTGCCCGGCCTTGACCGAGATCATTCTCCGGAACCCGGAAGATGAGGCCCAAATCCAGATCGCATTGGATACGGTGCGTCAGGTCTTCAAGATTGCCGATTATCGCTTTGGTTATTTCGTGCGCCAATTCAACGAAGGCGTGCGGGATTTGCGCCTCGCGCTGTACGCCCGCCGTTTTGAAGATTTTTCCAAACTGGCCCAGACGCTGCAAAGTTATTTCGCTTCCGAATGGCGCCTGCGCAATCCCTATCTGACCCTGTTTGACGATCCCTTTTCAGCCCGGCAATTCGATTCCCTGCCGCATGAAATTGCGCTCACCATCGCGGCGACCATCCTTGCCTTGCGAACCAGTCGTCTGGAACCCTGTAAAGGGCCCCTTTCCTGGTTACGGGAACAGGCGCGTCTGGCGCCCGAAGAACAACGCCAATGGTTTGCCAGCGTTCTGTGCGAACCCATGATTTTGCGCGGGCATCTCGAAGAATCACTGGCCCTGGTGCGGGGCCGTACTTTCCCCTTGGCACAGGCTATCGAAGGCCTGGTTCTGGTTTTGCAAGGACAGATGGAATCCGCTATTCCCCTGTTCGAGAAAGTGCTGAAGGAATGCCGGAAGCCGCAGGATTTGCGCAAACACGGCATGAGTGGATTGGGAGGAATCGCCTATGTGGTTTCCCTGATTGCCAACGGGGATCCAAAAGCATTGGAGCGGGCCTCCCAGCATATTGCCCTGGTGATCCGCAATGGAACCGGCATGAGTTCCATCTATGCCTGTCTGGGCCAGGTCGCCCATGCAACCCAGTCCGTCCAGGCAAACCCGGCAGAAGACCGCACGGAAATAGGAGACAAGGAATCTCTGGCCCAATTGTTTCGGGCCCTGGCTTGCTGGTGGGTGGATGGCGATGGCGAACGTATCGACTCGATGCGGTTGATCGAACTGGCCCGCCGCGCAGAGTCCCATGGCTACCGCTGGATTGCGGCAGAAGCCTGGGAACTCCTGGAACGCATGCAGCCCGGTGGGCTCGTGCACCATGCCACCCATTTGCACCAGGAAATGGGGTCGCTCACCCTGGTTCCTGCCATTCGCCGTCAACCCTTGTGGGAGCGAGCACTGGGCGCGCTGGAGCGACTTGGGGAAGAGTTGGGTGAAACCGCGACGCCAGTCCGGCAGCAGCGGTTTTATTGGGTACTCAGTCGCCCTTCCAACGGCCGCACCTTTCTCATCGAAGCCCGTGAACAGAAGCGTCAGACCCATGGATCCTGGAGTGCCAGCAAAGCGATCACTTTTCAGCGTCTGATCAATGCGACCCAGGAACTGGAAGGTCTCACGGATCAGGATAAAACCGTGATCGCTTACCTGAGAAACGCCCTGGTAGACCAGAAGCCCCACGACAAACGTTTTGTTGCACCCCAGGCCCTGCGCCTGCTGATGGGACATCCGCTGGTATTCTGGGGACACGACCTTCAACGTCCCGTGGAACTCGTGGCAGGACGTTTCGTCCTGACCAGTGGGCATGACCGCCATCATTGGTACCTGCAACTGGAACCGCAGATTCCTGTGGGCGAGGATTTGTGGATCGAGCAAGAGTCGTCCCACCGGTTACGTCTCTATGCGCTGACCGATGAGGAAATCCGTCTGCGCGACATCCTGGGTGATTTGGGACAACAGATCCCCGTCAATCAGGAGGAGCGCGTTGTCTCCCTGCTCAAGACCCTGACCACCCGTTTTCTGGTGCAAGGTGATCCGCCCACGCCCGCCAACCTGTTCCTGTCGGACGCCTCCCTCCCGTCGCTCTATGCGTTGCTGTCTCCTCATCCCCAGGGGATACATCTGGCCCTGGTGGTCTATCCCCTGGGAGAATCCGGGGCCTCCTTCATTCCCGGAGCAGGGCATGCCTTTTGTATCGAAGGGGAGAGTGACAGCGCGCTGAAAGGTGTGAGGCGTGCGCTGGATGAAGAGCGTCGCCGCGCCCAGGAGATCTTCGATGCCTGCCTTCCCTGGCTGGTTCCTGCTGACCTTTCTTTTACGGGGATCAGTCGTCACCCCGCAGCAGCCTGTGAAATCCTGACGTTACTCAAGGCGATGGGGGAATCCGCCGTGCATCTGCGCTGGCCGGCGGGAGAAAGTTTACGGATCCGGGGAGAAGCGCACCTTCCTCAAATGGCCCTCCAGATCCACACCCGGGGAGACTGGCTCAAGATTTCCGGGGGAGTACGTGTCGATGCCCATACCGTATTGGAACTCAAAACCCTCATGGCTGCGGCAAAACATTCGGACTGCCGTTTCGTGGCCTTGTCCGATGGTCAATTCGTTGCGTTGAGTGAAGGCTTGCTGGATCGAATTCGGGGACTGGCCAGCCTGTCTCATGAAGAAGACGCCGGAGAGCTTCAGATCCATGCCCTCGCTGCGCCGCATCTGTCCCAACTGATCGAGCAGGAAAGCGCCGCAATCACCGACCAACGTTGGATCGAATTGCTGTCTCGGCATGAATCCCTGAGTCAATGGGAACCCCAGATCCCCCACACCCTCCAGGCGGAATTGCGTGATTACCAACGGGCGGGATTTGTCTGGATGGTGCGTCACGCCGAAGCAGGAGCGGGGGCCTGTCTGGCGGATGACATGGGTTTGGGAAAAACGCTTCAGACCTTGGCCTTGCTCCTTTACCGAGCCCCATTGGGGGCGGCCCTGGTGGTTGCGCCGACCTCGGTTTGCGGCAACTGGGTCCAGGAGGCCAAACGGTTTTCTCCCACTCTGGACCTGCATTGGCTCTGCGTAGGCGGAAAAAACCAACTGTCAGACCTGGGCCCGAATTCCCTGGTCATTCTGAGTTACACCCTGTTCCAGCAAGAGATGGAGATGATCAGCAGTCACCATTGGGCCACTTGCGTGCTGGATGAAGCCCAGGCCATCAAGAACCCAAGCACCAAGCGTTCGCAGGCGGCCATGAAGATTCGTGCGGATTTTCGCCTCCTGACCACGGGAACCCCCATTGAAAACCACCTCGGGGAGTTATGGAACCTGTTCCGTTTCATCAATCCCGGCCTGTTGGGGACCCTGGATACGTTTACGGAAAAGTTTTCCCACCCCATCGAGCGGCATGGAGATGCCGAAGCCCGGGAACAATTGCGCCGCCTGATCCAACCGTTCATCTTGAGGCGTACCAAGTCCCAGGTATTGACCGAATTGCCCCAACGTACGGAAGTCACGCTGCAACTGGAGGCCACTCCGGAAGAACAGGCCATGTACGAAGCCGTCCGTCTCGAAGCGCTGGAGAACACCACTTTGCCGGGTGACGAACAACCCAATCGAATCAAGGTATTGGCAGGAATCATGCGGTTGCGGCGGGCCTGTTGCCATGGCGCCCTGATTCTCCCCGACCGACCCTGGATCTCCACCAAGATTACCGCGCTCATGGAAATCCTGGAAGAGTTGAAGGAGAGTGGGCACCGGGCCCTGGTCTTCAGTCAGTTCGTGGACTATCTCACCCTGATTCGACAGGCCCTGGAAGAGCATCACATCACCTATCAGTATCTGGATGGGTCCACCCCCTCCGCCGAGCGAAGCAAACGTGTCAAATCCTTTCAGGACGGCACGGACGACATCTTCCTCATCAGTCTCAAGGCCGGTGGGGTAGGGCTCAACCTCACCGCGGCGGATTACGTCATTCACATGGATCCCTGGTGGAATCCCGCGGTAGAGGACCAGGCCTCGGACCGCGCCCATCGCATGGGGCAGACTCGACCCGTGACGGTCTATCGATTGATCATCAAGGATTCCATCGAGGAAAAGATCGTCGCCCTGCATGAACGCAAGCGCAACCTGGCAGACAGTTTGCTGGAGGGCGCTGGGGAAACCAGCACCCTCAGCACTGAAGAATTGATCGGCCTCCTGCAGGATCAGCCGTGCAAGGGTTTGTAACGTAAGCGACGGGGCCGCGCGCCTTCTTCCCCCAGACGCTTCTTCTTGTCAGCTTCGTATTCCTGATAGTTGCCGGTAAAGAAGGTCACTTGCGAATCGCCCTCGAAGGCCAGGATGTGGGTGGCGATTCGATCCAGAAACCAGCGATCATGGGAGATGACCAACACGGCACCGGCAAATTCCAGCAGGGCATCTTCCAGGGCGCGCAGGGTTTCCACGTCGAGATCGTTGGAAGGTTCGTCCAGGAGCAGGACGTTCCCTCCCCGAATCAGGGTTTTGGCCAGATGCAGACGACCCCGTTCTCCGCCCGACAGGTTCCTTACGATCTTTTGCTGGTCCGCCCCCTTGAAATTGAAGCGTCCGATATAGGCACGGGAGGGCGTTTCATACTTGCCCACGGTGAGCAGGTCCGAGCCTCCGGAAATGAATTCCCAGACGGTTTTATCCCCGTCCAGGGTTTCCCGTGACTGATCCACATAGGAAAGATTGACGGTGGAACCGATTTTGATGGTACCGGAATCTGGCGTTTCCTGACCGACGATCATGCGAAAGAGCGTGGACTTGCCGGCTCCGTTAGGACCAATGATGCCAACGATGGCACCGGGCGGAATGGTCAGGCTGACATTGTCCAGGAGCAGACGATCCCCGAAGGATTTCGTGACCCCCTCGAGCTCGATGACGGAATCGCCCAAACGTTCGCCCACAGGAATAAAAATTTCCTGGGTTTCATTACGCTTCTGGTACTCCTGCGAATTCAGTTCCTCGAAACGTGCCAGACGTGCCTTGGATTTGGCCTGACGACCTTTCGGGTTCTGACGGACCCATTCCAGTTCCTTGTGAATCGCTTTCTGGCGTGCAGATTCCTGGGACTCTTCCTGTTTCAGGCGTTCTTCCTTCTGACCAAGCCATGAACTGTAGTTGCCCTTCCAGGGAATACCGTGCCCCCGGTCCAACTCCAGAATCCACTCGGCGGCATTGTCCAGAAAATACCGGTCATGGGTTACAGCCACCACCGTACCTGGAAAACGCTGTAAAAACTGTTCCAGCCAATCGACGCTTTCTGCATCCAGGTGGTTCGTGGGTTCATCCAGCAGCAGCATGTCGGGTTTGGAGATCAGCAGTTGACAGAGAGCCACACGACGTTTTTCCCCGCCGGACAGATTGCCGATCTGCGCTTCCCAGGGAGGAAGGCGCAGGGCATCGGCAGCAATGTCCATTTGTAACTCGGCGCTGTGCCCGTCAGCCGCACTGAGAATGGCCTCGAGGCGTGCCTGTTCCGACGCCAAATGGTCAAAATCTGCATCGGGCTCGGCATAAGCCGCATAGACGGCCTCCAATGCCGCCCGCGCCTCGATGACCGAACCCAGACCTTGCTCTACGGCCTGGCGAACGGTCAATTGAGGATCCAACTGGGGTTCCTGGGGAAGATAGCCGATTTTGAGCCCGGGTTGGGGAGTGGCCTCACCTTCAATGTCCCGGTCGATGCCCGCCATGATTCTGAGAATCGTGGATTTACCCGAACCATTCAGTCCGAGTACCCCGATTTTCGCCCCTGGGAAAAAACTCAGCGAGATATCCTTGAGAATCTGCCGTTTGGGGGGGACAATCTTCCCCACTCGGTTCATGCTGTAGACGTACTGAGCCATAGAATTGAGATGCCCCTTTCCGAAAAGAGTGACAGATTACCATAGACGAAGTACACGGAACCATTTCCTACGGTTAAAGTCTACCCACGCGAGTTATAATCGCGGGTGTCCGAACTTCCCGACCTATTCGTGAGAGAGATCAACCAACATGATGCACAAACATTATCTGACAGTTACCCTGTGTTCCCTGACTTTGGCGCTTGTATCGGGCTGTTCCTCGCCGGGGCTGGGGGGCAGCGATTATACCAGCACGGAAGTGCGCGGTGAGCAGTCGGTCCGACTGGGGACGGTAGAGAGCGTGCGCAAGGTCCACATTCAAAGCAGTGAACCGGGCATATTGGGCGCTCTGGGCGGCGGTGTGGCTGGAGCCGCACTGGGAAGTACCATTGGAGGGGGCAACGGCAATGCGGCAGCGACGGTTTTAGGCGCACTGGCCGCCGGAGCGGCGGGCAACGCGGCTCAAAATGCCTTGTCCACTGAAAACGGGGTGGAAATCACGATCCGGCTGGACAGCGGTTACGTGATTGCCGTCACTCAGGGGGCCGATGAAGTTTTCCATGTGGGTGATCGCGTACAGGTATTGGGGGGAGGAGGGGCCACCCGGGTCACCAAATTGGACCCTCGTTCCGACCTGAGCCCGAGGTCCAGCGCACCCCCATCGGGGAGCGGCACGGCGCCGACCAGTGGAGGGCAGTCACAAATTCATTATTATTGCCCGGACAGCAACGCTTACTATCCTGCCGTCCCCACTTGCAAATCCCCCTGGATGAAAGTGGTGCGCTGATCAATTCCTGTCTGGGTTGACCGCTCCGGGAGGGATTCCCGCAGGCCCCATCTGTGGATGCGGCTTTGTTGTCCCGCTGTATTTAACATAATATACATTATACGCAATGTGCGTATGTGATGGGGTTTTGACGCGAAACGACAAGGTATTGGTACAATGCACCTTCATTGTTCCCCATGTGCGAGAATCCCATGATTAAGGAGTCAGTATGATTTTTGTGACTGGAGGTGCTGGTTTCATCGGTGCTAATTTCGTTTTGGACTGGCTGGATCTCCAGGATGAACCCGTACTGACCCTCGATAAACTGACTTATGCCGGAAACCGGGATAACCTGGCCAGCCTCGATCAGGATCCGCGCCATACGCTGGTGGCAGGCGATATTGGAGATACGGCCCTGGTCCGTGCCTTGTTGAAGTTGCACCAGCCCCGCGCCATCCTCAATTTTGCGGCCGAAAGCCATGTGGACCGCTCCATTTACGGGCCAGCGGACTTCATTCAAACCAACATCGTCGGCACCTTTCATCTTTTGGAATCGGTACGCGCTTACTGGAATGAATTGGGAGGGGAAGAACGCAAGAATTTCCGTTTCCTGCATGTCTCCACCGATGAGGTTTATGGTTCCCTGGCACCGCAGGACCCCGCCTTTTCCGAATCCACGCCCTATGCGCCAAATAGCCCCTACTCCGCCTCCAAAGCCGCTTCCGATCATCTGGTGCGTGCCTGGCACCATACCTACGGATTGCCCGTCCTGACCACCAACTGTTCCAATAACTACGGGCCCTACCAGTTCCCGGAAAAGTTGATTCCCCTCATGTTGCACCAAGCCCTGACTGAAAAACCCCTGCCGGTCTATGGAGATGGTCAGAATGTACGGGACTGGCTCCATGTCAGTGACCATGCCAGCGGCATTCGCCGGGTGCTCGAAGCCGGACGGGTGGGAGAAACCTACAATATCGGCGGAAATAGCGAATTGGCCAATCTGACCGTGGTCAAAGCCCTCTGTGATGCACTGGATCGACATCGCCCCTCGGCGCTGGGCCCCCGCCGTCGACTCATACAATTCGTCACGGACCGACCGGGGCATGATCGTCGCTATGCCATCGATGCCAGCAAGATTCGCCAGGAACTGAACTGGCAGCCTGCCCATACCTTCGATTCCGGTCTGGAACAGACCGTGCATTGGTACCTGACACATCAGGAGTGGAGCGAACGCGTGTTGTCGGGCGCTTACCGTTCCTGGCTGGAACAAAACTACGCGGAACGGAGGCAGGAAGCATGAGAAAGGGCATCATACTGGCGGGCGGTTCCGGGACCCGCCTCTACCCCGCCACCCAGGTCATTTCCAAGCAATTGCTGCCCGTGTACGACAAGCCCATGATTTACTATCCGCTGGGTACCCTGATGCTGGCGGAGATCCGCGACATCCTGATCATTTCCACGCCTCAGGATACCCCACGCTTCCAGCAGTTGCTGGGAGATGGCAGCCACTGGGGAATGAATCTCGAATATGCCGTCCAACCGGACCCCGGCGGATTGGCACAGGCTTTCCTGATCGGGCGGGATTTTATCCGACATCAGCCCAGTGCCCTGGTATTGGGGGATAATCTCTTCTACGGTCATGACTTCTCCATCAAACTCAGACAAGCGGGAAAACATCCCGAAGGCGCGACGGTTTTTGTTTATCCCGTCAGTGACCCTGAACGGTATGGGGTGGCGGAGTTTGATGATACCGGCCATGTCATCGGGCTGGAAGAAAAACCCGCTCAACCCCGCTCTCGTTATGCCGTCACCGGTCTCTATTTCTATGATGCACAGGTTTGCGATCTGGCCAGTACCCTGGTTCCCTCGGCGCGGGGCGAACTGGAGATCACCGATCTCAATCGTCTTTATCTCGAACAGCAACGATTGCGCGTGGAAGTGTTGGGACGGGGATTTGCCTGGCTGGACACCGGGACCCACGATTCCCTGCTGGAGGCTGCCCAATATATCCAGACCGTGGAAAAACGGCAGGGACTCAAGGTATCCTGCCCTGAAGAAATCGCCTATCGTCAAGGCTGGATCGATGCAACCCAACTGGAAAAACTGGCTCTTCCCCTGAGCAAGAATGGCTATGGCGCCTATTTGCGCCAGATCCTGAACGAACGGGTTTTCTGATCATTCATGACGGATGATCAGGCTGTATCCCGTTCCTCGAATCGAACGGATCAGCGTATCGGCAGGATTGTACTGGCGCAACTTGCATCGGATGCTCGAAATGGTGACATCCACCGAACGGTCTTCGGCATGCCAGGATCGTCCGCAGACCACATGGGCCAGCGTATTGCGCCCCACCACCCGATTGGCGTTCTCCAGCAGACAGAGCAGCATGTCGAACTCACGGTTGGTGAAATGGACTTTATTTCCCGAGGCAATCCACGTGACTTCCCGTTTTTTGCGATCGAGCCCAAATCCGGAAAAATTTATTCCCTTGTCCAGATAAAAGGAAGAAACAGTCAGACGTTCCAGTAAACGCCGAATCCGCGCCATGAGTTCCCGGATGTCCACAGGCTTGACCAGAAAATCATCGGCCCCCATTTCAATGCCCAGAGCACGGTCCAGAGGCGAGGAATCTTCGCTCAGGATGATGATGCCGAGATCGGGGTAATGTTCGCGCATGAAGCGAATATATTCATAACCATGACCGTTGCTTCCATGATCCTGATTGAGGATCGCCAGTTTGATGGGATGTGTGCGCAACAGTGATTTTGCATCCTCCACATGAGCCGCACGCAAGGTATGGAAAGAAGCAGGGATCAAATGGGATTCAAGGGTAACAGCGCGACGGTAATCGGAATCAAGGATCATGATGCATGAATTCATGCCGGCCTCGTCTTTTTATGAGTATGGGATAAAATACCTTGTTCTCTCATTCAAGGCAATTCTAATGGATAAGTTTTTTCTTGACAACTCCCTTCATGTCCCAGCGGCCAGTTCGCCAGAGGATTTCTGCTATGCTTGTCCTCCGCATTACAATCAGATCGATGGACCATGATGGAAGCCGTAAAATCCTTTGAAGCAATTGTTGTGGGCAGTGGCCTGGCGGGAGGTGTCACCGCCCTCGAGTTGGCAGATCATGGTCTGCGGGTTGCCCTCATCACCAAACGGTCCCTGGAGGACGGCGCCAGCCCTCGCGCTCAGGGAGGCATTGCTGCGGCATTGTCGAGTTTGGACAGCATCGATACCCATGTGCAGGATACCCTGATTGCCGGTGCCGGCCTGTGCGATCTCGAAGCCACTCATTTCATTCTTGAGCGGGGTGAAATGGCCATTCACTGGTTAACTCGTCGCGGTGTCCGCTTTACACGGGAAAATGGTGCGTTGCACCTCACCCGGGAAGGCGGACACAGTCAGCGACGGGTAGCCCATGTGGCCGATGCTACCGGGGCCGCCATTCAGAACACACTGCACCCCCAATTGCGCCAGCATCCGCGCATTCACCTATTCGAGCAGCATATGCTGGTCGATCTGATCACCAGTGAACGGCTCGCACTGCCGGGGCCAAGGCGTTGTGTGGGTTTGTATGCACTGGAGGAAACCAGCGGCGAAGTGCATGCCTTCACTGCCCCGCACACCCTGCTGGCCACCGGCGGTGCGGGCAAGGTCTATCTTTACACCACCAATCCGGACACGGCGACGGGAGATGGCATCGCCGCAGGATGGCGGGCAGGCTGTACCGTTGCAAATATGGAATTCATCCAGTTTCATCCCACCTGCCTGTATCACCCCCATGCCAAGTCCTTCCTCATCTCCGAAGCCGTCCGGGGGGAAGGCGGCATTCTGCGTCTGCCTAACGGTCATCGATTCATGCCTGAGCACGATGACCGGGCAGAATTGGCCCCGCGCGACATCGTGGCCCGTGCCATCGACTATGAGATGAAGCGCCACGGACTGGATTGCGTTTATCTGGACATTACCCATCTGTCCCCTGAGTTCATTCTCGACCATTTCCCGACCATCCATGAAAAATGCCTGTCCCTGGGCATCGACATGACCACCCAACCCATCCCGGTGGTTCCGGCAGCACACTATACCTGTGGCGGGTTGCGTACCGATCTGCAGGGGCGCACCGATCTGGCCGGGCTGTATGCCATTGGCGAAACGGCCTGCACGGGTTTGCATGGCGCCAATCGTTTGGCCAGCAATTCGCTGCTGGAATGCGTGGTGATGGCCCGGGAAGCCAGCGCCGCCATTCTCTCCCAGCCACCCGCTGCACCATTGCCCTTCATTCCGCCCTGGGACAGCAGTCAGGTCACTGACCCTGATGAGGAAGTGGTCATCTCCCATAATTGGGAGGAACTACGCCGCTTCATGTGGGATTACGTCGGAATCGTGCGCACCGACAAACGGTTGGAGCGGGCGGCTCACCGCCTGAAACTGTTACACGAGGAAATCCTGGAGTTCTATACCAATTTCCATGTCAGTCGGGACTTGCTTGAATTGCGTAATCTTGTGACGGTTTCCCAACTCATCGTCAATTCTGCCCGCCTGCGTAAGGAAAGCCGAGGGCTCCACTACAGCCGGGACTATCCGCTGAGTTTGCCTTCTGCGCGCCCCACCCTGCTCACCCCTCCCTGAATTTCGTTAAGGCAGCCCCCAAATGAGGCACCCGCCCTGTCGCCCGTGGCGCGCCGGCTTGTGTGAAGGCCAGCATCCGTTCGATGGGCAAACGGGCTCGATCGATGAGCGCAGGATCGATGGTGACTTCAGGTGTGCCCGAATCCAGGATGGCGCGCAGATTTTCCAGTCCATTCATGGCCATCCAGGGACAATGGGCACAACTCTTGCAGGTAGCCCCCGATCCGGCGGTCGGCGCTTCGATAAAGACCTTATCCGGATAGGTTTGACGCAATTTATGGAACATGCCGTTGTCCGTGGCCACGATAAACGTCTCCACCGCCGGGTCACCCGCGGCTTCCAGGATGCCTCGTGTGGAACCGACATAATCCGCCAATGCCAGAACCGACCTGGGCGACTCGGGATGGACCAACACCCTCGCTCGGGGCATTTTCGTTTTCAGGTCCGCCAGTTCGGCGGCCTTGAACTCGTCGTGAACGATGCAGGAGCCCTGCCAGGAAAGCAGGTCAGCGCCTGTTTCCTGAGCCACATAGTCCCCCAGATGACGGTCCGGCGCCCACAGGATTTTTTGTCCCTGTTCGTGCAGGTGGCGAACCACGGCTACCGCACAGCCCGAGGTGACCACCCAATCGGCACGCGCCTTGACTGCGGCGCTGGTATTGGAATACACCACCACGGTGCGGTCAGGATGGGCATCGCAAAACGCATGAAAGGCGTCACCGGGACACCCCAGGTCAAGGGAGCATTCCGCCTCATACTCGGGCATCAACACGGTTTTTTCAGGAGACAGAATCTTGGCCGTTTCCCCCATGAAGCGTACCCCGGCCACCACCAGGGTTGTCGCTGGGTGCTGCTTGCCAAACCTGGCCATTTCGAGGGAGTCAGACACCAGACCACCGGTCTTTTCGGCCAGGTCCTGGAGATCGGGATGAACGTAGTAATGAGCCACCAGTACGGCATTTCTCTGGGCCAGAAGACCTTCCAGTTCCGCCAGCAAAACCCGGCGCCGCTCCTGGGAAGGCTCTTCTGACACGCGTGCCCAGGCCGTGGCAAGCCCCTGAGGATTTTCATAATCTACTTTAATACTACAAGTTGACATCCTTGAACCTCATGGAAAAATCGATAGATTTGATATCCTTGGTCAGACTCCCGATGGAAATTCGATCCACCCCCAATTCCGCAATCTGACGCACCGATTCCAGACTCACTCCTCCAGACACTTCGACCCGTGCCCGCCCGGCAACCTGGGTCACGGCTTGTCGTTGCATCTCGTGGGACATGTTATCCAGCATGACCATGTTCGCCCCGGCGCTGAGCGCTTCCTCCAGTTGCTCCAGAGTTTCCACCTCCACCTGGATGAACTTGTAACTTCCCCTGATGCTCTGGGCCAAGGTAACCGCCTGGGTGATGGAGCCCGTGGCTGCAATATGATTCTCCTTGATCAGGATGGCATCGTAAAGTCCCATCCGGTGGTTGGTTCCTCCCCCGACCCGCACGGCGTACTTTTCTGCCAGACGTAACCCCGGAATGGTTTTTCGGGTATCGACGATCACCGCCCGCGTGCCTGCCACGGCACGCACAAACTGGCGGGTCTGGGTTGCGACGCCCGACAGGGTTTGCAAAAAATTCAGCGCGGCCCGTTCGCCGGTCAGCAACGCCCGTGCCGGCCCCTTCAGCGTGGCCACCACCTGGCCGGGCACGACTTCCGCGCCTTCAGCGACCTGCCATTCCACCTGCAACCGGGAGTCCAATTGTCGAAAGACTTCGTTTACCCAGGGTTGACCACACAGAACCGCGCTTTCACGAACCAGGATCCGTGCTTCAGAAACCACGGGTTCCGGAATCAGGAACGCGGTCAGATCCCCTGCCCCCACGTCTTCGGCCAGAGTTCGTTGTACCTGTTTTTCGAGGTGCAAGCGTTGTGCCGTGCTTTCCTGTTGCGTTTGATGGGATTCCATCCATTCCCTTTCTTCCACCTCGCCTCCCTGATAAAATGTACAGCGCAAAACCCCCATTGTCCCAAGGACTGCAGGGGCTTGCAATATGAATCCTGAGAAATTGGGGTAAAATGCGGCTTTTGTTGATTTGAGAAAGCCTACCTGCTTGCCATTGCCTATGTACCAAACCATGCTCAAGGCCAAACTGCACCGCGTCTCGGTGACCCAGTCCGAACTGGGTTATGAAGGGTCCTGTGCCATCGATGAAACTTTGCTGGAAGCGGCGGACATTCATGAATACCAGCAGATCGACATCTACAATGTGAACAATGGAGAGCGCTTCACGACCTACGCCATTCGGGGCGCACGGAATTCCGGCATGATTTCCGTCAATGGCGCTGCTGCCCGCAAGGCTCAGGTAGGAGACCTATTGATCATTGCCGCCTATGCCAGTTACACCCCGGAAGAACTAAAAAACTTTTCGCCACGCCTGGTTTATGTGGACGAACACAACCAGGTCAAGCGCCTGGAGCACGAGATTCCGCTACAAGGCGCTTGAACCCGGGACGCTCATTTTTGATGAAGCGCCGCGGTCAATTCAGGGACCAGCACGTTCAAATCCCCCACCAGTCCGTAATCTGCCACAGTGAAGATGGGGGCATCCGGATCCTTGTTGATGGCCACGATAACCCGGGAAGTCTGCATGCCTGCCAGGTGCTGAATGGCGCCTGAAATACCGATGGCAATATAGAGGTCCGGGGCGACCACCTTACCGGTCTGGCCCACCTGGACATCATTGGGCGCATACCCCAGGTCCACGGCGGCTCGGGATGCGCCCAGTGCAGCGTTCAACTCGTCTGCCAAAGGCCCCAGCAAAGCCTCGTAATGTTCGGCACTTCCCAGACCGCGCCCACCTGACACCACAACCCGGGCATTCTCCAGGGAGGGACGACCTTCCTGTACATGCGTGTGTACGGCAATTCGGGTTGACTGCGGCAGCGCTTCGGGACAGGGCAAATCTTCCACCGCAACCGGATCCGCCCCCTCCCCTTCCACCCCCGGAAAAGCCGTGCTGCGCACCGTCACCAATTTGAGGGGTTCGGGACAGCATACCGTTGCCCAGACGCTCCCGGCGTAAATCGGTCGGACAAAGGTATCCGAAGATTCCACGCCCACGATATCGCTGACCATGGCCACATCTTCCAGTGCCGCCAGACGCGGCATCCAGTTCTTGCCGATGACCGTCGCGGCAGTCAGGATGTGCGTATATTGACGCGCCAGCGGTTGCACCAGAGCGCAGAGCATTTCCGCCAGTCCATCCGCAAGAGTCGGCCCTACCCCATTCAGAACCCGACGAATCCCCGGTAAACGCCGGGCCTCGGCCACGGCGAAGGTTGTATCGCCCCCCCAGACCAGCACATCGATCTCCCCTTCCAGGGATCTGGCCGCCGTGAGCAGAGAACGAATGGAGGATTTCAAATGACCTTCAGAACCCAATTCAGCGACCAGTAAAATTCGGTTTTCCATCGTTCAAATCACCTTGGCTTCATTTTTGAGA
>VFSW01007516.1_pt1 | contig 15804 bp, 15 predicted proteins | sample 5358111 | NCBI WGS metagenome assembly VFSW01 (sample SAMN11554181, study PRJNA540505) | mine drainage metagenome | isolation source: sediment from site ElyBrook_90M | place: USA: Ely Copper Mine, Vershire, VT | collected 2017 | reverse complement strand
CCAAGCGGACATTTCTACTTGGCAGGAAAGCGGACATTTCTATTTAGCGTTGACATTCTCAGTGCTTTTATGCCCCAGGTTTCTCATGATGCCCGCCGAATTCGTAGCGCAAGGCGGACAGCAGTTTATCGCCGTAATCGGCCTCGCCGCGCGACGTGAAGCGGCTGAACAGGGCGGCAGTCAACACCGGGGCGGGCGTACCGGACTCGATGGCGGCGATACTGGTCCAGCGACCTTCCCCGGAGTCGGAAACGCGTCCGCCGAATTGCGTGAGGTCGGCATCGCTGTGCAACGCGTGCGCGGTCAGATCGAGCAACCATGAGCCCACCACGCTGCCGCGCCGCCACAGCTCGGCCACTTCGGCGACATCGATGTCGTAGCGGAACGTCTCCGGCTCGCGCAGCGGGGTCGTCTCGGCATCCACCTGCCGTGACACGCCGCCCACGTTGGCGTGGCGCAGCAGATTGAACCCCTCGGCGTAGGCCGCCATCATTCCGTACTCGATGCCGTTATGCACCATCTTGACGAAGTGTCCCGCGCCTTCCGGACCGCAGTGCAGATAGCCATGTTCAGCCGAACCGGGTTGGCCCGCACGACCTTCGGTGCGCGGTGCGGTTGCCACACCCGGCGCGAGTGACTCAAAGATCGGTTGCAATCGCGCCACCGTCTGTTGCTGCCCGCCTATCATCAAACAATAGCCGCGCTCCAACCCCCAAGTGCCGCCGCTGACACCGACATCCGCGTAACGGATGGACCGGGCAGACAGTGCCTGGGCACGGGCAATATCGTCTTTGTAATACGAGTTCCCGCCATCGATGATGATGTCGTCCGCCACCAGCAACGGAGCCAGCTCGCTAATGCTGGCATCCACCACAGCCGCCGGCAACATCAACCAGATGGCGCGAGGTGTAGCCAATTTGCTGATCATGTCCTGCATGCTGGTTGCGGGCGTTGCCCCTTCCTGCGCCAGCGTCTGCACGGCCTCGCTGCTGCGGTCGAACACCACGCACTGGTGTCCGGCTTTTTGCAAACGACGCACCATGTTCGCGCCCATACGTCCCAACCCTATCATCCCGATCTGCATTTTCTCTTCTCCCCTAAAATAAAATCAATGACCTTCCGGCATGGCGGCACGATCGACATGCCACTCGGCCGATCCCACCCGTGCGGCGGGCAAAGCCGCCCCGTCCCTCATCGCCTGTAATGCGGCACGCTTGCCCGCACCCGACACCAAAAAAATACGCTGCCGCGCCCGCCGCAGCGTGTCCAATCCCAATGACACACGTTGCGGCGGTGGCTTGGGCGCGTCGAACACGGCCACCGCCGCATCCTTCAACTCGGTTGCCGGATTCCCCGGAAACAAACTGGCGGTGTGCCCGTCCTCCCCCATGCCCAGCAACACCAGGTCGAGCGCGGCAGTCTGATCGAGCAGCCCGGCATAATGCCGCGCCGCTTCATCCGCGCCGCGTTCGGCGGCGATGCGATGGATATGCGTCGGCGGAATGGCCACATGATCAAGCAAGGCATTGCTGGCCATCGTGTCGTTGCGTTGCGCATCGCCGACGGGCAAGCAACGCTCATCGCCAAAAAAGATTTGTATGCGGCTCCAGTCTATCGGCAGATGGCGCAACTGCTCGTAGCAGCGGCGCGGTGTTTCGCCCCCCGCCAGCGCGAGCCTGAATTCGCCCCGCTCACGAATGGCTTGCGCCGCAACTTCGGCGACCCGCCGCGCCACACTGACCGCAAGGTCGGCGGCATTGTCATGCAGTACAAATTGCGCGGGCTGGCACACCCATTTCTCCCGTTTCATTTTCGCTTCAGACATCAATAAGCCTGCAGGTCTGCCCCGCTCGGATCGAGCGAATGCCGCCAGAACTGGTCGTCGCGATCGAACAGGCGGTACGTGCCGCGCGGCCCCCAGCTGCCCGCCGGATAGGTGTTGATGAACTCGCGCTCCATCGACCACACCTTGAGCACCGGATCGACCACACGCCAGGCCGCTTCCACCTCGTCTATGCGCAAAAATAAAGAGTGGTCGCCCAGGATCACATCGAGCAACAATCCCTCGTACGCGTCGTAATCCTCATCGCCCTCCTTGCGGTAGGTCGCATCCAGGCTGATGGTGCGCGTATGCAGATCCAGTCCGGGGACTTTGACTTGCATTTCCATTTTCAGGCAATCGTCCGGCTGGATGCCCAGCATGATCCAATTCGGTTGGGGCGGACCCTGCCGGGTGTGGCGCAACAGATCCTGAGGCGGTGTTTTGAAGCGGATACAAATAGCCGAGCTGTTCTGCGCCAGACGCTTGCCGGTACGCAGATAGAACGGCACACCGGCCCAACGCCAGTTGTCGATGAACAGCTTCATGGCGGCGTAAGTCTCGGTGGTGCTGTCCGCCGCCACGTTCTTTTCTTCCAGATAACCCGAGACGGTCTTGCCGTCGATGCTGCCGCTGGCATACTGGCCGCGAAACGCGTGGGCATGCACCGCATTCTGGGTGATCGGGCGTATCGCCTTGAACACCTTGACCTTCTCGTCACGCAGATGCTCGGCATCCATGGTCACCGGCGGCTCCATCGCCACCAGTGCCAGGAGTTGCAGCAAATGGCTCTGGACCATATCGCGCAACGCACCCGCGCCCTCGTAGTAATCGGCGCGCCCGTCCACGCCCAGCGTCTCGGAATGGGTGATCTGCACATGGTCGATGTAGTGATGATTCCACAAGGGTTCGAGCAACAGATTGGCAAAGCGGAACACCATCACATTCTGCACCGTGCCTTTGCCCAGATAGTGGTCGATGCGATAGATCTGTGGCTCGTTCAGGTGGCGATACAAACTGGCTTGCAGCGTCTGAGCACTCAGCAGGTCATAACCGAAAGGCTTCTCAATCACCACGCGCCGCCAGCCGGTTTTCTGCTGGAGCAGACCGACCTTGCCCAGCTTATCCACGATACCGGGATAGTCCGCCGGGCGTACCGCCATGTAATACACGATATTGGGCGGAAAGTTCGGATCGTCATCCAGCAGTTTCTGCAAGCGCATGTAGACCTCGTCGTCATTCGGCGGGACCGCGAAATAATATAAACGCGCGCAAAAACGCTGGAGTGCGGATTCATCAATGTTGTGTCCGTGCAATCCGCGCAGAATGTCGCAGACGAAACCCAGCCATTCTTCCCGCTCGCGCGGCACGATGTCGCATCCCAGTATGGTCATCTGCGCCGGCAGCCGCTTTACCATTTCCAGATGAAACAGCGCGGGGATCAGTTTACGGCGACTCAAGTTGCCACCGGCACCGAAAAATACCAGTGTGCAGGGATCCAGAATTTTCATGTTACTTGGCCTTTCAGGTTGTACCGCGATGTGGGGCGTTGATGGTGCAACTCGTTATTGTCTTGCGCGTGAGTGCGCGGTCTGGCCGACCTTACCGCAGCAGTGACTTGCGTTCGTCATTGTCTCATGCCAGCCCGGATGATGTAGTCCTCAACCTGTCTGTCCGCATATTGAATGTGCGCGAGCACTCTGGAAAACGGCCAGTGGTTGAACCACTCGGTAAACATCTCGTCCCCGACATAATCCAATTTTCCTTTGAGATGGAGTGCGTCATCTACCATCTGCGCGTGCATATTCCGATGCGACTCGATCTCGGGGTAACCGCACTGGATCATGAGCTGCTCTTCGGTCGAAAAATGGAGACGGGTGGAGGCAATCACATCATCGATGATGCGGTAAATTTCTTCCCGCGATTCCCTGTTCTTCACTGCGTCGTTCAATCGCTCAAGCATGCTCACGAGCTCCCGATGTTGCCGGCCTATTGGTTGCGCATCAGACATCGCCATCTTCTCCTCTCGTACCCATGCTAACGGCAAAAAATTTCGGATTCGGGAAGGCAACCCTGGCATCCGCTCTGGCGAACAACAAATGCCGCTGTGACGGCGATTGCAACGGCGCGATCCAAGCGTATGACCGGTGGAAATGTTGGCCTCATGCCTGCCCCCTTGTTCTGTCCATGCCTGGCATACGGTCTCGTTCGTCGCACGATACTTGTCGGACAGGATACGCCGGATTTCTTACAGCATTATTTTGCACGCGCGGAAATACGCGTGGCAAATCGGCGCGCGCTTACAGTTTTTCCAACAGCACCTTTTCCAGCTTGATCTGGTCCGCAGTGAAGCCGCGTATGCCTTCGGCAAGCTTTTCCGTGGCCATGGCATCTTCGTTCATCTCCCAACGGAACTGTGCTTCAGTCATGGGGGACGGGCGTGCTTCGGTCGCGCCGGTGTCGATCAAGCGGCGCGCCAATACGCCTTGCGTGTTTTCCAGCTCCTTCAGCAAAGCCGGTGCGATGGTAAGACGGTCGCATCCGGCCAGTGCCAGAATCTCGCCGGTGTTGCGGAACGATGCGCCCATGACGATGGTCGGGTAGCCGTGCGTCTTGAAGTACGCATAGATCTTGCGCACCGACACCACACCCGGATCTTGTTCCGCCAGGAAATCAAGTCCGCCGTGTGCCTTGTGCCAGTCGAGGATGCGTCCGACGAACGGGGAGATCAGCGTCGCGCCGGCCTCGGCACAGGCACGTGCCTGGGCAAAGCCGAACAACAGCGTGAGGTTGCAGTTGATGCCTTCACGCTCGAGGATCTCTGCGGCGCGTATGCCTTCCCAAGTGGAGGCGATCTTGATCAACACGCGGTCGTTGGATATGCCCGCCGCGTTATACAGACCGATCAGTTTGCGCGCCTTGGTCAGGGTGGCCGCCGTATCGAAGGAAAGTCGCGCGTCCACCTCGGTCGAGATGCGTCCCGGAACGTATCTGAGCACTTCCAGCCCGACATCCACCGCCAACTTGTCCATGGCCTCGCGCGCCTGCTGCTCACGGTCGGTGCTGTGCGACTTGCCCCATGCAAGCGCATCGGCGATCAGCGGAACATATTCCGGCAGGGCTGCCGCCTTGAGCAACAACGAGGGATTGGTGGTTGCATCCTGCGGCTGATGATGGTGTATCGCCTCGATGTCGCCGGTGTCGGCGACGATGGTGGTCATGGATTTCAATTGTTCCAGCAGATTGTTCATGTCATTTCCTAAAATTCGAATCCCGAAACGGATGTCGGGTCACATTCATTTTTGCGGCACCGGTTTGACTTGCCAGATCTTTTCGGCGTACTCGCGGATGCTTCTGTCGCTGGAGAACTTGCCCATCTGCGCCACATTGAGTATGGCCTTGTGCGCCCACTCGTCCGGCTTGCTATACAGGGCGTCGACCTTTTCCTGCGCCTCGATGTAAGCCGCATAATCGGCCAGCAACAAGAAGCGGTCGCCCCCATGCGTGAGATCGTTCACAAGGCTGCGAAATCGTTGCGGTTCATCCGGTGAGAAATAGCCTGAACCGATCATCTCCAACGCCTGGCGCAACTCGCCACAGGCCTGGTAATAATCCCACGGGTTGTAGCCACGCTGTTGCAGGCTGGCCACTTCCTCGATATTCAATCCGAAGATGAAGATGTTGTCCCATCCCACTGCCTCCCCGATCTCGACATTGGCACCATCCATCGTGCCGATGGTCAGTGCCCCGTTCAGTGCCATCTTCATGTTGCCCGTGCCGGAGGCTTCGGTTCCGGCAGTGGAGATTTGCTCGGACAAATCAGCGGCGGGGATGATGTCGGTTGCGAGCGCGACGTTGTAGTTGGGCAGGAACACCACCTTGAGCAAATCCTGTACGGCGGGGTCGTTGTTGACGAAGTCCGCCACATCATTGATGAGCTTGATGATGAGCTTGGCGGTGGCGTAACCCGGTGCCGCCTTGCCGCTGAAGATGACGGTGCGCGGCACCAGCCCTGCCGTCTGCCCGGAACGGATGCGGTTGTAGCGGGTGACGACATGCAGCAAGTTGAGCAGCTGGCGTTTATATTCGTGGATGCGCTTGATTTGCACGTCGAACAAGGAATCCGCATTGACCTGGACTTTCAGCTGTTCACGGATATAGCCGGCGAGGCTTGCCTTGTTGGCTTGCTTGACGGACATGAACACTTTTCTAAAGGCTTCGTGCTCCGCCAACGGAATGAGTTTTTCCAACTGCCCCAACTCGGTCTTCCACGCCGCCCCGATGTGCGCGGAGATCAAAGCGGACAATGCCGGATTGGCCTGATTGATCCAACGCCGGGGCGTGATGCCATTGGTGATGTTAATGATCTTGCCCGGATAGGTGCGTTCAAAATCGGCGAACGTGGTGCTTTTCATCAAGTTGGTGTGGATCTGTGCCACGCCATTCACCCGGTGGCTGCCGACCATGGCCAGATGAGCCATCCTCACCCGTTTGCCGCTATCCTCGTCAATGATCGAGATGCGCCGCAGCAGCTCCACGTCACCGGGGCTGCGGTGCATCACATCGTGCAGGAAACGCTGGTTGATCTCGTAGATGATTTGCAAATGGCGCGGCAGGACCTTTTCAAACATCGCCAGCGGCCAGGTCTCCAGTGCCTCCGGCATCAGGGTATGGTTGGTGTAGGAAAAAGTCCGCCCCGTGATGTCCCACGCCTGGTCCCAATCCAGACCGTGAACATCCACCAACAGACGCATCAGCTCCGGTATGGCGACCGAGGGGTGCGTATCGTTCAACTGGATGGCCGCTTTGTCCGGCAGCTGATCAAATTCCTTGTGGGTCTTCTGGTAGCGGAAGAGGATGTCCTGCAGGGACGCGCTCACGAAAAAATATTGCTGCTTGAGCCGCAGTTCTTTCCCCATGGTAGTCGTATCGTCCGGGTAGAGCACTTTGGACAGGCTCTCCGATTCACTTTTGTCACCGACCGCTTTGATATAGTCGCCACTGTTGAAATAGCGCAGATCAAAATCCCGCGTCGCCTTGGCCGACCACAGGCGCAGGTTGTTGACCGTGTTGTTGCCAAAGCCGGGAACGGGGGTGTCGTAGGCCATCGCCATCACTTCGGCGGTGTCCATCCAATGGTAGCGATACACATCGTCGTCATCTTTGTAATGCACGACCCGTCCATAAAAATTGACTTTGTAAAGCAAATCCGTACGGGGAAATTCCCAGGGATTTCCGTAGCGCAGCCAGTTGTCCGGGCGTTCCACCTGCGCGCCATTTTCGATGTCTTGATGGAACATGCCGTATTCATAGCGAATACCGTAGCCGTAACTGGGTATGGCGAGCGTGGCCAGCGAGTCCAGGAAACAGGCGGCCAGACGACCCAATCCGCCATTGCCCAGTGCCGCGTCTTCCTCGAACTCGCGCATGGCATCGAAATCCACACCCAGCTCCAGCACCACTGCCCGGCAATTGTCGAAGAATCCCATGTTGAGCAGACTGTTGGCCAGCATGCGCCCAATCATGAATTCCATCGACAGGTAATACACCCGCTTGGCATCTTCACGATAGTAGCTGCGCTGGGTTTCCATCCAGTGCTCGATCAGCCGGTCGCGCGCGGCAAAGGCGACCGCATGAAACCAGTCGCGCACCGTGGCAGTGATCGGCTCTTTGCCGACGCTGTAGGTAAGCCTGTTGAGCAGCGAACGCCGCAGCGAGGCCTTGTCCAGTCCGAGGAATTCATGCTGAACCGCGTCGTTTGTTTTATTTTCAGCCATCGTGCCTCCATCCCGTGCAAGCCCGGTAAACGCCGGGGCTGTTACTCCAAACCAGTACCGGCTCAGAAGTTGTAAACACCACCCAGGGAAATCATTCTCATGCCGACCCCGGGAACGAGATTCCCCAGATCTTCATACTGCGCACGCACCACGAACCCGCCGCCCACGTTGTATTGCGCACCGACACCGAACATACGATTGGATGTCGAGCCGCTGATGGTGGGCAGATTGTTGCCATTGTTGTCGGTAGAGTCGTAGCTCATGGAGTTGCGAGCCATACCGAACTTGGCGGACAGGGAGATCGCATCGCTGACCGGGAGCGTGGCGACGGCGGCCAGCTGCAACGAGGAGACGTTGAATGAATACGAGGCCATCGGCTGGGCATAGGGATAACCATAATATCCGCCGCCCCCGTAATAGCCATATCCGCCCCCATAGCCGCATCCATAGTTACAGTTGTTGCTTGAACTCGACAACATCACGTAACCCGCTTCGATGGCCAGCTCCGGGGTGAAGTTATAACCGCCCGCGACGCGCAAGCCCGTGGTGCTGGGATAAAACGACCCGCCGTAGGAGGCCGATGCCATATCCAAACCGGCATAGAACTTACCGGCGTTATCGTCCGGCGCGGGGTAATCGTAAAAATCATCCGCCACAGCGGAGAAGCTGACAACAGCTGACAGCAGTACGACAATCGCTCGTTTTTTCATGGCATTCCTATCTCCGATATCGCGCAGCCCGTGCATCGCTCATGACAAAAGTATCCGTCCGGTCGCCGAATCCACCAGCACCTCTTTGATGGCATCCCCCCGTCTGATCTCGACCAGATATGCGGGGATGCCCGGCTTCAATTCCGGCGGCTTGCGGCCCGAGGTGACCTTGGTAGCCATCTGTGAAGCACTTGTAACGAGCGCGATTCTGTTGCGGGACAGGCTACCGTCTTCGGTTTTAAATTTCCCATCGACAAACCCTATCACTGCCGTCAAAGCGATGATGCGTGCCGCGTCCAATGAAATTTTCAGTGTTGTCATCTCGGTCTCCAATCTACTAAAAGACACTGACCGCGTTTTACCGGGGAAGCCCCTTCCAATGGAAGTTCAACTCCTTGCTTTCTTTGCCGCTCAGCGTGACCTCCTGCGATTCGGTCAATCCCTCGAAGCGGCTGCTCACCTTGTATTTGCCATTGGGCAGCATCACGAACAGCATTGGGCCGGCGCGTGGCAATTCCAGCACCGGATTGCCGCGCGCGTCCGAAATCACCACGGGCACATCGGTAACGAATTCGCCATTCTTACGCTCGGAAAAAATGATGCGCAGCGGAAACACTTGAGCGACGCGGCGCATAGTGGCCTCTTCGTCCTTGCCGACACCGCCGTTAAAGTAGGTCGTTGCAGTGATCGTTTCGACCACACTGACGTTCTCATGCATATCCTCCTCCGCGCTGGCCGCGAAGGGGATGAAAACAAGCAATCCGGTGGCGATCAAGGCAGTGGTCAGAGTGTTGCGGATTTTCATGATGTTTATCCTTTCTAAAAAGTGCGGTCTGCCGGGCGATCCGCCAGAATCCAAGCCGGTAAAACTATCGGTGTCCGATTGATTCCGGCTCGCCACAACATGGCACGATTCATTTAAGCATGCACCTGTAACCGAATCACGTTAATAAATATTCATGTTGTAAGCAGTTGTAAGGGCACGGCCATTGAATGAGCTGGGCAATCGGAGAATGGTACGTTGCGGCCCAAACGGCTGGGGAGGGTGATGCTTTATTCGTCGCCGCTTACTGGCTATTGAGTTTTTCCAACAACTCGCGGATTTTCAGCGGGTCGTCGGCGCGCAGTATTTTTTGCGTTAGCGCGGCGATTTCGGGCAGGCTGGTGGTGAGCACGCGCTGTTTGATACCCGGCACTTGCGCGGAGGACATGGAGAACTGGCGCAGCCCCATACCCAGGAACAAGCGCGTGTAGCCCAACTCACCGGCCATCTCGCCGCACACCGAGACCGGAATACCGAACTTGTTGGCGGTGCTGATGACATGCGACAACAGATGCAGGACGGCCGGATGCAGCGGATCGTAGAGATGCGCGACCTCCTCGTCGGTACGGTCTATCGCCAGCGTGTACTGGATCAGATCGTTGGTGCCGATGGACAGAAAATCCAATCGTTTCGCGAACACATTGAGTGCCAGTGCCGCCGCCGGAATCTCTATCATGCCGCCGATCTTCACCTCGCGGTCGTATGGTATGCCCTCGTCGTCCAGGCTTTGTTTGGTCGCCGCGATGAACTGCAAGGTCTGGTTGATCTCCGCCGCGCCCGACAGCATCGGGACGAGTATCCTGACGTTGCCGTAATGCGTGGCGCGCAGCAGCGCGCGCAACTGGGTGCGGAACAATTGCGGCTCGGACAGACAGAGCCGGATCGCGCGCAGACCCAGCGCGGGATTGTTGGCGACACGCTCCGCGCCTTTGAGCTGCTTGTCCGCCCCCAGATCGAAGGTGCGTATGGTCACGGGCTGGCCTTCCATGCCCACCGCCACCGCTTTATAAGCCTGAAACTGCTCCTCTTCGTCGGGCAGCACATCGCGATTCAGGAACAGAAATTCGCTGCGGAACAACCCTATCCCGGTCGCGCCGTTCTCTTTCACCTCGACCAGGTCGTCCGGTTTTTCGATGTTGGCGTACAACTCGATGGTGCTGCCGTCCAGAGTATTGGCGCGCGCGCCGCGCAGACGTTTGAGTTTCTTGCGTTCCAGGTCCCACGCGCTTTGGCGCAGCTTGTATTCGGCGAGTATGGCTTTGTCCGGATTGACGATGAGCACACCCTGCTCGCCGTCCAGGATCAGCAAGTCATCCTCGCGCAGCAACTCGCGCGCATGATGCAAACCCACCACGCACGGCGTGTTCAGACTGCGTGCCACGATGGCGGTATGCGAGGTCGCGCCACCCAGATCGGTGATGAACGCGGCATATTGCTGCGGCCTGAACTGGATCAGATCGGCGGGACTCAGATCGTGCGCGACCAGTATCGTTTCCACATCATGGCGGGTCGGGGCAGGCTGGTGTCCCGGCTGTCCGAGCAATTGTTTGAGCAACCGCTCCGCGACCTGCGTCACGTCGGTCTGCCGCTCGCGCAGATACGCATCCTCGAATTCATCGAACTGCGCGACCAGTTTTTCGGTCTGCGTCTTCAAGGCCCACTCGGCGTTGCAATGCTCGGTGGCGATCATGTCGCGCGGTGACACGCTCAACAGGGGATCGTCCAGAATCATCTGGTGCAATTCGAGAAAGGCATCGAACTCGGCGGCGGCATATTGCGGACGATTGCCGCGCAAGCTGATGAATTCGTTGCGCGTGGCGAGCAGCGCCGCATCAAAGCGCGCGATCTCTTCCTCGACCAGCGGTTTGGGCAACACGTAATGCACGACCTCCAGCGACGTGTGCGACAACAGATGCGCGTATCCGATCGCGATACCGCTGGAGACGGCGATGCCATGTAGCGAAAAGGTCATTCGCCTTCTCCGAAATAATCGTTAATGAGTGCCAGCAACGCCCGCATCGCGTCGGCTTCATCCTCACCCTGGGTTTCGATGTTGATGGTCGTACCTTTGGCGGCCGCCAGCATCATCACGCCCATGATGCTTTTCGCATTCACACGGCGGTGGTTGCGCGACAACATGACCTCACATTTGAAGCCCGATGCCAGCTGCGTGAGCTTGGCGGAAGCGCGGGCGTGCAGACCGAGTTTGTTGATGATGAGTACGTCTTGTTGTTGCATGGCTAAATATCCGCATTCATATATACGATGCAATCGCGGCCACCTTCCCACGCGATCTTGGCCAACTCGGGCAGATCGCCCACGGGATGACATACCACGCGCAGCAGCATGGGCAGATTCACGCCGGCCACGCCGATGACGCGTCCGACATGACACAGTTGGCGGCCGATGTTGCTCGGCGTCGCGCCAAATACGTCCGCCAGCATCAACACGCCGCTGCCCTCATCCAATTGCTTGATGAGCTCCCGGCCTTCTGCCAGTTTTTGCTGCGTGTCATCGTCCGCCAACACCGACAACACCCTGAGATTGTCCGGCACCGAGCCCAATACATGCTTGACGCAATCGACCAGACTATCGCCCAGCCCGTTGTGCGTGACCAACAAAATCCCCACCATCAGATGACCCCCAGAAAATGCGCCAATATGGCGCAGACCAGCAATAACATTGCGATTCCGTAACGCAACAACCAGCGCGTGTAACGCACCTTGGCAGCCTCGATCTTTTGTTCTTCCCCGACTATCGTCAAGATCTTGCGCAGGGCATTCACTGCCGTCGCATGCTTGACCTTGTGCTCGATCACTTCATCGGCTGACTGCGTCATCATTCCACCTCGACCGGACTGTTCTTGTCGGTCAATTCTAGCCGTTTCTGCAAGGCAGCTGTGACATGCACGCGACCCTGCTCATCGACCAGCATCGCCGAATCCAAGTCCATCAGCGCGGCGGCATTGCGCCAGCCCTTGACCCCGGACATGAACAACGGTTTGGAATCCGCATCGGACAACACTCCCGCGCGTGCGCCGTGGGTCAGGACGGTCACCGCCTGCACGGCCTGCATCGGGTAGCCGGTGTGCGGGTTGATGAGATGACAGTAGCGCACCTCGCCCAACATGAAGTAACGCTGGTAGTCGCCGGACGTGCCGATCGCCTCGCCATCGCGCAGCTCCAGGCTCGCCAGTGCGCCAGACTTGCGCGGATGCTGGATGCCCACCCGCCAGGGGCGGTCGCCGTGCTTGCCCAACGCCATGACATTGCCGCCGATATTGATCAGCGCGTTGCGGATGCCGCGCTTGCGCAACAGCGCGGCGGCTCGGTCCAGCGCGTAGCCTTTCGCATACCCGCCCAGATCGATCTGTACCGCCGGGTTTTTGCTTTCGACCCGACCACGCACGATGGACAAGTCACTCATCTGCGGATTCGCCGCCACCCACTTGGCGATGTCTTTTTCTTCCGGCTGCACCGGCTTGAACTCATCGGCATGGAATCCCCACAGCCCGACCAGGCCGCCGATAGCCGGGTTGAACATGCCGTGCGATTGCCTGGAGATCAGCGTCGCGTCTTTCAATATCGCCACCATCTCGTCGGAAACCGCCGCGCTTTCACCCTTGGCGATCGCGGCATTCAGATCGCTCAACTCGCTGGGCTGCCAGGCGTGCAGCATGGTGTGCAACCGCTGGAACTCCTGCATCACCGCGCTCACCGCCTGCTTGGCCTCGGCTTCCGGCGCGCCGTAGATACTGACTTCCACCAGTGTGCCGAACACGTAACCCTGCTCCTGGTACAGCGGCTCTTTGCTGCTGCACGAGCCCAGTAGCCATATGGCAAGCAAGACGAGTAAACGGGATCTCATTCTCTCTAGTTTTCCGCCGCTTCAATCTCCAACGCGGCGGCCAATAGGGCAAGACGCGCCACCACACCGTAGGCATAGAACCGGTTGGGCGTGTCGTCGGGCGCGCAATCTGGATTGGGCAGACTGCAACAGCTCTCGAACGCCAGCGGCACGAATTGCATGCCCGGCGCGTTGAGGTTCTCGTCCACGCCGCGCCCGGTATGCACGCGATAAAAACCGCCGACCACATAATGATCCACCATGTAGATCACCGGCTCGGCCACCGCCTCGTTGATGTTCTCGAAGGTGTACACCCCCTCTTGCACCAGCACGTCGCTGACGGCCAGCCCTTCTTTGACGACCGCCATTTTGTTGCGCTGCTTGCGGTTCAGCGCGGTGATCTCGCCGGCATCCTTGACCGTCATGATGCCCATGCCATAAGTGCCCGCGTCGGCTTTGACGATGACAAAAGGATCGTGCTTGACTCCGTATTCGGCATACTTGACGCGCATCTTTTGCAGCGTGACATCCACCTTATCGGCCAGACATTCCAGCCCGATGCGCTCCTGGAAGTTGACCTGATTGCACGTGTCGAAGTAGGGATTGATGAGCCAGGGGTCGATATTGATGAGCTGCGCGAATTCGCTGGCGACCTTGTCGTATAGCGCGAAATGCTGCGACTTGCGCCGCGTGTACCAGCCCACCGAGAGCGGCGGATAGATGTCCTGTTCGAGATTCTTCAGGATGTCCGGTACACCGCCCGACAGGTCGTTGTTGAGCAGCACCACACAAGGATCGAAGTCTTCCAGCCCCAGGCGGTTGCCGCGCCGCACCAATGGCTCCAGCGTCAGCGTGCCGCCGCTGGGCAAGGCTATCGGCGTGGCGTGCGTGATCTCCGGCAGCAGACTGCCCACGCGCACGCGCATCCCAGCCTGCTTGATGATGGTAACCAGGCGCGCCACGTTTTCCAGATAGTACATATTGCGCGTGTGATTCTCCGGAATCAGCAATACCCCGCGCGCCTCGGGACAGACCTTCTGCACCACGCTTTGCATGGCTTGCACGCACAGCGGCATAAAATCGGGGTTGAGATTATTGAAGCCGCCGGGGAACAGATTGGTATCGACGGGAGCGAGTTTGAAGCCGCTGTTGCGCAGATCGACCGAGGCGTAGAACGGCACGGGATGCTCCTGCCATTGCGTGCGCAGCCAATGCTCGGTGGTGGGCATGGCGGACAACAACCGTCGCTCCAAGTCCAGCAGCGGGCCGGTCAATGTGGTGGTGAGATGAGGGACCATGTGTTTCAGTGTGTAATTAACCCGGCGCATTCTAGCCGATAGGCCGCGATAAATCCGCCGCCGTCCGCAATGAAACGCACGCTGCCGGGTAGCGGTGTTAAAATCGCGCCCCAATTTTTTGAAGTCGAGCAGCTCATGTTATCCACCGCAAACATCACCATGCAATTCGGGGCGAAACCCCTGTTCGAGAATGTCTCGGTCAAATTCGGCGACGGCAACCGTTACGGCCTGATCGGCGCGAACGGCTGCGGCAAATCGACTTTCATGAAGATCCTGGGGCGCGATCTGGTGCAGACCTCGGGCGAGGTGATGATAGACAAGAACGAGCGGCTGGGTAAGTTACGCCAGGACCAGTTCGCCTACGAGGACATGCGTGTGCTCGATGTCGTGATGATGGGCCACACCGAGATGTGGGCGGCGATGTCCGAGCGTGACGCGCTGTATGCCAATCCCGACGCGACCGAAGAAGACTACATGCGCGCCGCCGATCTGGAGGCGACCTTCGCCGAATACGACGGTTACACCGCCGAAGCGCGTGCCGGTGAGTTGCTGCTGGGACTGGGCATAGACATCAAACTGCATCAAGGACCGATGCGCGAAGTCGCGCCGGGCTTCAAGCTACGCGTGTTGCTGGCGCAGGCACTGTTCTCCAATCCCGATATTTTGTTGCTGGACGAGCCGACCAACAACCTGGACATCAACACCATCCGCTGGCTGGAGAACATCCTCAACGCGCGCACCTGCACCATGGTCATCATCTCGCACGACCGCCACTTCCTGAACAGCGTGTGCACCCACATGTCCGATCTGGACTACGGCAAGATCACCACCTACCCCGGCACTTACGACGATTACATGCTGGCCGCGACACAAGCGCGCGAACAGCAATCCGCCGACAACAACAAGGCCAAAGAAAAAGTCGCCGAGCTGAAAGCCTTCGTGGCACGCTTCTCGGCCAACGCATCCAAGGCCAAACAAGCGACCTCGCGTGCGCGCCAGATCGACAAGATCAAGATCGAAGACATCAAACCTTCCAGCCGCCAGTATCCGTTCATCCGCTTTGAATACGACGAGCGCGAGAAGCTGCATCGCACCGCCGTGGAAGTCGAGAACCTGACCAAGGGTTTTGACAAGGTGCTGTTCTCCAACGTCAATCTGCGTGTCGATGCGGGCGAGAAAGTGGCCATCATCGGCCCGAACGGTATTGGCAAGACCACGCTGCTGCGCTGTCTGGCGGGTGACCTTGCGCCTGACTACGGCGTGATCAAATGGACGGAGAAAGCCAAGATCGGCTACTACGCACAGGACAGCACCAGCGAATTCGCGCAGGACCGGATCATGACCGACTGGATGACCTACTGGCGCGGCCCGGGCGACGACGACCAGACCGTGCGCGCCACGCTGGGCCGCTTGTTGTTTTCCGGCGACGATGCGCATAAACCCGTGAAGGTGCTGTCCGGTGGTGAAAAGGGACGCTTGCTGTTCGGCAAACTGATGCTGCAACGCAACAACGTGCTGCTGATGGACGAGC
>VFSW01007515.1_pt1 | contig 15805 bp, 14 predicted proteins | sample 5358111 | NCBI WGS metagenome assembly VFSW01 (sample SAMN11554181, study PRJNA540505) | mine drainage metagenome | isolation source: sediment from site ElyBrook_90M | place: USA: Ely Copper Mine, Vershire, VT | collected 2017 | reverse complement strand
TCGGCCGGGTGCTGCGTCACCAGGGCCGTCAGCGTCTGCCCGTGCGACGTGCGGTTGCCCACGACGGGGTATGTCGAGATGGGCTTGCCCGTGGAGAACGGGAGCACGCTCGCGAGCGTCGGGTCCCCCGCGTCGGCCAGCTCGGCGCTCTTGTCGTCGAGCTCCGCGCCCAGCAGATCGAGCCCCAGCGACACGCTCATGGCGTTGGCGATGGGAGGAAGGATGTAGTGGTCGACGATCCCCTGTTCCATGAGCCAGTTGCGCGGGGGGTTGCCGGACGCGGGATCATCGATGATGTCGCGCGAGTAGACGTCGGAGTCGCTGGGCTCCTCGGCCCACTGGAACAGCGTGAGGATCGGATCGTCGTCGTTCACCGGGCGCTTGGCCTGCGTGTACCCCAGCAGCACCGCGAGTACGCCCCGGATGTCGAGCGGCTGCTGCTTCCAGATGACGTTCTCGATCCAGCTCGCCCCCGACCCGCTGACCACCACCGCCTTGTAGAGCGGCTCGAACGCGACGCTGAGCGGCGCGATGGTCGCCCCCATCGAGTGCCCCATCAGCGCGAAGTGCGAGCTGTCGAAGTGCGCCGGCCCCGTCGTCCCCGGGCAGTCGCTCACGTCGAGCGTCAGGTTCTGCAGCACGTGCGCGAAGAGCGCGTACTCCACCGCCGACTCGCGGATGTTGTCGCGCAACGCGGGCGGGTTGAAGACGTTGAACATGAGGAAGTCTTCGTTTTCGTTCGTCAGGTTCCGCAGGTTCTCGTGAGGCCCGTCCATCTCGGCCCCGGCGAGGCCGGCCATGGCGAACCAGAGCGCGGGCCCGGTGCCGGGCACGATGGGCGGGCCCCCGTTGACCGACTCGGGGCCGCGATCGACCAGGGGCCGCGATCCGCCGCCACCGGTGCGGATGAACTGCGCGATGGGCCAGCCCGCAGCGGGCATGGGAGCGCGCGGGATGGTGACGACGATCCCCGCCTCCTCGTACCGCGACAGGATCGGCTGCCCCGAGGCGTCGAACGCCCACGCGCCCCCCGTCTTCAGGCAGAGAAGATCGTCGCTCGCGCACTCGAAGTTGAACGGCGCCACGCCGAGCTGGTAGTCGGGCATCGGCATCGTCGACTCGTAGACGCAGTACGAGTCGTACAGGTCGGTGCGCTGGAAGGGGCGGTCTGGCGCCGGTACGTGCGCCATTGCGGCGTTCAGGACGACGGGCAACTGCGCGGTGGGATCGTCGGTGGTGAAGACGGCGAGGCCCGCGATCGAGCTCGACGCGAAGCCGGCTTTGCCCAGCGACGCGATGGCCTGCTGGTACTCCTGGAAGACGCTGGTCGACAGACCCGCGGGCTGCGTGCCGCCGGCGAGCGCCGTCATCTCGCTCGACGCTTTCACGCCGAGCGCGGTGGTGACCACGGCCGCGTAGCGCGTCTTCGGCAGCATGGGCGTGCCCTGCAGCGGCAGGAGCGACAGCAGGTCGGGCGCGCCGAACGGCCCGCCGTCGCTCTCGAACTGGACCTTCAGCGGGATGGGCTTCAGGTAGTCGGGCGACCCGGGCGTCACGTCGACCAGCGCCACGCTCGCGGTCGGCGAGACGGTGGCGGCCATGGTCGGCAGCAGGGCACGCTCGACGGTGCCCGTCACCGAGAAGAACACCGCTCCCTCCTCGGCGAAGCCGTGCGTCTGGCCGGCCATCGCCTTGGTCATCGCGACCATCGCGATGTTGCCGGGGTTCGGGAAGCCGTCGATCGCGATGGTGCCGTCGCTCTTGACCAGATCGTCGCTGGGGAAGGGCGCGTCGTAGAAGCCGGCGCGCTGGAAGAGCATGTTGATGGTGCCCTGCTCGGGCAGCGCCTTCTTCGACTCGACGTGGGGCGTGTCGGAGCTGCACCCGCTCGAGGCGAGCACGGGTGCGAGGGCGCACGCGAGCGCGGTCGCTCCCCAGAAGAGGACGGGCTTCAGCCGAGAAAGCACTTGTGCAGGCCGCGGTAGGTGGAGGCGCGCGCCTCGACGCGGTCACCTCTCACCAGAATATACTCCTCGAAGTGCTCGGCCAGCTCGCCGGCCTTGGCGTGGCGGAAAAAGACGGGCTCGCCGAGCTCCAGGCGCGTGGCGCCGGTCGTGCGCAGCGGCGTCTGGACCTCTCCGGCCCCTTCCAGCCCCAGCAAGGACAGCCCGTCGGGAAGAGCAGGCACGGGTAGCCGGTCGCTGCCCGCCGCTCCCGACGCAACGTAGCCCCCGCCGTGACACGTCACCAGCCCATCCGCTGGCCTGCGTACGATCTGGAGGGCGAAGTAGACGGCGGGGCGAAGGGCGAGGCCGTCGTAGGCGTCGAACAGGTGGCTGTCGAGGAAGCCGGAGCCCGCCGTCACCTCGGTGAGCGCTGCCTCGTGCGCGCAGGCCGTGAGCGTCCCCGTGCCCCCGCCGTTGAAGAGAGCGGGGGCGAGGCCCGCCGCCTCGAGCCCCGCCTTCACCTCGGCGCGCAAGCGCACCACGTCGGAGGACGACGCCCGCTTCATCAGCTTCACCGCCGCGCCGCGGTCCTGCACGCCGGCGAGCTGCGCCTCGTACCCCATGACGCCGTGGAAGCTCAGTCCATGCGTCGCCGCCGCGCGTCGCGCGAGCGCCACCACGTCGCGCACGCTCCGCAGCGGGCTCCTCCGGACGCCGATGTGCACGAGGGACCCGAGCGGCCGGAAGCTCATGTCCACGTCGAGCACCACCGGGATGCGCGTGCCCTGCGCGCGCCCCGCGGCGCCCAGGGCCTCGAGGTGCTCGGTGCCGTCGACGACGATGGCGGCCGTCGCGCCGCCGGCGTTGACGCCCGCGAGCCGCGCGGTGTCTTCCCGCTGGACGGTGGGGTAGGCGAGCAAGAGGTCGCGCTCTCCGCGCGCGGCCCAGAAGGCGGTCTCGCTCGCGGTGTAGGTCATCAGCCCGCGCGCCAGGGGCCCCGCGGCCGCGCGGATGCGGTCGACGACGTCCGGAGAGCGAACCGACTTCGTGGCGATGCGCAGAGTCTTGCCGCTACCCGCCAGGGGCTGCGAGAGGCGGCCCACATTGTGCTCGAGCGCGTCGAGGTCGATCACCGCGAAGGGCATCGCCTCGGAAGCCGTGGCTCGCCGGTATCGCTCCCAGAGGGCTCTGGCGCTCTCGCTCACGCGCGCATTGTGGCACGCGCGAGGGATCTACTGGCAGGTGCAGTACTGGAGGAACTGCTGCGCGGTCGTCTGCGAGGTGCTGCACGCGCCGTTCTCGCTGAACGGGTTGTCGTCGACGTTGCCGTTCAGGACGCAGACGCACTCGCCCCCGGCCTGGCAACCCAGCTGCACCGTGTTGCCCTGGGAGTCGGTCGCCTGGCAGCCGCACTCGTTGCCGTCGGTGGCGCACGCCGGGTTCGTGCACGAGCCCAGGGGTCCGCTGGGCGTCTGGCCGCCCGTGCTCGTGTCGATGAAGTAGCCCGGCCCGCTGTCGACGACGGGGTTCGCGCCCGTGTCGGCCGCCCAGCCTCCGCTGTCGTGGCCGGCGTCCCACTCGCCGGAGGGGGGTGGCGTCGCCGGGGTGGTCGACGTGGGCGCCGTGCTGCCGGTCGTCACCGGCGGCGGGGTCGTCGCGGCCGCAGCAGGGGCGTTCCCGGCGAGGTTCCCGTCACCGGAAGGGAGCGCGGACCCGGCGCCGGAGGAGCAGGCCACGAGCGCCCCGAGCGCCCCGAAGACGAGCGGCAGCAGCGCACACGCGGAGGACGGCAGGGAGGCTCTGGCCATGTTCCCCGCGAAGAGAGCAACGCGCGCGCCAGCGGTCGCGCGCCTTCCGCGGGCAACGAAACCGGATCAAGTGAACGTGATTTCGAGCAGGATTGTAGAGGGACAGTGCGCGCATGGATCTCCGCGCCTCGGGCTGGTGCACGCGCGATCCACGCGGAAGCAGGCCTCCGATCACTGCGTTCGCTTGATGATGTGGAAGCCGAAGGGGGTCTCCACCACGTCGCTCACCTGACCGGGCTGCAGCGCGAAGGCGGCGGCGCTGAAGGCCGGGTCCATGTCGTCGCGGTGGAACTTGCCGAGGCTGCCGCGGTTGTCGACCGAGCCGGCGTCGTCCGAGTACTCCTTCACCAGATCGTCGAACGTCGCTCCCGCCCGGATCTTCGCGAGCGCCTCGGCCGCGCGCGCCTTGGCGTCCGCCTTGCTGCGCGTGATCGTCTTGGGGGCGCGCTTGGCGCCCTTGTAGATGACGAGGATGTGCTGCGCGATGATGGCGTCGGGCGCGGCAGCAGCCGCCGTGGTGGAGGGCGCCGCCGCGGCGCTGGGCACGCTGCTCGGCACGGGAGCCGGCGCGGACGACGCGCTCGCGCCGGCGGTCGAAGCGACCGGGGCCGTATCCCCGCTCGCCTTGTCGCACCCGGACGCTCCGACCAGCACGCTCAGCCCGATGACGAGGATGCTTCCACGCATGGCCCCTGATTCCCTCTCCTAGAGCGGATACCCCAGCGTCATGCCGAGGACCGTGACGAGCACCAGTACCACCGGCGTCAGCACCAGGAACACGATGAACGTGAACCCCATGACGTCGCGCGCCTTCAGGCCCAACATGGCCAGCGTCGGCAGCATCCAGAACGGCTGCACCAGGTTCGCGAGCGCCTCGCCCAGGTTGTAGACCGCCACCGTCCAGCCCAGGTGGACCTTCAGGTCGTGAGCGGCCTGGAGCACGTAGGGCGCCTCGATCACCCACTTGGAGCCGCCCGACGGGACGAAGACGCCCAGCACCGCCGAATACGCGGCGACCAGCGGCGGGAACGTCGCGTGCGTGGACACGTCGACGAACAGGTGGGCGATGCGCGCGTTGAGCTCCGTGTAGGTGATGATCCCGGCGATGCCGGCGTAGAAGGGAAACTGGAGGATCACGCCCCACGTCGCCGGCACCGCGTCGCGCACCGCGCGCATCAGGTTCGCCGGCGTGCCGTGCAGAGTCACGCCGAGGACGAGGAATGCCAGGTTGATGGTGTTGAGGTTCAGCGCGGAGAGTCGGTCGGTGGCGCGAGCGAAGAACATCACCAGGTAGCTCGCACCCAGGATGGCGACGGCACCGCCGAGGAGTCGCGAATGCTCGAGGCGCTCGGCCGGCGTGCGGGCGCTCGCCGGAGGTGACTGCGGTGCGAGCAACGGCTCGAGGCGGACGCCGAGGTCGGCGGCCGTCTTCGCGCGCCCGGGCGGCGGGCAGCACGCGGCCATCACCGCCACGACCAGCGCGATCTCGATCGCCACCGAGGCGAGGCTCTGCCAGGTGAAGATGGTCGCCTTCATGGGGATGAGGCCGCCGGGGACGACGCCGCCCGCCGCCACGATGTCGCGGATCCTGGGCTGCAGCTGCCCCGGAGACGCCATCTGCAACGCGGCGGAGCTGCTGAGCCCCTGCGCCCACACGCTCCCGAGGCCGAGCAGACTCGCGGCGGCGAGCGCGCGGTAGTCCACCTCCGGGCGGTGTCGCGCCACCTCGCGCGCCAGCAGCGCGCCGAAGATGAGCGAGAAGCCCCAGTTGAGCCACGAGGTGACCATCGCGAAGAGCGCGACCAGCACGATGGCCTGTCGCGCCGATCGCGGAACGCGGGCGAGCCGCGCGATCGCGAGGGCCACGGGCCGCGACGTGGCGAGCACGTACCCGGTCACGATGACGAGGGCCATCTGCATCGTGAAGGGCAAGAGCTCCCAGAAGCCCTTGCCCCAGGCGTCGATCAGCGCCAGCGGCGCGGCGTGCCCCGCGATCAGACCGAGCGCAAGCATCAGCAGCGTCGCGAGCAGCGCGAACACGAACGCGTCCGGGAGCCACCTCTCGGCCCAGTCCGTGAAACGGAGAGCGAGGCGCGCGATCATGCCGTCACGGGACGAGCTCGACCTCGCCCTCGATCTCGACGGGGATGTCCCACGGCAGCTCCGCGAGGCCCACGGCGCTGCGGCTGTGCGCGCCGACCTCGGGGCCGAACAGGTCGAGGATCAGCTCGGAGAACCCGTTGATGACGGCCGGTTGCTGGTTGAAGCCCGGGGCGGAGTTGACCATCCCGAAGACGCGGGTCCATGCCACGATGCGATCGAGATCCGCGAGGGCCCGGTGCAGGCTGCCGAGGATCGACAGCGCCGTGAGCCGGGCGGCGGCGTGGCCCTGCTCCACGCTCACCTCCCGCCCGACCTTCCCGAGAGGCTGCGCGAACCCGCCCTCCGCGCTCTGCGGACCGTGTCCGGAGACGAGCGCCCTGCGACCGACGATGCGGACGGACTGGAAGGGCAGCACGATCCCGGGTGGCGGCCGCGGCGGGGGCGGCAGGACGAGACCCCGGATGCGCAGGCGTTCCTCGATGACGGCCATGGTGGTGGCCCGCAGCGTAATACGAGTGCCGCCCTCGTCACTCCTCCGAGAGCACGTAGAGCGCGCCGTCGCGCTGACCCCCGGCGTAGAGGCGGTTGTCGTAGACGGAGAGCGGGGCGCCGCAGAACAGGTCCCCGAGCTCGAACGGGCTCTTCTTGTCGTCGATCGTCGCGACGAAGGAAGGGGCGTCGCTGTCGTCCAGCCGGAGCAGGGCTCTCTCGGCGAGCACGTAGAGCGCGCCGCGCCAGCGGGTGATGTCGGTCGGCCGTCCGGCGCCTTCCGGCAGCACGATCCGCAGCCAGTGATCGCCGTCGCTGGTGACACGCAGGACCACGTCGCCGTCGCGCTGCCACGCGATCCAGAACAGCCTTCCCGCGTCCGCATACCAGCGAAGCGTGTTCGTTCCCTCCAGCCCGGTCACGTTGACCGGGCGAGCGTCGGCGTGGCCGATGGCGCTCGCGCCGCGCGGCGGATCGAACAGCACGTAGTCGTCGGGCGAGCGCCCGTCGTAGTCCTGGATCCCGGCGTAGAGGCGGTCCCGGAAGCGGACGAGGTAGGTGAGCCGCCAGACGCCGCCGGGGTAGGGGAAGGGGAAGTCGGTCGCGTAGGCGAAGCGGGAGAGGTCCTCGCTCGCGACGTGGAGAGCGCCGGGAGACGGTCCGCTCCACGCGCGCGCGTCCGGAGGTACGGCGCCCGTCGAGGCGACGAGTTGGCCCCGGAAGCGGATGACGTCGAGGTCATGATACGCGCGCGGAATGACGCTCGCGCCCGCGCCCCCGTCGAGCGTGGGGAAGGCAGGCGGGCGGTGGCCGGGCCAGCGCGCCCTGGCGAAGGCGCCGTCGGCGTTCGATACGAAGACGTACCCCTCGGTGCCGTGATCGAGCACACCGAGGCCGCCGTAGGGCGGATCGGCGTCGGCGACGAAGAGGCGCTCGATCCCACCCATCGTGATCGCGTGCACCCGCAGGAATCCCTGGCCGCCGCCGCCCCCCTTCGTGGGCTCGCCAGGCCGGTTCCAGTCGAAGGCGACCGAGAACGTGCCGGCGCCCGCGTCGTCACCCCCGGGTGCGATGTACCGCGTGATCGTGGCGCCATCGGCACCCAGTGGCTCGGTCGCGTGGGCGGCGTAGAGGGCGCCTCGGAACGGGGTCAGATCGCAGATGCGCCAGAGCGAGAGCGGCGGTCGCCCGACCCGCGTGAAGTGACCGCGCGAGGGGGGCGTGCCGGAGCCCGTATCCACGGGATCGTCGTCACCGTCGGGGTCGAGCTGAGCCACGGACCCCGCCTCGGCGGCAGGCTCGTTCGAGCTCGAGGGCGCCGGCAGAGGGGTTTCGGCGGCGGGGGACGGTGCGACGGCCAGCGAGGGAGCGCCCGGGCTCGAGGTCGCAGGAGCCCCGGTGCAAGCGCACGCGCCTGCGGCGAGGGCGGCAGCGATCAGCGCCGCCTGGGCTCTGCGAGCTCGTGCCATCGAAGGGTCGTCGCAACGGACCCCCGGAGTGTGACTCGTTTTGGGTATGATGATGGCAGTGAGCGAGATCGTCCTGGCATTCCCGGAGCCGATCAAGCCCATGCACCACATCCGCAGCACGCTCGTGCTCGGCGGGATCGAATCGCTCCGTTCCGCCGGCCTCTACGACACGTACGTCGCCACGGTCGCCCCCCGCGTGCGCGAGGAGATCGAAGCCGCGGTGGCGGGCATGTGGATCCCCATCGAGACGGGCGTCGAGCATTATCTGGCGTGCGATCGCCTCGGCCTCTCCTCCGAATCGGCCGCCCAGCTGGGTCGCGGCACCTTCGATCGCACCAAGGGGCTGCTTCTGGGCACGGCCATCGGGCTGGCGAAGGGGGCGGGCGTGACGCCGTGGTCGTTCGTGCCCCACCTGCAGCGGTTCTGGCTGCGGGGGATGGACGGTGGCGGTGTGCAGGCGGTCAAGATCGGCCCGAAGGAGGCGCGCCTGGATGTCGTGGCGACCCCGGTGCTGCGCAGCCAGTACTTCCGCGCGGCGCTGCGCGGCCTCACCTGCGCGCTCTTCGAGCTCGTGAGCCGGAAGGTGTACGTGCACGAGGTGCCGGGCGGCGGCGCATCGACGGCGATCGCTCTTCGTGCCCAGTGGGTGTGATAGGCCCTCCTCCATCGCATGCTCCGTGCGGCCCTGATGCTCGCCCTTCTCGGTGCCGCGGCGTGCGCGGGCGTCCCGGCGGCGCTCGTCGCCCAGCAGCCCGCCGGTTGCGTCGATCTCGTCGAGTCCGTGCCGGTCGAGACGAACCTCGACCACGCCGACATCCCCGACGCCTACCAGGTCTGGCCCGAGATGATCTCGGGCGCCTCGCGAACCCTCGATCTGGCCGAGTTCTACGCGAGCGGCGCACCCGGCAGCCGGCTCGAGGCGGTGGTCGCGGCGGTCGAGGCCGCGGCGCGACGCGGCGTCGTCGTTCGCTTCCTGACCGATGCGGGCTTCGCGAAGACTTATCCCGAGATCCTGGACCGACTGAGCGCCGAGCCGGGCATCACGGTCCGCCGCTTCGACGTCAAGTCCGTCATGGGCGGGATCCTCCACGCGAAGTACTTCGTCGTCGACGGGCGCGAGACCTACCTCGGCAGCCAGAACTTCGACTGGCGCTCGCTCGCGCACATCCACGAGATCGGGGTGAGACTTCGCGACCCGGCCGCCACGGCCTCGTACGCCCGGATCTTCGCGCTCGACTGGGAGCTGGCGGGCGGAGGGCCTCTGCGCGCGACGGCCACGGGGCAAGCTGGGCCCTTCTTCCCCGAGGTCGCCGGGGGAGGGCAGGCCGTCGTCACGCCCGTCGCGAGCCCGCGTGGCTTCCTGCCCGATCCCGCGGCGTGGGAGCTTCCGCGCCTCGTCGCGCTGATCGACGGGGCGAAGCGCAGCGTGCACGTGCAGGTGCTCACGTATGGCACGACGTCGCGCGACGGCACGCCCTTCCCCGATCTGGACGACGCCCTGCGGCGCGCGGCTGCGCGCGGCGTCGAGATCTCGCTGCTCGTCTCCGACTGGGACAAGAAGAAGGGCACGGTCGAGGCGGTGCAGAGCCTCGCTCGTGTTCCGGGGGTGACGGCGCACTTCATCGACATCCCCGCGTGGTCGCGAGGGTTCGTGCCCTTCGCGCGGGTCGCGCACGCCAAGTACATGGTGATCGACGCCGCGCGCGCCTGGGTCGGGACGAGCAACTGGGAGGGCGACTACTTCACGCGCAGCCGCAACGTGGGGCTGGTGGTCGAGGGCGACGCGTTCGCGGCTCAGCTGGAGCGGGTCTTCCACGACGCGTTCGCGGGCTCCTACGCGGAGGCCGTCGATCCCGGCAAGACCTACGAGCCGCCGAGGGTGCAGTAGCGCTCGAGCCTCGAGCGCACCCGACGTCCGATCGCGCAGGCGCTGCGTGCACACCCGCGCATCGTCGCCACAGGGCCAGCGTCTTTCTCGGCGTTGGCAGCTCAGCGCGCATGGCCCGCGCGATGCACGCAGATGTGGGCATCATGATTACCTCGAAGCTCGGGGTCATTGCCGGCGTTGCGATCGTCGTCGCGGGCTGCGCCGGGCATGACGACCAGGATCCCACCGCGACGTCGACGGCCCCGCTGGAATCTGTCTCCGCGGTGCCGAACGCCGAGAAGATCGCCAACGCCACGGCACCGCTCGAGCTGGTCGAGCCGCCGCAGGTGAAGGCCGATGTCTACGTCAGGCTGGTCTCGCCCGGTGTGACCTGCGAAGCGTCCTGCACCGGCGACTTCTGGGTGCAGGAGCTCAACCGCGTGGCCCCTCCGCGGTACGTCCGGAAGCTCGACTTCTCCGCGCTCCCCAAGCTCGCTCTCGGGATGGTCGCCGGCGGCGGGGACGGTGAGGTCGTCTTCCGGGGCGAGTTCGCGCCGACCGAGCCGTCTCCCGTACCGATCGCGCCTCCCCCGAAGATCCCGTCGACCTTCTTCGTGCACGAAGCGTGGCGAGGGCTGCCGGGCGTGACCGCACCCCCGCTCGACCCCTACGTTACCGTCGAGACCTTCGACGGACAGCTCGTCGCTCACCTGCTCGACGGCCCGTGGGGGCGTCCCATCAAGAGCGTGTCCACCGACGGCTCGCTCCCCGCGTGGGTCGACGCGGCGTGGCTGACGACACGCATCATGGACCACGGCGCGATCGTCGCCGGCCGCTTCGACGGATGGACGCTCGGCGCGGCGCAGGTCTACCTCCGGCTGCCCGACGTCGTCGGCCCGTGCGCGGTGGAGCGCTTCGCCGTGCACTGCGAGGGCGATCAGGTGGCCACGTACACGATGACCGACGACCTCTGCCTGGTCTTCGCCGGCTGCGCGAAGCCCGGCCTGTGCCCGCTGTTCCTGCAGAGGTGCGACGCGGGCTACGATCTCGTGTCGTGGGCCAGCCAGCCGGACGCGTGCCAGACGTCCACGTGCGAGCCCGCGTTCATCTCGCAGTGACGGGAAAGGGAAAGCGCGAGGAGCTCAGGCGGACCGCCGGCGGTAGACGCGCCGGGTGAGGTCCGCCTCTTCCTCGTGCGGCAGGAGCGGCCCCGGCTCGAACACGCTTTCGTCGATCACGGGAGCGTGCACCGCGCCGGGGCCTTGCACGTGATCGGGCACGTACGTCACGTCGATGACGTCGACGAGCGGCATGGCCTCCTCGTAGATGCGCGCGCCGCCGATGAACCAGACGTCGGCCGCGCCGGCCATCCGCAGCGCCTCGTCCACGCTCCGCGCAACCTCGACGCCGGGCACGTCGAGCGGTCGGCTCGTGACGACGATGTTGCGCCGTCCGGGCAAGGGACGGCCGTTCTCGTCGAACGTGGCGCGCCCCATGACGATCGTGCTGCCCAGGGTCACCTTCTTGAAGCGGCGCTGGTCGCCGGGATGGCGCCAGGGGATCTTCCCGTCCAGACCGATGACCCGCTCCGGGGACATCGCGAAGATCATGCCCCGCATGTGGACCTTCTAGACCGCGACCTTGAACGTGATCCCGGGATGCGGCTGGTAGCCCGACAGCACGAAGTGCTTCATCACGGTCTCGGTGTCGGCCTGCAGGAGCGGCTTCAGGTCGTCGAGGGAACGGATGGCGGGATCGATCGACAGCCCGGGCAGCGGACGGGGCTCCCGGGTGAGCTGCGTGCGAAGGCCGGGCACGTGGTCGTACTCGGTCATCGTGCCGTCGGCCTTAGCCGTGTACACGTGCGCGTCGATCATCGTGTGGCCGAAGAGGCCGGGCCGGATGCCGGTGAAGCGCGAGAACAGCTCGAGCAGGAGCGCGTAGCCGGCGATGTTGTAGGGCACGCCCAGGGCGACGTCGGCGCTGCGCTGCGTGAGGTGCAGGCAGAGCATCGGGTCGCCGCTCGCGTCGAGCTGGACGTTGAACACGAACAGCAGGTGGCAGGGTGGCAGCTTGGACGTCTGGGCGTTGCCGGGCGCCCACGCGGTGACCACGAGCCGCCGGCTCATCGGGTTGCGCTTCAGCTCCTCGGCCACCCATGCGACCTGATCGTTGAAGGCCGAGCGCCCCTCGGCGTCGTGAACGGGGAAGTGACGCCAGAAGTTGCCGTAGGCGCTGGGCACCTTGCCCGCCTCGTCGGCCCAGGGGTCCCAGAACTTGCAGCCGTGCTTCTTGAGCAGGCCGATGTCGGTCTCGCCGCTCAGGAACCAGAGGTTCTCGACGACGATGTTCTTCCAGGAGATCTCCTTCGTCGTCAGCAGGGGGAAGCCCTGGCGCAGGTCGATCTCGTAGTTGTGGTTGAACGTGGAGAGCGTGTCGACGCCCGTGCGGTTGGGCTTGCGCGTCCCGTGCTCGAGGACGTCGCGGACCAGATCGAGGTACTGCTTCATGCCGCTTCGGAATGTTTCGTCCGGTTGGCGCCCGGCGTCAACCGGCGGCGTCGGCCGCCCGCAGGGCTCGCTCTTCCTGCCCGAGCGCGCCGATGACGTCCATGCACCGGTCGGCGATCCTCTTGTAGGTCCGGGGGCTCTCCGGAGCGTCGAGCAGGTCGCCGAAGTCGATGGGCCGCCCGAAGACGACGTGGATGGCAGGGCCGTTGCCGAGCACCCCGCCGCGGACCTGCACGATGAGGTCGTTGAGGAGGCCGTTGACGAAGACGGGCACCACGGGCACGCGCGCCTTGCGGATGACGCGCCCGACGCCGCTCTGGGCGGGCAGGAAGGTGTAGGGATCGTCGTCCTTCTTGCGCGTGCCCTCGGGGTGGATGCCCACGAAGAAGCCGCCCCGCTGCAGCAGCTCCGCCAGCTCGTCCAGGCCGGCCAGGTTGAGCGCCGCGCGCTTTCGCTCCCGGAAGATGGGCGGATACATCGCGAAGAAGCTCATCACGCCGTTGACCACGGGGCCGAGCGGGCTGTCGTAGAAGAAGGTCGACTTGACCGGGAACAGGATGCGGTGCGGCAGCCCCGTCGAGACCAGGTACGCCGTGACCATGTACAGGTCGAAGAACGACCGGTGGTTGGCCACGCAGATGACGCTCCCCTCGGCCGGCCACGCCGGCAGGCGCTCGGCGTGGTGAACGTGAAGCAGGCGCGACGTCGCCGCCCGGATCCACCACTGGCCGACCGAGCGCTGCATCAGGCGGATCCCCTGGTCGAGCATCCCTGGCTGGAGGCTGGCGCGGATGAACTTCACCTGCGCGCGCTCGAGCCGCGAGAGCGAGTCGGCGTGTTCGAGCCGGGAGTCCACGGAACCCTGATATGAGACCGGACGCTCCTCGCGCAAGACGCCATCACTGACGCTGGTGTCAGTCTGCATGACGCGTTCCGACAATTCTGCTGCGCGCGCACGCTGTCAGAATCGTTGACGTGGCCTCGCTCGTGGACCAAGAAGGCCCGTCGTGCCCGCATCCTTCTTCGACGTCGACGGCACCCTGGTGCGCACCAACCTGCTGCACCCGACCGTCTTCTACCTCGCCAACCAGAACAACCCGCTGCGCAGCCTGGGCGCGCTGGCCCGTGCGGCCCTCGGCGGCCCCCGCATGGCCGTGGCCGAGATGCTCGACCGCCGCCGGTTCAACGAGCTGCTCTTCGCCGCGTACGAGGGCACCTCGCAGGACCGCCTGCTGCTGCTGGCCGACGAGGCGTTCGACACCGTCGTCCGTCCCGCCATCTTCCCGGGCGCTCGCGATCTGGTCACGCGCTGCCGCGACGAGGGGCACGACGTCGTCTTCGTCTCGGGCGCGCTCGACTTCCTGATGGATCGCCTCGTCAAGCACCTCGGGGCCACCGCGCACGTCTCCAACCGCCTCGAGATCAAGGACGGCTACGCCACCGGCAAGCTCCTTCGCCCCGTCGTCGCGGGCCCGGAGAAGGCGCGCCTGCTGCGCGAGTGGGCCACGGCCCACGGCCACGACCTGGGCGACTGCTTCGCCTACTCGGACAGCTACTCCGACGTCCCCATGCTCTCGGTCGTCGGGCACCCGTGCGTCGTCAACCCCGACCTGCGCCTGCGCAAGCTCGCGCGAACGTATGCGTGGCCGCTGCTCACGCTCGACCGTCGCGCCGGCAGCGCGGTCCCCTCCCTCGCGGCGCAGTGGCTGGAGCGGCTCCCATGAACGACCACACGCCTCCCTCGCTTCCTCCCTCGCTCCCCCCTCCGTCGTCGCCTCCGTCGGCCTCGGCCGACCTCACGCCGCGCGCCCGCACCCGCGGCAGCCATCCGCTCGTCGTGACGCTCGACAAGAAGAGCGCGCCCAGGACGGTCTTCTCGGGCGACACGCTGCTCGAGGTGGACATGCCGGCGGGCACCCGCTGCATCTATCCGCGCGCGCCCCTCGCGGCCCTCAAGGACGTCGACGCCGCCATCCGCTACGCCCTCAACCACCCCCTCGGCAGCGATCCGCTCCACGCCCGGCTGCGTCCGGGCATGAAGGTCGTCATCGCGATCGACGACATCTCGCTGCCGCTGCCGCCCATGCGCCGGCCCGACGTGCGCGAGCGCGTGCTGACGGTCGTGCTCGAGATGCTCGCCGACCACGGGGTCGAGGACGTCGAGATCATCATCGCCACCAGCATCCACCGGCGGATGACGGCCGACGAGGTCCTGCACGTCGTGGGGCCCCGCATCTTCAACGCCTACTGGCCCGACCGCCTGTACAACCACGACGCCGAGGATCCGCGGGGCATGAAGCTCGTGGGGACCACCGAGCAGGGCGAGGTGGTGGAGCTGAACCGCAAGGCGGTCGACAGCGATCTGCTCGTCTACGTGAACCTGAACCTGGTCCCCATGGACGGGGGCCACAAGTCCGTCGCCGTGGGCCTCTGCGGCTACAAGAGCCTGCGGGCGCACCACAACCCGTACGTCATGCGCGACTGCTGGTCGTACATGGACCCGGGCAAGAGCGCCCTGTCCACGAGCGTCGAGCGCATGGGCCGCCTCACCGAGAAGGCGCTCGACGTCTTTCACATCGAGACGACCGTCAACAACCGCATGTTCGACACGCCGCTCGAGTTCCTCCACAAGAACGAGGACGACTGGACCGGCGGCGAGCGCGCCTCGTTCAAGGCGCTCGCCTTCACGCTGTCGAAGCTGCCGCAGGCCGCCCGCCAGGCCGTCTTCCAGCGCGTGCCCAGCCCCTACGGCGTCACGGGCGTGTTCGCCGGCGAGTGCGAGGCCGTGCACGCCAAGACCCTGGAGCGGTGCAACGCGCAGTACATGGTGCCGGTGCAGGGGCAGGCCGACATCCTCGTGTCGGGCATCCCGTACATCAGCCCGTACAACGTCAACTCGTTCCTCAACCCGCTGCTCGTGCAGGTGATGGCGCAGGGGTACCTGTTCAACCTGTACCGGGGGCAGCCGCTGGTCCGGAAGGGCGGGACGATGATCGTGTTCCACCCGTGCACCGACCAGTTCGACAAGGAGCACCACGCTCCCTACATCGAGTTCGTGCACGACGTGCTGCCGCGCACGCGCGACGCCGTCGAGATGCACAAGAAGTACGAGGAGAAGTTCGCGACCAACCCCGCGTACATCGAGATGTACCGCAAGGGGCACGCCTACCACCCCGCCCACCCCTTCTACATGTGGTACTGGGGCGAGGCGGGCCGGCAGCACGTGGGGCGCGTCATCGTCGTGGGCGCCGACAACGACTACATCCCCAAGCTGCTGGGCTACGAGACCGCGCGGTCGTTCACCGAGGCCCTGGTCATGGCGAGCGACGGAAAGCGCCACCCCGAGATCACGATGATGCACATTCCGCCCATCGCGATGGCCGACGTGAGCCTGTGATACGCTAGCGGTGCATGACGACCGGCTCGTCCCTCGATTCCCTCTCGAGCATCCTCGGGGCCCTGAAGAACCTGCGCGCCTCGTGGCCGTCGCGGGGGTGGAGCTGGGACAAGCGCGTCTCGTGCGTCACGTCGTCCTTCGTGGTGGAGTTCGAGGCGAAGGCCCGCTCGGTGGCCATGGTCGTGCTGCCGAGCGAGTTCACGTCCTCGACGATCG
>VFSW01007514.1_pt1 | contig 15807 bp, 9 predicted proteins | sample 5358111 | NCBI WGS metagenome assembly VFSW01 (sample SAMN11554181, study PRJNA540505) | mine drainage metagenome | isolation source: sediment from site ElyBrook_90M | place: USA: Ely Copper Mine, Vershire, VT | collected 2017 | reverse complement strand
CCCGAACCCGTACGTCCGGTAGCCCCGCCGCCGGCCTTTGAGCCAGCACGTCCCGCGCCGCCAGTCGGCGAGCAAGCCACCATCGGCAAGGGGCTCTTCATCAAGGGCGAGATCACCGGCTCCGAGTCGCTCTTTATCGATGGCAAGGTCGAAGGCAGCATCACGTTGCCCGGCAACCGGGTTACCGTGGGGCGCAACGGCATTGTGTCCGCCAGCATCAGCGCCCGCGAAATCGTAGTGCTGGGCAAGGTGAAGGGCAACGTCAACGCAACGGATCGCGTGGATATCCGTGCCGAGGGCGCACTCACCGGCGATGTGGCGGCAGCGCGCATCAGCATTGAAGACGGCGCCTTCTTCAAGGGCGGCATCGACATCAAGAAGCCTGACGCGAAGCCGGATGCGAAGCCGGCCGCGTCATCCGCTCCGGCTCCAGAAGCGCCCAAACCCGCCTAGGCCAGGTTGGCGTTTGCACGCCGGCGCGGAACGGAGTCAACTTCAAGGAAGGGCAGCTGCACGATCGAGATCGTGCAGTTGCCCTTTTGCTGTTTGGGCGCCGGATGGCTGGCAGGGCAGCGTACGCATTGGCGGAGGCGCCCGCGAGGGTAACGCCTCTGTCATTGTCAGAACGTTGGTGAGGAATAGAAGACCGTTCCGGCGCTCGGCCGGCACCGGGACATGCAAGGCACAAGCGGCTCCAGGGCCTGCAGGTGGCTTCGGTGGCTTATGCGAGCCCCAGGCGCTGTCTTGTCACGTGGGGCAGCGCGGAGCCGGTCCTGGTGAGCACACGGTCTGTGACCACCAGCCACAGCGCCGTCCCTGCCAACAGAATGGCCAGGTCCGTCAGGCGGCTGTGCGCGGGCAGATGTGTGCTGAAGTGATGGACGACGAGGCCGCCGAGCCAGCCAAAGACCAGCCAGACTGCCATGCCGGCCAAAGACGCGGCCAACAGACTTCGGCCCAGTTCGGCATAGTCCAGGCTGGCGAGCGAAACCATGTGCCGCTGGTGGAGCAGGAGCGCGATGGAGAGGGTCTGCAGGGCGATGCCGATGTCAGAGGCGGCGGCCAGCCCCATGGCTCCATACCAGTGATAGAAGGCCGCATAGATGGGCAGCGAAACGATGGTGACGATGGTTCCGGCGGCCATGGGCACAAAGGTGTTGCCCGCGGCGTAAAAGGCGCGTGAATAGATGGCCTGGGCCGACCACAGGAACATGGAGACGGAAAAGACAGCAAAGTAGGCGGCGCACAATTGCGAATCGGCGGCGGTGAACCGTCCACCGGTAAAGAAGAGGTCGATGGCCGGACCTCCCAGCACCACCATGGCCGAGGCGCCCAGCAGGCCCAGGCAGGCTACGCGCGAGACCGAGTCCGCTACTGTCGTCGCAAACTCATAGTGCCGCTGCTTAGTCCAGAGGCTGGCGAAGAAGGGCATGGAAGCCGCGCCGGCCGCCTGTGCCAGCACCGCCATGGGCGCGGTAAAGAGCTGCTTGGCATAGCTCATCAGCGACACTGCCCCGCCGATCTCCGAAGCAAAGTGCGCAATGATCCAGTTGTCGGCCGTCACAAGGGACACGCCTGCCATCAGCGGCAGTGAGAGCTTGACCCATTCACACAGGCCCTCATCGTGCCAGTCGAGAAGGACGCGGTAGTGCGTGCCCGCGCGCCGCGCAAAGTACCAATTCAGCAGAAACGGCCCGAAGAAGGCGCCCGCCACCGTGCCGATGGCCAGCGAAGAAACGCCCATCCGCTTGACCAGCAGCAAGCCTCCGACAATGGTTCCCATGCCGTAGATCAGCGGGGTCACCGCTTGCACGTTGAATTGCTTGCGCACCAGCAGAACGGCGCCGAAGACTCCCCCGGCAAGGAAACACAATTGCGCGGGCAGCAGTATGCGCGTCAGCTTTACGCAGAGCGCAGCCTTGTCGGCGTCAAAGCCGTTGAACCACCAATGGATGTACCAGGGAGCAAAGATCTCCGCCAGCAGGATGGCGCCGCCCAGCACCAGGTACATCGTGGTAAGAATCACTGAGAGCGATCGCTCGCCCTCCGTTGCGCGGCCGGTCTCGCGATAGCGCGTGAGGATGGTGACAAAGGTGATGGACGCCGCGCCGCCGACGAGGAAGTAGGAGATCATGTCCGGCAGCACAAAGGCCGCATTCAGCGCGTCCGCCGCCATGCCCCGGCCAAAGAGCCAGACTATGTATTTAACCCGCACAAGGCCGATGATCCGCGAAAGAAATGTGGAAGCCATCAACACGACGGTGGCGCTGAAGGCGGAGTGCGCATGCGACGGGCGAAGCATGGCCACGCCGCGCGCCCAGCGCGACCTGGGCGGCTGGTCAGGTTGAGTTGTAGTCGCTCCGGTCACTGGAGTTGATTCTACCGGGGATGTGGACAATTTATCGTGTGTTCGGCTTCTGCGCCAATTTTCGAGCCACAATCGGAGGGCCGAACCCTTATCCTTCCTATCCATAGGCCAGAGTGCGCGGACTGCGCGGATATCTCTGGCGGAATCCAGCCGGCCCTTAAAGGGCCTTTGAAAAGGGGCTTTGATGAAGACTCTTCTCTCTTCTGCGATTGCTTTGTTGGTTGGGATGGGCGCGGCCGCGCAGGCAATTCATGGTCATGGGCGCGACGGCATCACGCTGCCGCCTCCGCCCCCGGTGCAGGCAAGCCCCGTCTCCGATAACTACTCCGGCACAAAGGTCGTAGACAGCTACCGCTGGCTGGAGGACGCGCAAAGCCCCGAGACGCGCGCTTACATCGATGCGGAGAATGCCTATACGGCACGCTACTTCAAGCAGGTGCGCATCCGTCCCCAGGCCGTTGATGCCCTGGATGCGCTGGAGCAGGTCCCTACCTGGGGCATGCCCCTGCAGCGCATGGATAACTACTACTTTCTCAAGCGCCTGGCGAGCGAGGAGCAGGCCTCGATCTACATCCGCCGGGGATGGACCGGCAAGGACGAGCGGCTGCTGGACCCTGCTGCCTTCAGCCGCGACCCGAACACCTCCCTCACCCTGGATGATGTCTCGCGCGATGGCAATCTGATCGCCTACGGCGTGCGCGTGGGCGGCGCCGATGAAACCGTGGTGCATCTTTTCAACGTGAAGACCGGCAAGACCCTGGAGGATGAACTGCCCGCAGCCCGCTACATGGGCGTCATATTTGCGCCGGACGGCGGCAGCGTCTACTACGCACGCAACAACAAGGAGGGAACGCTGCTCTTTCAGCATGTGCCGGGAACGCGTGTCTCCCGCGACAAGCTCTTGTTCGGGCGCGAGTTTTATGGGGAGCCGCTTGGCCCCAATGACCTGTTTGAGCCGTCTATTACCGATGACGGCCGCTATCTGGTGGTCGAGATCGACCGCGGCGTGCCGGCCCGGCGCGTCGATATCGTCTTTCGCGATTTGACAAAGCCGGATTCTCCCTTCGAGGTTCTGGTCTGGGCGCTGGACTCGCGTTTTTCCACGATCTATGCCAAGGGCGGCTGGTATGTAAAAACCGATTACAAGTCGCCGAACGGCCGGATTCTGCGGGCCGATCCTGGCGTGCTGCCGGATGCCTGGACAACAATTGTGCCGGAAGCGGCGAATGCCATCGATGACTTCTCGATTGTCGGAGGCAAAATCTATGTGACGCGCCTCAAGGACGTGAAATCGGAGACCGCTGTCTACACCCTGGAGGGCAAGCTGGAGGGTACGGTTCCGTATGACGGCATCGGGTCGGCCTCTCAGGTCTTTGGCAGAACCATCGACCGCTTCGGGTTCTTCAGCTTCCAGTCCTTCATCCAGCCCCCCACGCTCTACCGGCTTGATACGTCCACGGGCAAGCGCGAGGTCTTTGCCCAACCAAAGGTGCCGTTCGACTCCAGCCAATATGAGCTCAACCAGGTCTTTTACACATCGAAGGACGGCACACGGGTTCCCATGTTCATTGCCGGGAAGAAGGAACTGAAGCAGGATGGCAGCGTGCGTCTGCTGATGACCGGTTATGGGGGATTCGACCTGAGCATGACGCCGCGCTGGTCTGCGGCCGCTGCGTGGTGGATGGAGCAGGGAGGCTGGTTTGCCATGCCCAACCTGCGCGGCGGCGGCGAATATGGCGAGCACTGGCACGAGCAGGCCATGTTTGAGAAGAAGCAGAATGTCTTTGACGACTGGTTTGCGGCCGCACAATATCTGATCGCCCAGAAGTACACCCAGCCGGAGCACTTTGCCATCATCGGGCGCTCCAATGGCGGCCTGCTGATGGGCGCGGCCATGACCCAGCATCCTGAGCTGTTTTCGGCCATCGTCTGCGGCTATCCGCTGCTGGATATGCTGCGCTACCAGAAGTTCAAGGTGGGTGGCTTCTGGACGACGGAGTATGGCTCTTCGGACAATCCAGAACAGTTCCCTTACCTGCTCAAGTATTCGCCCTACCAGAACGTGAAGGCGGGTACGGCGTATCCGGCGATTCTGTTCTTTACCGGCGACAGCGACACGCGGGTTGATCCGCTGCATGCCCGCAAGATGACGGCGCTGATGCAGGCTGCGTCGTCGAGCGGGCGGCCGATCCTGTTGCACTACAGCCTTGCCGGCGGACACTCGGCCGGGGTGAGCGTGGAGCAGCAGGTGCAGGACGACGCCGACCAGCTGACCTTTCTTTGGACAGAGACAGGGCCGGCGGGAACAGTGAAGCCATAAGGCCTGCTCCCACGATTGGCATCGCCCTCCAGCTTGGCGGGGTGCGAAAAGGCCCCGGTGCGGAGCGGCATGGTGCATCTTGAGACACCTCTTGGGCCTCCTCAAGACCCTGCAGATTCCAGCCGATAAGCTGAAAACAAGACAGCGGCAAAGGTCTTGTTCTGGGTGGTCAATGCTTTGCGCAAGCCGTGGGCGGGAACGCCTGCGGCAGCTGCAGGTGGACCTTGTTGGACGCGCAAGTGTCCGGGTCTCCAGAGCCTCCCGGTGGAACGTGAGCCGTATCCAGCAGCAGAGCAGCAGATCATGGCGGCAACGCCGGGGCCCGAGTCAACATGCCACAAGCAGTGATGCAGAGCAGTTCAGCTGACACGCAGTGCGAGGCCGGCAGGCTTGCCGCTCTGCACGGCATTGGAATTCTCGATACCGAACCGGAGCCGCTGTATGACGCCATGACCCGGCTGGCTGCCGAGTACTTTCATGCCGATGTCGCGCTCCTTGGCTTCATTGACGCGGCTCGCATCTGGATGAAGTCCTACTGGGGCGAAGTGGTTCGTGAACTGCCCCGCGATCACTCGTTTTTTGAAATGATTCTGGAGGAAGACGGTCCAGTTGCCATACCCGATGTCTTCAGCCATCCGCGCTTCGCAGAGCAGCCTGGGCTCATTCCGCGTATTCATGCTGGCTGCTTTGCCGGCGCACCGGTCCGAGCCGTCAAAGGTGGCATTGTGGGCGTGCTCATCATCCTGCGTCGGCGGGTTTGCCCGGCGATGAGCGGCGACGAGCTGGCCATGCTGCAAAGCATGGCCGATATGCTTGCCAGCCAGATTGAGCTGCACCGGCTCCGGAAGTCTCCGTCTGGCGGGGGCTTGCGGCGCGTTAAAGCCGCCGGGCAAAGCTCCGCTGCGCAACCCTGGCCGCGCAGCGGCGACCTGCGCAGAGCGCTCGAACGGCGCGAATTCGTCCTCTATTACCAGCCCGAGATTGATCTCGCCAATCGCAAGATTGTTGGAGTCGAGGCGCTGATCCGCTGGCGCCATCCCGAACGGGGCCTGATTCCGCCCATGGAGTTCATTCCGCAAGCGGAAGAGTGCGGCGCGATTCTACCCATTGGTGACTGGGGGCTGGCCGAGGCCTGCAGCCAGATTCAGGCATGGAACCGCGAGGACCCCCGCAACGTCTCCCTGCGCGTCTGCGTGAACCTTTCCGCGCGTCAGTTCTCTCGCGAGGGCCTGGCCGATCACGTGGAGTCACTCTTGCTCCAGTCGGGCGCCTCCAGCCGGCAACTTGGCCTGGAGATGACCGAATCCAGCCTCATTCCCAACATGGGCGCCGCTCTCGCCGTCTTGGGCGGCCTCCACAGCCTGGGCGTTTCACTCCATATGGACGATTTCGGCACCGGTTACAGCTCGCTGAACCACCTCCACTCCTTTCCCTTCGATGTACTCAAGATCGACCGATCCTTTGTGGGTCGGATGACCGAGGGCGAGCAGCCGCTGCAAATCGTGCGCACCATTATCGAGTTGGCCCGCGTCCTCGGCATGGATGTGGTGGCCGAGGGCATCGAGACCCGCGAGCAGTATGTGCTGCTGCGGCAGATGGGCTGCCGTTTCGGGCAGGGATTCCTTTTTGCCAGGCCTGTGCCGGCCGAAGAGATCTCCCGCCTGCTCCGCCTGCCGGGCCGCATCCTTCCCGATCCTGAAAAACAGGCAGCGATGCAGGTGAACTAGGCGGGTTCGCCACGCTTTCCCCCTTCCATTTGGGAACTCGCGGTTTGCCCTTCCCAGAGCGGGACTCTTTAGTTCATCCTCAAAGGCCGCATCGCCCGCGTGGGCCCGCGTCCGCAGTATGCTCAACCACATGCAGCAGCACTCCGCAGACGCATCGACTTCCGGCTCCGCTGCCAGTTTTGCCGCTTTGCTGGCCGCGCTCACGCCGCCCCCGGTGACTCAGGCTCCGGGAAGGGCCCAGGATTCTCTCGCCGACGATATTGCCACCCTCAGCTATGAGCAGGCGCTCCGCACCCATGCGCGCTATCGCCCCAGCCACGCGCCGGCCGGGCCGGAGATAACGAGGATTGGCGCACAGCGCGAAAGTGATAAAAAACATGCGTCGGCAAGAGAAGATCGCGCTGCGGCTGTTGCCGGCCAAGGAAGTCAAGGCCGCAGGTCTGCCAGCATCACCCTGCGCATGAGTGCGCCCGAGAGTGCCCAACTGCGCGCACGCGCGGCCGAGGCCGGTCTCACCGTCTCCGCATATCTGCGCTCCTGCGCGTTTGAGGTCGAGGCCCTTCGCGCCGAAGTGAAGCAAGCGCTGGCGCAAATGCGCCCAACCGTTCCAGCCGCTGAACAGACAGAGGAACGGCCGACTCCGCCGCCACAGGGCTGGCGAGCCAGACTCGCTCTACGATGGCGTGGAGGATACCTCGCTGCGGATGCCTGAGTGCGGCGCGGCCTATTCGACTTCCAGAACCAGGCACTTCAGGTATTCAGTCTCGGGCAGGTTCAGCACTACAGGATGATCGAGCGCGGCGCCACGGCGTTCCAGAAGACGCACACGGCGGTGCGCATCGGCTGCGGCAGCCGCGACCGCGCCTTCCAGGTCTGCCCAGTCGACGTGATGGCTGCACGAGCAGGTCACCAGCAGGCCGCCTGGGCGCGCCATGTGCAGCGCGCGCAGATTTAATTCCTTATAGCCGCGGAGCGCGCCCTCGACAGCCCGTTGGGTCTTGGCGAACGCGGGAGGATCGAGAATGATCGTGTCGAAGCGCTGACCCGCATCCGACCAGTCCCGCAGGATCTGAAAGGCGTCGGCCTCCACCCATTCCACCTCGCCCGCGAGGCGGCCACGATTGGCTTCAAGATTGCGCTCGGCCACCTCCAGCGAAGCGCGCGAGGAGTCGATTGCTGTCACGTGGTTACAGACCTGGGCCAGGTGCAGAGCAAAGCCGCCCTGGTAGCAGCAGACGTCCAATGCCCGGCCGCATGCGTCTGTCTGCCCGTGGGCGCCCAGCCTCTTTGCCCAGTCGCGTGCGGAGGCATAGTTGGCGCGCTGGTCGAGGAATGCGCCCGTCTTCTGGCCGGCATTGGCGTCGAAGTGAAAAAGCAGGCCATTGAGCAGGAACTGATTGTGCGTGACGGGAGCAGCCGGATTGGCAGCCCAAAGAGGCGCCAGCGAGGGAGCTGCCAGCCCTTCCAGTTCGCGGATACGCGGGTCGGGCCGCTCCAAAATCGACGCGGGCTCAAGTTCTTCGCGCAGCACGCGGACACAGACTTCGCGCACGCCGGAAGAGAGCATGCCTTGGGTTAGAAGCTGTAAGACGACGATTTCGCCGTACTTGTCCACTACCAGACCCGGCAGTTCGTCGGCCTCGCTGAAGCAGAGGCGGCAAGCATTGGTTTCGCTGTCCAGCAGGGGCTTGCGGCGGGCAATCGCGGCACGGAGCCGTGCGGCAAGCAGTTGCAGCCACCCGGCCTGGTCGATTTCCTCGCGCGACACCATGCGCAGCGCAATTTGCGACGCAGGGCTGTACAGTGCCGTCCCCAGTAGCAGCCCACGGTTGTCCGCCACCGCGAGCAATGCGGGGGGATCGTCCTTACCGGTCTGAATTACCTCAATATCGGAGGCGTAGACCCAGAGATGGCCGGAGCGCAACCGGTCTGCCGCCCGTCGGCTGATGCGAGCGCCCAGGATTGCAGAATCAGTCGGATGAGGGGAATCTGAGGGGTAGGGCTTTCGCTTGGGCTCGCGGCCTTTTGCAGCCTTTCCCGCGGCGGGCGTTTCGTAACTCCGATGCAGAGGCGCCGGCGGCCTTTCGGCCTGGGGCGCCTTCTGATGGGTGGCAGTTCGGGGCGTTTTTGGCTTGGTCATAGACTCCCTCGGGTGTTGAGACCCAGGCCGGGAGCTGATCGCCTGCCCGCCCTTACTTCACCTGCATACTCTCAATGTAGCGGCTCAGATTGCTGATTCTTAGCTGCTTGTCCTGCGAGTTCACCTGGTTCATCCTACCAAGGATCGGGCCCCAGACGGGCATATCTGCCGATCCGTGAGCGGTTAGCTCAGAGCCAAAGCGCAGCACGGATACGATATGAGCATCTGGATACTTCCCGTGGTTATTCTTGCTTAATGCGGTCAAGTCCGTTGGTGGTGCCTTGAGCGCAGTAGCCGCCGGCCCATTGCCTTTGCCGTCCAGGCCATGGCAGGGGGCACAGTAGCCGTTGTACATCTGTTTGCCATCGGTCGGTGATGTCCTTTTGACCGGAATCACGACTTTGGAAGTGGATTGTTGGGCATAGGTAATGCCCAGGACAAGAGTTGCACCGATGATTGTAAGTAAGAGGCGTTTCAGCATAAGTTCCTCCGTTCTGGACCTCTACTCCGCAGGGGACTCTACTCCTAGCCGATGGTGGTAGGGCAGTGATGGCCAACACATAGAAAAGAGCTTTGCAGCACGGACGAACCAATGCGGGAGGACTAGTATTCAGGCGCATCAGCCATACTTTCTAGTGGCTAACTGCTTTCTAAGTTCATGCTCAACCGAATCTTAGACGGGGCTGGCAGAAGATAGGGTTATTGCTCTAACTTCACGACATGCAGGTAGGCTCGGCTGGCTAGGGAAGACTCCGCGATGCGATCAACTGCCCGGCGTGCCCGGGTACTCAGGCAACTCCGGCGCGCTTTCCTGCTGCGACGTGGCCTGGGCGCCTCAATCATCTTCTCCAAACGCCTCCGGCCTATAATGAAGCATGGCGACAGTCCGGCAGGCTGTTCCCGCGGATACTTCCAGCGCCGTCCCGGCAACTCCGGGAGAGGCCGCGGGGGTTTTGCGTGTTCCTGACCAGCGCGAGATTGACCAAGGCGCAATCGACGAGCGCTTTGAGGCCCTGCTGCGGCACGTTCAGGCCAACCGGCCCAGTGAAGACGTCAGCCTTATCCGCAAAGCATGGGATTTCTGCGTGCAGCACCATCAGGGCCAGATGCGAGCCTCCGGCGAGCCCTACATTATCCATCCGCTTGAAGTAGCCGAGGTGCTGGCAGAGCTGAAGATGGACTCGACGGCGATTGCCGCCGGTCTGCTGCACGATGCTGTCGAGGACACGCCCGCCACAAATGAAGAGATTGAGGCTGGATTCGGCGACCAGGTGGCCCACATCGTCGAGGGCGTCACCAAGATCGACAAGATCCAGTTTGCCAACCGCGAAGACCGCCAGGCAGAGAACGTGCGCAAGATGCTGCTGGCCATGGTGTCGGATGTGCGGGTGGTGCTGATCAAGCTCGCCGACCGGCTCCATAACATGCGCACCCTGGAGCACCTGAAGCCGGAGCGTCAGGAGGCCATCGCCCGCGAGACGCTGGATATTTACGCGCCGCTGGCCCACCGCCTGGGCATGGGCAAGGTGCGCGGCGAGCTGGAAGACCTCGCATTTCGCTACACCGATCCAGTCAGTTTTGAACAGGTTTCGGCGGCCGTGGAAGCGCGCCGCATCGAGGGCGAGCAGTTTCTGCACAGCGTGGAAGACACGCTCACCGAGCAGTTGCGCGAGAACAATATCCAGGCTCGCGTGGAGTGGCGCATCAAGCGGCTGTTCTCCATCTTTCAGAAGCAGCAGCGCTCCAAAGTGAGCTTTGACCAGGTCTACGATCTGCTCGCCGTGCGCGTGATCACGCAGGATGTGGCCTCCTGCTACGCGGTCTTCGGGCTTATTCACACGCTGTGGCGGCCGGTGCCGGGGCGCATCAAGGACTTCATCGCGATTCCCCGCGCCAACCGCTATCAATCGCTGCACACCACGGTGATTGGCGAGGGCGGCCACCAGTTTGAAGTACAGATCCGGACCGAGGATATGCACCGCATCGCCGAGGAAGGCATCGCGGCCCATTGGAAGTACAAGGCCGGCGAGGGCGTAGTCACCGCGCGCGATGAGGAGCGGCTCAACTGGATTCGCCAGCTTGTCGAGTGGCAGAAGGAGATGACCGACCCCAACGAATTCCTCTCCAGCCTGAAGATGGATCTCTATCCTGACGAGGTCTACACCTTCACGCCCAAAGGGAAGGTCGTTGTGGTTCCCGCAGACGGAACGCCGATTGATTTTGCCTACACCATTCACACCGAGGTGGGTCATACCTGCGTGGGCGCCAAGGTCAACGGCCGCATGGTGCCGTTGCGCACCAAGTTGCGCACGGGCGACATTGTCGAGATTGTCACGCAAAAGGATCACAAGCCCAGCCGCGACTGGCTGACGTTTGTCAAGAGCCCCCGCGCCCGCAACAAGATCAAGCACTGGCTCAATGAAGACCAGCGGCGCCGGGCCGTCGAGATAGGCCGCAAGCTGCTGGAGCGCGAGGCGCGCAAGTTCAAGGTGCCGATGAGCCAGCTCTCCGACCAGGATCTGGGCCGCATCGCCAATGAATATGGCGTGGCTACAGCGGCCGATCTGCTGGCGACCCTGGGCCAGGGCAAACACTCTGCTCATCAGGTGCTCAACAAGCTTGCGCCCGGTTACGCCAGTCAGGGAGAAGAAGAACCGGGAGAGGTAAAGCCCGGCGCGCCGGGCGAAGCGGGAATGTCCGACGCAGTCCGCAAGCTGCATCTCACCGGCTCCGATTCGCTGCAGGTGGAAGGGCAGAACGATCTGCTGGTCTATCGCGCGCGTTGCTGCAATCCGATTCGCGGCGAAGAGATTGTTGGCTATGTGACGCGCGGCAAGGGTGTGGCCGTTCATGCGCGCAGTTGTCCCAACGTGCAGAACCTGCTCTACGAGAGCGATCGCCGCATTGCCGTTGAGTGGTCGCGCGTGGGCGACGAGACGCCGGGCCGCGTGCAGCGCTATCCGGTCAAAATCACCGTCTTCTGCGACGATCGCAGCGGCATGCTGAAGGAGCTGACCGCAGTCATTTCCGATGACGATACCAACATCCGCGGCGTGGATATCCGCCATGATGAGGCGGGCGAGGCCATCATCGAGTTCATTGTGGAAGCGGAAGACTTGCGCCACCTGAACCGGATGGTACTCGGCCTGCGCCGCGTGAGTGGAGTGCGTACCGTCCAGCGTACGCAAAAGCTATAGGCAAAAACCATGACAGAAAATGGGGAGCAACAGGGATCTATTCTGCGCGGTGTGCGCGTGCTCGATGGCGGCATCGCCACAGAGCTCGAGTATCTGGGCGCGAGCATTGATGGGCCTCTCTGGTCCGCGCATGTGCTGGAAGAATCTCCGGAAAAGATTGTTGCCGTGCATCGCGCGTATATCGAGGCGGGCGCGGATTGCATTGAGACGACGAGCTACCAGGTCTCCCGCATGGGCTACATGGAGTTTGGCCTCAGGCCGGACCAGGCCGATGCCGCGCTGCTGCGCGCCGTCGAACTGGCGCGGGAGGCCGCCGCGGGGTTTCCACAACGCCGCATCGTGATCGCCGCATCGCTGGGTCCGTATGGCGCGGCGCTGCACAACGGGGCGGAGTATCACGGCAACTACGACTGCACTTATGCTGAGCTGGTCCAGTTCCATCGCCAGCGGATTGCCGTGCTCGCAGATGCCAGGGGGCGGCAGGCTCCTGACCTGCTGCTGTTTGAAACGCTGCCTTCGTTGGCGGAGGCTCAAGCTATTGGCGAGGCGCTCGCGGTCTGCCCGCATCTCCCCGCATGGTTCAGCTTTACCTGCCGTGACGCACAGCATGTAGCCCACGGCGAACTTCTGCGCCAGTGCGCCGCCTACGCCGCAGGCCTGCCGCAGACGGTTGCGGTCGGCGTCAACTGCGTTGCGCCCTCGCTGGTTCCTGCGTTGATCGGCGAACTGCGCGCGGCCTCTGCAAAGCCTGTTTCCGTTTATCCCAACTCCGGCGAAGGCTGGGACGCCCAGGCACGCTGCTGGATCGGCTCAAACGATCCAACAGGCTATGGAGAGATGGCCGCCGGGTGGTATGCGTCCGGCGCGCAGATTATTGGTGGCTGCTGCCGCACGCGCCCCGCGCATATTCGACAGGTTGCCGAGGCGGCACAGCAGAGCGCTGCTTGAGCGCTTTTGCCTGAAAGCCCACCGAGCAGACGGGCGGCCTTCCATCCAGCAGAGGCATCGCCATCCTCTCAATGGCCGTCTGTCAGCTCATTTTGCAGTTGTCTTGCCTCTCGTAACAGCGGAAGGTTTGGGTCGGCATTTTGCCAATGCGTCAGCAAGATCGACACCGTGCTCATGGCGCCTGCGCGATCGCCTCGCCGCCATTCGTCCGCGGCCAGGTTGTAATACGCTTCAAAGAGATGCGACTCCGGTTCCCAGGCCACAATCGGCCAGTCGCCACCCTGCAGTAGCTGGCGATACCAGTAGATGGCCTGGTCCAAATTGCCCATCTGCTGATAAACGTGGGCCAATGCCTCTTGGACGAGAATTGTGGTGTCAACGTCGTCGCCGGGGGCCGGCGGCTTCAGAAATTGCAAAGCGGCCTGGGGATTGCCCGAAGCGGCTGCCACCTCAGCCTTCAGCAGGCCTGCAAAGGCTACTTGCTGCGGGTTGCGGTCGTTCACGTCGGGCTCAATATCGGCAAGCACCTTGCGCGCTTTGTCGACGGCTCCGGCACGCGCGTATGCCTGGCCAACCAATGCACCGTAGAGCAGGTTCCGGGGCAGTGCATCCAGATGTGCGGTGATGAGGTCAAGCTGTCCGACGGCCTCGCGCGGATTGCCCTGGCCGGAAGCGATGGCGGCGAGCATGTACCGGATACGGGCGATGGAAAATGGACTCTGCGAATGCGCCAGTGCGAGCAGATAGCGCTGGCGCCCGCTGGCATATTGGCCGTGGTAGAGATCGAGCGCCGCCAGTGAGCGCTCGCCTTCTACATAGGTGCCGGGATCGGCGAGCTGCGCCGTGAAGACTTTCACCGCCTTTGCTTCCTGGCCGTTTTCTACCAGGGTGAACCCGTAGGAACGGTTCGTCTCGCCGATCGCGAGCATGTGCGGATCGAGCCCAAAGGCCTTCTCATAGGCTGTCACGGCCTGTGCCCACTGCGTAAGAGCGGCATGGGCGGTGGCCAATTCAATGTAGACGCCGGGGTCGTCCGCCTGTTGGCGGGCGAGCTGCTCGTAAATGGGCAGGGACTCCTGCGTGTGGCCGTTCATGCGGAGCAGGCGCGCGTAACTGTAGCGCGCCAGCCAATCGCCGGGATACTGCCCAAGGTAGTCGCGATAGAGCCGCAGGGCATCGTCGATGCGCCCCTGGCTCTCGGCATAGCGCAGCTCAATCCAGGAGCGCTCGCGCTCGGTTGTCCGCGCAGAGAGCGCCAGCGCCCGCTGAAACTCCTGCTCGCCCAGTGAGGGTTCATTCAAATAGAAGCTGTAGTAGGCGTAGCCGAGTGCGGCGTGGGCCATCGCGAAGTCCGGATCGAGCTTTAGCGCCTGCTGGTACATGCGGACCGCATCATCGGCCCTGGCCCGGCCAAACAGTGCAGCGCCCTGAGCGTAGTTCTGCAATGCGGCAAGAGACTTCGTGGTGACCTCGGGCAGCGGCTGGTGATCGCGGTGAATCTCGTAGCGGGACTCGCCCAGATCGCGGCGAATCGCCGTTGCCAGGGCATCCAGCGCGGCCAGAATGCGGTCTTCGCCATGCGCGGGTTCGGAGTAAGACCGCACGGTGCTGCCGGTCGAGGGATCGATCAGCTCGGCGGTGACGAGATACTCCGCACCGGTGCGGGTGATGCCAGGCGCAACGAGTGCGGGGATGCTCTCGCGCAGGCAGATTTCGCGCGCGGTCCCTGCATTGATGCGCGACTCCTCAGGGCGCGCCATAAGGCGCAGCACCGTCGCCGCCTGCAGGTGCGAGTAGACGTTGAAGTGGCGGGATTGGGCCAGGCTCACCTCCAGAGCGGTGCCCAGCGCATTGTCCAGGCGCGGGTCGCCGGTCTGGTTGTCGAAGTCGGCGATCAGCACTACATCCTGCGCCGCGAAGGAGAGCACAGGGCGGCCGTGGGTCAGCCAGAACCAAAGGCCGGCGGCTCCGGCGGCCAACACAACAGAGAGCAGGACGAGCCAGGCGCGCGAGCGGCTGCGGCCCCGCGTGGAGGCTGCGGCTGCGGCCGGGCCGGGCCGCGCTGGTGCAAGCCGCGCTGGTGCAAGCGGCGCTGGTGCTGCCGGCGCTGATGCTGCCGGCGCTGATGCTGCCTGCGCTGGTGCGGGCGCGTGGGCCACCGGCGCTGCCAGTGCCGGAGTGCCATGTTCGACGGGAGCCAGCAGGCGATAGCCGCGTCCGCGCACCGTCTCAATAAAGCGAGGCGACTGCGGGTCGTCGCCCAGAACCTCGCGCAGCTTGCTCATGGCGGCGTTGAGGCCGTCTTCGAAGTCCACAAAGGTGTCGTTGGGCCACAGGCGCTGATGCAGTTCCGTGCGGGTCATCAGCTCCCCGGGCCGCTCGGCCAGCGCCAGCAGCAGGCTGCGCGGCTTCTCCTGCAAGCGGATGGGGCGGCCATTCTTGCTCAAGTCGCCCGAGCGGAGATCGAGAGCGAAAGGTCCGAAGCGAAGACTGCCCGGGACGGATGCTTGATGAGCTGCCATGGCCTTGCGATACCGACGTGGAGAACCGGCACCCTGGGCCAAAGCCTGCGCCGGAGTAGCACTACGATAGCACAGAAGAAACTTTGTCTCGATAAATATTTGTTCTCTAATCCGTAAGAATCAATGGCTTGGCGCTGTAGATAGATTTCAGCCAGAAATAAGATTCCATCCATTGACCTTGAGCCGGACCACCCGTAACTTGCAGGGACACACGCGCGGCATCCCGAGTGAATGCGTTCTTCCCAGGAGGATTACCATGCAGGTTCTGGTCTTGAAGGCTGGTTCGTATTCCAGTTCCACTCTTTTGCGCTGGTTCGCTCTCTTGCTGCTCGGCTTCTGTGCGCTGCTGTGCCTTGAGGCGCCGCGGGCCTACAGTCAGGTCCCGGGCCGGGTCACAGGCAACGTCTCGGGTCAGGCTCAGGCTCAACCGGCCCCGGCGCAGGCAGCGCCAGCGCCGGCTGCTGCTGCTGCAGAGCCGGTTGCTGAGGAAGCCAAGACGAAGGAAGCCGGCGACCGCGGGTTGAACACGGGCATCAAGGTGCATGGGCATTGGGTGCTTGAGGTGAGAAACCCAGACGGGAAGCT
>VFSW01007513.1_pt1 | contig 15809 bp, 15 predicted proteins | sample 5358111 | NCBI WGS metagenome assembly VFSW01 (sample SAMN11554181, study PRJNA540505) | mine drainage metagenome | isolation source: sediment from site ElyBrook_90M | place: USA: Ely Copper Mine, Vershire, VT | collected 2017 | reverse complement strand
GGGATCTCAACGCGTGCCTGGCTTGACGGGAACATCAACCGGCGTGTACGGGCCGTCAAAGAGGATGTCGCGATTGACGCGGACATTGAATTTGTAGCCTACCGGGATCTTGACGGTTGGCTGGACGTTCAGATTTCGGCCTGCGATCTGGGCGCCGAGATCAGACACTTGGCCGCCGATGGCACTGCCGGCTACTTGGCCTACGCTGGGGTAGGCAAGCAGCGAACGGTTTTGGAACTGCGAGAGATCCGAGCCCGCTGCGAAGAGGCTCGTCAAGACTGCAAAGCCTATGAGCCGCCGGTAGTGCCGGTCTACCTTATAACGGAAGCCGGCGAAGCCATGAGCGTCCTGACCGTTCATTCCGCCGAGATCGAGAGATGAACCGTCCGGGAAAATTACGCGATCCCAGACCGCCTGCACACCGTCCTGGCCGTAGCTGATTTGCGAGTTATAGACGCCGATGAGGCGGGAGCCTTGCGGGATGAGAAGGAAGCGGCCGGTTGCGGTGTCGTACACGTTCGACGTCACGAGGGCCTTCAGTTCGCCCGGAAGATCCGAATTGAGGGCCTGCTCAAGCACGGCCGGAATCTCCCAGCCCGCTTTGATTTCATAGGGCGAGAATGGCGCGGTGCGGGTGGCCTTCAAGTAGTCGTCCATTTGAGTCGAGCGTGCCTTCTCGAGGAAGGCCTCCTTATCGTCTCGATCGTCGCCGGCTTTGGCGGCCGGACTCGCCGGTTTCGTGAGCGACTGGATGAGGGAACTGATTCGCGCGGCGTCATTCGAACTCGCCTGCGCTGGGAGATTTGCCACTGGGCCACTGAACGAGCCAGCCCCGAATCCTTCGCGGGTTGCCGTGGGCGCAAGGATCGCCTGTTGTTCGCGCTCATACGCCGTCAGAATGCGGCGCTCTTCGGGCGAAGGCTCGTGAACCTGGGCTGCCGGGGGCGGCGCCGGCGAGCGGCGCGCGATGTCGGGTGCCGCATCGACGCCTAGGCCAATTCGCGACGCCCCGCGTTGCGTGGGTTGAGAATTTGCTGGTGGTTGAAGTGCGCCGGATGGCACGTCCTTCGCGATATCCGCACCCGCCGCCAACGCGGGCGCCACGCCATGCGGCATTCCGCTCTCCGCGATCGCCGCGACCTGTCGTTGCTGGCGCTTGTAGCCGCCATACGCGAAGAGCGAGAGCAACAGTACGACCCCAGCGATCACGACACCGACAGCGCGCTTGCTCACTCGCACCGGTCTTGGCGGGCGCGGATTGAGATCGAGCCCGCTCGGCGCGTCCCACGACGGCTTTCCGGATTCAGCCCTTTCGGTCACGGTCGATCTCCACCTTTCGAACCTTCTTGCCGCTTCCCAGAATCAATTGGGCCCGCTCGAACAGACGATCGACGATGTACATGCCGTCCTTCACGCGATAGTTGACCATCTCCTGTTTGCCATCGGCGCCGATCACGACCAGCACCGGAGCCTCGCGATTCTTCACGTCTGGACTAATCTGTATATACGTTTTCTTGCCGTCGTCGAAGACGCGAACCGGGCGTAGCGCTTCGTCTCCACCCTTCACCGCGTAGTTGAAGTTCAGGGAATCAGCGGCGTCGCGCGGTAATTCCGCCATCTGGTTGGCCCTTTTCTGCTGGTCGTGTTGCGCGGCTAATTGTTCGCGCCACTTGCGTTCGTTCTCGTCGTCTTCCGGGTATGCGAATGCGACCCGCGCCACGTAGTCGTCGGGCTTGGATAGAAGACGGAGATAGTATGCGCGGCGGTCGGTGGTGATGAGGAGATTGGTGTCGAGGCCCGCCGCCTGCGGCTTCAGCACGATCACCGGCGTGGCGGATTCACCAGTGCCGTACATGGCGGGGGAGAGATTCCAACGTACCGAGTCGCCGATGTGCGGCTCGCCGACGATCTTCTCACCAGGTTGCAGTTCGATGATGCACACACGCAGCGGCGCGCAAACCATCGTTGGCAGGCCGGCGCCGTACGAATAAAGCACACGGCCGTCCTGGCCAGCGGATGGCTGATTCCGTTCCGCCATCCACTTCTCGCTCATCTGCACGGCGTCCTGAGCGGTCTTGGAGAGCTGCACGTCGGTCCGCGGCTTGAAGTCGGGAGGGACGATGGACATAGCGGGAGCCGAGGATGCGCCGGGAGCCGACGTTGGCGGACCTCCCGTGTCCTGAAGAGCCGAGAGCTGGTCGCCAAAGTTGTACTGGTCGATGAGGCCGCCCGGCTTACCTTTCTTCGGTGGAAGACGCTTGGCTTGAACCGGCGGTGGATTCGGCGTGCCGCCATTCTGGGCAAACCCGGCCACGGCGAACGCAATGGCGAGTGCGATGAGAAGACGCATGGTGTTTTCCTTTCGGACTTAGAGAATCTTGGCCCAACTTGCATTCGTGACGTAGATGCCGAGCGGGTTGATGCGAACCATCCGTTCGTCGGACGGCGGATTGATGGCGATGGTGAACGCGGCTTTCCACTGATCCTGCGCTTTCACCGCTCCGTAGAGATCGCGCGTCGTCTCGGTCCACTCGACTTCGAAGGTGCGGTCGCTGGTCGGGAGAATGGAGCGGACTTCGACACCCACTGTTTCGGTTTGCGCGCGCTTTTGGGGTGGATCGGCGCGGTAGAATTCGCTCACGAATGCCTGGGCCTGCGCTCCGCTGGCGATGTGGGCGTAGACACGGTCGATCGCCTTGCGTTGGGCGATCCCGTCCGTTGTGACGCTGCGAAGATCCTCGACCCATGTGAAGAGAGTGGCGCGCTTAATACGGTCATCGGCCGTCGAGGCTTCCTCCGCCGCTCCGGCAGCTACCGGCCGGCCGAGCGAATCGACCGCCACCACGAACGGGACTATGTGAGATCGAGACGAGAGACGGATCATTCCACCGATGGCGACGAGGCTCGATAGCGAACAGACCAACGCCATGATGCGCCAGTTCCGCTCGCGCGTGATGAGATGGCCGTAGCGCTCATCCCACTCGCGCCGGGCGGCGATGTAGGGGTTGAAAGCTGAGGCGTTGTTTTCGGGTGCGGCGTCTGCCAAGTTGGGCTCCTATTCGGGGTGGTCGAGATTCATTCGCGGCGGGGTCGAGTGCGGCGCCGCATCCGGTGGAACTCGCGACGACACACGCCGGCGAAGATCCGCGAGGCCCCGTGACGCGTTGCTCGATGGCGCCGATGGCTGCGATGGCGTTCCGCCAGGACCTCCTCCGGTCGGAACGCTGGGCGGTGGTACGGTGCCCCCGCTATTCGAGACGGCCGACGACAGCATCGTCTGGCCCGATGCGCCGGCCGAGGCACCACCGGCCGCGCCCGATCCAGCCGCCGCTCCGGTAGCAGCGCGCAACGCGCTCAGCCCGAGCGATCCCACCGCTAGGCCGCCGCCGGCAAGAAACGTGCCGCTCGATATCAGATCGCCGCCAGACAGCGCAGGCGAACCACCGAGCACCGCCGCGAATAGCTTTGGAATCTGCCAGCACAGCATCATGAAGATGATCGCGGCGCCCATGATCTCCAGAGCCGACATGGCGGGACTCGAGCTGGTGGCGATGTTCTGGGCGTCCGTCATCCAGTCCGTCGACAAGTTCAGACCAGTCCCGATGAGCAAATAGAGCAGCATGATTTTGACGCCGGTAGCCACGGCCAGGGCGATGTAGCGCTCGACGTAAGGAGCCGTCCACCGCGACCCGCCAAAACCGACGAATATGAACCCGGCCGCAACGACGATGTAGCTCTCGACCATCGCCACCACGAACTGAACCGCAATTGCGATGAAGGCGAGCGCCGTCACAATTCCGGTGAAGATCATCGCGAGGGACGTACCCAGGTTTTCGAAGAAGGCGGCCGAACTCGAAGTGGCCATCAGCGCGCCGGCCAGGTCGATTCCGCGCGTGAACACGTCGCTCGGGGACATAGGACCGGAGCCCGACGCCTGCTGGCCGATCGTCTCGAAGCTGTCGAGGATGGCCGGAATCCAATATCTGCCGTAGATGAGCAGCGCGTAGAACGCGCCGAGCCACATGAACTTTCGAATCAGAGCCGACGTCCAGGATTGCAGGTCCGACTTCTCGAGCAGCATCACCGCGGCGCTCCAGGCGAATTCGATCACGGCGAGCAGACCGAAGAGCGAATTCGCATACGGCCAGACCACGGTAAACCACGTCGTGCGCTGAGCGCGGTATTGATTGAGGATCGCGCTGGGCGCCTTCAACTGGGCGACGGCCATCGGCGAGAGCAGAACGGCGAGGGCGAGCGCCGCGACGGCGAAGTGTATAGCGATGCGATATTTACGAGATTGGCTTGCCACGGCACGGTTCTCCTGACTGCTTTCTTCAACGTGAACTCGCGGCCGAATCCGGCGCGCGAATTATTTCCAGCCCGCCTGAAACGTGGTGTGGTCGTTCGACGGTTTACGGATCCACTGCGCTATGCTCCGCGCCGCCAAACACACGCGGCCCTCGGTCGAGTCAGACCATTGCGCCGGGGCTTGGTTGCGGATCGGCTTGCACAAGGCGTCGACAGAAACCGCGCAACCTCGATGGCGGCCGAACCAGTCGAACATCGCCGCCGTCGAAGCGTCCCCTATGTCGCCGGCTCCGCACGATTCGGCCTTACGCACAATCGCGCTCGGCGGCTCGCGACGCAACGAGCAGCCGGCGAGAAGCACCATCGCGAAGATAAGAGTGACTTTCATGATCCTCATTTCCAGCCGGACTGGAAGGTCGTTCCGTCCGAATGCTCCGGCGTCCAGGTGAAGAATCGCTCCGTGGCGGCTTCCGTGGCGGCCTGCTTTTGAATCACGGCGGCTTGGTAGCTCTGCTTGCTCGACATGTCGGCCATCATGAGCTCGCGCAGTTTCATCAGTTGCTGCACTTGCTGTTCGGAGATCTCCCCCATCACTTGCAAGGCCTGCATTCTTCCTTGCGTGGTTTGCGCCATGCCGCGTAACGCCGCCAACACGGACTGCTCGCTTTGAAGCTGCTGGCCTTGAAGACCCGCGGCGCGCAGCGCACCGAGCGTGGTATCGAGCGACGTCTGGGACCAGTTTCGGTAACTAACGAAGTAACCGGTGCTGTTGTAGGCGTACCCAGGGAAGCGTGCCCGGAAGAGCGCATCGAGATTGGCAAGCGAATATGACAGCGCCATGCCGCCCTGCACCACGCTGGCGAGTTGGACGAGATCCGACTGGATGGGTCCGAAGACCTGGCCGAACAGGATCTTGCTGTTCTGCAGCATGAAGGCCGTCTGCTTGATGGCTTCCGCGAGTTGCTCGGCCTGGCGCAGATACTGCATCACGAGTTCCGCGTGATTGAGCACCTGCGTGAACTCTGTTGCGAAGGCGCCCGCTTCGGCCCGCTCTGGCGCCTGAACCGTAACTGCGAAGACCGTCAAGATAGCGATCATGCTTCGGCGCATCGATATTTGCTCCCTTCCATTTCTCTTCGAACCTCCTCGTAGTAATCCGCCCAACCCGCCAGGCGTTCGTCCTTAAGAGCGTCGGCTCGGACGCGAAGCCACTCGCTCTGCCAGGAATCCGGAAAGCGGTCCATAAGATCCTCAACGAGTTGCCGCTCTTCGCGGCCGTTGACACCGGTGAACGACAGGGCCACGTTGTGCATGCCGAGCGAGATGAGGCGACGACCAAACGGCGAGATCATGTAGTACTGCTGCTTGGGGATGCTCGTCTGGAGGATGTCGAGTTCACGCGCATTCAAGCCCAGGCGGTCGTAGAACTCCCTCGACGCCGGGTTCTTCGCCTCGCCGTTCGGCAGCAGGATCTTCGTAGGACACATTTCGAGAATCACGTCGCCGATGCCGGAGTTGAAGATGTCGCTCAAGTTCTGCGTTGCGAGCAGGACGACGCCATTCATGCGCCGGAGCGTTTTGAGCCAGTCGCGCAGGCGCTCGCGGAAGACGCCGTTGCGCAGATAAGCCCACGCCTCATCGAGCGACACGAGCGTCGGCGAGCCGTCGAGCCGTTTCTCGATCCGGCGGAACAAATAGAGCAGCACGGGGATGACCGCCTTGTCGTCCAGTTGCAGGAGGCTCTCGGTCTCGAAGGTCAGGAAGCGGCCGGAACTTAGCCCGTCGTCGTCCGAGTCCAGCAGTTGGCCTAATGGTCCAGCAAGCGTGTAGAACTGAAGGGCCTCGCGCACATCGAGGTCCTGTACATTCGCACTCAACTCGGTCAACGTTCGTGAGGGCGAGAGTTGGAGTTGCATTACCGCCTGGGTTAACGCGTTTCGGTGGCGGGGTGTGACGGCCATACCGTTCAACGTGCAGAGGTCCTCAAGCCACGAGATGGCCCAGGTAACGTCCGCGTCGGAGTCAATCTCCTGCAGCGGGCAGAACGCCAGATCGGCACAGTCGCCCGCGAGGTCGTAGAACTCGCCGCCAGCGGCCCTCGTGAGGACGAATAGCGAATACCCCTTGTCGAAGGCGAAGACCTGCGCACGTGGATATCGAAACCACTGGGCTGCGATCAGGCCGAGAGCGGTTGACTTGCCAGCGCCGGAGGGTCCGCACATCAGCGTGTGCCCGAGGTCGGAGACGTGGAGGTTCACGCGGAATGGCGTGGCGCCGGTGGTTGCGGCAAAGAGCAGCGGCGGGCTGTTCTTGGGCATCAGGCGCGAAGGGTTCTCGCGAAGACCGGCCCAGACGGACGTGATCGGCAAAAGGTCGGCAAGGTTCAATGTGTGAAGAAGAACTCTGCGGACGTTGCGGTAGCCGTCGCCGGGCAAAGTCCACCGCCAGGCGTCCACCGCGTTGATCGTCTCGATCCGGCAGGAGAACCCGAGATTCTGGATCTTCTTCATGACCGTACGCGTGTTGTCGTGGAGGCGTTCGAGGTCCTCATCCAGGCAGACGATGTTGCTGGAATATTGGGCGAAATGTACGTCGCCCGATGCCGCCACGCTCATGGCCTGCTCGGCGTCTTCCGCCATCTGCTGCGCGTAGAGATTCACCGCGCCGCTTTGCGTGCGAAAGACCTGATCCTTGAATCCCCGTATTCGGGAACGCCACTTCCGGCGGGTCTTGTCGAGAATGGATCGAGCCTCCTCGGGATCCAGCAGAATGGCGCGGGTGTTCCAGCGATATTCCATCGGCAACGAATCGATTTCGCCGAGTATGCCGGGGAAGCTTGCCTTGGGAAACCCGTCGAGCGCAATGACGCGGATGTGCATTTCTCCGATGCGCGGTTCGATGCCGCCGCAGAAGTCTTCAGCAGCGAGAACTTCGTTCAAATAGATCGGCAGATCCGGCAGGGCGAACGGATGATCGGCCCCGCTGATGCAGCGGCGCAGGTGGCGGAGGAGTGAGTCATGCGATTGCGGGAATCCGTGGTCGTCGACGAAATCGATCCGCCGAAGACGGTCCGCCCGGAAGAGCGACGAGAAGATGTTTTCGAAGAGTTCCACTCGAGAGCGGAATCGGTCGAGAACCTGATGAGCGGCGCCGGAGCGGGCTTGGCTACGGCCTTCGTACATCCACGCCTTCATCTTTTCCTCTGCCTCTATGGGCGGCAGGTAGGTGAGTGTGAGGAAATGCTCGCTCTCGAAATGGGCGCCTTCCTCCATGAACTGCTGGCGGCGCTCCTCGTCGATGATCCGCGTCACTACGTCAGGGAAAGCGCCCGGCTCGGGGTATCCGGGGGCGCGCGAACGAATCAGGTCCGCCTGAATCATCCAACCACTACCCAGGGCCAACGCGGAATTGAACCGGGCGGCAAGCGCACTCATCTCCGCATGAGTCGCAGAATGAAGGTCCGGCCCGCGGAACGCCCAACCGGCCACGAGCGAGCCATCCTGTTGGAGCAGAACGCCGTCTTCAACAAGCGCGAATGGCAACAGTAGGTCGGCTAGTCCGCGGGCCTGCGTCCGATGTTCGGTGATCTGCATAGGTGGCGCTATCTCCAGGTGGCCGGTGTCTCGACGGCCTGAGCGTGCAAGCCGCTCTTCGATTGATAGAAATCACGGTACCGGATGTGACGGAGGTAGACGTGACGCAGCAGTGCGTCAGCCTTGCCCATGCGCTGAAGCGCCGCCATCGAGGCGATCCAGAGGACGGCGGCCAGTCCGACTCCCCACCACGCGGCCAGGCTGAAGGCCAACGAGCCGCAGATCATGATCATGACCAGAACGAGTTCGCGGTCTCCACCGAGCAGCAGATTCGGCCGGTTGGCCGATTGATGGATGACGACCTCACGGGGTTTGTCGGCCGGGTCCATAGGCTTAGATCACCGCGGCCGAGACGCCAAATGCGCTCGCCAGCATCGGCGCCGCGAATACGAGGACCGAAACGACGAGGCCGATCATGCAGGCTCGCCGTCCGAACTCTGTGAGTTCGCCGCCCCACAGCATGGCGCCGCCGGCAATCGCGATGCCGATGAGCCCGATCGCGTAGGCCACCGGACCGGTGAGCGACGTGGCAATCGCCGTCATCGGTCGCTCCCATGGCAAGGTTCCCGTCGCCGCGGCGTGAGCGTTCGTGATCGTTCCGTAGGCGAGTGTTATCAAGCCAGCCGCACGCCACCAGATGTTCCGCGCCGCGCAGGTCTTGATTGAGTTACTGAAGTTAGTGTTTTCCACGAGCCGTCCTTTCGAGTTGATCCGTCTAAACGTATTCGACCTGGTACTTCCCGTCCTGATACCCCTTCACAAGAGCTACTTCCCGCACCTTTCGTCCCGCCCCAAGGCAAGAGTCCTGATCGATGAAGACTACGACGTCCACGGCCTCTGCGATGAGAGACTGCTGCGGAGCGCTGGTTGCCTCGGCCACCAGACTCTCGAGCCGAGTAAGGCCACTAAGTGCGTCGTTAGCATGCACTGTGGCCGCACCTCCCGGATGGCCCGTGTTCCACGCCTTGAGCATCGTGTGCGCCTCGGCGCCGCGCACTTCGCCAACTACAATGCGGGTCGGCTTGAGCCTCATGCACGCGCGGAGACAATCGAGCATCGATACGCTGCCAACAGCGCGGAGGTCCACGAAGTTTCGGACCGAACACTGAAGTTCTGTTGTGTCTTCGATCGAGATCACACGGTCGCCTGGCGCAACGAGCACAAGCACGTCAAGAATTGCGTTCACGAACGTCGTCTTACCCGATCCCGTCGCCCCGACGATGAGGATGTTCTTTCTCGCGGCAACGGCGGCGCGGATGACCGCCGCGTGGCTGAGGCCGCGCACTTCCTCTACAAACGTGTCCCGGCGCACGTACTGATTCCGCGGGTCGGTTTTCTCCGTAAGGATGCCGGACTCTTCGTACTCATCCAGCGTGAAAATCCTCTTGGGTCGTAACCGAATTGCAAAGGTCGGCCTGCGTACGACCGGAAAAACCACCCCTTCAAAGCGGCTGCCGTCGAGCGGCAGTTCTGTTTCAAGGATCGGCTGCTCACGATTCAAGACGGTCTTCTTCCACGCGGCGATTGTGTTCAGAGCGCTGGCCGCTTGTGCCGGAGACATCTCCCCGATAGCCTGGAAGCCCTCTCCAATGCGCTTGACCCAAAGCGTCGAATCAGGATTCAGGACGATGTCCTCACTCCGCGGGTCGGCGAGGGGTTCGAGTACGGTGTCAGTCAGTTCACGCTTCAATTTCGCTTCGAGCCGCTTGTGTTGCTCGTCGCGCACGAGACGGTGAAAATGTCTTGAGCAACCGGCGGCCTGTACAGTACACTTGGTCATGGTCGCGGACCGTGTTTCCCTCTACTCTGTAGGCGGCGGGAACCCTCGACGGTGACAAGGCTGACGTCCGGTCTCCGCTTTTAAGCACGCAAATGGCGATCATCATCATTCCCTTCGACTACGACGAGCGAACGCATCCTTCCGTCGTCCCCATCGCGGTATCGGATGAGGACAGGGCTGGAAATCAAATCGACCACCGGCTGATCGTACAGGGCGTCGTGCCAGTCGCGGACCCTCTGCGGCAACTCTCACACCGCATTCTTGGCGACGTGCATCGGGTGTCGGAGATCACCGAACATGCGGTGCAGTCGCTTTGGCGGACGCACGGCCCGGACTTCGGCGATCAGCCAAGCGTCAAGGTTCTCAGCCGCGCGAAGTCCTATGCCGAAGACGCCAGGTACGGAGGCAGACGGGCTCGGCGGAAGATGGACGTGGAACTGTTCGATTCGACCCTCGAGAACTTGCGAAACGAACACGACCACGTTCGGGCATTCCACGCTAAGGATACCGTGGACCGCCTGTGGGCTGAACTCGACCGGCTGGGATTGCACGACGTGCGGGATATGCTGCTCATGATGCTCCGGGAGTGTGACGCGCAGGAGTTCGTCGCCAGGTTCGGAGCCTGCCGAAATACTTTGTCACAGCGGTTTTATCGCGGCGTGCGCCGCGCAGCGCAATCCGCCGGAATCACGTGGCATTCATGAGCCACCGCGGAGCCGGAAGGCGCACCGTGATCAGTGACATAATGACATGACTGATGCGGCTTGAAGACTCCACAACACAACGGTTCGAAAAGCTCAAGCGACAGCTTCAAGATGCGATTCTGACCGAGTATCCGAACCCGGAGCGGAAGGGGTGTCCCGGTGCGGAGGCTGTGAGGAAACTCGCTGCCCTTCCCCTCGCTGAAGACATCGATCAGCGGCCGGACTGGCATCACGTCACGCACTGCTCGGAGTGCTACCGGGAGTTCTTGGATGCCCGCGCGGTACTGACGAAGGGTATTGAGGTACGGCGGAGCCATTTGCGCTGGGGCCTCGCAACGGCCATGGTGGTGATCGTCGCCGGCGGCCTTTATGTGGCCCACCCAACCTGGATTTTTCCGAAACGCCCCCAGAATGCCGAACTGGCGTACGCGAAGCGCGTGGTACGAGTTGAGGCTATGAGCCGTTCGGGAGAAACGCCGAAGGAGTCGGTTCCCGTGTTATTGAAGCGAGAACGCGAAGAACTTACGATTCAATTGCCGGTAGGCAGCCGCGCCGGCCAATACGAGTTTCAGTTGCGCCAAGGAACTCGGCAGATCATCGGCGCGAATGCCGACGCCGCCATTCACGACGGCACGACGGCCTTCACCGTCAAGGTGGATCTGTCGAACCTCGATCCCGGCCGCTACGCGATCTACATTCGCCAGGCCCCTTGGGATTGGGGGTATTATCCAGTGGATGTGCGGTGAGATCTCCCTGCTTGCGTGGTTCGTGACTTGACACCCACTAGACGCACGTACCCTTCTCGCGTAATCGAGATTCATCTCGCCCAACGCCTCGAGAGCGTGTCGTCCCCGCGCGGCAGGGATAGTCGTCGGGGACACTTCAGTTCGTGAGACCAGACCTTGTCTCCGTGAGAATCGGCCCTTTCCCGACGGGCTCAGATCGCAATTTCGGCGCCTGCGTGGGTTCTTGCGTGGAGGCCGGCGAAATTCGAAGCCTATGCAGTCATGTTCCGAGCTGACGTGGACAGCAGTGGTCCCGCTCGGCCAACCCCTGACGTCGTTGATCCATATCCGCGGACCCAAGCGTTTATGGGTACTAATCCTTTAGCACGAGCCTGACTGGATGATACCGCGTTACTTTCTGCTGTCGCAGGCGAGGAACGGAAGTATTCCCTGCGGGACAGGCGGCTTCGTTGACGTGGCCTGGAGATGTTTTCGCGGCATTCTGGTGACGTTGGGCGCAGCGCTAGGTGATGTCGATCAGACTGCACCGGCGCGCCGCGTGGGCGCGATCTCCTTGGGCCTCGGGATCGGCTTTGTATTACGCGCAGACGGGGCTGCGGAGCACAAAAGCGTTCTTGGTTTGCGAACGTGGCCATGCATTCACGCCGAGACGAGCACGACAGGACACCCATCGTCGTCGAAAACATTGCACAGCCATGATTTCAAGTCCGGCTCTGCGGGGAGCTAAAATGTCCACTGAAACAAGAATTATCGATCCGCAAAGCAATCGCCCGCTGCTACGTCCCAAGTGCTGGATTCGGTTTCTTTGGGAACTGGTCGCAGCAATTGAACAGGCTCCAGTATCAGGAGGCGAACGCCTCAGATCGGAAGTGTATGAGCAACGAACGGTTTTCCGTCTATCGTGACGCTCTCCAAGTGCCGCCGGAACGCCTGGCCGCAATGGATGATAAGGACCTCAACATCCTAATGATGCAACTGTTGCAAGCCCAGGCGTATCGATGCGGTTCTCCGATTAGCGAGATCCGGGTCAACGCGGAAAGTCGGGCGAAGGATGATGGTTGCGACGGTTGGTCTGCAAAACCGGCTACCTCAGACGATTGGCTCAGTACGAGCGATACATGTTGGCAGTTCAAGGCGGGTTCGGCCGGAGAGCCTGCCCGCCTCGCCGGCGAGGTCCTGAAACCCACTCCAAAGGAGACTGTCATAAATGGGGGCCGCTTCGTCCTTGTTGCCAGTGGGTCTACGAACGGCAAGAAAGGAGAAGAAGTCCGGCTTTCCACGCTCCAAGCCGCTGCAAAGGCTGCCGGAATTCTGACGGCTCCAATCGAAGTCATTGGAAGCGAAAGGCTCGCAATCTGGTGCAATCAGCATCCGGCCGTAGCCGCGCGTTGGGCAGGCCGCCCGGAGGGGCTATGGACCTTGGAGGACTGGGCTAACTCGGACGAACACCGAGTACCGTGGCAGGGTTCTACTCCGGTCCGGACGGAACTGGAGGCAAGAAGGGCTGATCTTGATCTTGCGGCCGGCACGATCCAGCACCTCCACATCCAAGGCCCTCCCGGTGTCGGCAAGACCCGATTTGCTCTCGAACTCTGTCGTGACGCATCCTGGCATCGTGAGGTCATCTATATCCGCCAAGCAGCAGACATTCGCTTATCCCAGCTTATCGATGGTGCCGCTGCGGATCCTGGCGTCAAATTAGTCATTGTTGCAGACGAGGTTCAGCCGGAGCAGATCCGCCCCTTACGAGACTCCGTGGGCCGAGGCGACGGTCGCGTTCGCCTCATCACAATCGGTCACAGCCCCACGCCGGACCCCAGCCGAATACCGTCTCTCCTCGTGAAGCCGCTGGACACCAAGTCAATGGCGGAAGTAATCAAGGGCTCGTATCCCGCGATGCCGCGTGAGCACATCGATTTCGTTGTCCGTTTTTCCGCTGGATTTGTCCGTCTGGCCCGGCTTGCTGCGGATGCGATTGCGCGAAACCCTACATTGGACGTCCGAGATCTTCTCGGCCGTGACGAGATTCGCGGGTTCCTTGACGGGATGCTAGGTGCGGGCGATCGGAAATCCCTCCATGTTGTGGCCGTCCTGACTAGCGTCGGCTGGACCGAGGATAAACAGGTCGAGGGCGAAGCTGTGGCCCGCCACTTTAGTCTAGACTGGAATGCGGTGCGAGACAGTGTCGAAGATTTTCAGCGTCGTTTGGGCATCGCACCGCGCAGCGGACGATATCGATACATCTCGCCTACACCACTTGGGATTTACCTCGCGGTCGAGGCGTGGACCACTTTTCCGGACCTGTTGAGGTCCCTTCCGGACAAGTTGCCAACCGGTGATGCCCTGGATGCCTACTATGAACGCCTCCAATCAATGGCAAGTAATCCTCAGGCGCGCCAGTACGCCCGCGAGGAGTTGGCATTTTTTTTTCGCGCCGATGACTTTGTAGATTTCCATGCGGTCCGCCGCTGGTCGGCTCTGGCCGCAGCAGATCCCGCGGGAGCGGCGCAGAACCTTCTGAAGGCGTTGGAAAACAGTGATCTCGAAGCGCGCAAACGGATCGAGGGGCGTGCACGCCGGGAGATAGTTTGGGCGCTTGTCCGGCTAGCCTGGAAATCATCGGCGTTTCATGATGCGGTTATGGCTCTCGCATTGCTTGCGGAAGCTGAAAACGAGACCTGGGCGAACAATGCCTCGGCGGAGTTCGTAGCGCGTTTTCAGATCTTTCTCGGAGGATCCGCTGTTCCGTACCTCCGCCGTCTCGAGGTTCTGGATGAACTAGTAGCGATGAGGCGGCCCGCTTTGTCACGACTCGTCGTTAGCGCTCTTGCGCTGGTGGGCAACAGGGAGTCGTCCCGCATGGATAGCGGCCACGCCTCTGACGAGGTACCCGAAATCGAGTGGAGGCCCAGGACCGACGGTGAGCATTTCGTGTGTGTCGAATCGGCCCTCAAGAAATTAAGCGACATCGCCAGACCCAGGCCGGCCGGTCTTCGGGCCGACCTCATTGATGCGGCCAGGAATCTGTCGGTGATGCTGCGTGATTCCGTGCTGCGGGGACTCGTTGCAGATTTCCTCGAATCCGTCCGCCAAGCTTATCCGGAAGCCCGTGAACCGCTTAGAAGGATTATTGCCAATGTACTCTATGGTGAAAAGCACTATTGGAAACAACTCTCGACAGAAGAACTCAAATCGATTGAAGAACTACACTCCGGATTCGAAGATCACACATTGGGAGCGCGTCTCCAGCAGTACGTCGGACCAACAACCTTGGGCCGAGATGAAGAGCCGGACCTTGGACCGCTCGCAGCCGAGCTCCTGCAAGCTCCGGAAGTGCTCGCCGAGTATTGGCCATGGCTGACCTCGGGAGAGGCTACGGAGGGTTGGCGGCTGGGCCAGGCGCTCGCTGCGAACGACTCGGCGGAAAGCCTCGCCGAAACGCTTCCGCTTGTTCCGGGGGCGGGAAGCGATCTCCGAATGCTATGCGCGTACGTTTGCGCTAAGCGACAGTCCTTGGGGGACCGCTGGTATGACGAGTGGATGGCGACGCAAGCGGCGAGGCAGCCCAGACCGGTCGCGCTACTGGTGGAGATGGCTTGGCGTTGTGGAGTTACCGACTGCAGCGCGGCTATAGTAATCAACCTACTCCGCAGCGAGCAGGTCAGCGATGCGATCCTCGCGCCACTTGGCTTTGGTGCCTGGGGCGGGAACGTCCAGACCGGGATTTTGGAGCTGGTGCTTCGCGCTATGGCGGAGACAGGGCATCGAGACACAGCAATAGGAATCCTGTGGCATCGAATCAAAGCGAATCCTCAAGAGACTGAACATTGGACGCCCCTCGCTCTACAGCTGATCACTTCCTCGGACCTGATTAGAAGCCACCAGATGACAAGCTATTACTGGAGCGAAACTGCCAAGACACTTGTCGCAGAACACGCCGGCGAACTGGCAGCAGCTATCCTGCGCGAACAGGCTGATCGCGACTCCGGCACTTGGTTCGCCGAACACAGCGAAGCAGGAGCGATATTACTTCAGTGCGTCAACAAGGACCCCAGTGCTGTTTGGCAAGCGATGATTCCTTATTTGTCGTCGCCGGCAGTTGCCTACCGTTTTATCATCGGATTCCCCCCGGGTGTCCTGGAGCGGATGCCGCCGAATGAAGTGGGTGCATGGATAGCAGAAATGCCTGAAGAGCGCGCGGCACTCATCGCAAGGTTGGTCGATAAGGACATGTCAAGCGATGAAACGCTAACTGCACGGCTCCTCGGCGAGTACGGAGACAATGATCGAGTTGCAAGCGCCTTCTTCTCAGCCTTTATTTCAGGGAGTTGGTGGGGACCCGCATCTTCGCACTGGAGCACGCTTGCGGAAGCGCTAGACGGCATAGCGGAACGGACGAGCTCAGCGAAGCTGCGCCGTTGGGCCGCCGATCACGCTCGCTATTTACGGGAAATGACACAACAGGCGGTAGAAAGGGAGCAGGAAGCCGATCTCCGAGGGTGGCAGTAGCTTGCACCAAACGGAAGTCGGCCGCGCTCCGGTCGTAGGCTGTAGATTGGGACCGAAAAGTTGGCCTGGGTCCGGAGATCGTGTCCTTTCGGCAACGGTGCGTAAGGCTTCCTAAATCAGGATTTCTTTTGGGTCAGGAGGCGGCGGACCGAGGTTCGGCCGATCTCAA
>VFSW01007512.1_pt1 | contig 15812 bp, 17 predicted proteins | sample 5358111 | NCBI WGS metagenome assembly VFSW01 (sample SAMN11554181, study PRJNA540505) | mine drainage metagenome | isolation source: sediment from site ElyBrook_90M | place: USA: Ely Copper Mine, Vershire, VT | collected 2017 | reverse complement strand
TGTTGAATAGGGATATTTCATGAGACCAACCATCCTGGGTTGCCTAGGAACGGTAGTAGTAACTTATCTTCTCTTGGCCCTTACCGTGCTTTATCTCGGAGTTGCCGCTGGTGCGATTGTCGTTTTGTCTTTTGTCTTGTTCGTCATGGGAGCGACCGCCAATCTTTTGGTGAGATCGTTATTGGGTCTATTTTTCAAGAATGCGGATTCCAAGAGTGTGGTTCTGGGCAGAGTCAGTTTGGCCATAGTCTTCCTTACGCCTCCGGTGTTGCTTCTCCTTGCTCTACCTCTTGCAATTGGTTATCAGACTTCAGAGTCGCTCTGGCCTATAATCGTTTGGTCAGCCGCGCTCTTTGTTGCTTTGCCAAGCTACTACTGGATGTATTTCGTCAGCGAGATTCCTTGGGTTCACTGGAAATTGAGGCTTCCTTTTCCAACCGAAACAGCGATGCGTAGAGAAGGGAAGACAGTGTTTGGCCGCATGGCATGGTTATTCTGGTCAGGATCGAACGAAGACCAAGAAGTACCCCGTGGGTCTTTGCTCTTAGGTAAGGGAATCCGGGGAGAAAATCTAATTGTTCCCAGTCGAGATTTTGTGCTGGACGCCGGAGCACGAGCCACCCACACTTACGTCGTCGGTCAACCTGGAACCGGGAAATCGCGGGCGTTGGAATCTTGGATCATGCAAGATATACGATCAGGCCAGGGAGTGGGAGTGATCGACCCGCACGGTCAACTTTTCGACCACATGGTTTCTCGGATCGCAGAGTTGACAGAGGAACAACCAGGCTTGGCAGAGCGAGTTGTAATCATCAATCCCTTGGATAGAACATGGACCGTAGGCTTCAACCCCTTGGAGGCGATTCAGGGAATCTCGACGGAGCGCCTCGCTCTGTTTCTAACCGATGTGGTCGTTAAGATTTGGCAAGTAGATTCGGCCGCCGCGCCCCGCATGATTCGACTACTGACCTTTACTTTTCTTGCACTGGCCGAGTTGGGTTTGCGCTTGGCTGATCTTCCGCGCTTCTTGCAGGACGAAGAATGGCGAGAAGACCTAATCTCTCGCACTACTCACCCCGAAGTCGTCAACTATTTTCACTTTGAATTTCCCAAGACCGCGGGCGGCATACACCAATGGGTCACCCCAGTGCTGAATAAGGTTGGCGCACTATTCTTTGACAACGATCTGCGCCTAATCTTCTCGGCCGGATCGACGATCCACTTTCGGCGCATTATTGACGATGGTTTAGTTCTACTTGTGAATCTTTCCAAGGGGCAATTAGCCGAAGGTAACAGCGCACTTCTGGGCGCCTTTATCGTGGCACACCTTCAGAAAGCAGCGCTCGCCCGCGCGGATGGTGGAGCGCAGCGACCGTTTTATCTATATCTTGACGAGTTTCAGAATTACACAACCGATAACATCAAGGACGTTCTCTCCGAGTCGAGAAAATATGGACTGTCGCTCGTGTTAGCGCATCAATACCTTTCTCAGCTCTCACATGATCTTTCGGGCGCAGTTCTGAACACGACGGGTGCCATCGCCTCTTTCCGAGTTGGCTATGAAGATGCTAGTTCGCTTTCCAGAGAATTATTTCCACCGGGATATTTGGAAATCGCGCGCAGCGATGTGAAATTCAAGCGTTTCGGGCGATATGCGTACCTTCCTTTTCCGCATGAGGATAGAGAACCACTTGAACATGAGGAACGGGCAACCCTGTTGACACAACTTGACCGCAGAGAGTTTTGGGTGAAGCGGCGCGGCCCCTATGTCCCCAGCAAGCAACGCACTTTCGATATGCCAGACCCCGTTATGTCTGAGAGTCTGTTCAAGGCACGCGCCCAATTGATCAAGACTTCCGGCGAACGATATGGTAGACTAAAAGAAAAAGTGAGAGAAGAACTCGAGCATGAGCGACAACAGCTTACCCTTAGACTTGGCTCCAAGCCAGCCACCATCACCGACTACGAAGAAAGCTAGACTGCCTCGCTATAGGCGCGTGAGCGAACCGCCGCGGATGGTTCTCACGGATCGCGACAAAAAGATCCTTCGGCAAGTCTATCTCTATCGGCTGATGACGCGCGAGCAAATAGAGCAGCTACTTTTTCCTCCCGACAAAGGTCAGGATCACCCGACTAAAACAAGCATTGTACGCAGGCGTTTGAAGCTTCTATATCAGCATGAATACCTTGAGCGCATTCCCGCGCCAATAGGCCCAGGGCTATGGGCTTGGCGACCCGTCTATCGGTTGGCCGGGAAAGGGGCGGAGATTGTTGCCGGCGAGCTGGGCGTGTCACCCAAGAAACTGGCTTACTGGGGTAAGGGGTCTGACAAAGATCACCGATCCGATGAGGTCAGTCTGCTATTCTTTGAACACGCGCTTGCAATCAATGACGTTCGTATTGCCGTGACGCTGGCGGCTCAAGCAAAAGGATTCCGGGTTGAGCAATGGTTCGACGACAATCTCTTGAAAAGCCAGGAGATGAAAGACTATGTGACGGTCAAAGGGAAAAAACAAAGCGAGAGGGTTGCGATTATTCCCGACGCTTACTTTGTCCTCAACTTGGGAGAGCGCCGCGCGCACTTCTTTCTGGAGTTAGATCGAGCCACCATGAGCAGCAAGCGCTGGAAAACGCGGGTGTTGGGATACAAGGCGTATACCGAATCCGGCAAATACCAGGAACGGTATCACACGACGAGTTTACGGATTCTGACGGTGACAACGACCGCGGAACGATTGGTTAATCTCAAGAAGACGACCGAACAAGCCGGGGGCAGTAAAGTCTTTTGGTTTACCACGATTGACCAAGCAACCGTTGACAAAATATTTTTCTCTCCTATTTGGTTGGTCGCGAACGAAACTCTTCCCCGCTCTCTTCTTTCTTGAACCTCTTTCTACAAACCCTCTCAGACTTATTAGGGTGCTCCTAGAACGGTTCCTCATCCTCTGGGCGACCTGTTTCCTCTTTAGGTTCGGTTTTCTCTATTCTGGGTAAGAGAATCTCTTCAAGAGCAAACCGCGTATCACAGGGCTTGCAATAGAATTGTTCCCGGATTTCTACTGCTTGTAGAAATTTCGTTTTTTCTTTGGGAAGGGTCCAGACGGGGACTAATGCAAAGCCGCACGTGAGGCAAGTAAGCGCTTCTTGTTCAGCGCCATTCTCTTGAGGTTGATGTTCTAGCACTTCGTGATTGCTCATACTACATGAGGATTCTATGCTGGGATGTGTTGTCCTTGGGGATGAATACGCTCTAGCTCGGTAACCCTGTGCCCAAGATCGCTTCGTAGTTTTTGAATCTTTTGATCTGTTGCTTCACCCATGGCTCCTATAACCTCTTGTATCGCGCCATAAACTTCTTTATCTACAGCATCAAATCGCTGGTTCATCTCCTCTCTCAGTTTTTCTTGCCCTTTTTCCAAGGAAGCAACGTCGGTTTTCAAATCAATAACGTTGATTTTCAAATAAGCAATGTCGGTCTTCAAACCAGCAACGTCGCCCTTCAAAGGAGCCGCGGCTTCATCTATTTTCTTTTCAACTATTTTCCCAATAGCCTGGAGATCATTGTGAGTAAGCATGGCTTTAGGATAACAGATCAGAATCTCAAAAACAAGCCCCTTGTACAGTCCCGGCCGTGCGTGACCAAGTTTTCATTGACATGGCTCAGCGAATATCTGATAATACCAAAACCATGAAAGTTGAGACGATTAGTAAATTCAGGATTCCATTAAATACCCTTGATCAAGCTCTTGCGCTCAGCCAAACTCTTTCGCGAGACCTAACCAGGAAAGAGAGCAAGGCTTACCACAGTTATCAGATTTTTGCGGCGCTGGCCCAAGACAAACGAGAGGCATTAGCCGCTTTTCTAATCTGGCGGGCAAGAGGCGAGGCGTTCAAGGAATTATTCAATCAGCAATGAAAATAACCCTGCCCTTTTTCCATCACCGTAAGAATGATCTTGTTTTGGGGCGCACCGGCCCCTTTTCTGTTTTTCCAAGGTTCTCTCTCTGCAAAGAGCAGCGCGCCACCCACATGTATGTCCTGGGTATCACCGGACAAGGCAAGTCCAAGCTTTTGGAGCACTGTCTCTTTCAGGATATCACTTCAGGTCGAGGTTGTGGTCTGGTCGACCCGCATGCGGATCTGGCTCACGACTTGCTGGCGTATCTCGTGGGTGTGCAGCATTTTGCCCGGTCGGAGAATCTTGAACGGTTCGTTTACTTCGATCCTTCGCGAACCGACTATCTCATACCCTTCAACGTTCTGGCCACATCCTACCCGCCCTATACGACTGCGATGAACATTGTGGAAGCCTTTCGCCGAACCTGGCCGGAAAGTTTGCGCGAAGCTCCTCGCTTTACCAATATCCTTTTAGCCTCCCTGCTGGTACTTATTGCCAACCATCTTACTTTGGTCGAGTTGCCGCGTCTCTTGACCGATAAACCCTTTCGAGAAGAACTTCTGGCGCATGTGAATGACGAAGAGGTGATCGCGGTCTTTCGCTACCGTATGGACAAATGGGGCAGAGAAGAACCGCTGATGCTCGAATCCATCCTCAATAAGGTCAGCGCGTTCACGCTCAATCCGACGCTTCGACTTATCTTGGGTCAGAAGGAAAATCGCTTGAACTTTCGTAAACTGATGGATGAAGGCAAAGTGTTGATTGCAAATTTGGGACGATGCGATGCGGAGACCCGAAAACTTCTGGGGAGTCTCATTGTCACCGGTATAGAGCAGGCGGCGCTTTCTCGAAAGGACAAACCCACGAGCGAGCGCCGTTCTTTCTATTTCTACATCGACGAGTTTCAAGATTTTTGCGCGAATGAAGGATCGGTCATGACTCTTTCGCAGATTCTTTCGGAGAGCCGGAAGTTTGGCTTGCACCTAACCCTGGCACATCAGACCTTGGGACAAATGACCAGTGAGCCCATGAGAAGCGCCTTGGGAAATATCGGAACTAAGATTGTTTTTGCCGTTGATCGCGTAGATGCTGAGATTATGGCCAAGAAGCTTTTTCTGGCTGACAGTGAAAAAATTAAGCACGAGGTTGAAAACGAATACCAGCAGGAAAAAACCCACCCGGTCTTTTATTCGCTTCCAGAGGAATGGGAGAAAGCGATTCAGACGATTCAAAATCTTCGTCCCCGGACTTGCCTTGTGAAAGCGCCACAAAAACGGGTAGCCAGGATTCACACGATAACCATTCCCGATCATGACTTTGCGACAGAATTAGAGGCTTTGCAGACTGTCTTGGCGAGGAAAGAGGGAGAACCGTTTCGACGATTGAAAGAGGAAATAGAGAAACGAAAAGGGATTGGACGGCCAGTTGAAGTCACCGACTATGAGGCAGTTGGACAGAGGTTTGAGTCAGAAAACCAGGTGATCTTCCAGGCTGGTTAGCCCAAAGGAAGAGTAAAGCGGACAATCACTACCTAAGCCGTTTGGAACTCCTATTTCCCAAGTTGCATTTCTAATGGCCGATGAAGTACTATAAGTGTTTGATATGCCATCACCGGAGCAACGACAAATTCCAGACTGGGCTATACGAGAACGCACTCGCGATTTTTCTTGGATCCAAGAGAACTTGCACGTCTTTTTGCCAGCAGCCCAACAGGGATTTCAAGCCTCCGGTCGCGGTGCTTTGGTCATTGATACGACAACCCTCGTGCGGCATGAAAAAGGCAAGAGTCACCCTTTTGTCTATCTTGCGGAAAAGGCAATTGAAGAGAAAGAGTCATTGGTTGATGCTCTCCGCATGGTCCGCGCCTATGACCCTTCGTGGGAGTTTGTGACGGTCCTACTAAAACCGCAAGATCGCGAGAGCACCTATAGGATCGGTGTGCCTTCTCAAAAGAAGAAATGACAAAGGCGAGCTAATCTCAAGGGGTTTTTCTTTTTCAAGGAATTGACTTATAATCACATTTACTATAGACGTTGAGGTTTGCTTTTAGAAATATTGTCCTGTGAGTAGAGGGGTAGGCGTTCTCTAACGCCGTTCGCGCAAGAGAGCGCTCACTCCTCGGTCTCTAAATCATTACCTCAACATCAATAGTTGGCGCGTCAAGACCAGGGGTGAAACTTGCAGAACTTTCGCGTCGCGGTTCATGGACAATACGCATTTTTCTTTTTGTTTCTCATGCACCTGGCACCGGGACTCGCAGCAGCCGCAAATTTCTTCTGGGGCGATGCAATTAGATCGGAGCAGTTCACAGCATACACCTGTGCGGGTGTCGTCCTAGGAATCATCATCGTGATTCTCATCATTATCCAGTATTGGTGGCTGGTGCTTATCCTACTGGTTGGCGGCGCGTTTTCTCTCTTTCAAGAATCACGCGGCTCGGCGATTCTCCTTTTCTTTGTTGGCATTGCGGCGATCTACAATGGAAACAAGTACATCCAAAGCATACCCGAATTGGTAAAACAAGAGACGCGCCGCGTAGTGTGGGATGCTATCAAGGTTCCCTGGTTTTTGGCTCTCGCGATAACCACCGCCGGGCTTTTTGCTGGACTGCCGGCTTGGTTGACTCTTGTGGTAGAAATAGGTTCTCTAGTCGGGTCAGTGTATTTGCTGGGTCAATCGTTTTATCGTATCCTTGGCTCTAACAAATGAGATCCAATTGGTTGACTGCAATTTGCGGTTTAGTGACTGAGCAACATCTGGATAATCGAATTGTATTATCGTTGCCTGACACGGAATATCCTTGGAGCAAAAGGAATAGACCTCATATTGCAACATGGATTTATTGTAGGAGATTTCAATGCTTTATATGATCTCGGCACTACGTCAGCAAATCAATGCCAACCAGAAGAGCATACTCGGCTCGATTTGGCAATACTATATTCAAAACTTGTCAGGGATGCCAGTTGCGTCGATTCCGAAAATCTGTGGCTTGTCCGATGAGGTCGTAAGCAAATCCATCAAAGATTTGAACGGTTGCATAATCTACGCTGTTACCGACACAAACGGAAAGAAACGTTATCATTTGACCTATCTAGGTTACCTTCTCACGGATCAAGGTTTTGCCAAAGAGCAGCTTGCAGTGGATTATCTGAGGTACGTCCAAAATCAACTACTATCGAATCCAGAGTTAAGCACGATAAAAAGCCAGGACGTCGAGAGCGCTTTGGGTTGGAGCAAAGAATTTTCACAGATGTTTATCAAGCCGCTACTCTTGAGTCCTTTCGCTAATGGTGGCACTCACAGCGGGACGGAATGGACTGTGAATTTGCCAGGGAACTTGGACGATATTCAGTTAGCAGATGATATTTCGGATTACTTGTTTGCACGCGTGCTTGCCGACTATGATCCTGCTATGCCAATAGACAGACTAGAACAATCTGACTACTTGAAGAACAAACAAGAGAAATCGCCGACAAAGAGACCTCAGTCTGCAAAGGCTCGCGATGCTATCCGCGCTATCGATTCTCATGGGGGCGTTGCGCCAGCATCCATAGACACAACGCAAAAAGAAGGCGCAATCGTGTCAAACCTTGACGTGTTCATTAGCCACAGTAGCAAAGATAAAGACGTTGCAGATAGCCTGATTGAGCTCCTAAGAGCTGCGATGAATATTGTACCGGAGAAAATCAGGTGTACAAGTCTCGATGGCTACAGACTTGCTGCTGGGGCATCGGCAGCAAATCAAATACGGGAGGAAATACTCAGGTCAAGTATTCTTATTGGTCTCATGACAAAATCCGGTGTTAGTTCCGCCTATGTCCTGTTCGAATTAGGTGCTGCGTGGGGAGCACAACGTACGATAATCCCGCTGTTAGCGCGTGGAGCAAATTCAAAGTTATTAAGTGGTCCATTGGCTGACTATAACGCTCTAAGCTGCGACAAACCTGCACAATTACAACAACTTGTCGGCGAAATTGCAAAAACTCTCAATTTGACTCTCAATAGCCCATCGGTTTATCAAAAGCACTTGGATTCGCTTGTGAGCCGTTCGAGAGCCGTTAGGTTGACCGCCAAACGCCGAAAGGAGAAAAGGAAACCGAGTGTCGAAAAGCGCAGAACGAGACGTAAAAAGAAGACTATGTTTCAGGCAATACTACCGCTGCCGGAGCCATCACTTCCTCCACCACTAGCTCCAACAACGCCACCTAAAACAAACTCAGAATTGCTGTATCAAATCCCGTTCAATTATGCAGACTCACCTACCCAACATGGTTGGCGCGTCGGCGTGGATGCAGATGCGAGTCAACCTACCTTCAGGCGCATTGTTGATGGTATCGTCGGTGAGGCAATCGAGATTCAACCGAACGGTGGATACGATATGAGTTGCATTGTCCCCGTCCTAGCCCACGTTCCGACATTGCTCGAATTCATTGCCAAATATGATTCGAAATCAGTGGTTTACGCCGGGGTCATAGTTGAGAGTAGAGATGGTTCCAAGACACTAGATAGTTGGTTGACGATCTTGCAAGGCTCGGGCCAATCGAAACCAGTGAACGACGAAACCCTTGAGTGGGAGGTGTTCTACCGTCCCGTTCGGTACGAAGGAGACTGGGCAGTCTTCCAAATAGACCTCCAGGGCGCGGTTAAGTCCTCGTTTGGTATAGGCGGATGGGTTCTCAAGGGTCTGCATGGTTTTCGAATTCGAGGTCACACTGCCATCGCAAAGATATCTTTGTTCAGATAGCCACTGGTACAGATCCTTGCTCAAACGTGCACACCAGTCCTGGAACATGTAATGGGATTTTGAAAATGGACGAGACTTGTTCAAGAACCCAAAAGAGAATCTGCAAGTTCATCTCGCATTTGCAGAAAGGTATTGGCGCGCGGGCCGCGCAGCTCGTCGACGAGTTCAACAACTCGAATAGATAGGTGATGAGAATGAAGTGGAACAAAGATAGCAGCCTTTCCGTCGCACCAAACCGGGAGGTCAGCAAAGAATATCAGTCCCCCTATCGTCTTGAAGTGAGGCAATGTGAAACGCAGGACATGTTGATCGCTATATCCCGAATGCATGTACCGACACGGGTATTGTGGTTAGCGCCTAGAAACATCAGACAGAACGGCGTGTTCAGAAGAGGTTTCAAAGATTACTTCGGTAAAGGATCTGACCTCAAGACTCATCTCTGTCACGGAGGCTTCGAAGATCAGTGGGTTCACGCCCGATTTCATTCGGAAACTAATTCGCCGAGGCGAAGTCGAGGGCGTCAAGGTCGGACGAAGCTGGCTGACGACTAGAGAAGCAATCCGTGAGTACCTAAAGACAGAGCGCCGCCCAGGTCCAAAGTCCAACTAAGAATCCTCGAAACGGCGCAATAGTTGGACTTGACAATTAGTATCGATTGCAATACTATTAGGGTAACCAGAAAAGGGTTACCTTTTTTCTTTCTTCCAAGCTTCTTACTGCAACCACGAAAACGACCTTCCCCTGGTGATCGCGATTGCCGTTCAACTCTATCACAGAACAGGAGGTGCCACTATGCAACGTGGTGGTGGAAACGGCGGTTAGTTTCCTGAAATAGGCGACGGGTTTCCGCGGACTCGGCGCCTATTTCCTTTTACCATGTCCATTTGATTGTATAGGTTTCAAAACGTTTCGGCTTCTTGTTTTCCCAAGTTAGGACTTGGCGTCCGTCAGGAAGATCTGCGAGTTTATCTGAATTGAGTACCGTTGACCTGTTTCGAGTCCTTTCCAGAAGGACAGCGTGCTGACACCGTCTTTCTTTAGGGAAGATGATGGAGACTTTAAGAAACCGGGTTTGATGTTGCATTTCGACCTGCCACCATTCCTCGTTTTTGGTGAAACCGTTGACAATCTTACTTTCCATGAAGAATTCCTCAATGTCACCGCTGCGTTTTGTCTCGCGTAGAGATATGACGACATTCCAGCGGTCTCCGTCCTTATACTTGTCCACTACTAACCCCGGCGAACAGTGATAATCTGACAGAAACTCTCCCTCACCCCAGGCGCGATCCTGAAAGGCAATGATATTGTCTTGAAGAAACTTAACCCGCTGACGTTTTTTGAAAAGAGCGACCTCGCCTTTGGGATCAATAAGCTCTACGACTGACTCATATTCAAGTGTCTCATACAAACCTTCGTGCGAGGCATGGCTCAAAAACTTCTTAACATCTTTGTAGAGTTCGAAAATGAGCGGAATCCAATCCAAAGAAAGGGAAGCGAGGATCCGACGGATCGGCAGACTGGATTCAGATTGGTTGTCATTTTCCTGGCCCATAGAATCACTATAGTACTTTTCATCGCCCATTTTCAACGGTCCGGATTGGTTAGGTCACTGTCACATACACGGTGGGTTGGCAATTTGGTGGGGCACACTTCCCAGTAAGGTATCTGAGCGCCCTCAAGAGTGGGGGACAACCTTTGGTGAAGTTACGATTTTGACATTCCGGTGGGGAATCTAAATTGACCCACCGCCAATGTGACAGCGACTTGGTTAGCAACCTTTTGACTTTTGAGGCGTTTCGGGTACGATTGTGAGGGCAGTAAGGTTTGGTTTTGACCGCGGGTTCAAAGGCGTCGCCGGCACGCTGCTTACTTGGACCAAGCCTTAATCCCGATGGTGCAATCACTCCGCTGGCCTTGTACGCGCCTAATAGACCGAATACCTCGCTTGACACCCAATTTATTCTGTAGTATGCTGTTGGTTGGCTGTGTCTGACGCTGATATCCCTCCAGACTACGCATACTCAAAGCTGTTGACGCGGGTCAGACTGCCAGATATTGTCGCGCTCTTTCTCACCGCAGAAGTGGCTCGGGGATCGACGCATAGAGAATAGTGTAGGAGCAACATTGAAACATTTCCAGATTGCAGAGAGAATAGCCCACGTCGAACGTGCAAGAACACACCAGGACTGAATCTATGCATTCCCCGAACAGAAGCCCACGGTGTCATCGTTGTATTCCGGACGCTTATCGCGGTTCAAATTGTTTTAGCGAGTGAACTAGGAAGCTACACTTGGCGAGCGCCATGATGCATTTGCCAAGTGGAGCTTTCTTGTTATTAATTTAAAAAAGGTAAGATTAAAGTATGGTTAACCTTCGTTTTATAGTATCCGACACATCGTTTTCAATAGTAGAAGGCACTTCACAATCGTCTGCCTAACGTTAGGTGGGTACATCAGATGTTTGAGGTTGATTTAGTCGCCGTACCACAGCTCGGGGTAGCCAATGTATGAGGAAATTTTTGGTGGGGTATGCAAAATGTAAGAGCGACTATTCTAATAAAAAGTAACGATCAGCAACGCTATTTGGAGCAAGCTTTCCCTCAAATCGCAAATCAATCGGAGCAAAGTTTCGAAATTGTCTTTCTTTATTCGGGAGTCAGTAATTCGTCAATTGAGTTGGCACAACGCTCAGGAGCTCGCGTTATCAGGATTGACTCGCGCGATTTTTCCCATCCCAAAGCCCTGAATGTTGGTGCTAGGGATGCCAAAGGTGAGTTTTTGGTTGCGCTGAGTGCCGACGCTGTACCTGCTCACAGCCGGTGGCTTGAGTTTCTGCTGAGGCGTTTTTCAGATGCTAAAGTAGCCGGTGTTTATGGCCGGCATATGCCAAGGGGCGAATCATCGAAGAACCTAGCTTCTTTAGTCGATGCCGCAAGAATGTACAGGAAGTATCCAGCAGACTCCAAAACCCGGTGCTTTGGAGACGGTCACCCATTTTCAAATGCGAACTCTGCGATAAGGCGGAGTCTATGGGAGAGGCACCCATTTGATGAAAGCCTATTTGAGGTGGAGGACTATGAATGGGCTGGATGGGCACAAGGCAACGGCTATTGCATTGTATATGATGCGGAGGCAGCAATTCAGCATACACATTGGGAACAGTACGGTCTTATCGGACTACTGTCCCGCGCGTTCAAATATAAGCGCCTGCGCGGGACGATCGACAAGAAACTTTCCCTTGTTACGAGTCTAAGTTGACGATTCGCAAGAGCAAAGACCAAGTGCACATTTCCGAATCTCTTGCATTGTTCAATTGTGAGATGGAGGTCGATCATGTCAGTCTCAGATGAAACCATTCTAATACAGAATTATGACCGTACTAGAAAACGAAAGTCGTGGTTGGTACCTGCTGTTTTCACCAACTTGTTGCGCAGATTTGAGCCTTTGTTTTACAACCTGGTAGTGAAACTGCTAAACGGGATACAGAAGCCAGTAGTTCCGATTGAACTATGGCTTCGACCACTTTGGGCTAGCATTTTCAGGCTGCGTGGCATTTCCTATTATGTGGTCCGCCGCACAGAAAACGGATTCGAGAATGCCGACCAGTTCGTCGAGCATGCAGTTCGTATTCTCCGGGGTGCTTCTGAGATTAGAATAGCTGTTGGGGAAATGGGGCATGCGCTAATGGAGAGCCCGCAACTCCTTGCGGCGGTACAGAAGGCATATGAAGAGAACCAGGCAATAGTCGAAGTAGTTCACGGACCAAGGGTTGACCTGAAGACGACGACACTATTTGAGATGGCAAAGCGTGATAACGAGCGGATTGGGTTGCACAGAACACGAGATTATACGGCGCATCACTTCTTTCTCGTGACTGACCGGACTGGCCAAGTCAGCTTTATTGATGAAGGGACGCACAATGAAACTCTTTGGTCGAAGAGCGTTCCTAATCGCGAAAGCACAGCGATGACGGGCAGGGCACGTAAGTACTATGTCGCTGATCGTGCAACTCGGCGTGCTCGGGACTTAAGGGCCGAATTCGATCATAGGCTAGGTCTTTCACACCAGATCTATAATCACCCAGGATTGTATCCTCCGCAACAATATTCTTCGTTGAGAGTTTTCGCAAGGGCGATTTGGAACGTACCCAATAAACATCTTCTGCAGCCGTTTGCGGTCTTTCTAGATCAGCCTGTGGATTTGAATGCGACAAACATGTGTGCTATACTCGCAGCAGGTAATAAGTCACGAAAAAGTCACAGTATGGTCGAAAGGAATGGAGACATGCCGGAATGGATGAAGCGTCGTCCAATCCGTGATGTTTATCTCAAAATTAGGAAGGAGGATATCCCAGCAGGACCGTTGTGTTTCGCCTGTAGATTGCCAACGGTGAAAGCGTTAGTGGAATATACCTGTGGAGATAAGATCATTGTGAGAGCGAAGAATGCACCGGGTTATCAGTGCCCGCGCGACGGTCTTGAGTACTTGTGTCCACAGACCCTACTGGAGTTTTATCCCAAAGCACGCGACATCATGTTAGAATACGGCGATAGGGAGGCGGCAACGACCATGGACGCCGCAATCGCACAAGAAAGGGAACCCATCAAGCAAGGCGCATGACGACTTCTCCAGGTCTTCACAACAGTGACAAATCTCTCACATCTCTCCATTCTACTCATCCACGGAATACCACGAGTACGCGACCGGGGGACGAGTCCCTGTCTTCAACTTAATCCTATAAGAGGCGCGATACTTTCAAGCTATCCTTTCCTGCAAGGTTCTCTCGATTGTTGTGAGTGGGCTGAGGGAACAGATGAAGAAGGTTTCCACATAGTTCTTAGTGCCCACCGCGGTAAATTCTCCTTGCCCCCATCGTCTGCCAACACGACAATAATGGCGCGGCGAACGTATTATGAATCGGTCGCTGAGTGTTTGGATCAGGCGATTTCAAAATCTGAGCAATTGGTTGTCATCGCTTATTCGGGAGGCGGCCACATCTTTTATCGGTGGCTCGCATTGTCCGAAAGCCAAACTTACCAACGTCGCATTCAGAAAGCAATTCTCATCGCATCTCCGTACCAATGCAAAAAACGTAAAATATCACTTGAGGGTAGAGAAATCCCGTTTTTAGATGAAGCAATTGATAGCGCGTTGATCGTGAAAAACCTTGACACTCACAGACTACATGTGTTGCTTGCCAAGAATGACACGACGATTCTCCGACAGGATGCAGAATTTGATGATTATAAGAAGCTCGGAGTTGTTAGCCAAGAGGAAATAGATACAACACATGACGATATATGCTCGAACCAAAAGACAATTGACTACATCATCGAATGTTTAAGAGACATTCTGTCGGCGTGATTGTCTGGACCGATCCGATTAGTTGGGTATGAGATTGCAGGTAACATATGGTTGAGAAAGGCAGACTAACCCTATTTCGACCGTTGTCCTTGGGTGGACAATCGGTAACCGTGGAAGAGAAGCAGATTGGCGAAGGCGGCGGTGTCAAAGACGCCGTAAATCGAAACCGGAATACGCTTCTTCCACTTGCTCAGCTCAGCGCGCGGACCGGTTATCATCCGGTGTATTTAAGGCGGCTGTTGATCGATGGGAAAATACGCGGCACAAAAGTACGATTTCCGAACGGTTCTTTTCCGGGATATTGGGTAGCATCGGAACAGGCGGTTTGGGAATACGAGGGAAACAAAGATCGAAGGGGACGCAAGAAAGGTCGTGAGCGTCGCTAACACATAATTCTCGATTGCGCTTGATTGCCTGAGGGTGTTAATCCTCAGTTTTTTTTGTGACAATTATTTCTTACGATGCGTAACTAATACGCCATTGCGGTGTTGTACCTAGTGCAAGCCCATAGCGCGAACCCGTTGGGACAACCGTGTGCCGGTCAATATCCGGTATCTTATGAAAGGAGGAGTCGACAAAAGATCAAGACTAAATCAGAGAGTTGCTTGTAAAAACCCCAAGCGTTTCACTCGGCAATTGCCGAAGGGAGTTGAAACATGCCTTCTCAACGTGAGCGAACGTGGACTTTGTTGTATGCCGCTGCTGGAGCTCTCGGCATAGGCGCAGGACTCATGCTCATAGCTGAATTCTTCCAGATTGGCGGCTGGTTCTACGGCATCAGCGCATTCCTGTTTGGCGGTGGCGTTTTCATAGGACAGGTTATCCTCTGCTTGCTCATCCTCCAGAACGTAGCAACCTTCGTGCTAGAGAGAAGAGCGTCCGTCGATATGGTCGCTGTGGATCCACAGGATCATGTCTTCGAGAATCACAAGGTCGGTGATACCATTGTGCGCTCGCCGGTTGTCGGCATCACTACACAAGTGATCACCATCGCTCCGGACGAACACAAAGCACCGTTCGTACGCCGAACGCCGATCCACTTAACGCATGTAGCCAGCGAGTTGCCAGCCGTGGAGGAACTCAATACAGAGGAATACCAACACCTTATTGAAATGTTCCATGGAAATGGAAAGGAAAAATAAAAATGACGAAACGAAATGAACAACTTGCAACGCGCGTTCGGATGTCTCTGCGCAGCATCGGGTGTTACTATCTCTTCCCACATGGCGGGGAAGGAATTTCGGCGGATGTCAGCTTCAAGTTGAAGCGTTCGCCTGATGTAAAAAGAGGCTTTGTCGAGATTCCACGCAAGTGGTTGCCGGCGTATTTTGGGTACTCGGCGTTTCAGCGGCAACGCCGCGAACTTGCCAAAAGCCTTGGGTGTGCGCTCGACCTTGGTATTTGCGATGATAACATCGTGATCGCTCTGTCGCCCGATGGTGTCAATACCCATAAACAGAAAAGCCATGTACAAGAACGCGCGGCGCAGCCAGAGTTCGTTCTTAGCTAAAAAAGTGGCTGGAAGAAAGAAGGCCGCCCAACAAGATCAAATCACCGTTGAAGGGGAGTTGGAGAAGAGGTTCTAACTCCCCAGAGTCCGTACAGCCAAGCAGCGGATAAGAGCAGCGAGATTCTTTATGGCTGCGGTCTCGGTGACGTTGGGAAATGCCAGAGCAATTAATTCAGGCCAGCCGTGAGGAGATGAAGTTGACGATTGACGACAATATGCAAGTGGTAATCTACTCAAAAACCGAAGCTTCAGCGAAAATTACATCATGTGGAGGTTAGTAAAATGTTCCAAAAGTTG
>VFSW01007511.1_pt1 | contig 15812 bp, 12 predicted proteins | sample 5358111 | NCBI WGS metagenome assembly VFSW01 (sample SAMN11554181, study PRJNA540505) | mine drainage metagenome | isolation source: sediment from site ElyBrook_90M | place: USA: Ely Copper Mine, Vershire, VT | collected 2017 | reverse complement strand
GTTTAAGGGGAGGGCGCGGGGCTCAGAGCACAGAGCACGGGGTAAGGAGATATGAGAGGTGAGATATGAGAGGTGAGAGGTGAGAGGTGAGAGGTGAGAGGTGAGAGGTGAGAGGTGAGAGGTGAGTGGTGAGTGGTGAGTGGTGAGCATAACTTTCCCCTCCTTTTTCAAGGAGCCTACCTACTCTCGTATTTACAAAAACACTCTCAGGCTGACGGCTATGCCCTTCAGCAGATCCAGGGATGATTAATTGAGGAGAAAGTGTTTCTCTGTATTGCCGGAAAGTTGTAACTAACTGAAAACCAAAAGCCCCCCTTGGGGGGTTTGGGGGCCGGGCAGGCAGGGAGAAGGGGAGAAGAGTGCACAGAGCACAGAGCACGGGGTAAGGAGATATGAGATGTGAGATGTGAGATGTGAGATGTGAGATGCGAGTGGTGAGTGGTGAGTGGTGAGTGGTGAGTAGAGCGTAGAGAGTAATTCGCCGTTGCGCCGTTGCGCCGTTGCGCCATTGCGCCATTGCGCCAGCAGTAATCAGTAATCAGTGGTAAGATTTATCCGCCATAATTACTATTTTTACGCGTAATTTAAACCCGGTTATGGCGAAGGCAAAGAACAGATTGATATCACTTGATATATTCAGGGGCATGACCATTGCCTTTATGATCATAGTCAATACCCCCGGAAGCTGGAAATATGTGTATCCTCCTCTGGAACACGCCAAATGGAATGGCTGCACGCCTACAGATCTTGTATTTCCTTTTTTTCTGTTTATTGTCGGAATGTCGACATGGTACTCGCTGAAAAAATATGGCAATGAGATAAACGGCAGCTCCCTTCTGAGGATCCTCAGGCGGACAATCACAATATTTGCAGTCGGACTGTTGCTTACTATATTTCCCTATTTTGACAGGGACTATTCCACCCTGCGGATTATGGGTGTCCTGCAGAGGATTGCCCTGGCGTATGGAATCGGTGCAACAATCTGCCTGGCAATAAATAAGAATTACCTGTGGGGTGTGGTGGCTGTTCTTCTGCTTCTCTACTGGGCTTTGCTGGCATTTTTCGGCGGCGCTGACCCATACAGCCTCAATGATAACTTTGCACTTAAAACAGACCTGGCAATTCTTGGCAAAAATCATATGTACAGGGGTTTCGGGATCCCGTTTGATCCTGAAGGGTTACTGAGCACTATTCCGGCAATATGCACAGTTATAATCGGTTACTTTACAGGCGATTTGGTGGACAGGGGATCGGCCAGCGGAAAGACCGTATTGAAGCTTCTTGTGATCGGAGCCGGACTCACCGGACTGGGTTATCTGTGGGGAATGGTTTTTCCGATAAATAAAGCACTGTGGACAAGTTCCTACGTTCTTTGCACCGGCGGGCTTGCAATGATTGTCTTGTCCGTTATCTACCTGGTTGCCGATGTAATGAAATTCAAAATATGGGGAACATTCTTCATTGTATTCGGAACAAATGCCCTGTTCACATTTGCTCTTGCAGGTATCTGGACAAAGCTTATGCTGTATGTAATAAAGATACCCGTTGCAGGCGGAAAGGTCAGTTTTTACGACTGGTTTTATGAAAAGCTCTGTGTGCCGGTAGCAGGCAATATGAATGGAAGCCTGATGTTTGCCATAATACAGGTACTGCTTCTTTGGAGCTTAGCCCTGTTCCTGTACAGGAAGAAGATCATGATAAGGCTTTAGGGGAAGATGGCAGAGGGCAGATGGCAAAGGGCGGTTGGCAAAATGCAGTTGGCAAATGGCAGATGGCAGAAGGCAAAGGGCGGTTGGCAAAAAGCACCTTAGAGAGGCACCTGGTGATCCATTGTGTTTAAAGCGCGGGTTAATAAAATAAAAAGCGGAAAGTTAAATGTAAGTTGAATGAGTGAGATAAATATTGTATCCGAAGGGTACAGGGAGCTGTTCGGGCGTTCAGATTTTAATATAACACCTCTGCCTCAGTCAGGGTCGGACAGGAAATATTTCAGGATAGTCACCGGGAGTGAGAGTGTTATCGGGGCATTTAATCTCAACACCGAGGAAAATGAGGCATTTATAGGATTCACGCACCATTTCATAAGCAAGGGATTGCCTGTCCCGGAAATATTCGGATACCTGCCATTAAAATCGGTCTATTTTCTTAAGGATCTGGGTGATATTAACCTGTTTACATGGCTTCAGAATAAGCATGCGACAGTCGGGTTTGATGAGGAATGTGAAAAAATATATCAGAAAATACTTGATTCACTGATCAATTTCCAGGTAAACGGGATTAATGGTCTGAATCTCGATCTGTGTTATCCGCACAGGAGCTTTGACAGGCAATCGATGATGTGGGACATGAATTATTTCAAATACATGTTTCTCAAGCTCCTGGCAGTGCCCTTTAATGAGAGGAGGCTGGAGCACGACTTTGAAAGGCTGGCTGATTTCCTGCTTGAACCAGGGCAGGAGTATTTTCTTTACAGGGATTTCCAGTCGGCAAATGTTATGATTATTGGCGGAGAACCGTGGTTTATTGATTACCAGGGCGGGAGAAAGGGAGCTCCCCAGTATGATGTGGCATCACTCCTTTATGACGCGAAGGCTCATATTCCCGAAAAATCCCGACAGGGTCTGCTCGGGCATTATATAACCAGGTTCTGTATGATATCGGGTGAGAAGGAAGAAAAGTTCACCGGGTATTTTACCGGCTTCAGTATGATAAGGCTCATGCAGGCGCTCGGGGCCTTCGGCTTCAGGGGGTTGTACGAAAGGAAACCTACATTCACAGGCAGTATTGTTCCTGCCGTGGCGCTTCTGACAGAGCTTATTGATTCGGGAAATCTTCCTGTGTCAGTTCCCGAGCTGACACAGACTGCAAGATCAATACCCTGCGTTCAGATTTATAAAGAGCTCGAAAAGGGAGGGAATATCTATTGAAATGAGATACCTGAAAACAAAGCCAATTAACCACTGAGTTTCACGGAGTGACACTGTGAAATCAACAGCGGAAGTCGTGTAACTCCGCAATATTAAGTGTTACTCAGTACTTAAAAAAAGATAATGAAAGCAATGATATTCGCCGCTGGCCTGGGCAGACGGCTCGGTACAATCACAACGACAATTCCAAAAGCCCTGGTCGATATTAACGGGAAGTCACTTCTTCAGAGAGCCGTTGAAAAGTGCTCCTCTTCCGGGTTTAATGATATAATAATAAATGTCCATTACTTTGCCGGTATGGTTGAGGAGGAGGTGGAGAGGCTGAACAGGATGGGATTCAGCGTTTCGGTTTCAGATGAGAGGGATGGACTTCTCGAAAACGGAGGGGGGCTGTACAGGGCAAGGCATTTTTTTGACAATAACCCTTTCCTTCTGTACAACGTCGATATCATATCTGATCTGGATCTTACCACTTTATACAGGCTTCATCTTGAGAAAAAAGGTCTTGCCACTCTCGCTGTAAGACACAGGCCGGGCAAGAGATTTCTACTCGTGGATAAAGAAGGACAATTGAGGGGATGGAGAAATATCTCCACAGGTGAACAAATAATCCCCGGGGATTATACTGAAGAGTTGCATGAGATTGCATTTTCAAGCATGCATATTGTCGAACCTGCAATATTCAGTAACATGAAAGAGGGCATTTACTCAATGGTTGATCTCTACCTGGAGCTTGCAGCAGCTAACAATATCTACACTATGAAGCATGATGAAGGATACTGGGTGGACGTTGGTACCCCTGAGAGCCTTGTGCATGTAAGAAAGCTGCTTGCCCGGCAAAGCTGATCAGAGTTTCCAGAAAGTACGGGTGAAAATAGCGAATACGGTAATAATTTCCAGCCTGCCTGCAATCATAAGGAAACTCAGAATTACTTTGCTCAGATCAGGAAGATGGGCAAAATTGCTCATCGGACCCACTGTGCCAAGACCTGGTCCTATCCCGGCCATGCAGGTTGCAACCGAACCGGATGCAGTAACCGGATCAACACCGGTCAGTACAACAATTATTGTCCCGGATAAAAAAAGAAAAAGATATAAGACCACAAAGGAAAGGATTGATATGTTTGTATTCTCCGGAATGATCTTCCCATTTAACCGGGTAAATGAAATTGATTTCGGATGGTTGAGCCTCAGAAAGATATTCTTTATATTCTTCAGCACAATCAAATGCCTTGCCATCTTTATCCCGCCGCTTGTGGAACCGGTACTACCGCCTGCAAACATCATCAGAAAAATCAGCAGTACAGCCGACATAGGCCATAGAATGTAATCTGCCGATGTGAATCCCGTGCATGTAATGATTGAAACAATCTGAAAGAAACCTTCCCGGAATGACTCCTCAAAGGTCCTTGCAGAGTTAGCAAGCAGAATAATTGTGGCGACCGAGCCTGCAATAGCTACTACAACCATATAGAACCATAATTCTTCGTTTTGCCTTATTTTTTTGAAATTTAATTTCACCAGCCAGTAATAAATAATCTGACTCGTTCCGGCCAGGAACATGAATATTAGTACAATATACTGACTATATGAAGAGTACGACATCAGACTGTTGTTCTTTGTTGAAAAACTTCCGGTTGCAATTGTTCCGAACGAGTGGCAGATACTGTCAAAGAGCGACATGTCCCCAAGATTAAGTAACAATATCTCCGCTAGTGTCAGGCCCAGGTAAATAAACAAAACCCTGAATCCGATCGCCCTTGTCCTGGCATGGAATTTCTCCTTCATGGAAGATTCCAGTGTGAAGAGCTGGTAACCCGTCGCGCTGAGCGACGGAAGGACAATTATCGCCAGTTCTATTATACTTATTCCGCCCACCCAGTGTGTAAGACTTCTGAAGAAAAGAATTGAGTATGGGAGTATCTCAACATCCTTAATAACTGAGGAGCCGGTAGATGTAAAGCCGGATGTCGATTCAAAAAAAGCATCTATGAAAGATGGAATTGTACCTGTAATCAGGTAAGGCAGGGTGCCCATCAATGAAAAGAGGATCCAGGAAAGTACTACTGACAGATATGCATCCCTGCTGCTGAATTTCTTTGCATCAGCATTTCCTGATATAGTATATAATATTACTGACAATGTGAAAGCGATGGCAGCGGAGAGGAAGAAGGGTGATGCAGCCTCTTTATAAATGTAGACAACCGGGAGACAAAACAGAAAGGAGACTGTTTCTATAACAAGGATCGTACTTAATATACGTAAAATCAACAGAGGATTGATCAGCTTCATAAGCAGGTCAGGGAAATTTCAGATTGTAAATATAAGCAGAAACCCACATGATTGATATAGTGATGAAAAAGCATTGGTAAATTTACCGGCCTCAACTGCCTGCCATAACATTTTGAAACAGGAAATTGATTGGTTGGTCATAATTAAGTCTTATATTTGGATCAGCGTGTAATGAGAGGAGTTAAGCTATGCCGGCCTGACCGGTCTTCAGATATTGCAGTAATTCTAACAATTATTTATACATGGGAAAAGTATTGGTTATCGGTGCAGGAGGAGTCGGATCCGTTGTTATTCATAAAATGGCCTCTCTCCCGGAAGTTTTTACGGAAATTATGCTGGCGAGCCGAACAAAGTCAAAGTGTGACGCTATCGCTGAAAAAACAGGAGGAACCCGTATTGAAACCGCTGAGGTCGATGCAGATAATGTCCCCCAGCTTGTCAGGCTTATAAAATCATATAAACCTGATATCATTGTAAATGTGGCATTACCTTACCAGGATCTGCATATTATGGATGCCTGTCTTGAAACGGGTGTTTCATATCTTGATACTGCAAACTATGAACCTCTTGAAGAGGCTAAATTTGAATACCGCTGGCAATGGGCTTACAGGGAAAGATTTAAGAATAAAGGTATTACGGCTATCCTGGGTTGCGGATTTGACCCGGGGGCGACGTCTGTATTTACAGCCTACGCAGCCAAACATCATTTTGATGAACTGCATTATCTGGATATCGTTGACTGCAATGCAGGCGATCATGGCAAGGCGTTTGCTACAAACTTCAATCCTGAAATAAACATCAGGGAGGTGACGCAAAAAGGTAAGTACTGGGAAAACGGGAAATGGGTGACTACCAAACCCCATGCTGTTCATATACCGTTAAATTACCCTGAAATAGGGGAGAAGGAATCCTATCTGATCTATCATGAGGAACTTGAATCACTGGTGAAGAATTTTCCAACACTTAAGAGGGCCAGGTTCTGGATGACATTCGGTAAGGAGTATCTCACTCACCTGCGTGTAATTCAGAATATCGGAATGGCCGGAATAGAACCCATTATGTTTCAGGGCCGGGAGATCATTCCCATTCAGTTCCTGAAAGCCGTACTTCCTGATCCGGGCGAGCTGGGGCAGAACTATAAGGGTCAGACCTCAATCGGATGCAGGATTAAAGGCATAAAGGACGGCAGGGAAAAGACATATTATATTTACAATAATTGCAGGCATGAGGATGCCTATGCTGAAACGGGCTCACAGGCCGTCAGCTATACTACGGGAGTCCCCGCGGCTATAGGTGCGATGATGTATCTCAGGGGAATCTGGAAAAAGGCAGGCGTCTTCAATGTTGAAGAATTCGATCCTGATCCGTTCATGGACCAGCTGAATATCCTTGGTCTTCCCTGGGTTGAACTGCACGATATCGACCTAGAACTATGACAGGATACAGATTATTTTAACTCCCAAAAATATATAAAGAGTTGCCTGTTGATTACAGCATATTGCCTTCCCCGTGCTACGTGATGGAGGAGGAGAGATTCAGGAAAAATCTGTCACTGATAAAGCATGTCACGAAGGAATCCGGTGCGGAGATAATTCTTGCATTCAAGGGATTTGCAATGTGGGGAGTATTCCCTATCCTGAGGGAATATATCACGAGCGCTGCTGCCAGCTCGGTGGATGAGGCCCGTCTTTGCTTCGAAGAGATACATGGATATGCCCATACATATTCACCCGTTATTAAGGAGCGCGACTTCTATTCCCTTCTGAACTTCAGTTCGCATATTACATTTAACTCATTGAGCCAGTATAATAGGTATTCCGGTGAATTGCAGCGATATGCAGGAAAAGTTTCCCCGGGATTACGTATCAATCCTGAGTTTTCGGAGGTTAGCTACGGATTGTACAATCCCTGCTCGCCGGGCTCCAGGCTGGGGATAGTCGCGGATGATCTTAAAAGTGGTTTGCCTCCGGGGATAGAAGGTTTACATTTTCATGTCCTTTTTGAATCAGACTCTTACGCTCTGGAAAAAGTACTGGAGATCGTGGAGGCGAAATTCGGAAGGTTTTTTCCCTTCCTGAAATGGATCAATATGGGAGGCGGTCATCTGATAACCGGCAAAAATTATAATACGGAGCATCTTATTAAACTCCTGAAAAGTTTCCGTAAAAGGACAGGACTTCAGGTCATTCTTGAACCGGGAAGTGCGTTCGCGTGGGAAACAGGGGAGTTGGTGGCAACTGTTGAGGATATAGTCGAAAATCAGGGTATTAAAACTGCAATCCTTGATGTCTCCTTTACCGCTCATATGCCTGACTGTCTGGAGATGCCTTACAAACCCAGGATTAAAGGCGCTTCTGATCCCGTTTCAGGGCAACCCGCTTACAGAATAGGGGGGAACTCATGCCTCTCCGGCGATGTAATGGGCGACTGGTCATTTGAAAAGCCTCTGAAACCGGGAGACAGAATAATATTTCTCGACATGATCCATTATACAATGGTAAAAACAACCACCTTCAACGGGGTCCATCATCCTTCTATTGGCTTATGGACAACCGGGGGCGAATTCAGGTTGATCAGGGAATTCGGGTATGCCGATTATAAGAACAGGTTGTCTTAGTGATAAAATGATAACCACGGAGTTTCAACGAGTTGCACAGAGTAACACGGAGTACCAATTAAGCAGTGTACCTCCGTGAAAACTCAGCGTCACTCCGTGGTTAAATGGTTCTGCCAACTGCCCTTTGCTTCCGATAATTATCGGGACCAGCTTTTTTGCCAACTGCTCTTTGCCAACTGCCAACTGAATATTGAAAATAAAGACTGAAGCCTGAAGACCGAAGACCGAAGACCAATATTCACTTCCTGTTGATTGTAATATCAGTGACAAGCATTTTATCAGAGACCGTAACTGCATTTACTATTTTTGAAGCAACCAGGGCGGGATCCATAAACTTGCTGACATCGCGGTCCTTACCGATAATTTTCCAGAAATCCGTTTTCATGCCGCCGGGATAAACGGCAATTATGTTTCGCCTGGTTCCCTTCAGTTCACTCCTGAGTGCCTCGGTATATCCTCTTGCCCCCCATTTGGCTGCACAGTAGATTGTCTCTTCAGCTCTCCCTATCAGGGCCGAAGTTGACATTATATTTACTATTGTAAGTTCCTCTTCTGCAGGGGTTAAACGCAATATTTCAGAGGTGAGCAGTATCATTCCCTTTAGATTGGCCTCAAATACTTTATCGATCATTGCCGATGTGGAGGTTTCTGCCTTTGTAAAAAGCCCCATCCCTGCATTATTGAAGAGATATTCTACTGATAACCTGTTTTTTACAAGATGCTCACCAAGTTTTTTTACATCATCTTCCAGACCAATATTACAGGCAACAGAACCGGCCATGTTTTTAACCGCAGATTTTTTGAGCCTGTCAGAAGCTTCTTTAAGCTTCATCTCATCACGGCCAAGGATTATCACATTTTTTCCCGATTTTACAAGCAGACCGGCAATTTCCAGTCCGAGTCCGCTGGCTCCACCGCTGATCAATGATATTTTTTCATTCATTTTTATAGTTGTTTACAGGAATACTTTGCATTCCGCAATGTGAAGTTATATTAAAACAGGGAAATTTATGATGCGTGAAGTCATTTTGATTTTACCTCGACAAAAAGAGTTTTGCCGGCCACTGTTCCATCACCCAGCTGACCATAGCTATTCCATCCACAGGTCCAGAGCGTTCCGTCTGTTTTTATTGCAAGGGAGTGATCGCTTCCGGCAGCAACTGATTCAAAGTCTGAACCTATTTTTGCCGGGCTCACCCTGAAATCCCCGGATGTGCCAATACCCAGCTGACCTGATCCATTGCTTCCCCACGCCCAGAGCGTACCATCATTTTTTACAGCAAGGTTGTGTCCATGGCCGGCAGCTATTGCCTTGAAGTCTATACCAACCTTACGCGGTACAATAACATCTCCGTCAGAGGTATAACCTAACTGGCCCGAATCGTTATTTCCCCATGTCCACAGGGTACCGTCTGATTTCAGAGCCACAGAGTGAAACCCCCCTGCCGATACCATGGAAAAACCGGAACCTATTTTAACGGGTATATTTTTACTTACCAAGGTGCTGTCGCCAAGTTGTCCCGAGATGTTCCAGCCCCATGCCCACAGGGTTCCATCTGTCTTGATTGCAAGTGAATGACGCGAACCTGAAGCTATAGATGAAAATCCTGATCCAATCTGCACCGGAGAATCGCTTATGGAATTTGTACCATTTCCAAGCTGGCCATATTCATTATTCCCCCATGCCCAGAGAGTTCCATCCTTTTGCAAACCGATACAAAAGTCGAACCCAGCTGCAATTGCAGCATAATCTGAACCTATCTGAACCGGTTTACTGCCCCGGCCTATCTGACAATTCATTAAATCTCCCCACATCCATAAGGAGCCGTCAGTTTTTAATGCCAGGGAAAAGAAATTTCCTGCTTTTATATCCATAAAATCCGCTCCTGCATATTCCGGCAAGCTTTTCAACGAACCTGCTCCAATTCCGAGTTCACCACCCCTGTTATCACCCCATGTCCAGAGAGTACCATCCTTTTTCAATCCAAGAGAGTGACAAAAACCCCCGGAAGCTTTGACGTAATCGCCAGATGGATCCGGAACGGCTGTTTCTGATTTTTTACATCCATCTGTGATGATCAACAATATTGCTGTTAGAAAAAATCCATATAAAATAATTCTGTACTTATTTCTCATGTCAACAGGATTTAAAGACTCTTACAAGCCCGGGTTTCTTATGAAATATTATCTGACTTCACGCTCAGACTATGACTGAATTCTTCGAAAGATAATGAATTTTTAAAGCCTGTCACATTCAGCTTATATTTTTTAGGATCCGGCCAACAGGAAGTATCGGACTGCCAGGTTTCGAATTATTTTTTCTCTATTTGATAATCCTCCCGCTTTTTATACTTTTGCGACTCAAAATCGGAACATGCACAAAAAAAGGTTAAAGACCTGGGCACATCTTGCACTGCTGGCTGCCAATATTATATACGGGATAAATTACTCGGTGGCAAAAGCCGTGATGCCCGGATTTATTAAGCCTCTTGCCCTCGTTTCACTCAGAAGCCTCCTTGCAACGGCTCTTTTCTGGATAACAGGCCTTTTTTTACCAAAGGAACATGTCAGCAGGAAGGATCTGTTGTTTCTTTTCGGGTGCTCTTTTTTTGGAGTTGTGATAAACCAGATACTTTTTCTGGCAGGTCTGAATCTGACCTCTCCGATAAATTCCTCCATAATTATCTCCACGAATCCTATTTTTGCTTTTGTCTTCGCAGCCCTTATTCTGAAGGAGAGCATCACTTTTCTTAAGGGAACAGGCCTTGCTATTGGTCTTTCCGGGGTATTGTTATTAATCCTTCAGAACGGCACTCCTGACATCGGGAGTTCAACTTTCATTGGAGATGTGATAACGCTTATAAATACCATCAGCTGGGCATTTTATACCGTTATAATCAAGCGGATGCTTGAAAAATATCATCCTGTCACCGTTATGAAGTGGACATTTCTTTTCGGAATGCTGACAACCGTTCCGGCAGGCTATGGCCAGTGGAGCACGATGGATTGGTCAGCCATTCCTCTGAACGGGTTACTCGCCATAGGGTTTGTAGTTGTCTTCGCAACTTATCTCGGATATCTTCTGATCTCTTTCGGCCTCAGGCGGCTAAGTCCTACGGTTGTAAGTACCTATACATATACCCAGCCGGTTATTGCGGCATACCTGGCTTCAATGATGGGACAGGATCATATTGATATGATAATGGTAATATCAGCTCTCCTGATATTCGCGGGAGTTTTCGTGGTAAGCAGACAAAGGAACAATGAACCTGTAGTAACCTGATTGTTAAACAGCAGGCCTGTATGAATATTCAGAAAAATTAATTCTCCGGACGTATGAAAAAGATCTTCTGTTATTGTCTTTTATTATTCGTTTATCCGCTTGTTTCCGCATCCGACGGGTATCATCGTTATCTCAACCTTGATGTTCTGCATTATGAATTCGGTATCGCGATCAATGACACTACTGACAGGATTGAAGGCCGGAGTGTCATTAAATTAAAGATCCTCGATAACACTGATTCGGTTTTTTTTGATCTCTCCGGAATAAACGTCGAAGGGAAGGGGATGAAGGTGAGCAGGGTCTTGTCAGGCGGGAATGACGTCAGATGGGAACATGGAGATGATAAGCTGAAGATCTTTCTGAATAAAACGGCTGTTCCTTCAGACACTATTGCATTCGTCATTGAGTACAGCGGGATACCGGCTGACGGATTAATAATTTCAAAGAACAGATTCGGTGACCGTACCTTTTTTGCCGATCATTGGCCTGACAGGGCTCATAACTACATTCCATGCATCGATCATCTTTATGATAAAGCCACTGTGGATTTTATTATAACAGCTCCGGAAGGGTACAGCGTTGTGTCAAACGGCATGCTGATTGAAGAATCTTCACTTGCAGGGAATCTGAAGCTTACCCACTGGAGGGAATCGGAACCTCTTCCGGTAAAGGTAATGACTTTTGGTGCCGCTCGATTTGCCAGGAGATATGCAGGGGAGGTGGATAATATTCCTGTCTGGTCATGGGTCTTCCCTCAGAACCGCCCTGAAGGATTTTACGATTACTCGGTTGCCGTGAAACCTATGGAGTACTACAGCCGCATCATAGGCAGGTATCCCTACGAAAAACTTGCCAATGTCCAGTCAAGGACAATTTATGGCGGACTCGAAAATGCAAGCGCAATATTCTATTCCGAGCGGTCAGTAACAGGCCTGGGTAAAGCGGAGGGACTCGAGGCTCACGAAATAGCACATCAATGGTTCGGAGACTGTGTAACGGAGGCAGACTGGTATCACATCTGGTTAAGCGAAGGGTTTGCAACTTATCTTACCTCGCTCTATTTTGAATCTTTTCAGGGAGCGGAGAGGCTCAAATCAGATATGAATTCGGCAAGGAAAAGGATATTAAAAGATATCAAAGAGCAGGGCAGACCGGTCGTAGATACAACCATAACAAATCTTATGGATCTGCTGAGCGTGAATTCATATCAGAAAGGAGCATGGGTACTTCATATGCTAAGGCGTGAGACAGGTGATGAAAATTTTATAAAAGGATTGCAGCTCTACTATTCCCGTTTCCGTAACTCTAATGCATTGAGCTCAGATTTTCAGCATGTTATGGAAGAGGTCAGCGGTAAGGACCTGAACTGGTTTTTTAAGGAGTGGCTCTATACCCCCGGGCAACCGGATCTGAAGATAGCCCATAAGGCAATGAGAGATGGAGGGACAACGGAAATAACTATTGAACAGGAGCAGAAGGAGCTGTTTGAATTCAATCTTGAGCTGCTGATTAAAGATATCTCCGGCGGGAGGAAGGTAAATGTACCTGTGAAAGACAGGATGACAAAGATCAGATTTTCAACAAAGGGCGATGTGGAAATAATCCCTGATCCGGATGTAAACCTGCTGTTTAAACTTTACCAGAAAACTTAATTATATACCTGCCCATACTGTAAGTTGCCTAACGGTGAATCACACCCGAGCCGATCAGCTCTTCACCGTCATACCATGCACAGAATTGCCCGGGAGCAATCCCTCTCTGCAGTTCATCGAATATGACAAATAATCCATTGTCGCGGCAGTATATCCTGGCTTTCTGCAATGGCTGGCGATACCTTATCCGTACCATATAATCACGGCATTCACCGCTGTTCATCGCCAGATCATCTCTTATCCAGTGAGTCTCATCGCTTCTTATAAAAAGTCCCTTGCGGTTCAGCCCCGGGTGGGACTGACCTTCGCCGGTATAAATTATATTCCGGTCCACATCAATGGCTATGACAAAAAGAGCCTCCTGGTGACCCCCGACGTTAATGCCCTTGCGCTGACCGATAGTAAAAAACTGAGCTCCGTTATGTTCACCTATGACCTTTCCTGATGACGGCTCATATCTGACAGGTTCTGCAAGACGCTGCAGCGTCTCATCCGTTGCTTCACAGCCGGGCACTCCGTCTGCTGTTTCAGGATATATCATGTTGCCGTCAATTTCAATTATCGCTCCTTTCACCGGCTTCAGCTTCTGCTGCAGAAAGGTCGGCAGATGTACCTTTCCCACGAAGCAGATTCCCTGGGAGTCTTTCCTTTCAGCTGTCGCAAGCCCGAGCTTTCCCGCTATGCCGCGTACCTCTGATTTTGTAAGATCCCCGACAGGAAAAAGAGCTGTGGAAAGCTGTTTCTGGCTGACCTGGCAGAGAAAATAGCTCTGATCCTTGTTGTTGTCAACTCCTGAGAGGAGCCTGTAAATGGTTTTGTCATCGCGTGTTATCTCTTCCTTCCTGCAATAGTGACCGGTAGCAATGAAATCGGCACCGAGCTTTTGGGCCTCTCCGGCAAAAGAGTCAAATTTTATTTCCCTGTTGCAAAGTACATCGGGGTTTGGAGTGCGACCTTTCTCATATTCCGCGAACATATAATCGACAACTTTTTCCCTGTATGCCTGACTGAGGTCAACCAGGCTGAAAGGAATCCTGAGCTTTCTTGCCACCATTTCCGCAAACATCAGGTCATCTTCCCAGTGGCATTCACTATGAAGAAGACCTGTAGTGTCGTACCAGTTCTTCATGAAAAGGGCGGAAACTTCATATCCCTGTTCTTTCAGGAGCCATGCAGCGACACTTGAATCAACGCCTCCCGATAAGCCTATCACAACTTTTTTCTTCACGCGGCAAAGATAATAAAAGTTGTCTTTATGTGGAGTTTGGTTAACTTTGGCAGGCCATGGGAAACGGAACATTGACCATATACAGCGCCTCTGCAGGATCAGGTAAGACCTACAAGCTTACTGAAGTTTATCTAAAGAGCCTCTTCAGGTCAAGATATAATTACCGCAAAATACTTGCGGTGACCTTCACGAATAAAGCCACAGCTGAAATGAAGTCCAGAATTCTGGATAATCTGCATAAGCTGGCTACTGGTGAACATTCGGATTATCTGCCGGAGTTGATGAAGTCATGCGGAAAACAGGAGGAGTGGATAAGAAATGAATCAAAAGAGATCCTGAATTCAATCCTCCACGACTTTTCACGGTTTTCAGTTTCGACGATAGACAGCTTTTTCCAGAAGATCCTCCGTGCTTTTGCCAGGGAGGCCGGTCTTCATGCAGGATTTGATATCGAGCTGGATCACAGCATGATCCTCTCCAAAGCCATTGACGTGATGATCGGATCGGCCCTGGCAGGCACGCATCTGAACAGATGGCTGACTCAGTATGCCATGTCAAACATTGATGAAGACAAGAGCTGGAATCTGAAGGAGGGGATCAGCAGGCTCTCCGAAGAGCTTTTCAGGGAAAAATTCAGAATGTTCTCACCTGAGGAGCAATCAGATCTCGAAAATAAGGAGCTCCTTCTGGGATATATCGAAAAGATAAGGTCACTTTCGGTCACATTTGAAAAAACCCTTCTTGAGTCGGGGTTAATGGCTGCAGGGATAATCGACCGGTATCAGCTTTCAGACGATATGTTTTACAGGAAGAGTCAGGGGATCCCCGGGTTTATTAAGTCATTGGCTGGCGGATCGGTAAAGGAGCCGAACTGTTATGTCAGGGAGATTGAAAAAGAGCCTCCCAGGTGGTCGACAGGCCCTGTTGAACCTCAGCTGCAGGAGGCGGTGAACAACGGACTTGATGCTGTTCTCCGTGAAGTAATTCAATATTATGACGCGAACATTACCGGTTACAGAACAGCAAATGCAATACTGTCGAACATCTATGCCCTTGGAATTCTCTCCGATGTGCTGTATCACGTGCATGCTACAACAACTGAGGAAAACAGCTTTCTGCTCTCGGATGCAGGGCAGCTCCTGAATGAAATAACCAGGGGAGATCAGACTCCTTTCATTTATGAGAAAGTCGGCAACAGCTTCGAGAATTTCATGATAGATGAGTTCCAGGATACTTCAATCATTCAGTGGAATAATCTGAAGCCACTGATCGGGAACAGCATGGCTGAAGGCTATGATAACCTTGTTGTGGGGGATGTCAAACAATCAATATACAGGTGGCGTAACAGCGACTGGAAGATACTGGGATCATTCCTTGACAGCATGATAGACAATGAGAGGTTTTTAAGCCACCCGCTGATAGTTAACTGGCGGAGCCGCTCCAACATTATCAGTTTCAATAATTCAATGTTCACAATTATACCCGCACAGGTCGACAGGCTGTTTGAGGATGATCCTCAGCGGGAAAGTTTCCGGAAGATCTATTCCGAAGCCATTCAGAAAGATCCTCTGCGGAGTGAGGGTGGTTATGTAAGGATTGAATTTATAGAAAATGAACCGGAAGCGAATTGGCAGGACAAAGTTCTTGGAAGGCTTCCTTCGGTAGTGGAAAATTTACAGGATAAAGGCTATAGTGCCTCCGATATTGCAATAATAGTCAGGGACGGTAAGGAGGGTGCCAGCGTGCTGAGAACCTTTATTGATTACAGCTATTCCTGCAGTGAGGAAAAGAGAAAAATATATAATTATAATGT
>VFSW01007510.1_pt1 | contig 15815 bp, 16 predicted proteins | sample 5358111 | NCBI WGS metagenome assembly VFSW01 (sample SAMN11554181, study PRJNA540505) | mine drainage metagenome | isolation source: sediment from site ElyBrook_90M | place: USA: Ely Copper Mine, Vershire, VT | collected 2017 | reverse complement strand
ACTTCATTATTTGAATTAATAAATGACGGAGAGTCTTATTAAACCTGTAAATGTAATACTTGCAGGATATTCATTTCTTAAGAGTACCGCTTTAAAGCGTGCATCGGTATTGGGGATGCCTCCGGCTATCGGGACTGAACTTACAAATCATTGTAACCTTCAGTGTCCGCAGTGTGCATCCGGTTCGGGCCGGATGATGCGTGAGAAAGGATTTATGGACATTGGACTGTTCAATAAGATTATTTCCGAACTTCAGCCATACCTTTATAATATAAATCTCTATTTTCAGGGTGAGCCGATGCTGCATCCGGGGTTTACATCGTTTATAAGGAGTATCGGAAACACCAGGAGTGTAGTTTCAACAAATGGTCATTTTTTATCTGAGGAGAATGCAGATAAGATTGCCAGGTCTGGTCTGAGCAGGCTTATCATATCCCTTGACGGAATGGATCAGGATACCTATTCCGCATACAGGATCAATGGGAGCGTAAGGACTGTCCTTGAGGGGATAAGAAATATATCAGAAGCAAAGAAGAGGTACAAATCATCACTGAAGATAGAGATACAATTTCTTGTTAACAGGCTTAATGAACACCAGATTCCTCAGATCAGAAACCTGGCCGGGAAGCTGAAAGCTTCGCTGAAACTGAAATCAATGCAGATAATCAACCGGGAGGATATGGCACGCTGGCTTCCATTTGATGAGAAGTACAGGAGATACAGGGTGATGGACGGGGAACATTCGATAAAAAGTTCTCTGCCGGGGAGGTGTGCAAGGCTCTGGTTCAATCCGGTCGTCACCTGGGAAGGGAAAGTCATTCCCTGTTGCTTCGATAAAAATGCTGATCACGTAATGGGGGATCTTAACCAGGAGTCTTTCAGGGAGATATGGAATGGTCCGAAATACAGACTATTCAGAAGAGTACTGCTGTCGGACCGTGATACTATTGAGATATGCAGAAACTGTACCTCCGGACTGACAGGGGCCAGATACTGAAACCCTGCATAACATTTTATACTGTCATCACGTCTTTTTCTTTCTGCGCCATTACCTTATCAATCTTTGTGGTGAAAGAGTGGGTCATCTCCTGAACCTTTTCCACTGCTTCCACTTCAAGATCTTCAGGCAGTCCGTCCTTAAGAAGCCCTTTCAATTCATCATTTGCCCATTTACGTGCATTACGGATGCTAATCTTGGCAGTCTCCCCTTCATTGCGCACCTGTTTTACCAGCTGGTGCCGTCTCTCTTCTGTCAGCGGCGGGATATTTATCCTGATCACCTCGCCGTTATTTACTGGTGTGAGACCGATATTGGCAGCCATTATAGCTTTTTCAACAGGTCCAAGCATGTTTTTTTCCCAGGGTTGTATCAGGATAGTTTTAGCATCGGGAGTATTAATATTTGACACCTGGGAAAGAGGGGAGATAACACCATAATAGTCGACCGTTATTCCATCCAGCAGGGCAGGATTTGATCTTCCGGCACGGAGCCTTGCAAGTTCATGCTCAAGATGTTCAAGAGCTTTTTCCATTCTGTCGCTTGTCTCTTCAATTATAAGTTCAATATCTTCGTTCATAAGGTTACTGGTTAGGTTAGTCTTCAGAATATGTGCGTTTTTCAATGAAATCATCATATTAAAGGTATTACAAAAATAATAAAACAAGCCGATCAGCAATACTTATTTACCCGGAGACAAGGGTCCCGATCCTCTCCCCGTCTACCAGCCTGCCAAGATTTCCGGTCCTGTTCATGTCAAACACTATTACGGGCATATTATTCTCCTGGCACATTGTGAAAGCTGTTGAGTCCATTATTTTAAGCTTTTGTCTGAGCACTTCTTCGAAAGAGATGGTGTCAAATTTTGTGGCTGAAGTATCTTTTTCAGGGTCGGAGGAGTAAACACCATCAACCCTCGTGCCTTTTAAGAGCACGTCAGCTCCCACCTCCACGGCTCTGAGGGCAGCTGCCGTGTCGGTAGTGAAGAAGGGATTGCCTGTGCCACCGGCTATGATGGCAGCTGTTCCGGTTTTCATCGCTTCGGTTACATGATCCCTGTTATAGAGTTCCCCCAGGGGTTCCATCCGGATTGAAGTGAAAACCCTGGCCCTGCCGCCAAGCCTGGAAATTGTTGTTTCAAGGGCAAGACTGTTGATCACTGTTGCCAGCATGCCCATCTGATCGCCCTTAACTCTGTCAAAACCTGATTTTGTGCCGCTCAGACCACGGAAAATATTACCCCCTCCAATGACAATTGCTACTTCGCAGCCTTTATTCACCACCTCAATAACCTGTTTTGCGTATTTTTCAAGAACGGAATCGTCGATACCATGGTTGCCATTTCCTGAGAGTGATTCCCCGCTTAATTTGAGCAGGATCCTGGAGTACATCATAATTTTAATCCGGTTTTAGAATGGGGTTACCTTTTCATTCTGTTCCAAAGTAAGCTGATCGGAACAACGAATTTAGTAAAACAGTTTGTAAAAAGAGGTATAAGGATAAAAAAAAAGGCGCCTGAAGGCGCCATCTTAATATTTAAATATGAACTTACGTATTTACAGATTAAGGGTGTAGCGTTTAAAACCGGTAACTGTCAGGTCCTTGCTGGCAGACTGAAGATATTGTCTGACAGTCATTTTATTGTCTTTAACAAAATCCTGGTTAAGCAGTGTGCTCTCCCTGAAGAATTTTGAAAGCTTGCCCTGGGCAATTTTATCAAGCATATCCTCAGCTTTTCCATCCCGTCTTGCCTGTTCCCGGCCGATCTCAATTTCCTGGGCAATTATTGCTTCAGGTACAACATCTTTATCTACGGCTACGGGATTCATAGCAGCTATCTGCATCGCAACATCCTTATATACCTGAACATCTGCATCAGATTTATTAAAACCAACAAGTGTTGCAAGTCTGTTTCCCGGGTGAATATATGCCTGAACATGAGCAGCTTCTATTTTTTCAAAATAAGCAAGGTCAAGTTTCTCACCAATAATGCCAATATATTCGACAACCTTTTCGCCGATCTTTCCTCCGTCCAGCGGAAGTGATTTGAGTTCTTCAAGATTTGCAGGATTTTTTGCAAGGGCTGCATCAAGGATTTTATTTGCCAGAGCGATGAAATCGGCATTTTTTGCGACGAAGTCAGTCTCACTGTTCAGCACAATCATTGCTCCGAGTTTCCCGTCCGTGTTAACTTTTGATAATACAACACCTTCCGTGGCGTCCCTGTCGGCGCGCTTGTTTGCTACTGCCTGTCCCTTCTTGCGGATAATCTCAATTGCCTTGTCAAAGTTGCCTTCCGATTCCTCAAGAGCCTTCTTGCAATCCATCATCCCGGCCAGGGTCACCCTCCGTAATTTTGCAACATCTGCAGCATTTATAACAGCCATAGTATATTCTTTATAATAGGTACGATAAATTTTTATTTCTATAATTCCTCTTCAGTTTCATCACCAACCTTGATGATATCATCCTCTTCATCCTGATCTGCAACTGCAGTTTCTTCATCATCTACTTCTGTTTCAGCTTCTTCCTCTTCATCCTCTTCAACAATTGCTTCAATTATTGCAGCAGGTATATCTTTTGTTTCAAGTTCTTTTCTTATGAATTTTTTATCTTTTGCCTGAGGTTCCTTGTCTTTTTCCATTTTTCTTTCATTAAGACCCTCTTCTATAGCCTGGCAAAGAATGCCAACTATAAGCGAAATGGATTTTGATGCATCATCATTTGCAGGGATCGGGAATTCTATATCCGAAGGATCGGAATTTGTATCAACCATTGCAAAGACCGGAATACCCAGTCTTTTGGCTTCCCTGACAGCGATATGCTCCTTGCTGACATCAACGATAAAAAGAGCCGATGGAAGCCTTGTAAGATCAATGATGCTTCCGAGGGTCTTTTCGAGTTTTGCCCTCTGCCTGGTAACCTGCAGCCTTTCACGCTTTGAAAGATTCATGAAGGTTCCGTCTGTAGCCATTTTGTCGATGGATGACATCTTTTTTACAGCCTTCCTGATAGTCGGGAAATTTGTCAGCATTCCTCCCGGCCAGCGTTCTGTAACATATGGCATGTTTACTGCCTTTACCTTTTCAGCAACAATCTCCTTTGCCTGTTTTTTGGTTGCAACAAAGAGGACCTTTTTGCCTGACCTGGCAATATGCTTCATAGCTGAAGCGGCTTCATCAAGTTTTAATGATGTTTTCTCAAGGTCGATGATGTGAATTCCGTTACGCTCCATAAATATATAAGGAGCCATAGCAGGATTCCACTTTCTTTTCAGATGTCCGAAATGAACACCTGCATCAAGTAATTCTTTAAAATTTGTTCTTGGCATTTCTTGTTTTTTTAAGTTTACATTCCTTCAATCAATTGCAAAGTAGCTCCGCTAAAGGAGGTCTCCACAATTTAGATACTAAACTTGCATCTATAACAACTGATCTTTAATTTTCTAACGTTTACTGAACTGGAATCTCTTACGTGCTTTTGGCTGACCCGGTTTTTTTCTTTCAACCTCGCGGGGGTCACGGGTAAGAAATCCTTCTGCTTTAAGAGCAGGCTTATTTTCGGCATCAATCATAACAAGTGCTCTGGTTATACCAAGACGAAGGGCTTCGGCCTGGCCTTTGACGCCGCCGCCGGCAAGATTTACATTGATATCGTATTTCTCAGCGGAATTTAAAAGTACAAGCGGCTGGGTAACAACATACTGAAGTGTTTCAGCGCCGAAATATTCTTTATAATCCCTCCCGTTTACTGTAATTTTCCCTTTGCCATCACTTAGATATACCCGTGCTACAGCTGCTTTACGTCTTCCAAGAGCATTGATTGATTCCATATCTTTTGCTTAATTTTATATTGTAATTTCTTTCGGTTTCTGCGCTTCATGAGGATGGGATGTTCCTGCATAAACATGCATATTTTTGTAAAGTACACTTCCAAGACGGTTCTTAGGCAGCATCCCTTTTACCGCATGCTCAACCAATCCGATGGGATTCTTTTTCAGCAATGCTTCGGCAGTAGTGAACTTCTGACCTCCCGGATAACCCGAATGCCTGACATATAATTTATCTGACCATTTTTCACCGGTCAGATCGACCTTGTCGGCATTGATAACAATTACGTAATCTCCGCAATCCACATGTGGGGTAAAGTTGGTCTTGTGCTTGCCTCTGAGCATTGAGGCCACAACCGTTGCAAGTCTTCCGAGAACCTTGCCATCAGCATCTATAATTACCCACTCCTTGTTGACTGTTGCTTTATTTGCCGATACTGTTTTATAGCTTAAGGTGTTCACTGCTTATTAATTTAAATTGATATACTTCCTCTAAATACAATTACCCCATTATTTTGAGGTCTGCAAAAATACAACATATTTCCTAAAAAAAAAGAATATTGAATAGAATTTATTTAAGCCCGCGTAAAAAGCCGGTCAATTCAGGAGCCTTTAAATATATGAAGAAGCTATGATGACTTATCGCCTGCAGGTGTATGAGATCATAATAAATTGGTTCAATTCTTCTCAAATAATCGTTATTCAGGTATTTTTGTGAACAATTTGTGTTATGGCATGATGGCTGACTTAAAGAAGCTTTTAAATGTTGCAGGGCAATAAATTGTCACGGGAGTTTTATGTGCGTGATGTGCTTGAGGTAGCACCTGAACTGCCCGGGAAAATTATGGTCGTACGTCGTGATGACGGAAAGTACGGCAGATTCACAATTACGGAAGTTGAAGCATACAGGGGGAAAGAGGATCTGGCCTGCCACGCCTGCAAGGGAAGAACTTCCCGCACGGAAATAATGTTTCACGAAGGCGGAAAGCTGTATATATATCTGATCTATGGAATGTACTGGATGATGAATATCGTAACCGGGGTTGAAAATGAGCCGCAGGCTGCACTTATAAGGGGAGCAGGGAACCTGTCCGGGCCCGGAAGGCTGACAAGGTCGCTTGGAATAGATCACACATTCTACGGAGAAGATCTGACTCTTTCCGACAGGATATGGCTTGAAGATGCCGGAATCTCACCAGAGGTCAGAACAGGATTCAGGATAGGGATAGATTACGCGGGTGATTATTGGAAAACAAGGCCGTGGAGATACTACATCTAGTTTTTTTTTACGTTCTTTGCTGTTTAGATGCATTAAAACAATTAGTTTATGAATTCAGTCTCGGCAAACTACCGTCGTTGGAATAATCTGACCGGATGGTTTATTTTTGTCATTTCAACAATAGTCTATCTGTTAACCCGCGAGCCGACGGTAAGCTTCTGGGATTGCGGTGAATTCATTCTGTCTGCCTTCAAACTGCAGGTTGGGCATCCCCCCGGAGCTCCCCTTTTTCTGATGATTGGAAGGATTGCCACACTTTTTGCCGGAAGTGACAATTCGAAAGTTGCGATAACCATGAATACTCTCTCGGCAATATGCAGCGGACTTGCAATAATGTTTCTGTTCTGGACAATCACACATCTTGTTAAGAAAGTATTTATCAGAGGCAGGGAACTTGAGCAGGGGCATACAGCCGCAATACTTTGCAGCGGAATTATCGGGGCTCTCACATATACCTTTTCGGATACTTTCTGGTTCTCGGCAGTTGAAGGGGAACTTTATGCCATCTCATCGCTTGTCACTGCCCTTGTTTTCTGGGGTATGCTGAAATGGGAGGATGAGGCGGATGAGTCCTATTCAGGCAGATGGATTATACTTATTTCATATATAATGGGTCTTGGACTCGGAATTCACAGGCTGAATCTTCTTGTAATTCCGGTGCTGGTTTTTGTTTACTATTTCCGGAAATATGAAGTCACTACAAAAGGGATGCTCAAAACCCTTGCTGTTGCAGTACTCATCCTGTGGCTCATGGTCTTCGTTCTGATGCCCGGGGTGCCGGAAGTCGCGGGCTGGTTTGAGCTTCTTTTTGTGAATGTTTTCGGCTTGCCATATAACAGCGGACTTCTTATTTATCTGTTGCTCCTTTTTGCAGGTCTGGCCTGGGGCATCCGCTACTCCCTGAAGAAAAAGAAGATAATACTTAACTATGCACTGACATCCCTGCTGGTGGTAATGATAGGGTACTCCTCATATGCAATGATCATGATAAGATCATCGGCACGCCCTCCGATGAACCAGAATAATCCCTCTGATGTATTCTCGCTATCATACTATATTAATATGAAACAGTATGGCAGCTCACCCAAATTCTTCGGGAACTATTACAGCGCCCCTGTTATAGGGGTAAAGAAAACCATCGCAGGTTACAATAAGATAAATGGAAGGTATGAGCCCTATTACCATCCTGAATATGAGTATAGTAAACAGTTTGAAACCATTTTTCCGCGTATGTACAGCTCAGATCCTGAACATGAAAGCGCCTATAAATACTGGGGAAAAGTGGTTGGTCACAAGTATTCGGTAGGTTCAGGATCTGAAAAAACAACAGTTGTCTGTCCCACCTTTGGAGAAAACCTCAGGTACTTTTTCAGGTATCAGATCGGATTCATGTACCTGAGATATTTTATGTGGAATTTTGCCGGCAGGCAGAATGATATCCAGGGAAATGGCAATTCAATATACGGCAACTGGATAAGCGGCATAAAATTTATAGATGAAGCCAGGCTCGGAAACCTCGAAAAGCTTCCGGAGGATCTGAAAACCAATCCGGGGAATAATAAATATTATTTTCTCCCCTTTCTTATTGGCCTTGCAGGAATGTTATGGCAGTACAACCGCGAGAGAAATGGTTTCTGGCTTGTTCTGGCATTTTTTATAATGACAGGGCTTGCTATCATTCTTTATCTGAATCAATATCCAAACCAGCCCAGGGAGAGGGATTATGCTTATGCAGGATCTTTCTATGCCTTCACAATATGGGTGGGTATGGGATTTATGCTTGTCTATGAAAAAGTAAGGAATTTCCTTGGAGAGAAAGGCTCCATAGCTGTCACATTCACAGCCCTTATGGCTGCTGCTCCCATACTGATGGCTGAACAGAACTGGAATGATCATGACCGTTCAGGACGTTATACAGCCAGGGATATTGGTGAGAACTACCTCAGGTCATGCGCTCCCAACAGTATCCTGTTCACCTATGGGGATAATGATTCCTTCCCGGTCTGGTATGCCCAGGATGTTGAAAATGTAGGAACCGACATCCGGGTTGCAAACCTGAGTTATATTCAGGCAGGGTGGTACATTGATATGATGAGGCAGAAAGCTTATAATTCCGATCCGTTACCATTCTCGCTGGGGCCTGATAAATACATTGAAGGTGTGAGAGAACAGCTGCCGGTAGATATCAGAGTAGACAAACCAGTGGATCTGAAAGAGATTGTCCAGTTTGCAGGGAATGATGATCAAAAATATAAAATTGACATCAGTGGCAGGGGAGATTACGTGAATTATATACCGACCAATAAATTCATTATTGATGTTGATACAACCGAGGTGCTTCTCAATGGTACTGTAAAACCGTATTATAAAAACAGGATCCTTTCTCCGATAATATGGACATATACCGATCAGGATGTTTTTAAGGGCGATCTGGCAATAATGGACCTCATATCGACAAACAACTGGAAGCGCCCCATTTATTACTCAACCACAGTTCCCTCAACACAGTATAAAGGACTTGAGAAATATTTTGTACAGGAAGGCCTGGCTTACAGGGTCGTTCCGATTAAGATAGATGTACCGGAAAAAGGCGAATTCGGAATGGTCGATCCTGTTGTTATGTACGACAATTTAATGAATAAGTTTACATGGGGTAACGCAGCTGATCCCTCCGTCTATCTTGATGAGAATAACAGGCGAATGTTCAGCAACTTTAAAAGGATCTTTTCATCTCTTGGGAAAGAACTTGTCCTTGAAGGCGACACTGTTAAGGCAGTGGAAGTAGCCCACAGGGGACTGGAAATTGTTCCGGCACAAAAGATGCCAAATGATTATTTCTCAATAGGTCTGGCTGAAGTACTTCTTAAGTCAGGGAAAAAAGAGGAAGGCGAGGCATTATTAAAAGAAGTTCTCAATTATTCCAAAGGGTATCTTGAATATGCAATCAGCATAAGACCAGATGAACGGTATGGACTTGACTACCCTATAGGCATTAATATGCAGGCGATGCTTGATATTTATAATATGGCAGTAAAGATGAAGCTTGACTCAATTATTTCAATAGTTGAACCGGAGATCAGTAATTACTATTCTAAGCTCTATTCGACAAAATAGCATCTCATGAGGCTTTTCAGGCCCGGTTTTGTTGCAGGCTGTCTTTATCCTGAAGCTCTGTTCAGGATTAAGACAGGCACAAAATTACTATACCTGACCTTCGATGACGGTCCGGATCCTGATTCCACACCTCAGCTGCTCGGTATTCTCGGGAGATATAATGTGCGGGCGCTATTTTTTTGCAGCGGGCAGGCAGCTGAGGAACATCCCGGGCTTATTGACCTGATAAGATCAGGAGGGCATCTGGCAGGGAATCATGGTTATTTGCATTTTGATGGATGGAGGACCCCTTCTGCCAGGTACCTGGAAGACGTCGAAAGAGCTGCCACACGGACTTCAGCTGTTCTGTTCAGGCCCCCTTTCGGCCATTTACGTTTCAGGCAGTACAGAAAACTTAAAGAGAGGTACAGGATTGTGCTCTGGGATATAATGCCTTATGATTTCGATAAAAGCTTCGGCCTCAGCAGGTCCCTGAATATCCTTAAGCGAAAGATAAGGCCTGGTTCAATAATCGTTCTTCATGATAATCCGGCTTCCTGTGCTGTCAGCATTCTGCCCCGGTTTATTGATTATGCCGTCAGCTGCGGGTACAGCTTTGAACTTCCTGATTTTACAGCTTTGAAATAAGGCTTTTTACGTTGAAGCGCCATGATCTGTTGCAATCCTTCAGGTGAGGAATAGTGCCGCCTCTGAAAATACCCTTTCGAAACAGGAGTCTACATTCCGGGAGTCTGGAGAGTCAAGAACAGGAAATGGATTTTCATGAGAATAACTGTAAGGGAAGTCCCATACTTTAAGGTTCTCATTGCCTATAAGTTTGCCAAGAGTCGCTGTCACTCCCTTTGAAGGGATTATGCGATCTTTTACAAGCGTAATTGTCAGAATCTGGTCCCTTAACTTTCTTAAGATATTCTCCCTGAATATTTTAAATCTTTCCAGATCTATCATCGACCTGAAAGCCATTCCGGTCTGGCTTGACCGCAGAAATTCGGACATATGGCTTTTCCCGGTTATTATCTTTTCAAAATCATTGAGATAGAATCTGTGAACCCTGTTAAAGGCCCTGTTATCCATAATATATTTTGAAGTACCCTGCATATTGCTGAAAACCGAACCTCCGCAAAAGATGAAAAGCCTTGATCCCGAAAAAATATTCCCCGGATTTCCCATCATAATAATCTCAGCCAGGAAGGCCCCGATCGAATAGGCGAAAATGTTGATCTGGTTGCTTTTGGGAACAACCGGATGGTTCCCGCTTCTAATCGATTCAGTAAGTTTTACGATATCATTCACTGTCTGGTATCCTGATTTGAAAAAGCGTAAAGGATCCTCGGAAAGCCGGTTGCTCAGGGCAATATTTGCAAAACTCGACATATACAGATCTGTCCCTGAAGAACTGTTTTCCTTCAACAGGACTGACATTACCCTTGGATCCTTCCATGAAGAGGGAGAACGGTTAATATGGAATGAGATGGGGAAAAGAATGACATAGCTGCCTGTCTGTCCGGCAAGCCAGTATGCCCAGGCCAGATATTTCTGCCAGCTCCTTTCGTTGAGGCCGTGAAACAGAAGGATTACCCTTGTGCTTTTACAATTCAGGGGAACAAACACCGGATAGGAAAATGACTGATTCTCAGGGATGAGGGCATCATTTCTGCTAATGAATTCATTTAATGGTACATCCGACCGGAAAGTAGCGTTGAAAATTGTTATTTCCGAATCCGGTATATGGATCTCACTTTTATCAGGGCTGAACAATGATACGATCCTTTTAAAAGTAGTTGTGTATTCCATAGGTGCTGCCGGAAATTTTATACAAAGTAAAGACGTATAACAAACGCCAGCAAATTTATGTGGCAGGGTATATACCTCAGTGATGAAATTGCGCGGGATGGGATATAATCCTCTCAGATGGGACAGAATTGACAGGATGTTTTTCCTGATGTTATCCCGGATTAGAATTTTTTTAAGTAATAAATTATTTAATTTTACATTCTGATACCCCCGTTTGAATGATTGATATTCAGAAACCGATACCTTCTTATCTGAATGAAAAGCAGAATATTGTTCGTCTGATACTATTTACTTCGCTCTTTGCGCTGGTATTTATAAATATCTATTCGCCCTTCGGACTTGACCGGTGGTTTAATCTTAACCGGCTGGAGTTTTTCACATATTCAAGTCTTACAATACTCACAGGAGTACTTGTTGTTGTTTTCAGCAGGGTTGCAATGTACACAATCAATAAAAAGCATGTTATTCTCATCTGGCACTACCTTACCTGGATATTCGCTGAGATTTTTTTGATGGCACTGACTTATGCCTTGTTCGAAAAATTTTTGCTAAGGGATGCCAGGGTGTTTTCTGACCTTGTAAGGGTTTCTATGCGTAATACTGCATTGGTCCTGCTATTGCCATATTCGGTTTTATGGCTCTATTTCTCGTGGCGCGACAAAAAAGAACAGATTGAACGAATGGCCGAGGCTCATGCTGTCCCGGTGAACGCAAGAAACATGATACCTTTCTACGATGATAAGGGGATCCTCAGGTTCTCAGTCAAGAAGGAAAATCTTCTTTACCTTGAATCGGCGGAAAATTATGTAAGCATATGTTACATAAATAAGGATAAAGTATCAAAATACCTGTTGCGCGATACTCTTAAAAAGATCGAAGAGACATTTTCAGGGACAGCCATTATAAGATGTCACAGGTCATATATGGTCAACTTTGAAAAGATCAAAGTAATAAGGAAGGAGAGGGATGGACTGAAACTGGGATTTGATGATCCCTCAGTTGCCGATATTCCCGTTTCAAAAACTTATGTTGAACCTGTCATGGAGACCTTCACAAGATATTACCAGTCCATCGATCCTGACGGATAGTTTTTTGTTACTGTCATACATATTGGATTTAATGTTACTTTTAAAACAAATACATAACTTATTTTTATAGATGAATATTCTCATTCTGGGGTCGGGTGGAAGGGAGCATGCCTTAACATGGAAGCTTGCCCAAAGTAAAAAAGTCAGCAGGATTTTTATCGGACCCGGCAACGCAGGTACTGCAAATATCGGTACAAACCTGAAGCTCGACCCGGGAAACTTTCAGGAGATCAGGATCGCTGTTGTGGAAAATAATATTGATATGGTGATCGTTGGTCCCGAGGCCCCTCTGGTTGAAGGTATCATCGACTTTTTCCGGGAAGACAGGATATTAAGCAGGATACCGGTTATCGGCCCGGGCAAATCTGCTGCCAGGCTTGAAGGCAGCAAGGATTTTGCAAAAGGATTTATGATGCGCCATAAAATCCCGACGGCAGCCTACAGAAGCTTTGATGCTTCATCAAAGGCAGAGGTTCCGAAGTTCCTTCGTACGCTCAGTCCACCATATGTTATTAAAGCCGATGGACTGGCCGCCGGCAAAGGTGTATTGATAATTGACGACATATCCGGGGCTGAAAAAGAGGTTGAAGCTATGCTGGGGGGTAAATTCGGTGGTGCAGGTCAGAAAGTTGTTATTGAGCAGTTCCTCAAGGGTATAGAATTATCAGTATTTATTATGACCGATGGGGTATCTTATAAAATATTACCTGAAGCAAAAGATTATAAACGGATCGGAGAGGGGGATTCCGGTCTTAATACAGGCGGAATGGGTGCCGTATCTCCGGTCCCTTTTGCCAATAAGAGCTTTATGGATAAGGTAAAGAGCAGGATAATTGATCCTACAGTTAAGGGATTAACAGAAGAAAAAATTATCTACAAAGGATTCATATTCTTCGGACTGATAAATGTTGGTGGCGATCCCTTTGTGATTGAATACAATGCCAGGCTGGGTGATCCTGAATCGGAAGTCATAATTCCCAGAATAAAATCGGATCTTTTTGATCTTCTGGAAGGTGTGGCAAATGGAGATCTTGCTAAGAGAGATATTGAAATAGATGATAGATTTGTAACAACGGTCATGCTGGTCTCCCGGGGTTACCCCGGTAATTATGAAAAAGGAAAGCAGGTTAAGGGGCTGGACCTTACGGATGATTGCGTCGTTTTCCACGCAGGAACACGGTTAGAGGATAAAACTGTAATTACTTCAGGCGGACGCGTTCTCGCTGTCAGCTCATGGGGAGGATCTATGAAAGAGGCTCTGGAAAAGGCATACAGAAACGCATCCCTCTTGAAATTTGAAGGTGTCGCCTACAGAACAGATATCGGATTTGATTTAAAGGATAGATGATATTAAGGCAATTCAGGGGAAGCGGACCGGGAACAATAATACTGATTGTTGTTACATTTTCACTTGTCTGGGCAAGTGCATTCATCAGTCTCCGGCACCAGTTTTCATTATATTTTGATCTTGATCCTATGCCATTGTATGGTCTGTTGTCAGACCTGGTAGGAACGAATCCCATGCCCGGTATTATTTTTGCTTTGTCGCTTATAACCGTTATGGTCTTCAGTATGGTAAATCTGAACAGCAAACTCATATTTATTAATGAAAGGACTTTTCTGCCTGCCGTAATATATATCCTGTTAAGCGGACTTTTCCCCCAGTACCAGGTGATGAATCCTGCTGTAATCGGTGCCATATTCCTGATGTTTGCCATAAGACGGATAATGGAGGCCTACAGGGTACAGGGAATAGCCTATAACTTTTTTGATGCATCAATACTTATTGGCATAGGAAGTCTGTTCTATGCAAATCTGATCTGGTTTGGCCTCCTGGTTTTTATAGGCATTGGCCTGCTCAGGACCTGGAATTTAAAAGAAGTTTTTATATCGCTGACCGGTTTACTGACGCCGTTCGTTATGGCTTTTGCAATCTTCTATATTTCAGGCAGAGATTTAAGAGAGCTGATGAATCTTTTTGAGTATAACCTTTTTGGTAAACCTTCTGAATATGCTTTATCCGGTCTTACCATTTTTGCAATTTCATTTACGGGACTTATCACTGCAATTGCCGTGATCTACCTTATAATGACCATGAATACCAAGATGATACGTCCACGTAAGACTTTCAGCCTGCTGTTATGGTTGTTGGTGCTATCAATTTTGCTCTTTATTTTTGTGCGGTCAGTATCTGTCGAAATAGTATGGATAACAGCTATTCCTGTGAGTTATATCCTGTCTCACTATTTTATAGGTGCTAAAAAGAAATGGGCACCGGAAATATCCTTCTCTCTGCTTTATGTACTGATTCTGCTTATACAGATCTGGTACCTGAAATGACCTGACTATCTGATCAGAGATACAACGCCAACTCCGTGTCCCTCTTGTCCGTCAGAGAAATCATAGTAGAGCTGGTAAATGCCGCTTTTATTGCATAAAAAATCAACGAAAGGATAAACCTTCCCGCTTTTGGGATCAATTGATGAAACAACGATCTTGTTTGTTTCATCCTTCAGACTGAGAATAAGCTGACCCTTTGAATCTTTGGAATTGCACATTGTGAACCTGTACTTTGTATTTTTCCAGAGTGACATATTGGCTTTATACCTCAACTCACCCCTGGCAGAAGCTTTCCCGAGTTGAATCCTGAAATCTTTCAGATACTTGGCATTGGATCCGGTGTTCATTACACAATTGCTGACAAGTGGATCAGACGATTGCCCGAAGGACAATAAGCTGATTGTCAGAAACCACAGAAAAATGAAATATTTTTGCCTCATACTAATTATTTGAAATGAGCCTGTTTCTTATATTTTTGGAGATCTCAATTATGCTCTCAAGCTGGTCCCTGGTCATTTCGACCACACTGGTTTCAGTCTGCGTAATTACAAGGCCGCCGTTTTTTTCTTCACTTACCGGTTTCCCCTGTGTATATGTTATTCTGACTGGTCTGTAAAGATCCTTTATCTTCTGAAGGTCCATGCACAGCCTTGTATATTCCTCATCGTGGTTGCAATAGGGGCTGATAAGAAGAAGAAGATCATTCAGAATAATTTTCTGCTCCCCGATCCTGTCAGTGAGCATTTTATCAGGGAACTCATTTACTACCTGTGTTGCCATGTATTGGCCTTCAATCCATACCCCTATTATCATCAGCGCGGAAAGCTGACCCCTGTCGTTTGCCCTCAGATAATTGTCGATCTGATTATAGGAATCTATCGAGGTGAAGAGAAGTGAATCGAGATTGGATCTGTTCCGGGAAAGTTTTTTTATTGTTTCAAAATCGAAGAACTGTCCGACCCTGAGATCTTCGGCAAGCTTTCTGATAGAGGAAAGGACTTCAAGTGAAGATCCTGTTTTCTCATACATATTCAGATACCCAAGGTCAGCGCCAAGAATTCCCAGTTTAAGCGCCTTATCGAAATTTGTACTCTGCTTATTTACATCTATTGAGCTGGCAAGATACTTTTGTGAAAACGGAACATTCATGGTCTGCAGAAGATTTGCTATTTCAACAGGTGATGAAATGTTCTTTGAAATATCTGCAATGGCTTCAGGACTAAGCTTTTCTGCTTCAGAGACCGGAATTGAATCGGCTTCAGGAAAAACGAACCCCGCTGTTTTTTTTGATGCATTTCTGCAGGAGATGCATAAAAAGACACCAATTATCACAATGATTACTTTCCCTTTCATCAAGGCTTGTTAAGTTAGTTG
>VFSW01007509.1_pt1 | contig 15816 bp, 15 predicted proteins | sample 5358111 | NCBI WGS metagenome assembly VFSW01 (sample SAMN11554181, study PRJNA540505) | mine drainage metagenome | isolation source: sediment from site ElyBrook_90M | place: USA: Ely Copper Mine, Vershire, VT | collected 2017 | reverse complement strand
AAAATTTTTGTATAACCTAGCACTTGTGCCACTGCAGGCGATTTATTGATGGAAACGTCACTCGGTCTCGGCCACAATATCGATTTTGAACTTCATTGACAATCATCGGACTGACGCGCTGTAGCCATTTCCAGACTTGCTATCCCGTATGACGTCCTCTTTCTCTTGGAACTTTTGGTCGGTCTCTACCTTGGGTCGGTATTACTAGGTCGTTGTAGGTCGAACTTTCACGGATCAAGATATCAAAGTTGTAACCATGGTTGGCTAATTTTCAGAATTGAGTTAATTCAAGACGATCGGGAGCTCCAGGGTTGTTGTTCGGTGTTGTGCCGCTAGGGAGGTTCCGTACCTTCTATATGTAACGTGACGCTCGTCCCCAAAAATCTTTTTGAAGATGATTTGGATTTTCTTGAGAATTCAATGGGAGCCTTTCAATTGTCATGACTATAACTAGTTGCGTTGCAATTTGCCTCGTAGATTTGTTCTTTCTACCGTCTTAGGACCTTCTTTTACATCTCCAATGATTAGGGGAAAGTTTAATTTGTTGAAAAAAAGTTGGCTAAGTGGCTTGAATTACATTTATTCGCGAAATAGAGTGTTAACTTGTGGAAGCGCTTCCACGGAGTGAACGCCGCGAGGCGTGTGGTGAGGATGGGGGAACGTCCAGCCAATTGCTCGAAGGCGCATTTGAAGCAAAGCTTCGCCACAGAGTTTTAAAAAGAGGGGGGGGTGCTCATGGCAGGTAACCAACGCGTCAATATCTTTGACGTTGCAAATCAAGCGGGAGTCGCCCCATCTACGGTATCGCGCGTTCTAAATGGTTCGTCGAAGGTATCGGATTCGACTAGGGCTCGTGTTCAGCTAGCGATCGAACTTCTTGACTTTCGACCCTCTCGTATCGCCAGTGGGCTTTCGAAGGGAAGGGTAGCGAACGTTGCAATAGTCGCTCCCTATCTAACTCGACCGAGCGTCATTGCCCGTGTCGACGGAGCCCTGGAAGTCTTCGATAAGCGGGGCTACCAGACTGTTCTCTACTCAGCCGGCACTCCAGCGCAAGCGTCTGAGTACATCGAGCGGCTTATGGACAGGCATGAGGCGCTTGGAGTCCTTGTGATTTCGTTGCCATTGACTGAGCCTCAGCTACTCGGATTCCGTAAGTCAGGCGTGGAACTTTCGTTAGTTGACTCGTATGCCAGCGGCGTAGTAAACGTACATATTGATAATGTCCGGGGAGGTTGGTTGGCGGCGGATCACCTGATCAAGGTCGGCCATCGCAGGATAGGCATCGTCGGTGATATTGACAATAACTTCCATAAGTTTCGTTCATCCCAGGAGCGCATCTACGGCTTTACGAAGAGGCTTCTTGAAGAGGGGATCTCACTCGACTCTTCTTTGATTCGGATTGGAAAGCACTCTCCGATCGAAGGGAGGCGGATGGCAGAGGAGTTGTTGGTTCGAAAGTCTCCTCCAACTGCACTCTTTGCGACGTCAGACACCCATGCGATTGGGATACTAGCTGCGCTAGAGGGGCTTGGCTTTTCGGCTCCTGATGACTGTGCGGTAGTTGGTTTTGACGATCTAGAGGTAGCTCGTCTTTTGGATCTTTCAACTGTTCGCCAACCGCTGGTAACTTCTGGCACTGTGGGTGCTGAGCGGTTGTGCGATCTTTTGGAGGGAAAGAGCCCAGAGCCAAAGGGGCTCAAGTTAGATCTTGAACTCGTGGCGCGGGCGAGCACGATGGGGAAAGTGGGGGTAGTTCTTGGTTCGAAGTAGTTAATTATTTGTTTTTTATGAAAGTTAATAAAAGTAGCTGCACGAAAAAGCCTTCCGGTAATTGAGGTTTGGGTTCCTAAAGACGGGAAGACTCGTTCGCAGCGAAGCACAAAAAATGCAATCGCATAATAAGGAGTTTAGATGAATAGTGATCGGGTAGAGCCAAAGGTTCGCACATGGCGTCGCCGTGGTGGCAAGTACGCAGTAGCACTGGCAACCTCATCTTTCATTCTTGCAGCTTGCGGCTCTTCTGCTTCAAGCTCGTCATCATCGTCGGGAACGACGGCGGCATCTAGCGGTCCGCAGACAATTACCTGGTGGTCTAGCCCCCTTGGAGCAGGCGCCGCCGATATAAGAGCAAATCTGATTTCTGCCTTCGAAAAGGTATATCCGAATATCAAGGTGAACCTAGTCTCGGCGCCGACTAACACGGATACTAACAGAGCACAGTTGACGACCCAGATCTCTGGTGGATCAGCTTCTCCAGACGTCTTCATGGGTGATGTGATCTGGCCGGCACAGTTCGGGGCCCATGGTTTAGCCTTGCCGCTGTCGAAGTACCTTCCATCTAGCTACTGGTCACAATTTGCTCCAGGTCTAGTTCAAGGTGCGACCTACAAGGGCCAAATCTACGGATCTCCAATGTTCGAAGATCAAGGCTTTCTTTTCTATCGCAAGGATCTACTTCAAGCAGCTAACTTACCGGTTCCAACTACCTGGCAACAGCTTGAGCAAGAGGCAGTTCAGCTCGTAAAGGCTGGATCTGTGCAGAATGGATTCGTATGGGAGGGCAACTCATATGAAGGTTTGACCTGTAACTTTATGGAGTATCTCGGATCTGCGGGCGGAAATGTGGTCAACTCGGGATATACCCAGTCGACGATCAACTCAGCGGCTGGTCAGAAGGCGCTCACATTTATGCGCTCATTGATTACTTCTGGAGCTAGCCCCGCGTCGGTAACGACGATGCAAGAGCCACAGGCTGAGTCAACCTTTGTCGCAGGAAATGCGGCCTTCCTGCGAAACTGGTCTTATGCGTGGTCTGACTCTCAGACCACGGCTGGTTCGGCGGTAGTAGGAAAAGTCGGCGTTACGGCTCTTCCAACGTTTGCTGGACAAAGCGGAACTGGTTACGCTAACATTGGCGGGTGGAATCTCTATGTGAACCCTCACTCTGCCCATGTGAGTGCTGACCTGACCTTTATCAAGTGGATGGCTGGTACTACGGCACAGACGATGCTTGCGAATGCCTCGTTCATTCCTACCCTCCAGTCGGTACGTCAGCAATTCGCTAGCTCGACCACTGCTCCGCCTCCGTTGCAGATCGCTGCTAAGGAGAACTTGATACCAAGGCCATCGGGTTCGCCCAACTACGCCGCGGTATCTCAGGCAATCTATACAAACGTCAACTCCGCCCTAACCGGTTCGTCATCTGTCTCTGCAGCGTTGACTTCTGCAGCTAGCCAGATGAACTCCGCTCTCGGCGGCGGCCTCTAAAGACCCCTATGAGCGTCCTTCCTCCCCTTGCTTTAGGAAACTAGACAGGGACCCTCACCCCAGGTTTGGGAGGGCGCTAAATTACCCCCACCTCATGCGTCGTATTTCTCTTAAGAATTGGTGGTTCAATGGCAGTAGTTGAAGTCGCTGACGAGGCAAAGGTCGATCCTTCAGCCAAGCAGAAGCCAAAGGTAAATAAGCAATTTCGAGATCGCAATCAGATCATGCTTGCGAGGTTGGGATGGCGCTTTACCACTCCCGCCCTCGTAATTGTCGGTGCTATCACGATCTTTCCCGTCGTATTTTCGATAGTCCTAAGTCTCTCAAACGTCAATATAACCGGGAATGGCTTTCAGTTGCAAGGCTTTACCTTCAGCAACTACTCCCTTCTCATTCACTCTTCGGAGTGGAGGTACTCTCTCGGGTTCACGGTCTTTTACACATTCGTATCCGTCTTCATTGAAGTTGTCCTCGGAACTGCATTCGCAGTTTTGATGGAGCGACTGTCTAAAGGAAGGGGTCCAATGATGGCCCTACTCCTTTTGCCATGGTCGATCATCACAGTTATCTCTGCTGAACTTTGGCAGTATGTCTATCAAGGAACCTATGGCGTTCTGCAATATCTGATCAACTCAGTAGGTTTTGGAAAGCCGGTAATTCTAGGGACACCGACGCCAGCGATCATAGCGATGATGGCTGCCGATATCTGGAAGACTACGCCATTCGTTTCAGTTATTGTCCTCGCCGGTCTGGTGATGCTCCCAAGTGACGTCTTTGAGGCGGCGTCAGTCGACGGATGCACCCCATGGCAGTCCTTTTGGAAGATTACCTTCCCGTTACTCCGACCAACGCTATCGATCGCGGTGCTCTTTAGGATACTCCAAGCATTCGGAGTCTTCGACCTCCCCTTCGTCCTTACAAGTGGTGGGCCAGGCACATCTACGACGTCGCTTGCGATCCTCGGCTACAAAGTGATGTTCGATAACCTTCAGTTTGGTCCAGGTTCTGCAGTCGCTGTGAGTGCAACTCTCCTAGTTCTTATCGGTTGCTTGGCCTTCCTTAGGGCATTTCGCACCCAGGTAAATGGAGGAGACCTATGAAGGTTGCTCGTGTTGGTTGGAGAAGGTATCTAAACGGGGTCAACTTCGGTGTCGTTGTAGTCATTCTCTTCGTAATGCTTCCTATCTATTGGCTGGTGATATCGTCACTCAAGCAACCTGCTGCACTTGGAGCGACGCCGCCACAGTTCTTCCCAAATCCGCTTTCGCTGACGAACTATAGAGACGCCTTTTCGACCTATGGATTTGGCGTCTACTTTAGAAATTCAGTCGTCGTTACGATCGCTACAACGATCCTGGTTCTCTTCTTTGGCTCGTTAGCTGGATATGGCTTGGGTCGGCTACCGATGAGGGGCAAGAGTACTATTCTGATCACTCTTCTGATCATTTCACTCTTTCCTGGAATTGCAGTAGTTCCTCCGCTCTACCTCCTCGAGCGAACAGTTGGGATCTTAAATAGCTACCAAGCCCTGATAATTCCGTATACTGCCTTCAATCTTCCATTTGCAATATGGATCCTTCGCAATTACTTCCAAGGGATTCCTAAAGAGATGGAAGAGACTGGCAGGATCGATGGTGCATCCCCCTGGAGGATCTATTGGTCCATCGTTATGCCTCAGGCTTTACCTGGTCTATTTACGGCAGGCGTTTTCACCTTTACGGCTGCATGGACTGAGTTTTTGATGGCGCTTACGTTCAATAATTCAAATAGCTTCCGCACCATTCCGGTGGGTATTGCCCTATTTGGAACTCCATTCAATATCCCCTACGGCACCATCTTCGCTGCCTCGGTAGTAGCCGTTATCCCGATTGGAATATTGGTCTTCGTCTTTCGAAAGTCGGTCGTTTCCGGCCTTACGTCTGGCTCTGTTAAGGGCTAGTTGGATGGTTCAGGATCGAATCATCGACGAAGACTCACGTTGGTGGAGTGGTGGGGTGATCTACCACATCTACCTTCGGTCTTTTGCTGATGGGAATAGTGATGGCCTTGGAGATTTGATCGGCGCCAAGAGTAAGCTTGCATACCTCAAAGAACTCGGTGTCGACGGCGTCTGGCTTTCGCCATCGATGCCCTCGCCGGATCGCGATTGGGGCTACGACGTCTCTGATTACCTCGACACATCCTCGTCTTTGGGTGGAATGGAGGCGATGGATGCCTTTTTGGAGGAGGCGTCCCGCCTCGATGTAAAGGTGCTTCTTGATCTTGTGCCTAACCACACCAGCGATCAGCATCCTTGGTTCAAAGAGGCTATTGCTGACAAGTCTTCTAAATATCGGGACTACTACCTCTTTGCTAAGGCCGGGGAGGGCGGTGCGCCACCTAATAATTGGCTCGATAACACCGGACAGAGCGCATGGAGCAAGGTAGACGGTGACGACGAGTATTACATGCACAATTATCTTCCTAGCCAACCGGACCTTAATTGGTGGAACGAAGATGTGCACTTGGAGTTCGAAGAGGTCTTGAAGTTCTGGTTTGACAGAGGCATTGCGGGCTTTCGTATCGACGTAGCTCACGGCCTCTATAAGGACCGAGAGCTACGAGACAATCCAGAACTTGATCGATCAAACGAGAAGTTTGGTTTGGGCTTCGGCTACGAGCAGCGATACAATAAAAACCAACCTGAAGTGCATGGCATCTATCGCAGGTGGCGCGAGATATCCTCCTCGTATATCCAGAAGAGACTTCTCCTCGGCGAGACTTGGGTCTCTTCATTCGACAGGTTGAGGAGTTTTTACGGGAGTGAAGCTGGAGGTTTGGAGCTTCACTTGCCATTCAACTTTCGCTTTACCTACTGCGACTTTTCACCACTCGCCATTGCAGAGGTGATAGCTGAGACCATCGCGATGTTACCCGATGGCCAAGAGGTTGCATGGACAGGCTCCAACCACGATATCTCTCGCTTTCCTACCCGGTGGTGCAAGGGGGATCCGAAGAAGGTTCGTATGGCCATGGCACTTTTGATGGTGCTTCCAGGGACGACCGTTCTCTACTACGGCGATGAGCTAGGCCTACAGGATGGAGATCTAGACGTTGAAGTGATGCAGGATGAGATGACCGCAAGGGTGGATGGTGCTCGGTTCCAGCGCGACAGGGCACGACTACCTATGCCTTGGAGTTCTAAGGCGGGGGCGGGTTTTACTAAGGAAGGGGTTATTCCATGGCTTCCTTTCTATGGAGACGATGAATTTGACGTTGAGACACAAATGGGCGACAAATCATCTAACCTTTTGTTTATGCGTAAGTTGATCGAAGTACGAAGATCATCGCCCTCCTTTGCGGGTAGTGACCTCTCTGTCGCCTCGGTCGACTCCAATCATCTTCTACTCCGAAGCGGACTGAGCTATTCGCTCTTCAACTTTGGAGATAGTGAAATCGTCGCCGAAGTGACTGGGGCTGGAAATGTGCTCTCTTCGCTAACCGGCGATACCGCTGACGTCTCGGGTGGGGAGACGTTCTACCTACAACCAAGTGAAACGCTCATCTTTTCAGATGGCGTTTCTCCGAAATTACGGGGGTATGCGTGAGGGACGACGAAATTTAACTTCAGTGAAGTCGATCTTAATCTGTGCGCTCGTGCAATTGAAAATTAGGGGGAATTGTGGCAACAATTGAAATGTCCAATATGAAGAAGCGCTATCCAAATGGTGCAGACGTTATCCGTGACGTCTCGCTCTCGATCGCAGAAGGGGAGTTCATGGTCCTAGTAGGGCCATCCGGTTGTGGAAAGACGACGCTCCTTCGAATGATCGCAGGACTTGAAGATATCACGGGCGGTGATTTGATGATCGGTGATCGTCGCGTAAACGATGTGAGCCCCAAGGATCGCGACATCGCTATGGTCTTCCAAAACTATGCTCTCTATCCGCACATGTCGGTTAGGGATAACATCGGTTTTGCCTTGAAACTTCGAAAGACCGATGACGGCGAGATCAAGCGGAAGGTAGAAGAGGCTGCTGAGCTTTTGGGGCTTACTCCGTATCTCGACACCAAGCCCCGTCAACTCTCGGGAGGCCAAAGGCAGCGTGTTGCAATGGGCCGCGCAATTGTCCGCGAACCATCGGTCTTCTTGATGGACGAGCCGCTCTCAAACCTCGATGCGAAGTTGCGTGTAAAGATGCGTTCTGAGATCTTGAAGATTCAGAGGAGGCTCGGCGTTGCGACTGTTTACGTTACCCACGATCAGACCGAAGCGATGACGATGGGTGATCGTGTGGCTGTGTTAAGCAAGGGGGATATTTTGCAGTGCGATACCCCCCAAAACCTCTATGACCACCCAGTTGATCAATTCGTCGCTTCGTTTATTGGGTCCCCGTCGATTAACATGTACTCCGCTCAGTTGTCCGAGGGAGCTAAGTTCCTAAATATTGGCGGCGAGTCTGTTGAGCTAACAGATGTGGCACACATCTCCCATCCGAGCCTTGCCTCTTATGCCAACAGTCGCATAACTGTAGGCATTCGCCCCGAAGACCTGGAATTGGTCGACAAAGGAACTCCAAATTCGATCACCGCTACTGTTGAACTCGTTGAGGCACTTGGTTCTGAACTTTTGGTCCACTTCAATACTGATGCTAAGGCAGTAGTAGTTGAAGGGGTAAAAGACGAGGAAGAGACCATTCTTGAGGCGAGTGGCGCTGGCGTTGCTCGAATTGAGCCCCGCGCTTCGGTAAAGGCCGGAGACATTATTGGCCTTCGTCCAAACCCAGCAGTAATGCACTTCTTTGACGTGAATACCGAACTAGCAATCTACTAGAGCGTTTAATTGCCCTAGTAGCGGCGTGTTTATCTAGGTCGTCGAATGGTTAGCGCAGAGATCTTGTGATCGCGCTCGCCATCGGCGACCAGTCATTTAAGAGGATCTCACACTCGGATAGGTACGAACCGTTGGGTGTAGAGATTACGGTTGCGCAGAGATTTACGATTTCAAAGTTATCTTCTATGAGTTGGCTCACCCTCGATAACAGATCGACCAGGGAGGTGACGTCGTGGATCGTTCTTTCATAATCTCCCATAATGAGGCCGATAGCAGGTACATCATCGATGAACTTTTCAACTTCGCCCTCATAGAAGGGGAGTGTAATGTGGTTGCTTGAATCAAGATAAGCCGAAATCTCACCCTGGACGGCCATCGACATTACTGGTCCAAAGAGGCGATCGTGGACGACCTTTAGGTCGAAGGGTACCGCTAGTTCGTAGCTTAGGTACCCAGAAGTCTCCACGTGGGCGCGAGTTTCGATTTGATAGGCACCAAGAGTTGCTGCGGTGTCACTTTCAGATAGCCACGTCGCCTTCACCGAGCCTTCCGGTGGCGAAGGGAGTGCTTCAAGGGTACTTCTAATAAGGCGATTTGCCCGCTCGTTGTCTACATCAGTAACCGCAATGGCCTTGGTTTTGAGGTCGTTTTTCCATCGGTAGTGCTCGGCCATGCGCGCTAGAACCGTCGCAGCCATTTCAGGAAAGTTATAGTTAGGTACCTCTGCTCCATTGGCAGTTAATTCAAACTTCAACCCGGGAATTGCCAGAAAATTTGCCAAGACTGTCTTCTTTTCATCGCCCTGGAACTTAGCGGCGGTAGTTGAGATCGATCGTGCGACCGCTTTGGCGACTGCGATTGCGGGTGGGTCTTCCTCTGGGTGATTTCGAGACTGTTCTTCACTGTAGCGTTGAGTAACTGTCGGTACATATACGACGATTACAGCGTCAACGCTTTCGTCCTTTAGAAGGATTTCAAGTGCTTCACCATAGGTCTCAGGAGGAACCTCCGCGCCAAACTCTATCGGGTTAGAGAGTCTCGAAGTAGCTGACCTCTCTTCAATCAGGGCTTGTGTCTCTGGAGATAGCTTTGCCATGTGAAGGCCGTTGGCTACGCAAGAGTCTTGAGCCAGCGGGGCGGGGCCTCCGCTGTTAGAGAGGATTGCTACAGACCGCCCTTTAGGGAGAGGTTGGCTAACAAGGCCTCTACCAACCTCGAAAAGTTGTTCCAAGGAGTCGACTCGTATGACTCCGGTGTGTTCTAGGAGAGCCTCAACTGCGATCTCGTCTTCGACGATCTGAGGGTGACGTCCTTTGGGAGATGGAAGTTCTACCTCGATCTCGTCGATCTTAGGAAGACTCCGAGCCACCATTACTCCGGTGTGGCCATATCGCCTGGCCTTTACCGCGACGATTGGTTTGGTTGCTGCAACCTTCCTGGCAATTCGGGCGAAGGAGCGAGGGTTGCCAAAGGTTTCGAGGTACAAAAGGATCACATCGGTCGTATCGTCGCTCTCCCAATACTGAAGTAGATCGTTAGCTGAGACATCTGCGCGATTTCCAGTTGACACGAAGCTCGATAAGCCGAGACCTCTCCTTCGTGCCTCCTCGACAATCGCAAGTCCTAGGGCACCGGAATGGGCGACGAGTGCGGCTCGGCCTTGACTTATGCCAAACGGGGCGACCGTAGCATTCATGCTCACTAGGGGGTGGGTGTTTGCGACTCCCATCGAGGACGGACCAACTACTCGCATTCCGTTTCGGCGTGCAAGGCGTACAATCTCGCGTTCGTGGTAAGCCCCCGGATTTGAGGCGTCTGAAAAGCCCGAAGAGATAATAACAATTCCGCCCACTCCCATCTCCGCTGCTTCGGAGATGAATGCCTTTATATCTGGAGCTGGAATCGCAACGATAGCAAGATCGATCTCATCGTCTATCTCGGTTATCGACTTATAGGAGCGCACTGCGGATACGTAGTTTGTATGCGAATTGACTGGATATACCGGTCCGGCAAAGGAGGATTCGAGGAGATTGCGAAAGATGACGTTTCCTACTGACTGCGGATCCCGCGAAGCTCCAATTACAGCTATTGCTTTGGGGGCTAGAATTCTTCGCATCGACCGAGCCACTGCTCGTTGCTCCCTGGCGTGCATTCGATTGATCGATTCGACAGTGGGATTGATGTCAAACCGCACCCTTATCACACCATCTTGAAATGAGCGAGAGTCTTCGAAACCTGCATCGCGGAAGACCCGTAGCATTCTCATGTTCTCAGGTAAGGTATCGGCGATGAATGTCGAAATACCGGCTTCCCGGGCAGCTTCGACTAAGAATTCGAGCATGATCGTCGCAATCCCTCGCCCTTGGTGCGCATCGTCAACTAGGAAAGCAACTTCGGCACTCGAACTACCCGGTAGGCGATCGTAGCGAGCAACGGCGATGATGGAGTCGCCCAAGAGTGCCACGAGTGCCATGCGATCGTCGTAGTCAACATTTACAAAGCGAGAGAGCATTGGTGGGGAGAGTTTTGGAAGGGGAGTAAAGAAGCGAAAGTAGATAGTCTCGGGTGATAGGCGGGAGTGCAACGCCTCGATTCGGGGCGCATCACTTGGTTTTATCGGCCGAATCGCAACTGTATGACCATCTGAGAGAACCGTATCAGACTCCCACTTGCTTGGGTAGATGATCAGGGGCGTATCTTTTGTTTGGCCATCTTCTAACTGCGTCATCGAACGCCCTCTCTCCGTGGATACGAAAGTCCAACGCTGAAATCAACTACTCATATCCCATCTAAGACGATTTTGCTAAAGATCGGTAGGGGAGAAAGTGATTTTCGCCCAATCTCTTCATGGCGCCGGAGCCAGAGGTGGCTGAAAAAAGAAACTTAGCTGGAGTCTTAAGCCTTTAGTGCAAGGGTTTTAGTAGGCCGGTCTGCGTCCCTTTGGATCCAGTACCTAAGCGTGCCGGAGCTGTAACTGTAAAATTAGAACCTTTTGCAGCCTCAATGAGCTCGGCCGTCAAGACCTGCGTTACAAAGCGTTTTCTGGGACTAAGCCTGGAGATGGTGGGGTCTTTAGTTTTGGTGATGCCACCTTTGAGGTTGCACTGTCGAACCTCGTCCTCAATCGACCTGTAACTTCGATCAAGGCAAACCACCTTATCGTCCAAATTTCGATCTCAATTAATTGGCTGGATTGATAGTGTGTCAGTGCTGTTTACGATAGTTCGCATGCAGCGACTTTGTATGCGTCGTGGCGTGCAACGGGGATAATAGTTTGATTCCTTGGGCGAGATTAAGCACATGCTGCGGCGTCGGTTCTAATTAATGGTGCGCCTGCTCATTGAAGAACGACGGTGTTCTCTCAGAAAATTACAGTCCTGAAGCTGCAGTGAACACGGGTTTAGCCTTTGATCTTATGGCTGGATCAAAGGTACAAGACGTTGATTAGGGTCGCGTGCGCGTCTTTGCCTTAGATCCCCCAGGCGTGATCGTCGTTTGGAATGGTGATATCATATCGTTCGCCTCGGGCCCTCTTGACCATTGAGGCTAAAGTGAAGGTGTCGAGATGGTGACGCATGTGGGCGCCAACTTCATTCCATACTTCGAGGAGAACGCACTGACCCTCGTGTTCGCATGAACCGTTTTCGTGAGGTAAGCCAAAGTCACCGGCTTGGATTGGTCCATCAACTGCGCTGACGATTTGCCCTAAGGTGATGCGCTCGGGCGCGCGTGCGAGGATGTAACCGCCGCCAACTCCACGCTTTGACTTTACGATTCCTGCACCTTTGAGAGCGAGGAGAATTTGTTCGAGGTAGGGCTGAGGCAGGCCTGTCCTCTTTGCGACCTCTTGCACTGATGTTGGACCTGGCTCGTCGGCGTGCAGCGCAAGTGAAAGTAGTGCCCTCGATGCATAGTCTCCGCGTGTTGATACTCTCACGTAAGCCAATCTAGTTGGTTAATTAAGTCATGACATATCGGAAGTGAATTGAATGCCCTAAAAACTGATCATTTAAGTTATCTTTATTGCCAAGTGCTTCAGGTTTCACTCTCAACCATTACAAACGTTCTCCTGCGCAGTGCACGAATGGCGATTGGAGGTTGTCGAGCAGGCAAGCCAAAACTGTCAGTGGTAGCGCAAGCCCAAAGGGAGTTGCGAAATAGGTCACAGCTCACAGTAAATAACTTCCTCTGGAATGTCGATGGATCTGTTGGACCGTTTCGTTATGGTATCTTGTAGAAGTTGGCTATTCGAACGCAACGGCGCGTTTAGGGAAGGTAACAGACTTTTAGTATGATAACCCCTAAGCCAGACTACGAAAGTGGCTGTATCTCCAATGTCATTGCAGCGACCTCTTTGGCGCTCGCAAAGAATAGAGGCGGATACGATTGGCCCACAAGTGACAATCTTGAAGAGACGATTGCAGGCAGCAACGCCACTTACTCATTCGACTGCTCAAGTTGGTTACCACGAAGTACAGTCGAATCAAATCAAGTTGTAGTACTTGTGGTAGATGGGCTAGGTGCCCTACAACTCGATCAGCATTTGAGTCATTTGCCTAATATTTCCAAGCTGCGAGGCGGAGTCATTGACTCGGTAGCACCTACAACTACCGCGACGGCTCTCACCTCGATTGCTACAGGCAAGGCTCCGATTAACCACGGAATCATCGGTTACCGAATAAACCTATCCGATAACCACATTATGAACACTCTCACGTGGCGTTGCGATGGACTCGATGGTGCGTGGGGCCCCGATCCTTCGAGTATTGCCCTATCGCGGAGCTTTTTCGATCTAGAGGTAGCTGTCATCTCAAAGATTGTCTTCAAAGACACCTACTTCTCAAGGGCCTATCTTGGCGAGCGAAATTTTCGCTTCTTTCGCACTATCTCGTCCATGGTTGGTGAGATCAAGACCTCTCTTGCTGCCGGTTCTCCTTTGGTCTACAGCTACTACGAGGGCGTCGATAATGTCGCACACGAATTTGGACTTGGAGATCACTACTTCATGGAATTGGAGTTTTTGGACTTCTACGTCGGGGAGATATTAAAGGTTCTTCCAAAAGGAGCGTCGCTCCTTGTTACGGCGGACCATGGTCAAGTCGAGATCTTGGATAAGCCAATTCGAATGGATGACTTCATACTTGATCGCACAACGCGTATGAGTGGCGAGGGCCGATTCCGTTGGCTTCACTGCGATCCTTCGCAAGTTGGGGCAATTTTTGAGTGTGCAGACGAACTCTACAGAGACGTTGGGTGGGTTATTACCAAAGAAGAAGCGCTCGAGGGCGGGCTATTTGGTCAAGGTGCGAAGAAGAATCGTGATGTTGTTGCCTCTCGCCTTGGTGACGTTGCAGTCATCGCGCGAAGCGAGGTAGCCTTCTATGACCCCCTCGAAACTGGGCCGATGGAGTTGATCTGTCGTCACGGTTCGCTGACCGATGCTGAATTGAAAGTCCCGCTTATTGGATATTTGGCCGATTGACATCGATAGGCCAAATCCTTTGCGCGCCTTATAAGGTCGCAATTGGGGTCTTTGACTTCTAGATTGTATGACGATATGAGTGATGAACTGAATCCAAAGCTAATTCCAATTTCTGCGCCCGAGGGCATCATTGGAGATGAACCAACTGGCATAAGCGATGACTCTGGCGAGGGCATCTCCTCTCCAGCTAAAGTTCTAAGAGTCGGAACGATGGCGAAGACTCTCCTTGAAGAGTTGCGCACTTTGAACCTTGATGACCCCGCTCGAGCCCGTCTAAAGGAGATCTATTCGAGTTCGGTCCTTGAATTAAAGAGTGCGCTCGATAAGGGCCTTGCCGATGAACTCGATAGGATTTCGCTTCCATTCGTTACTGCAGACGACCTGACCGGGGCTGAGTTGATCATCGCGCACGCCCAATTGGTGGGGTGGCTCGAAGGTCTCTTCCATGGAATCCAAGCGATGCTCTTCGCTCAGCAGGCCCAAGCCCGTAGCCAGATAGAAGAGTTGCGCCGTCGTGGTCTGCCAAGTGCTCCAGGCGAAGAAGGCGCGAGGCCAGGTACCTATCTCTAGGAGATAGTGGAGATTGCGCCATGGGAATGGGCCCTTGTGGGTAGAGTTTTTCAGAAGTGTTGGGAGCTGTAGATGAAGATCGCGATAGGGTCAGACCACGCAGGATTTGAACTAAAGGGTGCGATCATTGATCATCTCAAGGCGGGCGGCCTTGAGGTGATCGACCATGGAACTTTCACCCCAGAGCCGATTGACTATCCAGATATATGTGCCTCGGTGGCGCGAAGCGTTCGGGATGGTGCCTGCGACTTTGGAGTTGTCCTTGGTGGATCTGGCCAAGGAGAGCAGCTAGCTGCCAATAAGGTAATTGGAGCCCGAGCGGCTCTCTGCCCCGATGAATTTACTGCACGCCTTGCTCGGGCGCACAATAACGCCAACATTATCTCGATGGGAGCACGCATCGTAGCTGAGGCGTACGCCATCGCAATCTTAGATGTCTTTCTAAATACACCCTTCGAAGGCGGTCGCCACGAAGCGCGACTGGCGAAGCTGCATCAGATTGAGGTCGATGAAGCTCGCTCCTTCACAGGTGGTGCTGGGGGAGAGTAGATAGATAGTGGCATCTCAGTCTTCGCGTGAACGTATTTCGCCGCCACGGGGTTTACCACCGCGTCGCCATCGTCTGATTAGGTCAGCGCTGATCTTTTTTGCGATAGTGATCGTTGGCATAATTGCGATCGTCTCCCTGTCTCCCTCTCCGACGGTCACAACGACTATCTCCGGTGGATCAAGCACTACTACGGTGACTACCGCGGTACCTGCTACCACCTCTACGACTTTGGCGTTACCGGGAACGGTCCAGGGGGCTAACCTATACGGAGTTCAAAACGACACCATGTCGATCTCGGAGGCCAATACGAACCTTTGCGTTCCGAATGGACAGGGTGGAACTATCTGCGGCCCTCGAACGATCACTGTTGGTGTCTATTATCCTTACATCGCAAATGCTGCGAACCAAACGCCGTACCGAGTAAGCGACCGACTACCACTCGTCCTCTTTGCGCCGGGGTATAACGAACCCTATACAACCTATCTTCCGTTGATCAATTCTCTTGTTAGCGATGGATTCGTCGTCGCTGGAATCAACTTCCCACTAAATACCCCCTCCTCTCCTGGGGGTCCTAATGAGGCCGATATCGTGAATCAACCAGGCGATATGACCTACGCCCTGACCCAACTCATCAACGATGAACAGAGTCCAACATCGGCCCTCTATGGCCTCTTTGATCCTTCAAAGGTGGTTGCTAGCGGTCAAAGCGACGGCGGCGACACTGTACTCGCACTCGCCGATAACTCTTGTTGTCGCGATAAGCGAATTGCTGCCGTAATCGTCTTTTCGGGAGCTGAATTGGGAACCTATAACGGTACCTACTTCGCTGGAACTACCATTCCAATCTTGATAATTCAGGGGACTAACGATACAATCAATATCCCTTCTGACTCTGATCAGATCTATAGCGGTGCCAATACTCCGAAGTACTACCTTCATCTAGTTGGTGCAGATCATCTCACGCCCTATACCTCGAACGACCAGTACTTTCAGGTAGTCAACAGCGTCTCGGCTGACTTTATAGATGGATATCTTCTCGGGCAAAGTAGTGCTATCGCCAAGATGCTCACTGACGGAAACGTCTCTGGCGTCGCATCCATTGACCATAACCCCTAGATCTAACTATCCACC
>VFSW01007508.1_pt1 | contig 15818 bp, 11 predicted proteins | sample 5358111 | NCBI WGS metagenome assembly VFSW01 (sample SAMN11554181, study PRJNA540505) | mine drainage metagenome | isolation source: sediment from site ElyBrook_90M | place: USA: Ely Copper Mine, Vershire, VT | collected 2017 | reverse complement strand
CCCCCGCCGCCGGCGCCCCCCCCCCGCGGCTCGGGGGGGGGGGTGGGGGCGGGGCCCCCCCCCCCCCCCGCCGCCGGTGTGCGCGCGGAGGTCCACGGCGATCTCGAACCCCACGTCCTTCTCGGCCGTGGCCGGATATTCGACCCCCGCCACGGCCACGTCATTCCACGTCGCCGGGTCGGTGCCGAAGCCGATGGGATAGAGCGGCACCGGGGGCAGGAGCGGATTGTCGAGCGTCTCATCGCCGCCGTCGGTCAGCAGTGCCACGCCGAGGTACGAAGAAATGTCTTTGCGCTCCGCCAGCGCGGCGAGCGCGCCGCCGAGGTCCGTGCCGCGGACCGTTTCGCCGGAGGATTGGCCGGCGGGATGCAGCTCCGTGTCGAAGTCCATCTCCTCAACGGCGACGCTGGCGGGGAAGCTTTTCTCCCATCGCTTCAACGTGTCCCGGGCGCGGGAGAGGCGCGTGGTCTGGCCGTCGTCGCGCACGTCCATCGAGGAGGAAACGTCCAGCAGCGCGAGCAGCCGGCCCCGGTTGACCTCGCGCGTCTCGACCATCCAGACCGGCTCGAACAGCGCCAGCAGCAGCAGCGCGACGACGGCGGTGCGCGGGGCCATCAGGATCAGCGCCGGGCGCCGGTCCAGGCGGGTGAGCAGCCGCTGGTACACGAACCACCACCACGCCGCCGCCGCCGCCATGACCGCCGCGCACCCGAGCGGTCCCAGGTGCGGACGCCATTGCATCGTCGCGAGCAGCATCATGCGGACCCGAAGGAGCCGGCGGGCGAAGGCGCTGATCTTCTTCCGGCTTCCGGTTTTGAAGGCGCAGCGCGCCTTCCGGCGTCGGCGGCTCCGTTGACTTTGCGCGGCGGCGGGTTGGCCAGCCAGCCTTCCAGCGCGAGGCACAACATCGTGAGCAGCAGCAGCGGCAGGAACAATTCCAGCGCGGTCTGCGTCCGGCGGGCCTGGGCGGCGAGGGTGGCGACGTCGGTGAAATCCTCCACCGTCGCGCTGAGCGAGCCGAGCGCCGGGACGCGGCCGCCGGTGATAAACTGGCGCCGCGCCTCCTTGTCGGAGGAGCGGACGGAGACATACGTGGTGTTGGTGCCGACGCGCGCCGCATAGACGCCGGAGCGAGGAAAGACGGGCAGGTTCGCCGGCTCCCCGTTCCATTCGAGCGGGCTGCCCGCCACGGTCTGAATCGAGATCGGCTCGGGGCCGTGCAGCAGCGCCAGCGGCCGGTCCCCGGCGGTGACGGAGAGGAAGGCCTCCAGCGCGTCCCCGCCGGCCAGCGCCAGGCCTTGCGCCAGAGCGAGGAAGCCGCCCTTGAGCGGCAGCGTGGTCCAGGCCGTGTCGAAGGCCAGCCCGCTGGTGAAGACGGTGCCGTGCCCGAGGCGGTGTTCGGCCAGCAGCGCGCGGCCGTCCTCCAGGCCGAACAGCGCGGTGGTCGGCCCGGCGAGCCGGAGCGGCTGGAACTGGAAGGCCCGGAGGTTGCGCAGGACCACGTCTCCCTTCGCGTCCCGCAGGTCGCTGAAGATCGCCGCGTCACGCTGGAAGGCCAGGAGCGGCGCGCCGGCGGCCGATTTTTCCTGCGGCCCGGGCGCGGCGCCCAGCCAGGCGGGTGGGCGGGTGACGGAGGCCGCGGCACCGACGGACGGCGTGATGAGCAGGTTGCCGCCGGCCTCGACGAAGGCACGGAGCGCGGCGCCGCCCACCTGCGGCAGCGTTTCCCAAGTGACCACGACCAGCACGGGCTTTTTTTCCGCGAGGGCCGATGGCAGGGCGCTCGGCTCGACGAAAACGGGAACCAGCCCGGAAAGTCGGCCGTCCAGCGACGGCGACAGCGCCAGGGGCAACTGCCCGAAGTCGCCGGAAGCAGGCTGGGTTGGCGTCTCGCCGGCGCCGCGCGGGCTGACCAACAGCACCGGCCGTTTGTCCGCGCAGAGGAACGCGACGCTCAGGCGATTGTCGGCCAGGAAAGCGTCGCCTTCGTACCAGAGATTGGCCCAGTGCAGGCCGGGCCCCTGCGGCTCCAGCACTGCGGCGGCGCGGCTTTCCCCGCGTCGGGGGACGGAAACCTCGACTAGGCCCTTGGTACCGGCGTCGTCGCTCCAGTTGAGGCGGCCGTGCGCGTCGAGGTCGGTCGTGTTGGCCAGCGTGACGGAGAGCGCGAAGCGGCGGCCGGCGAGGATTTTTCGCCGGGGCAGGTTCGCGCCGAGCAGCGAGACGTTGGCGGCCGGGTCGGCGGGCGTGGGGAGGCGATGCACGAAGATCAGCGTGCCGGGGCGCGGCGTTTTCGGCTCCGCCGCCTTGTTCCATTCGGCTTCCTGCAAATCGGTGAGGACGTGCAGCTCGTAGCGGGTAGCGACGGCGGCATCGAGGAGCGCGAGGGCGCGGGCCAGGGCATTGCCGGCCAGGCCGGTGGCCTCGGTTTCCTTGACGTGCGCGACGGCGGCGCGCAGCGCGGCCTTGTCGGAGACCAGCCCCGGCGGGAGCGGCACCGCGGGGTCGTCCACCGTGAGCACGACGGCCGCGGCGTCTTCCGGTTTCAGTTGGGCGAGGAGCGCGTCGGCGGCGCCGAGGGCGGTCTGGAGCTTGGTCTGGTTGTTCCGGCCCTTGGCGGTCATGGAGCCGGAGTTGTCGAGGACGATGACCCGCGCGACGCTGCCGCGGGTGCCCGCACCGAACCAGACCGGCCGCGCCAGCGCGAGGAGCAGGAAGAAAATCGCCAGCGTGCGGAGGGCGAGGATGATCCATTCCATGAGCTTGCGCCGGGCGCTCAGCCGCGGATCAATGCGGTGAAAGAACATCAGCGTTGAGAACGGGCGCGGACGCTTCTTGATGCGGAAAAAAAGATGGAAGAGGACCGGAGCCGCGGCGAGCGGCAGGAGCCAGGCGAAGAGTGAATGGACGAGCGTGAAGGTCACTCTCTCCTCACTCGCAGATGCAGCGTCTCCTCGACGGGTTGGCGCGTGTCCACCAAATGGTATTCCGCGAGGCAATCGGCGCAGCCTTTGCGGAGCGTGTCGATGTGGCGCTGGACTTCGGCGGCGTAGGCGTCGCGGAATTCTTCGGTCTGGAGCAGCAGTTTCGCGCCCGTCTCGAGTTCCTTGAGTTCGACGAGTCCGGTGAACGCCAGACGCATCTCGGCGGGGTCCAGGACGTGCAAGATCGTCACCTCATGGCCGTTGTGGTGGAGATGCCGGACGCCGCGCAGAATCTCCGCCGGGTCGCACAGGCAGTCGGAGAGGAGGAGGAAGAGGCTGCGGCGCTTGACCTGTTCGGCGACGGCGTGCAGGGCCGCTTCGATGCCGCTGCGGCCGGCGGGCCGGATGTCTTCGAGCGCTCGCAGCAGCGGGCGCAAGCCTTCGAGGCTGCCGGCGGGCGGAAGCTGGCGCTGGACTTTGTCGCTGAACAGCACCAAGCCGGCGGAATCGCTCTGGCGCGCGAGGATGTACATCAACCCGGCGGCGAGGAACGCGGCGTAATCCATCTTGGAATGCAGCCCCTGCTCGTGGAAGGCCATGCTCTCCGACGTGTCGAGCAGGAGGAAGGCGCGCAGATTCGTCTCCTCCTGGTACCGGCGGATCACGTAGCGATCCGAACGGGCAAAGACGGCCCAGTCAATCAGGTGGGGCGGGTCGCCGCGGACGTATTCGCGGTAGTCGGAAAACTCGACCGACGCGCCGTGGTGCGGCGATTGGTGCAGGCCCTGCAGGCCGCCCTCGACGGGACGGCGCACCGAGACGCCGAGGTTGCCCAGGCGGTCGGCCAACTCGGGCGGGAGGAATTTGTAAGCGGCCGTTTTCACGGAAATCCGAACCGCGAAAGCCGAAGCCCGCGGCAGAACCGAACGCGGAAATCGGAAACGAAACCGCCGGTCCCGGCACGTCCGGCTTGCGGCCTGCGGCCGGACTTCGGACTTCGGACTTCGGACTTCGGATGGGTCACTTCAGATATTCCGGTTCCTTCACCGTCTCCAACACCTTCTTGACGATGTCGTCCGTGCTCACGCCTTCGCTGGCGGCGGTGAAGTTGCAGAACAGGCGGTGGCGGAGCACCGGCGGCGCGTAGGCCCGGACGTCGGCGCAGGAGACGCTCACCCGGCCGTGGAGGAGAACGTGCGCCTTGGCGGCGAGCAGCAGATACTGCCCGGCGCGCGTGCCGGCGCCCCAGCGGACCCAGCGCTTGATGAAATCCGGCGCGCCCTCGGTCTCCGGCCGCGTGGCGCGGATGAGGTTCATGGCGTAGAGCGCGACGTGTTCGCTCACCGGCACCTGGCGGACGAGATGCTGGAAGCGGAGGATGCTGGGGCCGTCGAGCACCTTCCCGATGCTGGCCGTCGCGTCGCGGGTGGTTTCCAGGAGCACGCGCTGTTCGTCCTCGAAACTGGGATACTTCAGCAGCACGCAAAACATGAAGCGGTCGAGTTGCGCCTCCGGGAGCGGATAGGTGCCTTCCTGCTCGATGGGATTCTGCGTGGCCAGGACCATGAACGGGTTGGGCAGGTCGTAGGTCTGGCCGGCGGCGGTGACGCGGCGCTCTTGCATGGCTTCGAGCAACGCGGCCTGGGTCTTGGGCGGCGTGCGGTTGATTTCGTCGGCGAGCAGCAAGTGGGTGAAGATCGGGCCGCGGTGGAACCGGAACTGCCGTTTCCCGGTCGCCGGGTCTTCCTCCAGAATATCCGTGCCGGTGATGTCGCTCGGCATCAGGTCGGGCGTGAACTGGATGCGGTTGCCGTCCAGCGCCACCACCTGCGCCAGCGTCCGCACCAGGAGCGTCTTGGCCAGGCCGGGCACGCCGATCATCAGGCAATGCCCGCGGGCGAAAAGCGCGACCAGCACTTGATTGAGCACTTCCTGCTGGCCGACGATGACCTTGCCGATCTCGGCGAGGATTGTTTCCCTGGCCTGGTGGAGTGGGGCGCCGGCCGCGTCTGGAGGGCGGAGCGCGGAGGGCGGAGCGCGGATTTCCTCCGGCTCACCGCGGGGTTCCGCGCCAGCGCCGTCGGCCTGGAAAACAAACTCCACGTCGCCGAGACGGAAACGCATGCCGTCCTGGAGCAGGAGCGACTCGGTTTTTTCGTTGTTGACCAGAATGCCGTTGCGGCTGCCCTGGTCGGTGAGGCGAAAACCATCGCCGTCGCGGCTGAGGACCGCGTGGTGGCGGGACAGCGAGTTGTCGGCGATGCACAGGTCGTTGTCCTCCTCGCGGCCGATGCGGGTGCGGTCGTTCAGCGTGACAACGCGGGACTGGTCCTGAAGTTGGTAGTGCAGGGTGGGCATGAGGGGAAAGGTCGCAATCCAAAAACCCAGATCCGAAGCGAATCCGCCCGCCGCCATCCGAACGCGAACCGAAGGCCGGCCACCGAAGGCAAGCCGCGGCGCCGAAGTCCGGCGGGCCGGCTTCGGACTTCGTGGCGGCTGGGGAGTTCGGAGTTCGCCATGCGGGTTTCGCGCCGGGGTCAGTGCGTCATCGCGTACACCACGGCGTTCACGCCCAGCTCCAGCGCGGACTCCGGCTCGTAGCCCCGGGCCAGCGGATGGTCCAGGCCGGTCCACCCGACTTCCAGATCGAGCGGGCTGTAGATGACGCGCAGGTCGCCGCCGAGCGAAATGCCTTCGAGGGCGGGCGCCTTGAGATTCGGCTGCGTCTTGACGACCGCCGGCGTGTAGCGCGCCTGGGTGACTTTGAAGACGGAACTGTAAAGCGGATGGCTCAACGGGATCGGCGCCAGCTCCGTGTCCGGGAGGATGCGCTTCACTTCGCGGCGTGCGGCGGCGTCAAAGGTTTTCAGGCCGAGTCCGTTGTTGATGAACAGCGTCCCGCCGCGGTTCAGGAAGGCCCGCAGCGCCGACACCGCCGCGGCATCGAGATGGAAATCGTCCAGGCCGGTCAGGTAGAGAAACGTGAAGCCGGAGAGGTCATCCCGGCCCGGCGACACCGGCACGCGCTTGAGGCTGACGCGCACCGCGGAATTCTGCCGCAGCGCCCGCAACAACGCTGCCGCGCCGCCGGCGTGGACGTTCCACGCGCCGTCGTGTTTGATCTGACCGAACACAAACTCGTCGGTGGGCCGCTTCTCATCGAGCGTGCCGAAGAGTTCGGGCTTGGCGGATTCGCGCGCGACGTTCGCGTAGCCGATGGCGTAGGCGATGAGGTCCATCCCGATCTTGCTCGCGCTCGGCACGTCGTAATAGATCGCCTCCGGGAGCAACGGCACCGCGTGGTCGTCCCAGCCGCAGCCGAGGCCGTATTTGGACACCAGCACGCCGACGCGGGAAAAGACGTACATGCCTTCGAGGAACGGCCGGGTGGACGGGTTGTTCTTCGGATACTTCACCTCGTTCACGTCGGCCACCATGTGGTAAATCGGGTGGTCCGGCGGAATCACCCGGAAGCTCAGCTCGGGGAAGGCCGCCTCCATGGCCTGCTTGATGGAAGTGTAAAAGTACGGCGCGCCGGCCACGTCGTCGGCCACGATCATGCCGCCGCGCAACACGTAATCGTGGAGTTGCGCCAGCGTTTTCGGATCGAACTTGATCGTCCGACTGCCGCTGAAGAACAAGACTGGACAACGGACAGGATCCCAACTGAACGCCGACAGCGGCAGGGCGTCGCCGCCGTAGGGCGTGCCGAGCGCGCCGCTGGTCTTGCGCAGGATTTGTTGCAGGTCCGCGGGGCACTGGTTCCAATCGGACACCTCCGCCGTCTCGCCGCCCTGGTATTTGAACTCCGCCGTCTCGCCCCAGACGACCTTGGCGACGATCTTGGCCGGGCTCGGCTCGCGCTTGCGTTCGGTGCGGCGTAACGGGGTGGCCGGCAGTGGCAGCGGCGGAAACCCCTCGCCGCCGGAGATGCGGCGCGGCGCGGCCTGTGGCGGCGCCCCCAGCGGGACGAACCAATCCCGTTCGCCGGCCCGCGCGGCGATGGCCGCCCCGACCAGCAGACCCGCCAAAACGATTCTCATCATTTCCAGAAGTTAGCCGCAAAGCCCGCGCCTGGGAACCGTGAACTCACGGTGCGCGGCATGGCCGCTCCCGCCGCGAGGAAGGACGTTTCGCGGAAAAGCGGAGTTACGCCCGCCGCTCATTTTCCCCCCTGGCTCAACTGCGGACCCCACCGGTCTTTCGCCCGGGCGCTGGCCTCGCTGTACGGATGGTCCTTCAGGAGCTGCGCGTAAGCGTCGCGGGCCTCGGCGCGCTGCCCCAGGGCCTCGGCCGCCTCGACTCGCGCATAGAGTAGGTCCGCGTGCTGGGTGTCGTTGGCCGCCACGGGCTGCAACCGATGGCACCACGCCAGCGCCTGGGCCGGTTCCTTGCGCCCCAGGCAAATCCGGATGCGCGCCAGGCCCGTTTCGAGCGACATCCGTTCCAACGGCGATTCCCACTCAACCTGGCGCAGCAGTTCGTCCGCCTCGTCCCAGGCGCCCGCCGCCAGGAAGTGGCGCACGCTCTCCAGCCGGGCCGCCGCGCGGACGGCCGCGCCCACGCCGCCCGGAGCCACGTCGCCCGCCGTCCGGTAACAGTCGCGGGCCGCTTCCACCTCGCCTTTCGCCAGCCGCGCGTCGCCTTCATACAGTTGCGCCCGCCGCCGGTCGTCCGCCGGCAGGCTCTCCGTGTGGACCTCGCGCAGCAGCGCCAGGCCTTGATCGGGCTGGTCGGCGTCGTCAATCAGCAGCCCCGCCAGGCGCAGCCGCGCCCGCTCGGCGGCGGACGATTCCGCCCCGCCCAGGGCCATCGCCGCCCGGTACGCCCGTTCCGCGAGCGCGATCCGGTGCCCGGCGGCGCTCTGATAATGCCGGCCCAAATCGAAGAACGCCTCCGCCTGCCCGGCCCGGAATTCCGACTGCCGCCGGAGGCACACCGCGCCGAGACGGTCGAGCAACGGCGGCTCGTCGAGGTACGCGGCGAGCCGCACCAGCGCCGCCAGATCGTCCACGGGGGCGGCGGGGAAATCGCGGGCCAGCAACTCCTTCCGCTGCTCGGCCCAGAGCGGGTCGCGCCATTCGTCGCGCTGCGCCCAGCGCGGTTCGACGTCGATGAGCTGCGTCAGCACTGCCGGGGGCTGGCCCCGCCCGGACACCTCCAACCGCACCTGCCGGTAGCCGGGGCGCGGGAACAGGTGCGTCCGGAGGTTGTTCGCGCCCTCGGCGCCATCGTCGAACCGCCAGCGGCAGGGCCGCCCGCTCAGCGGCGGCAGGAGGCGGAACTGCACGTCCACCAGCGCGAGGTCGTCCACCAGGTTGCTGTCGCGGGTTTCCCACTCGAAATACAGCCGGCGGGGCTGCGCGGGCGCTGGCTCGAAGGCGACGGTGTGGAAGTCGGCCAGCGGAACGAACGTTTCCGGCGGCATCACTGCCCATCCGTTCTGGCCGGGTGGTTTCCAGGCCACTTCCGCCGCCAGCGGCCCCTCGCGGTGGAAATGCAGGTAGTCCAACTGGTGGCGTCCCGGCGTCAACGTCACCGTGCCGCTGAACTGGCCGTGGCGACCGGGGTTGTTTGCCCGGAGCGGCCGGGTGGCGACGAGGCGTCCGTCAATCCGCAGAAAGGCCGGATCGGTGGAGACGACGGCGAACGCGTACTCGCCGGGATCTTTGCTTTGGAAATAGCCGGTGAACCGGCCCGCGAAATTCCCGGTGGGTCCGTGCAGGTGGATGCCGTTGAACACGTGCGCCACCGGGCTGCGGCCGAGGAGGCCGGGTGCGGTGTCCCACAACCGCACCGCCTGCGCCCAGTCGTCCGGTGTGCCGGATTTGAGCGCGCGCGTTTCCCAAATCAGCCCCGCCTCGGGTCGCCAACTCACTGCCAGCGGGGGTTGCTCGTCGAGGTAAATGACGTAGGTGGTTTCGCCTCCGGAAGTGTCGAACAGGATTTTCCAGGGATCGCCAGGTTTGATCCAGAGGAGCTGCGAGCGCACCGCGCGGCCTCCGGCGGTGAAGACGCGGGCCCGGCCCTGCGCCGCGTTCAGACCACACGGCCAGACGCGCACGAAGCCGGCATCGGCGGGCCAAGGCGCGCCGGAGCTTTTCTCGATACGCAGTCGGTAGGGCGCCGACGCGTCGGCCCAGGATTGCGCGGCTGTGGGCGCCGCCCAAGTGACGACGGCCAGTCCAGCGGCCCGCCCCGCCCGGCGAAATGTCAGGCCACGCGGCATGGACGACAGGTTTGCGGCAACGGCATCGTTTGCCAACGACGATCCGCGGCTTGGCGCGGTTACAGACGCACGACCGGAGCGCGGAGACCGAGTTGTCACATCGTGGTCGGCGGCCTGAGGCTCTCTCCCGCGGTGGGTGACCGTTCCGGGCTACGCAACGGCTGCCGTGAGCGTGCCCTGTTTGACTTCCCAGCGCCGCAGGTCGCGGGCCAACTCGCGCGGCCAACTCTCCTCGGTAGCGGTCAGGAACACCTGGCCCTGGGCCTGGCGCGCCGCTTCGAGCAAGGGCAGGAACGCGCTGCGTCGCCGCAGATCCAGTTCGCCCATGACGTCATCGAGGAGCAGGATCGGCGGGGCGCCGTGGAGGCCGGTGAGGTATTCGGCCTGGGCCATCTTGAGGGCGAGGGCGAGCGTGCGTTTCTGACCCTCGCTGCCGAACTGCGCGGCGGGGCGGTCGTTGAGCAGCAGGTGCATGTCGTCGCGGTGCGGACCGACGAGCGTCGCGCCGTAGCCGCGTTCGCGCGGACCGGACTGCGCCAGTTCCACCGCGAAATCCTGTTTTACCGCCGGCAGGTATTCCATCCGCAGTTCCTCGGCGTCCCCGGCGATACGGCGGTAGGCCCGGTCCACCAGCGGCGCAAGCCGGGGCGCCAGTTCGCGCCGCTGGCGGATGATTTCCCCGCCGTGTTTGACCAGTTCCCGGGAGAAGCTGTCCAGCGCGGCTGGGTCGGGGATCGGCTGCCGGAGCAGCGCATTGCGGGAGCGCAGCGCCTGGGCGTAGCGCTGGAGCAGTGGCAGGTAGGCGCGGTGTGTTTGCGAGAGCATCAGATCCAGGAAGCGACGGCGGACGCGGCCCGTGCCTTTGATGAGCTGCAAATCCTCCGTGCAAAACACCACCGCCCGCAGCACACCGAGGTAATCGCTCCACCGCTTCACCGGCTGGCCGTCAAGGCTCAGCTTCCGCTCGCGCGGCGACCAATACATCTTGATTTCGCGCTCGCCCCGGCCGACGACGGTGCCGCCGACGAAGTACCCCTTTTGTCCGTGGCGCACCATCGGCGCGCCGCCGACGCCGCGGAAGGAGCGCAGCGTGGCCATGAGGTAAATCGCTTCGAGGATGTTGGTTTTTCCCTGCGCGTTGCCGCCGAGCAGCAGATGGAAGCCCGGCGCGAAGTCCACGTCCAGCCGCGCGTAGTTGCGGAAATCGCGGAGGCGCAAGCGGGCCAGGTGCATCGGGCGGAAGATGAATGGGCGGGCGGTGGCAGGCGAGATTATTTGGCTGCGTGCCCGCCCAGCCGCCCGGCGCGAGGGCCTGAAAAAAATTCCAAAAATCACTTGAGAACCCCGCCGCATTGTGGCAATAGGAATCCAGCAGGTTGCGAGGGAAGCAACGCCCCGCAACGGTTCTTTGGAAAACGCAGACCGACGATTTACCCTGCCATGCGCGTGATCAGCAACTAAGTCCTTGAACGGTAAATGAGAAAAGCGGGAGCCTTAGCTGCGGGGAGTGGACGACAGGCCTTCACTGGACGTCGAAAGCTTCCGGGCCGGTTCCTTTTGTTGCTTAATGTTCGAAGGAACAGTTACACACGGCATCGGTGGGGTCTTTTTTACCCTGGCACCTCTGAACCAAGCCGCGTGATTTTGAGGGCGGGGGCACGGCCTTTTTCCTTTGGGAAAGCCATCCCCAAGCTGCTAGTTATTCCCCATGGCGCGTGACGATCTGTTTGCCGCGGCGACCGACGCAAAACCGGAGATCCCATCGGAACCCGCGTCAGCGCGGCACCAACCGCTGGCGGCTCGGATGCGGCCGCGCACGCTTGACGAGTTCACCGGGCAGACGCACATCCTGGCGCCCGGCCAACTGCTCCGCCGCGCCATCGAGGCCGACCGTATCCAGTCGCTGATCTTCTTCGGCCCGCCGGGCACGGGTAAAACCTCGCTCGCGCAGATCATCGCCCGGCAGACGCGCAGCAAATTCGAACGCCTCAGCGGCGTGGAATCCAACGTCGCGGACCTGCGCCGCGTGCTCGCCGCCGCCACCAACCGGCTGGAGAACACCGGTCGGCCCACCATCCTGTTCGTTGACGAAATTCATCGCTTCAACAAGGCCCAGCAGGACGTGCTGTTGCCGGACGTCGAGAGCGGCGTCATCCGGCTGATCGGCGCGACCACGCACAATCCCTTTTTCTTCGTCAACTCCCCGCTGGTGTCGCGCTCCCAGATCTTCGAGTTGAAACCGCTCAGCGAGGAGGAGCTTTACCAACTGCTCCAGCGAGCGCGCTCCGACGCCGAACGCGGACTGGGCTACCTCAAGGTCCAAGCCGACGAGATGGCACTGCGACACCTAGCCAAGCTCTCCGACGGCGACGCCCGCAAGGCGCTCAACTCGCTGGAGGTCGCCGCGCTCACCACTGAACCCGGCCCCGACGGCGTCATCCGTATCGGCCTGGCGACGGCGGAGCAAAGCATCCAGCGCAAGGCGGTGGTTTATGACGGCGACGAAGACGCGCACTACGACACGATCTCGGCGTTCATCAAGTCCATGCGCGGCAGCGATCCGGACGCGACGCTCTACTGGCTGGCCAAGATGATCCACGCCGGCGAAGACCCGCGGTTCCTCACCCGGCGCATCGTGATTTGCGCGGCGGAGGACGTCGGATTGGCCGACCCGATGGCGCTGGTGCTGGCGCAGGCGGCGCACCAGGCGGCGGAGTTCATCGGCTGGCCGGAGGCGCGGATTCCCATTGCCGAAGCGGCGCTCTACGTCGCCACCGCGAACAAGAGCAACAGCACCATCACCGCCATCGACGCCGCGCTGGCGGACGTGCGCTCCGGCCGCACGCTGGCGGTGCCGGCGCACCTGCAGGATGCGAATTACCGTGGCGCTCAGCGGCTCGGCCACGGCGCCGGCTACCAATACGCCCACGAACATCCGGAGCATTTTGTGGCGCAGGATTACCTCGGCGCGCTGCGGCACTATTACGAGCCGACCGACCAGGGCGTGGAAAAGAAGATCAAGGAGCGCGTCGAGAAGTGGCGGGCGCTGCTCGATCAGTCCAAAGTCCATGCTCCCAAGCCCGCGGCCGCCAGGCCTGAGGCTGAGGGAGGCGCGTGAGTGTCGAACGCGCGAAGGCGGCGCTCCGGACCCAAGTCCGGGCCTCGCTCCGGACGATGAGCGATGCGCAGCGGCGCGAGGCGTCCACCGCGGTCTGCCGGCACCTGCGGGAAAGGGTGCTCCCCACCGCGCGGACGCTGCTGTTCTACGCGCCGCTGCCGGGGGAAGTGGACGTGTGGCCTGTGCTGGCGGAGGCGCTGGTGTCGGGTCTGACGGTCGCCTTGCCGCGGTTTGACGCGGCGATCGGCCGGTACGAGGCGTGCGTCTTGGGCAGCGCCGCCGGCGTGGTAGCTGGCCCGTTCGGGATTCGTGAACCGCTCGCGCGCTGCCCGAAGCTGGAACCGCCCTGCGCCGACTGGATTCTCGTGCCAGGGCTGGCGTTTGACGTGCAAGGCGGCCGGCTCGGCCGGGGGAAGGGTTACTACGACCGTTTGTTGTTGGAGATTCGAGGAACGCGCTGCGGCGTCGCGTTCGAGCAGCAAATCTTGCCCGGCCTGCCGTGCGATCCCCACGACGTGCGAATGGACGCCCTGGTTACGCCGACGCGGTGGATCCAACCGTCGGGCTGAGAATGCCCATCCGACGGCGCGAACGGAATTCTGCGCGTTCCGTCAGCTCAGTCGCGGCTCAGTATGGCCGCTGCTGATACATGCCCGGCGGCATGCCGTTCTCCCAATCCTGGGGCGCGTTCCACGGGCGCTCGGAGGAGTTCTGGTTGTCACTCGTCGTGGCGCACCCGGCGGCGCCGAGGGCGACGCCGACAAGGAAGAGCCAGAGCCACAGCCGGGGGCTTTGCCAAAAATGGCGGTTCATAACTTGGGCATTTCGGGTACCGCGGCGTCGCCTTCCATCAACTCGGAGAACTTCCAGCCGGGCAGGACGTTGGCGACACAAGTGTTCCGGTCCACCGTGCGGATGCGGACCTTGGCGACGAGCTTGCCCTCACGACTAACCAGCATGTCACCGTCCCGCAACATCCCCTTGTCCTGGCCGACGTCCAGCACGACGAAATCAAACTTGGGATCGACGGCCACGACGCGAGCGGCGACGTTGGGTTCGTGGACGACGTAGTTGGGGTTCTCGTATTTGAGCAGCCGGTTTTTCACCTCGGCCAGCTCGTGGCCCAGATCCCCCACCTGATTGGTGAGCGCGCCGAGGTCCTTCTGGGCCTGTCGCAAATCGGTGATGACAATCTTGATCTGATCAACGGAAAAGCCCAGCGCCTTCCAGGCGGCGAGGTCGCGTTGGGCCTCGACCTTGTCGCTGGTGGCCTTCTCCACTTGGTCCTTGAGGCGGGCGACTTCCTTGCGCTGCTTGTCGGCGTCGGCCACGGCGGTGTCCCGCTCGGTTTTGGTGGTGTCCAGTTGCTTCTTGGTCTGGTCGAGGCTCGCCTTGGTCTGGGTGAGTTCCTTTTGCGTTTTGCCCAACTCGGCCTGCGTCGTCTGGTACTTGTTCTTGAAGTCCTCGCGTTCGCCGATGATGCGCGTGACCTCCGGCTTGACCTTGACGAGGTTGAGCACCGTCGCGCCAATCCCGGCCAGAATGGCGACCGCCAGAGCAATACGGAGTAACATGGTCTTGCTTTTGTTAAAAAACTGTGGGGCAGACTAAGCCGCGGTCGGCGACGTGTCAACGCTGGTTTCTGGAACGGAAGCGCCGCCGCGCCAAACCAACCCAATGGGGTCGTTTCGCCCCCAGGTGGCGGTTGCGCGAGGCAGGCAACGTTTCAGTTTCCCCGCCGCCCATTGGTCCGGCCCCGCCTCCGCCGTTGCCTCGGTCGCCGTCGCTGCCTATCTTCCCGCCGATGAACTATCGCCGCTTCGGTCGCACCGGACTCCAGATGCCTGTCTTGAGTTGCGGCGGCATGCGGTACCAGCACAAATGGCAGGACGTGGCGCCGCAGGAGATCCCGCCCGACAACCAGGCCAACCTGGAGGCCTGCATCCGGCGCGCGCTCGACCTGGGCATCCACCACATTGAGACCGCGCGCGGCTACGGCACCTCGGAGATGCAGTTGGGACGCCTCCTGCCCACGCTGCCGCGCGACCGAATCCTCGTGCAGACGAAAGTCGCGCCGAAGGAGACGGCGGCGGAATTCCTGAAAACCTTTGATACTTCGCTGGGCTACTTGGGGCTTGATCACGTGGACCTGCTGGCGCTGCACGGCATCAACAACCGCCAGTTGCTGGACTGGTCCCTCCAGAAAGGCGGCTGTCTGGACGCCGCGCGCCGTCTGCAAAAGGAAGGCCGCGTCCGGTTCATCGGGTTCTCAACGCACGCGACGACGGACCTCATCCTCGAGACGGTCAACACCGGTGAGTTCGATTACGTCAACCTGCACTGGTATTTCGTCAACGACCTGAACTGGCCCGCCATCGTAGCGGCCCGCCGGCTGGACCTGGGCGTGTTCATCATCAGCCCCAACGACAAAGGCGGCAAACTCTACGAAGCGCCGTCCAAGCTCACCGGCCTGTGCGCGCCGCTCACCCCGATGCAATTCAACGACCTCTATTGCCTGGCGCGTCCGGAGGTCCACACCCTCAGCATCGGCGCCGCCAAGCCGGGCGACTTCGATGAGCATGTCCGCGCGCTGGACCATTACGACCGCATCCCGTCGGTCGCCCAGCCGATTGAGCGGCGGCTGCGGGCGGAAATGGAGCGGGCGCTGGGCGCGGACTGGTGCGCGCGATGGTTCGAGGGGCTGCCGCAATACGTGGACGTGCCGGGCCAGGTCAACCTCCTGGAAATTCTCCGGCTGTGGACTTACGCAAAGTCGCTCGACTTGGTGGCGTGGGGCAAAATGCGCTACAACCTGCTGGGTCAGGCTGACCACTGGTTCCCCGGCGAAAATGCCGCGAAAGCGGATGGTCTCGATCTTCGCCCCTGCCTGGGCCGCAGCCCGTTCGCGGCGCGCATTCCGGCGATTCTCAAGGAAGCTCATCAGATGCTCTTCGAAGCCCCGGTGAAGCGGCTGAGCGAAAGCTGAGCCTCGGCGGCGAAGCCGGAGCGCGGCGAAGCCCGGCAGGGCCCAGCCGGCGTGCTCCCGCGCGGTGGGTAGGCCCGATGGAAGCAGCCGCTTGCCCGAAAACGAAGCCGGAGAGAGTTGTTCTCGTCGGAATTCATCGCGAACGCCCTGTACAAACGGAAAGGCCGGGCTTTCGCCCGGCCCATCCGCAACAATGAGAACAAAGCGCTTAAAATGGCTTCGTAGCTGCGCTGGCTACGAACAAGTGCCTTCGGACGCGGCGCCGCAGACATACGCCTTAACCATCACACACGGAACACTGCGTTTTTGCATCTTCAGCACGCCGTCACTTTACTCCATCCCCGGTCCCCTGCCAGTCACCAGTTCTGGGGACACGCCCCCCCGAGTTGACTCAGGATTAAATGTTACCGGGGCGGGGAGATGGACGAGTCGTCCGCCGATACGTTGACTCAGGTTTGTGATTACCGCAGCAACGAACATGAGTCTGTCCGCCCAACGGGAGTCTCTCGCCCGCATTCACGGCCGCTACCAGCGCGCAGGCCGCCCGCACCAGCAGCGCAT
>VFSW01007507.1_pt1 | contig 15818 bp, 13 predicted proteins | sample 5358111 | NCBI WGS metagenome assembly VFSW01 (sample SAMN11554181, study PRJNA540505) | mine drainage metagenome | isolation source: sediment from site ElyBrook_90M | place: USA: Ely Copper Mine, Vershire, VT | collected 2017 | reverse complement strand
GGGGACGTGCTCGCGACGGCCGTGGCATGATGCCCTCCCCGTGGGCTGCGCCAGAGGAGACCCGGCAATGACCGATGTGACGATCGCGACGCCGCACGGGCAGATGCCGGCCTACGTGGCAGGCCCTCCCGGCGCCGGACCCTGGCCGGGCGTCGTGGTCATCCATGACGCGGGCGGCATGAGCAGGGACCTGCGCCGCCAGGCGGACTGGCTGGCCGGGGCAGGCTATCTCGCCGCCGCGCCCGATCTCTTCTACTGGGGCGGCACGGTGCGCTGCCTGTGGACCGTCTTCGCCAACATTCGCGCCGGCACGGGCCGCCTGTTCGACGAGGTCGAGGCGACACGGGCCTGGCTGGCGGGACAGCCCGGCTGCAGCGGGCGGATCGGGGTCATCGGCTTCTGCATGGGCGGCGGCTTCGCCCTGGCCCTGGCACCGGGGCACGGCTTCGAGGCCGCCAGCGTCAACTACGGCACGCTGCCGGGGGATCCGGCGCGCGTGCTCGCCGCTGCGTGCCCGATCGTGGCCAGCTACGGGGCCAAGGATGGCTCGCTGCGGGGAGCCGCCGCCCGACTCGACCACCTCCTCGACGCGTTGGGCATCGACCACGACGTCAAGGAGTACCCGGCGGCGGGACACGGCTTCCTCAACGACCATCGCGACGAGCCGATCCCGCCCCTGTTCGCGCTCATGGCCCGCTTCATCGGCGGCGCCACCTATGACGAGCCCTCCGCGGCGGACGCGCGCGGGCGCATCGAGGCCTTCTTCGAGCGCCACCTGAAGGCTGCTGACTGACGCACGGCCGGGCCGGCAAACGGCGCCAGTGCCCGTGAGCGGAGGCGGCTCGAATCGGCGAACAGGCTCGGCACGCGCGGCAGTCGGAATGGCGGTGGGGCTTGGGGCGTGTCCATGGACGCGTCAGCGGCCGCGGGGACCTGGGGATCCGCGCCAGTTGACGCGGTGTCCACCGCACCGCAGGACACGGCGCGCCCGGCGACGTGGACCGGCGACAACCCGCGAGCGCGGTGAGTAGCCGAGAGGCACCGACCCCCGTCAGGCACGAACCAGCCACATCGAACTGACGCGGGCGGTCCGTGATCGACCGCCCGCACCCCTCCCCGGGCGGACGGCGCGGACACGGAGAAGCCCCGGACCAGTGCCGGGGCTTCTCTGCCTGTCGGGGACTCGGGGTGTTGGGAGGCGGCCCGAGTGCCTCCGGAGAAGCGGAGGGGGCTGGCTCCCTGGGTGCCGTCAGGCCACCGCGGCGGCCACGACGGGGATCGTCGTGGCGTCAGGCTCCGCCGCTTGTCCGCTGGTCTCGGCAAGGATCTCGGCCAGTCGCGGTCCGATGACCACTTCCTTGTCCACCAGCTCGATCGCCAGCGCGTCGAGCGTCGCGCGGTGCGTCCGCAGGAGTCCGATTGCATTGGAGTGTGCGTCCTCGATGAGTCGTGCGACGGCGGCGTCGATCCGTGTCGCCGTCGACTCTGCGTACTCCCTCGAGGCGCCCACCTCGGTGCCGAGGTACTGATGCCTCTCACCGACTCCGTAGGAAACGGGACCGAGATCCTCGCTCATGCCCCAGAGGCCGACCATGCGGCGCGCGAGGTCGGTCGCCCCCTTGAGGTCGCTCTCAGCGCCGGTCGTCGGCTGGCCGAACACGACCTCCTCGGCCGCACGCCCGCCGAGCATGACCGCGAGGCGCGCCAGGAGGTAACCGCGCGTGTAATTCCGCCGGTCTTCGTCGGGCCGCTGCTCCGTGACTCCAAGTGCCCGGCCATGGGGGACGATCGTCACCTTCTGAACGGGGTCTGCGCCGGGCGTCAGCAGCGCCACGAGCGTGTGACCGCCCTCGTGGTAGGCAACGGTGCGGCGCTCGTCCGGATCCACGAGGCCGGCCTGCCTGGTCCCGAGGATGATCTTGTCGATCGCCTCCTCGAACTCGAGCCTCCCCACCGTCGTCCGGCCGGCCCGGGCCGCCAGCAGGGCTGCCTCGTTCGACAGGTTGGCGAGATCGGCTCCGGAGAAGCCTGCCGCGGATCGCGCGATTGCGGGGAGGTCCACGTCGGCCTCGAGGGGAAAGTCTCGGGTGTGGATCCGCAGAATGGCCTCGCGTCCCGCACGATCCGGGTAGCCGAGGGTGACCTGCCGGTCGAAGCGGCCGGGGCGAAGGAGCGCAGAATCGAGCACGTCCGGCCGGTTAGTCGCGGCGATCACGATCACGTTCGTCGTCGCGTCGAAGCCGTCCATCTCGGTGAGCAGCTGATTGAGGGTCTGCTCTCGCTCGTCGTTCGACCCCGTCCCGCCGGTGCCTCGCGCGCGGCCGACGGCATCGAGCTCGTCGACGAACACGATGGCCGGCGCGACGTCCTTCGCCTGCTTGAACAGGTCACGAACGCGGGACGCACCGACGCCCACGAACATCTCGACGAACTCGGACCCCGAGATGCTGAAGAAGGCCACGTGCGCCTCGCCCGCCACCGCTCGGGCCATCAGGGTCTTGCCGACCCCGGGAGGGCCGACGAGGAGCACGCCGCGAGGCAGGCGAGCACCGAGCTTCCGGTACTTGTCGGGGGTCTTCAGGAAGTCGACGACCTCGCTCAGCTCGACCTTGGCCTCGTCCTGGCCCGCGACGTCCGCGAACGTGACCGAGGGGCGCTCCGGGTCGTACCGCTTGGCCTTCGAGCCGCCGAAACCGAGGATGTTCTGCCCGCTCTTCATCATGTTCCGCCCGGAGAAGTAGAAGAGCCCGAAGAGCAGGAGGGTGGGCAGGAACGTGAAGAGCAGGCTGGCGAGGATCCCCGGGGAGCTCGTCGTGTCCTTCGCCGTCACCGTGACGTGCTTGGACTGCAGCAGTGGCAGCAGCTCCGGATCGTTGGTGGGCGGGATGACGGTCGTGAAGTCCGCGTAGCTGGCAGACGAAGACGACGCGGCCTGCTGGCCGCCGGTCGACGACGTGTCCGTCGGCGGCCATGTAACCGGCGTCTGGAAGTGTCCCGAGATCGTCTGCGCAGAGAACTCCACCGCGGTCACGTTGCCCTGCCTGACCTGGGCGAGGAAGTCCGAGTAGGGAAGACTCACGGCCTGCGACGTGAGCGGCAGGAAGATCAGGAGGTTCCAGGCGAGCAGGAGTCCGAACACGGCCCAGCTGACCCAGTTGGGGATCTTCGGACCGGCGGGTGAGTCGGCGGATGGTGCCTGGCCGGGACTGCCGGGACCGGTCCGACCGGGAGGTGCGACGGGCGACGCCGCGTGCGAAGCATGTCCCTTCGCTTCGCCTGCGCTTGCCGGAGAGAGCTCCACCTGGTCGCCATCCGGCGCCTGGTCAGAGGTCGCAGTGGGATCGCTCATGGCCGTTCGTCCTACTTTCGCGTTGGTCCCATCCGGTGCCGAATGGGGTGTCAGGCGAGCCCAGCCAGGGCCGCCACTGCTCGCTCGTCGAGCGCCCGTTCGCCAGTGAGCTGGCGCAGCCGGTTGATGCGGTCGACGATCGGTGGATGGGACGAGAAGAGCGCCGATCCGCCGCCGACCTTCTTGAACGGATTGACGATGTACATGTGCTGCGTGGCGCCGTTCGCAACGGCGAGCGGCTCCGGATCCGATGAGATCTTCGCGAGAGCGCGCTCGAGCCCGTACGGATTCCGCGTCAGCTCCACGGACGACGCGTCGGCCAGGTACTCGCGCTGGCGGCTCACGGCCATCTGGGCGAGCGTCGTGAAGATGGGGGCGAGGATCGACAGCACCAGCCCCACGAGAACGAAGATCAACCCCATCAGGCTGCCGGTGCCCTGGTCGTCCCGCCGGCTCCCGCCACCGAACCAGAACGTCCAGCGAAGGAAGAACTGCGCAAGCAGCGAGATCCCGCCCACGAGGACGCCCACGAGGAGGCTGAAGCGGATGTCGTAATTCCGGACATGCGACATCTCGTGGCCGATGACTCCCTGGAGCTCCTCCCGGTTGAGCTTTCCGAGCAGCCCGGTGGTGACCGCGACGGACGCGTGCTGTGGGGAACGACCGGTCGCGAACGCGTTTGGAGACGGGTCGTCGATGACGTAGACGCGAGGCATCGGGACGGCCGCGGCGACCGCCACCTCTTCGACGACGTCGAACAACTGCGGGAGCTGGCTGCGACTGACCTCCTGGGCCCGGGACGAGTTGAGGACGACCCGGTCGCCGCCGAAGTACGACCCGACGGCGCTCAGCAGGCTGAGCCCGAGCGCGATCGCGACGGCAGCCGTCGCCCCCCCGGAGTCGCCGGTCAGGGCATACCCGATGACGTACCCGAACGCGGCAAACGCGAGCATGACGAGAACGACGAGCAGGGCCGAATTCCTGCGGTTCGCCGTCTCCTGAGCGTAGAGGCTGACCATCGTATGTGACCTCCAGGGCACCGTCGTCACCAGGGAGCCGACCGAACTCGGGTCCGGCCGCGTCGAGCGCCTGCAAGGGCGCTCCCATGCTCCGTTCCAGGTGACGATCAGGCTCGGCCCCGGGCGGATGAGGCGTCGTCGTCCGATTCGACCGATCCGTCGACGCTCGTGCCGCAGTCGGCAGCCAGCCGACGGATCCGGGCGCGGCCGCTCAGCGAGGGCGCGGGCACTCAGCGAAGGCGCGGGCGCTCAGCGACGAGTTCGGGTCGACGGTCCGAGCAGCCCGAGCTCGCGCGCCCGCTCGACCGCCTCCGTCCGCGTGTGCGCCCCGAGCTTCTCGTAGATGTGGCGCATGTGCGTCTTGACGGTGCTGGTGGAAAGGAACACCTCGGCCGCGATCTCGGGCGCCGAGAGGTTGCTGGGGAGGTAGCGCAGCAGCCGCATCTCGCTCTCGGTGAGCGCCTCCTGCAGCTCCGGCAGCTCGCGGCGCTGCGGCCCCACGGGCGACCCGGCGAGGACATCGAGGATGGTCGCCAGGAGGGCTGCATGCGCGGTGCGGTGCCGCGGGTGCCGCTCGAGGAGGTCGCGCGCTGGCACGATGACGAAGGGAAGGATGAGCGCGTCGGGCTCGGCGAGATCGAGCGCCCGCTCCACGTCCTCCTCCGCCGTCTTCGCGTCACCCAGCGAATCGCACGCGATGGCGTCGAGGAGCAGCGCGTTGATGATCGAGAGGCTGCTCACGATCGGTGCCGTGCCTGCGAGGACGGGCTCGACGTCCTGGATGGCGCCGCGCGCGTCCCGCTCGGCCAGATGGATGGCGGCCTGCGCCGTGCGGGTCTCGGCGTGCTCGCGCTCGGCGTCGGAGGCTGTCGCCAGCGCCGCTCGAGCCGCCGGCAGGTTGCCCACGCGCACGAGCGTTTGCGCCAGCATCCCGCGGGCCTGGGTGCCCAGTGGATCGGGTGACACCATGAGCGATTGGAGGCGTTGTGCCTCGACGAATGCCCCACCCGCCGTCGCGAGCTGGCCCTGCCCCAGGCGCTGGATCCCGCGCGCGTAGCGCACGAACAGCGCCTTGGCGGGCTCCGCGTTCGGTCGCAGCGCCTGCTCGGCGCGCTCCAGCCAGGGTTCAGCATCGTCGAAGCGGCCCTGCCAGACATCGGCCGTGGCCATGGTCGCGAGCACCAGGGGCGCGATCGGCTCGGACATCCATCCGAACCGCTCGAGGATGTCGAGGGTCTCGGCCGCGAGCTCCCGCGCCGCCGTCACCGAATGGCGTCCGGCCGCCACCGCGAGGTGCGCGAGGCAGCCCTGCTCGAGGTAGGGCCGGCCGTTCCGTCGGGCGAGCTCGAGGCCTTCCTCGAGGTGCCGCTCGGCATCGTCGCCGGCACCGGCCCAGAGCTCGACGATGCCGAGGGTCATGAGCGCCACGGCTCGCACGTCGTTAGCGGCGGCGACCTCGCTCACGGTGTCGGCCGTGACGGGCTCGAGCAGCGGTGCCACGTCACGAGCCAGGGTGCCGTAGTCGCCGCGCCAGCGAGCGAGGGTCAGGCGCGCGGTCGCGAGCATCGCCTCGAAGACACGCCGGCGTTCCCTGGGCACCTCCGACGCATGGCGTTCCGCCACCGCGATGTACGAGGCGGCGGTGTCGAGCGAAGGCCGGATCACCTCCCCGTAGGCCAGGAACGCGGCCAGCTCCGGATTGGCGAGCGCGTCGGCGGGAAACGGCTCGAGGAGCGCCCGCATCGTGGCGAAGCTCCCGTCGAGCGAGAGGCTGAAGCCGTACTGCCCGAGCAGATCCCCGGCGAACCGCCAGTCCCCGCCGGCCTGCGCGTGCCGGATCGCGTCGATCGCGAACCCGTGCTCCGCGTACCACTCGGCGGCCGCACGATGCAGCCCGGGGATGGAATCGGGCTCCGTGCGCCGAAGCTCGAGCCGCAGCAGGTCGGCGAAGAGCCGGTGGTAGCGGAACCACGTCCGAGCGCGATCGGTCGAGAACACGAAGGCACCGAGGTCCTCGAGCTGCAGCAGGATCCGCTCCGAGGCCGTCGTTCCCAGGAGCCGATCGGCCAGCGGTCCGTTCACACGCTCGAGGATCGACGTTCGGAGCAGGAGCCGGCGCACGGGTTCCGGCTGGCGCTGCAGGACCTCGGCGAACAGATAGTCGGCCACGGTCCGCTCGCTTCCCGAGAACTCGGCGACGAACCGCTCCGGGTCGGGGTGGCCGGCAAGCGAGAGGGCCGCGAGCCGGAGCCCGGCCACCCACCCCTCCGTGCGGGCAAGGAGCGAGCCGACCGCCGAATCCGAGAGGGTGATCCCGGCCGCCGCGAGCAGCTGGCCCGTCTCCTCCTGCCGGAAGCGGAGGTCGCCGGCCCGCACCTCCACGAGCTCGCCGGCGAGACGATATCGATGGAGCCCGAGCGGCGGATCGTGGCGGGTCGACAGGACCAGGCGGAGCTGGACGGGCCGGCGGGCGAGCAGAAGCTCCAGCTGTGCCAGGGCCGTCGGCTCGAGCAACTGGTGCAGGTCGTCGATGACGAGCAGCACCGGCTGGTCGAGCGACCGCGCACCGGACACGACCCGCTCGACGACCGCCTGGCCATCGAAGTCGGGCGTTGGCCCCAGATCGTCGATCGGTCCCCGCGCACCGACCGCACCGCGCAGCGCCGCGACCACCGACAGCCAGAAGCGCTGCGCATCGCGCTCGTCGCGCTCGACCGACACCCAGGCGGTGCGCTCGTCCAGGCCGGCCGCCTCGATCCAGGAACGGAGCAGGACCGTCTTGCCGCTGCCGGCGGGAGCCGAGACGAGGGTGATGCCGCCGGCGAACCCGGTCGAAAGCAGCCCGAAGAGCACGGTCCGCGCGACCACCGACGGCAGGCGAACGGGTGGCGTCCCTTCGGGCGCTCGCATGTGCCGTATCGTCTCACGGCCGCTGCCCGCGAGTTCGAGTTGCGGCGCGCCCGGCCCGCGCCGCGGTCGGCGCTGGCCGCGATGGTCCCGTCAATGGGTCGCCCCCAGCGCAGAGACAAAACGGCCGGCCCGTCCAGCACTCGGCTGCGGCGGCCCGGCCGTTGCTGATGCGGATCCGCGCGGAGCGTGGACCCGCCAGCGTGCTGTGGGCGGCGGTGCTACGCGCCGACCTTCACGCGCTCCGCCTTCTCGGCGGCCCGTGCGCGCAGGTAGAGCGCGTCGAGGACGGCGAGCTGTGCGTTCTCGATCGTCCAGACGGCGAGGTCGATCGCGTCGGCGGCCTCGGCCTCGCTCAGGTCGGCATCAGACGCGGCCATGTCGGCGTCGATCTTGTCGCGGCGAGTGCGCGCCTTCGACTTGAAATCGGCTGCCCGCGCCTTCGCGTCCGCTCGCGCCTGCTCCCACGCGTTCCGTGTCCGGGCCGCGGCCGCCCCGGTCTGCTGCTTCGCTTCGTCGAGCGCGCGGTCGGTGTCCGCTTCGGCCCTGTCGATCCGCTGCTCGAGTTGCTGGCGCGTCTCGACCGCGGCCGCATTCACGGCGTCCTTCATCTCCGCGACACGTCGCTCGAGCCTGTCGAGCTGATCCTGGAAATCCATCTCTCTGCTCCGTTCCTTCAGTGCGTTGCCCGGTGGTGGTCGTCGGTCAGTCCATAGGCGCCCTGGCTCCCGATCCTGTCGAGGGCTCCCCGACGACCCGCTCGTGGACCTCGCGCGTGAGCGCGTGAATCTCGCGAGTCAGCTCGGTGTTGAGCTTCAACTCCTGCTCTCCCACGACGAATTCGTGATCGGCCTTCGCCTGCTGGAACGCCGCCTGGCGGTTCTGCCCGATCATCACGAAGCACGACAGGAAGATCGCCTCGAGCGACACCGCCAGCGTCAGCGTCGGCCATGGGCTCCGCTCGAACAGCAGCATCCAGACCCCAAACAGGAGCACATGGAGGTAGACGAACGGCATCGAACCGGCGAACGCCGTGATGCGGTCAGCGAGGCGGAGCTGGAGGCTGGCGGCCCGCTCGGCGGCGAGCCGGTTGACGACCGGGTGGTGCGCTTTCGGTACGGCCACGTCTTCTGTCCTTCGAGTCACGGCGATCACGGCTTGAGGCTCCATCCCGTGCGGATGAACGGCCATCGACCGATCCGGGCGATTCACGGCGGGGGCCGCGCCGACGGCATGCGTATCGCTGGGCATCCGGGTGGAATCCCCCGACAGGCCGACGACCGGCGGTTGATCGCCGGTCGTCGGGCATTGCCGGTATTGGAGCCCTGCTCCTCGCTGCCGCCCCCGATGCGGGACGGCCCAGCGTCATGCGACGCCGGGGGACTTCCTGCCGCCGGAGAGCTTGGTGCCGCTGGAGTGCGCGTTCAGGTCGCGGTCGATGCCGTGGAGCCGGAACGCGAGGCCCAGGCTCGAGAACCCGAAGACGATCGCCCAGAACCCCACGAGCCACACGATCGCGAGGAGCCCCGTGCCCGGGAAGATGAGGAGCACCGAGCCGAACACGACCGAGAGCACGCCGCCGAGCACCATCCAGAACTCGCCATCGATCTCGCGGCGAAACTCGATGGCCGCGATGACCTGGAGGATCCCGGTCGTGATCGCCCAGAACGCCACCAGGTAGAGGAGCGTCAAGGCGGTGATGCCGGGCCAGAAGAGCGTCGCGATCGCGATGAGGATGCCCATCGCGCCCATGAGGGCCGTGGCCCAGCGGTGGCGCCGGGCGAGGACGTCGCCGCGGGCGAGCCCGACGAGCAGCACGATCCCGTCGACAAGCGCGTACGCGCCGAACAGGTACACGAGAACGGCGAGCGTCGCTCCGGGCCACGCGAGCGCGAGGAGCCCGAACAGGATCGCGGCCACGCCTCGCAGCGCGTACACCCACCAATCACGAGAGACCAGACTGAGCATTGAACCGAACCTCCTGAGCTGCCTTTGCTTGGTGAGGGCAGCCTCCCCGACAGGAGGATGAGCGATCGTCACACGATCAGGCCGATTCGTCGGCCGGCGAGACAGGCCGCCACGTCGCCACGCGACGATCGGCCGGACCCCGGGATGGGCGAGGGACCCGCGCGCACCGCACGCCGCGGCACGTGCCCCGCCGATCGCCAGCCAGCGTGGACGCCCACGCGCGCGGGAAGGCGAACGGCTCGAGCGCGGCGCGGCGGGCCACACCACCCGAGGCGCTCCTCGCGGGCACCCTCGATTCCGCCTGGGTCCGCGGCACTCGCACGATCCGGTGGATGCCTTCTCATCCGCCGCGTCGCGATCTTCCCGGGCATGGACGACGACGCAGAACCGACGCGCTACGAGATCCATGTTCGCGGCACGCTGAGCGAGCGGTTGCTCGGCGCCTTTCCGGAGCTCCGGGCACGGACACGGAACGGGGTGACCGTTCTCGCGGGCGCGCTGCCCGACCAGGCGGCGCTCCATGGCGTGCTCACCCGGACCGAGGCGCTCGGGCTCGAGCTGCTCGAGGTCCGTCGGAGGCGAACCCAACATCCGCCTGCCGGTGATGCCGCAGACCTCGACAAGGCCGAGACGGCCGCCGCAGCCACCTCGGGACCGGCCGGCGACGGTACGACCGAGCCTGGCGATGGCTCGACGAGCAGGCCCCACCCGTGATCGCGACGACCCCGCGGGGGCGCGAAGGCCAGGACGATCGGGCGGACGGGCTCAGCGACACGGAGGCCTTCCGTCGATACGACGGCGGCGCCGGGAACGAGCTCCACGTCCGAGCCGGACGGTCGTATGCGGCGATCCTCTCACAGGCCGCCTTCGCCCCCGTCAACCTGGTGCTGTTCTCCGTCTCGGCGGCCCTCGTCGTGCTCGGACTCCCGATCGACGCCGCGCTGACCGGCCTCCCCGTCCTCGCCAACATCGTGGTCAGCGCTGGACTCGAAGCCCGGGCAAAGTGGCGGCTCGATCGGCTGCGCATCCTCTCGACACCGACAGCGACAGTGATCCGGGACGGGACCGAGCGATCCATCAATACCTCACGGCTGGTGCGCGGTGATCTGGTCGTCATCGGGCGCGGGGACCAGATCCTGCTCGACGGCGAGCTCGTCGACGGTCAGGTCGAGCTCGACGAGTCGCTCCTGACGGGCGAGTCGGATCCCGTCGCCGGCCGCCCGGGCCGGGCCCTGCTCTCGGGCAGCGTCTGCGTGTCGGGCAGCGGCGTCATGCGGGTCACCCGTGTCGGGCGCGAGAGCTATGCCAACCGGCTCACCGCGCAGGCGCAGACGATGCGCACCGAGCGCACGCCGCTCCAGCGGGACGTCGATCGGCTGATCGCCGTGACGACGATCCTCGTCCTTCTGGTCAGCCTCGTGGTCGCGGTCTCCTCCGGCCTTGGAGAAGGGCGGACCGAAGCCTCGATCGTCCAGACGGCGGCCGTCCTCGTCGCGCTCGTGCCCCAGGGCCTTGCGATCCTGATCACGTTGACCTACGCAACGGGCGCGCTCCGCATCAGCCGGGCAGGCGCCCTCGTGCAGCGCATCAACTCCGTCGAATCGATGAGCCGCGTCGACACGCTCGTGCTCGACAAGACCGGCACCATCACCGCCCCCCACTTCCAACTCCGGGAGGTCCTCCCGATCGGGGTCGACGACGCGGCCCTCGTGCGCCTTGTCCAGGTCGTCGTCCGTCAGATGCCGCAGGGTGATCGGGTGGGCGACTCGCTGCGGCAGTGGGCCGCTGCGTCCGCCGACCGGCCGGCCACTGCATCCGGAAACATCGCCTTCAGATCGGCTGAACCGGCGGCCATCGTCGACACCGTCCCCTTCTCGTCAGCACGCCGCTGGTCGGGCGTCGTCGAGGCGGACACGAGCCAGGCCGTCGTGCTCGGGGCGCCGGAGGCCCTTCTGTCACCGGCGACCGATCCCGGGGTTACCCGGACCGTCGAGCAGTGGACCGACGGCGGGCTCCGCGTCGTGGCACTCGCACGCTGTCGCGACGCGAGCCTTCGGGACGTCTCAGGGCAGCCGGCCCTGCCGCAGGCGCTCTCACCCGCTGCCCTGTTCGGGTTCGCGGAGGAGATCCGGCCCGATGCGAGGGCCACGCTCCAGGCGTTCGAGTCGGCCGGCGTGGCCATCAAGGTCGTCTCCGGGGACAACCCGCTCACCGTTGCCCATATCGCGCAGGAGGCCGGCCTCGCGGGCGCCGAACGGGCCGCGGCCAACGGCCCGGACCTGGCACGACTCGACGATTCCGCGCTCGGCGCGCTGCTCGAGCGCTCAACCGTCGTCGGCCGGGTCGAGCCCACCCTCAAGGCACGAATCGTCCGCGCCCTCCGCTCGCAGGGGCGCTACGTCGCGATGATCGGCGATGGCGTCAACGACATCCTCGCGCTCAAGACCGCGCAGCTCAGCGTTGCGATGGAGAGCGGGAGCAGCGCCTCGCGCGCGGTCGCCGATATCGTCCTGCTCGACGACCGCTTCGCCGTCCTCCCTCGCGCCGTTGCCGAGGGCCGGAAGATCATCGACGGGATGCTCGGCAGCTCGTCGCTGCTCCTCACGCGAACGTTCTACATGCTGCTCATCGTCCTTGGCGCGGCGATTGGCGGCCTGGCGTTCCCCTTCACCCCGCGGAACAGCTCACTCCTCGCCCTCGTCACCGTCGGGCTGCCCAGCCTGGTGGTCGTCGCCTGGGCGAGGCCCGTCTCGTCGTCGCCCGACTTCATGCGCACGACGCTCCGCTTCTCCGTTCCGGCGGCGATCGCGGTGACGGCCATCGCGTTGCCTGTCTACATGTACGCCCTGGCGCATACCGGATCGGTCGCCCTCGCTCGCTCGGCGTTGATCACCATCACGACGTACTGCGGCACGCTGCTGATCCCGATTCTGGCTCCGTCGAACCGAACGAATGCTTCGCAGGGATGGGGGCTGAGCGGCCGCGACTGGCGTCCGGCGCTCCTGGCCGTGGCGATGGTCGTCCTGTTCGGCGCGATCATGGCGCTTCCGCTCGCGCGCTGGTTCTACGAGATCGAGCCCATCCCGCCCTCGGACGCCGCCCTGCTCGGGCTCGTCTCCCTCGGCTGGGCGCTCGTCGTGTTCCTCGTGCGCCGAGTCCGGATCCTCGACCGCCTCGAGGAGGCGGCGCGCTCGCACTTCTCGCTCGGGAGGATCCGATGGCCGTTCTGACAGATCAGGAGCGGCGCTGGCTCGGCCCGCTGCTGGTGCTTGCGACGATCGCCGTCGGTTTCGTCGTCCTCGGCGACATCGTCCAGATCACCTCCTACTTCGGCGACATCCTCCTGATCTTCTTCATGGCGTGGCTCCTCGCATTCGTCTTCAGCCCGGCGGTCACCCTGCTCGACCGCGCGCTTCCTCGGCTGCCGCGCCAGGTCGCCGTGGTGATCGTCTACGCCCTGCTGATCGCGATGGTCGTCTCGGCCACGATCCTCCTCGGCAATGCGCTCGCGAGCTCACTCCGCGATCTCCTGCGGAACATCCCGGGCCTGAGCGACCGTCTGCCCGAGATTCTCGGTCCCTGGCAGCGGTGGCTGGACGGTCTCGGTCTCGGCCAGGTCAACCTGGTTGCCCAGGCCAACACCCTGCTCGCGAACCTGAGCACCTACGCGAGCCAGGCCATCGGGCCACTGCAGGAATTCGCGGCCGCGAGCCTCGGGCTGCTCGGCAACGTCCTGATGGTGGTGATCCTTTCCGTCTACATGGTCCTCGACGGCGATCGGATCCTGTCGTTCCTCTCGCGGCTCGTGCCGCCGCGGTGGCAGGGCGAGGCCGCGCTCTTCGAGCAGAGCGTGGCCGAGTCGTTCGGCGGCTTCCTGCGCGGCCAGATCGTGATGGGCGTCGTCTACTTCGCCGTCGCGCTCGTCGCGAACGGGGCGGGCGGCCTCGACTACGCGATCGCCACATCGGTCGCTTCGGGGGTCCTGCAGGCCATCCCTGTCTTCGGCCCGTACGTGTCGTGGGCGCCGCCCGTCCTGGTCGCGGCCCTCTTCGCCCCGCAGTCCGTCCCGATCGTCCTCGCTGCCATGCTCATCGGCTGGTTCGTCGTCATGAACGTCCTGCAGCCGCGCCTCATGGCGAAGGCGGTTGGGATCCATCCGATCGTGGTCCTCGCCTCGGTCCTCATCGGCGGGCGGGTCGCCGGAATCACCGGCGCGACGTTCGGGATCCCGGTGGCGGCGGTCCTCTCGACCTTCTTCTTCCACGCCCTCGGCCGCACGGGTCACACGGGCGGCGAGTCCGTTCCTCCCGCCCGTCGGCCCACACCGCGCCAGGTCCCGGGGGTTGAACAGCGCGGGGCCCCCGGAAGACGACGCAATCGGCCTGATCGGAGGATGAAGCCTCATCCCGGCGCCGGGCAGGCTCTTGGAAGGCTTCAGCGGTCGCGACCGACACGGTGACGGCGGGCTGGCTCATCGACCGGGCAGGTCGGGATACGTGAAGGGACGGGCAACGGATGGACGACTGGGAGTCCGGATTGGACTGGGTCAACGTCGTGCTTGGGGTCGTGCTGATGATGTGGGGCGTGGCGCCCACGGGTGGGATCCTGTGGAACGTGCTCCTCGCAGGAGCGGCGATCGCGCTCGTCGCGATCTGGTCGCTCTCGTCGCCCGAGACGACGACGCCCGAGTGGGCCGACGTCGTGCTGGGCCTCTGGGTCGTCGTCGCCCCGCTGCTCCTCGGGTACGCGGGAAGCCCGAACGCCGCCGTGTCCCGGCTTGTCGGCCCGTGTGTCGTCGCGATCGCGGCATGGCGCGCGCGGAGGCTGACCAGCCGCCTCGGGAATGCACAACGTCGGCCGCAGCCGACCGCACTCCTGCGGGGTGTCCGACCGGAGGTACCACAGCCATGAGTGAACGGAGAATTCGCCCACGTCGCAGCGGTCGCCTCCTCCATCGCCTCGGCAGGCTCGCATGCTCGACCCTGAACCGACCGGATCGGATGACGACCGCTCATCCCATCCGGCTCGACGCTGAGGCCCGGTGAGACGCCCCGACCGACGCGGCGCCCGGCCCCAGGAGAGACCCGATGGAGAACGATCCGACCTGCCAGGAGCGCGAGAGCCCGATCGCGGTGCGCGCCGCGGCCCTTACAAGCAGTGCGTTCGTGCGCGTCGTCCACACGGGCAGCCACGAACAGACGACCGTCATGACCGTTCCGCCGGACGGCGAGACGGGCGAGGCGGTCCGTGCCGGCATCGACCAACTGTTCCTGGTCGTCGAGGGGACCGCAGAGGCCAGGGTGGCCGACCTCGCGCTCGGCCTGTGGCCCGGCGACGTCGTCTTCGTCGAGGCTGGCACTCGCCACAACATCGTGAACCGTGCCGTCGTGCCACTCCGCCTCGTGACGGTCTCTGCCCCGCCGGCTCATGCGCCCGACAGCGTCTATCTCACCCGGGCCGACGCTGAGGCGGCGACGTCTGAGTATTCCCGTCGAGAGCGATTTTCGAAGGACACGTCTTGAACGTTTCGCGGGCGGTGGCGGCCGTGCTCGTCGCCCTCGTGGTCTTCGCCTGGGGAACCGAACGGCCGCAACCCACACCGACCTCACGATCGTTGGATGCGTCCGACGGGACTCCGGGATAACCATCGCGTCATGCCTTGCGGATCTGGTCGACGTATCTGGACGCGGACGGAGTCCCGGCTCCGGGGCGGGGCAGCGCGAGACAGACTGACCGGCACATGACGACGCGGCCGCGCTACGCTCGGCGCAACCCGGAGGGGCCACACGCCGCGTCCGTGGACTTGCCTGCTGCCCCAGCGGGAAGTTCCGTGGCATCCGGGCGACCGGATCCGCGGTTCGTGCCCGCGAGCGGGAGCTCGATTTCGCGCTCGCGCGCGGTGCGCAGGAGGCGCGGCCCCATGCGCGGCATGATCCCCCGGCCGCCCCCCGCGAAGGGATCGCCCGGGTAGTAGCCCTCGGCCGCCAGCCAGCGCACGAACGTGCGCAGGACGCGCGCCGCCACACCATCGGCCGAGGCGTCGGCGGACGCCGGCCGCGCGTCGAGGCCGAGCCAGGCGAGGAACATCGCCCAGGAGAGGCGGTAGCCGTCCTCGGTGACGGCGTTGATGAGGGAGGCCGAGGCGGCGAGGAAGTCCTCGAAGAGCTCAGCGAGCGGCAGGTGGGGAAGGTAGCGGGGCGCCTGCGCGGCGGGGATGCGCTCGGCGCCCGGGCGCAGCGGCGGGGCGCCGGCATCGGGGTAGGGCATGATCGTGGTCCGCTGCCGGATCGGTCCGCGGCGACCCACTGTCGGCGCGCGACGCCCCCCGGCGGGGGACCGTCGGACCGGTGATTCCGGGCAAGATGTCCGCTCGAACGGGGTGACCCGTCGGACAACCTGTCCCGGCGGTCTCACCCGCCCTCTGGTGCCGAGAGCTAGGGCGAAAACGCCGTGCTGTCTACCCCTGCGCGCCCCGATTCCGGTCCTCTTGACAGATTGCGGTGCACGAATGCACCGCTGGTGTCAGCCAAGAAGGGACTGGAGCGGGAGACGGGATTCGAACCCGCGACATCTTG
>VFSW01007506.1_pt1 | contig 15819 bp, 14 predicted proteins | sample 5358111 | NCBI WGS metagenome assembly VFSW01 (sample SAMN11554181, study PRJNA540505) | mine drainage metagenome | isolation source: sediment from site ElyBrook_90M | place: USA: Ely Copper Mine, Vershire, VT | collected 2017 | reverse complement strand
CTTGAGGAGCGTATAGACGAGCTTCTCCTGCGCCGCGCATTTCCTGAGGAGCGCCGCGATCTCCCCCGCGTCGAAATCCGCCGTCTTCCCCTTGCAGACCCGGGCGCAGGCCAGGGCGAACTTGCGCCACCTGTCGCCGGCCGCGGTCATCATCCGTGAAGCCTCCTCCAGCGGGGCGGAGCCCAGGAGGCGTCCGGCCTCCTGGAGAAAGGCCGCGTACATGAACCGGAAGCCGCCTCCTCCCGTGCCGATCTCCTCCTGCATCCGCACGATATGGCCGAGGTAGAGCCGGGCGTACCGCGGATCCCCGTCCGTGAGCCCTTCGATCCGCCGCGCCATGTAATCGATCCCTTTGACGCCGATGAAGGGGAGGGGGGCTGAGAGCATCATCCGCACCGTCCGCCGGATCGCTTTGCGGATCGCCTCCCCGAGGTCGACCGCGGGATCGACCCGGACGGGATAGTACAGAAATCCCTTCGGGGCGAGGGTCCCCCGGGCGAAACGGGCGTTCTGGAGATCCTCCGCTTTGACCCGGACGGCCTGTTCGAAGACCGGGTCGCTGACGAGAAATTCATCCCCCTCCCTCCCGTAGACGAGGAGGTTGTGGGCATTGAACTGGAAGCGCATCTCCGGTGGGAAATAGGGGAGCCAGTAGACCGAGGTCTGCAGCCCGACGCATTGCCCGGCGTCGACGAGGTCGCCGAGCTCGGCAAGGGCCCTTCCCCTGTCGGAGTACCGCCTTGTCTCGAATCGGACGCCGAGGTTCTTCGCCGCCCCCTTGATGATCGCTCCGGGGAACATGCGGTACGAGACGACGGGCATGTTGGTGATCCTGATGAAGGGGAGATAGGCGAAGGTGAGGCCGCCGGCGATGCCGAACACCATCGGCTCGGACAGGTCGAGGCCCCGCTGCCTCAGGAGCGCGGTCACCACCCCGCTTTCGCAGTGGGCGTACTGTCGGTGGTCAAAGGGCAAAAGCTTCGCCATTCACTCCTCCCCGGAAAAATTCGTGAGCGTTTCGACGGATATACCGAAGAGGCGCGCGTACTCGGCCAGCGTTGCGCTATCCAGCTTCCTGAAGACGCCGGGTTTGAAATGTCGTTTTACCTGCCAGCGGTACAGCCCCATGGCCTGGGCGAGGGTCAGGGGGTCCATCCATTTTTTGTTCATGAAGTACTCGATCGGCGACGTTTCGCCTCGCTTCACCCGGGCGGCGGCCGCCCGGGCCTTCTGCTCGAAGTCGTCTATGACCTGGGTGAGGACGATCTCCTCCGCCTCCCAGCCCCGGGTGGCGGTCCGGGTGTACTCTCCCCGGTCGTCGACGGCGTAGAGGGCCTTCTTCACGCCCTGCATCGTCTTGATCGCGTCCTGGGGCACTTCGGAGATCTTCATACCACCGTGAGCATCATGTAGGCGATGGAGAAGCGGCCGCTTTCCGGGATGAAGCAGAGGAGCCTCTGCCCCTCCCGGAGGCGATCCGAATGGAACAACTCTTCCAGGATGACAAAGATCGAGGCCGAGCCGGTGTTACCCTTCCAGGCCAGGTTCGTGAACCACCGCTCGGAGGGGATGCTGAAGCCGATGGCGTCCATGGCCTGGGAGAGCTTTTCCCGGAAATAGTCCGAGGAGTAGTGGGGGAGGAACCAGTCCACACCCTCCGCGTTCAGCCCACGCTTCCTGATCACCGCAGCCAGGGCCCAGTCGACGGCCACCCTGATGATCTCCTCGTTCAGGAGTCCCGCGTCCTGCTTCAGGGACAGAAAGTTCCTGTCCAGGGCCTCCTGCTGGCTCGCCAACTGCCGCCAGCCGGTTACGGAGCCGTCCTCGTTCTTCACCCCCCCGGCGTACATGCACGTCTCGAGGCGGCTCGCGTAGGAGATGTGCTCGATCCAGTCCACCCGTAATGTTTTTCCGGCGCCGTTGGCCTGCCGCGACAGGAAGACCGCGCCCGCCGCGTCGGACACCATCCAGCGCAGGAACTCGGATTCGAATGGCACGACGGGGATCCGTTCATGCTCCGCGTCGCCTTGCAGGTGTTCGAAGAAGTTGGACCGGATCAGCGACGAGGCGAGCTCGGAGCCCGTGGCGACGGCGTTGTCGCTGAGCGCCAGGGCGACGTTCATGTAGGCGTACTTGAGGGCGGCCATCCCCGAGAGGCAGATCCCGGCAGTGGAGATGACTTCGCAGGGGGGAGTCCCGAGTTCGCCGTGGACCATCAGGCCATGACCGGGGGCGAGCAGATCCGGCATGGTCGTGCCGCAGCAGAGGCACTGGATCTGATCCGGCGTGAACCCGGGATAGGGGTTCAACCGCCTGATCGCCTCCGCGGTGAGCTGAGCATTGGTGTGGGTGAGCATCCCCGTCGCGGGATCGATGGCATAGTAGCGCTGTTCGATCTTGTTATTGTTCAGGACCCGTCGTTTTATCCGTGAGGGCAGGCTGTGGATCCGCCCCACGATCTCCTCGATATGGTCGTTGTCCACGGGGTCGTTGGGCAGGTACGCGGCCACGTCGTTGATGTATACCTCCATGCGTTTCTCCATTTCTCACCGTTTGTCACACCTTGCCGTGAAGCCGCCGGACGAGATCCGAAAAAGCGGCATAGAACACCTTTTCCGGCATCCTCGTCGGGATGACGGCGTTTGTAAAGGTATAATAGTCCAGATCGCGGATCGTTATCCGGTCCTTCAGGGATTCGTACAGGGGCGTCCCCGGGATGGGCGTAAGGACCGACAGAACGGGGATCTGGATACCGCTTTTCCCGATAAACTCTTCGACCACCCGGAAATCCTCCTCGCCGTAGTCGGGGGCGACGATAAAATCCCCGACGATCAGGAGCCCCGTCGCGTGAAGGACGGAGAGGGCCTTCTCGATGGTGCCGTCGGCGTACCTTTTGTCATAGGTCCCGAGGCGGCCGGTCTGCAGTTCCTCGAAGCCGACGACGACGGCGTACAGTCCCGCCTCCTTCCATTTTTTCAGGAGTGCCGGATGCCTGACGATCGTATCCGCCCGGATGTCCCCGAAAAACCGCTTCCGGATCCCCGCGGCGACGATCGCGTCGCAGAGTTCCTCCGAGGCGCGGGGATCGCCGAAGCTGTTGGCGTCCACCATCCGGATGAAGGGGATGTCGCCGAGGAGTTTGATGTCTCGGATGACCGATTCCGCGGAGTGGGTCAGGTAACGCCCCCCGGTCATCTACGGGATTGCGCAGAAGGAGCAGCGGTGGGTGCAGCCGTCGGCCGTGGCCACGAACCCCATCCGCAGGCCCAGCCGTTCGATTACGTAGCGGTCTCTCCATTGCTCCACGAGGTCGTAGCGGGGGGCGTAATCCTCCATGAGGTCCTCCTGCCCGTAGCGGCGGGGGAGGAAGGCCAGCGGCTTCCCGGGCGAGGTCCGGGCAACGCCGGGGATGCCGTCGCCGGATCGGTTCCCGGCGAGGCAGTCCGCCAGCTCGGAGAAGCTCTTCTTGCCGAGGCCCACCACGACATAATCGATTTCCGGCCGGTTGAAGAAGGACGGGTCGAGGGTCGCGTGGTTTCCCCCGACGACGACCACGGCTTGCCCACGACTCTTGATTTCCGCTGCGAGGCGAAGCACCGTATTGGCCTCGCAGGTGACGGCGGTGAATCCCACTACCCGGGGCGCGAAACGATCGTACTCTTTCCAGAGATATTCTTCGCCCTCGCACTTCAGATCCACGATGCGAACGTCATGGGCAATGAGGGGGGCGGCGATAACCTCGATGCTGAAGGGTTCTCCCCGGAATATCTGCTTGATGGAGGTGATTCCGTACTCCTCTTCCGGGATGCTGCGACCGGCGTTGGGAGGGTTGACGAGCAGTATGTTCATGGACCGTGACCTTGGTGGATTTGCCGAACCGCACAGCGGCAGGGAAACGTCGGTATCCTATATAGGATGCGATTTGCAGTGTCAATGAAAAGTCTGAACGCCAAGGTGCGCCAATTTCCTTGTCTAAACGGGCGCATTATTGTATATCAGGCAGAACAGGAAACCGGTTACGACGAGAGGAGACTTCGGCATGAGCGGACAAGGCACCGTGGAGGAGATGTGCATCAATGCGATTCGGTTTCTGGCGGCGGACGCCATCGAGAAGGCAAAGTCGGGTCATCCCGGCATGCCGATGGGCGCTGCGGCCGCGGCCTATACCCTCTGGACGGGCCACCTGAAGCACAATCCGGCCAATCCCCTGTGGGTCGACCGCGACCGCTTTGTCCTTTCCGCCGGGCACGGATCGATGCTCCTCTATGCGCTCCTCTACCTGACCGGCTATGACCTCTCCCTCGACGATATCCGCTCCTTCCGCCAGTGGGGGAGCAAGACCCCCGGCCATCCGGAGCTTCGCCATCCTCCCGGGACGGAGATGACGACCGGGCCGCTCGGCCAGGGGTTCGCCGCGGCCGTGGGGATGGCGATCGCGGAGGCCCACCTGGCGGCGCGGTACAACCGCCCCGGCCACCGGATCGTGGACCACTTCACCTATGTCTTTGCGAGCGACGGCGATCTCATGGAGGGACTCTCCGCTGAGGCCGCCGCCCTGGCCGGCCACCTCGGGCTCGGGAAGCTCGTCATCCTGCACGACGACAACGGGATCTGCCTCTCGGGGGCGACGGCCCTCACCTGTTCCGAAGATATCGACGGCCGGTTCACCGCGGCCGGCTGGCAGGTGATCGCCGTCCCGGACGGCAACGACGTCGCGGCAATCGATCGCGCGATCGCGGTGGCGAGGGCCGAGACAGTCAGGCCGTCGCTCATCCGCCTCCGCACGACCATCGGCTGCGGGGCGCCCGGAAAACAAAACACCAGCGCCGTGCATGGCGCCCCCCTCGGGCCTGAGGAGGTCCGGCTGGCGAAGGAGAACCTCGGCTGGCCGCTGGAGCCTCCCTTCTTCGTGCCCGATGAAGCCCTCACCATGTACCGCGGGGCCTTGGTATCCGGCGCCGGCCGCGAAGCGGCGTGTGAGGAGGCCTTTGCTGCCTACGGAGCCGACTATCCCAAGGAGGCCGCCGAATTCGGACGGATCATGAAGGGCGAGCTCCCCCCAGCGTGGAAGGCGGCGCTTCCCGTCTACGGCTCGGGAACGAAGGATGTGGCGACGCGGAAGATCTCGGAGGCGGTACTGCAGGCGCTCGCCCCGGCGATCCCGGAACTGGTTGGGGGCTCGGCCGACCTCAATCCCTCCACGTTCACGTGGCTCAAGGGGCAGGGCGATTTCCAGAGGCTCGGCGAACCGCCCGCCTGCCGCGAGGGGGCCGGCGGCGGCGAGTGGGGCTACGGCGGCCGGAACATCCACTTCGGCGTCCGCGAGCACGCGATGGCGGCGATCGCCGGCGGGATGGCCCTCCACGGTGGGCTCATCCCCTTCACCGGGACCTTCTTCACCTTCTCCGACTACATGCGTCCCGCGATCCGCCTGGCCGCCCTGATGGGGCTCCGGGTGATCTACGTCTTCACCCACGACAGCATCGGCGTCGGCGAAGACGGCCCGACCCACCAGCCCGTCTAGCAGCTCATGAGTCTGCGGGCGGTCCCCAACCTGACGGTGATCCGGCCGGCCGACGCCAACGAGACGGTGGAGGCCTGGCGGGCAGCCCTGGAAAACAGCTCCGGCCCCACGGCCCTTGTCCTCACGCGGCAGAACCTGCCGGTCCCGGACCGAACTGCGGTGAACCCGGCGGCCGGCCTCCGGCGAGGCGGGTATACCCTCTGGGAGTCGAAGCAGGGTATGCCGGAGACGATTCTCATCGGGACGGGCTCGGAGGTGGAGATTGCCCTTGCCGCGGGCAGGACGCTCGCTGCGGAGGGGCTTCGGGTCCGCGTCGTCTCGCTTCCGAGCTGGGAGCTATTCGACCGCGAGCCGCAGGAATACCGGGACACAATTCTTCCCCCCGCCGTCCGGGCGCGGGTCGCCTGCGAGGCGGGAGTCCGTCTGGGGTGGGAGCACTACATCGGCCTGGAGGGGGCCGTCGTGGGGATCGACCGTTTCGGCGCCAGCGCCCCCTACAAGACGATCTACGAAAAATTCGGGATCACCGCCGATGCGATCGCGGCGGCAGCGCGGCGCCTCCTCGGCCGGTGAATAGGTGAAGGGGCAGATCTTGAATCTTGAATCGTCTATTCAAGATTCAAGATCTGACTCCAGGAAGGACTCTAAGGGAAAGAAACGGCCATGTCGATCCGGAAAGCGACGATCAACACGGCAAACTGCCGGGCCGAAGCGGATGAAGCCCTCCGGGCTCTGCGCGAGAACCGGATCGTCGAACGGATCCTGCTCAAGGACCACACCGTCTGGAAGCCCGAACCGAAGGAGATCGCCGACCGCCTCGGCTGGCTCGACAGCCCCTTGACGATGCGGCGGCATCTCGCCGGGATCAGGAGGGTCGTCGAGGGCGTCCGGGCCGATGGGTACGCCTTCGCCCTCCTGATGGGGATGGGGGGCTCCAGCCTCGCGCCTGAGGTGTTTCGGAGGGTCCTCGGGAGGGCGGAAGGCTTCCTCGACCTCGCCGTCCTCGACAGCACCGTTCCCGGTGCGGTTCTCGATTGCGCCGAGGGCCTTGACCTGAAACGGACGCTCTTTATCGTCTCCACCAAATCGGGCGGGACGGTGGAAACCTTCTCCTTCCTCAAGTACTTCCACAACCTTGCTGCCGGAGCGCTCGGGGCCGATGAGGCGGGGAGGCATTTCATCGCCATCACCGACCCCGGAAGCGCCTTGGCCGGGATCGCCGCGACGCACCGCTTCCGGCACTGCTTCCGCAACGACCCGACAATCGGCGGGCGCTATTCGGCCCTCTCCTTCTTCGGCCTGGTCCCGGCGGCCCTGATCGGGATGGATGTGGAGGGCTTCCTGGAGCGGGCCGCGGTAGCGGCCGAAGGGGAGTTCGCGATGCACGACACCGTCAGGGAGGAGAGCGGCGCCTTCCTCGGCGCCCTCCTGGGGGAGCTGGCGACGCGGGGCCGGGACAAGCCCACCTTTTTGTTCTCGCCGGAGATCGCCCCCTTCGGCGACTGGCTCGAGCAGCTCATCGCGGAGAGCACGGGGAAGGAGGGGAAGGGACTACTGCCGATTGTGGGCGAGTTCCTCGGCCCGCCGGCGGCGTACGGCAGCGACCGCGTCTTCGTCGCGCTGCGCGTCGGGGATGACCGGACGGGCGAATCGGAGCTGCGACTCATCGCCGCGGTAGGCCACCCGGTCATCGAGCTCGGCATGACGGACCCCTTCGATCTGGGCGCGCAGTGCTTCTTCTGGGAGATGGCGACGGCCGTGGCCGGCTGGCGGCTCGCGATCAACCCCTTCGATCAGCCGAATGTGGAGGCGGCCAAGATGGTGGCCCGCAGGATGATCGCCGCCTATCGGGAGACCGGGAAGATCCCACCGGAAACGCCGACTCTGGAGGCGCCGGGGATCACGGTCTACGGCGCCGCCGCGCCCTGCGCGCCGGGTGCGGCGCTGATCGCCTTTCTGGAGCAGGCCGGGCCGGGCGCCTACGCGGCGATCCAGGCTTATCTGCGTCCCTGCCCCGAAACCGGCGCGGCGCTGGAGGCCTTCCGGCTCCGTCTCCGGGAGCGGTTCGGCCTTCCCGTGACCGTCGGCTACGGGCCGCGTTTCCTCCACTCGACGGGCCAGCTCCACAAGGGGGACGCGGGGCGCGGCCTTTTCATCCAGTTGACGGCGGACGATCCGCGCGACGCGCCGATCCCCGACGAGATCGGTTCCCCGGAGGCTTCACTCACCTTCGGCGTCCTCAAGACGGCGCAGGTGTTCGGGGACCGGCAGGCCCTGATCGACGCGGGCCGCCGTGTGATCCGCTTCCACCTGCATGGCGACCCCCTCGGTGGCATCAAAAAACTTGGGTAAAAGGGGTCAGGTCTTGGGACTTGAATTAGATCGATCCAATTCAAGTCCCAAGACCTGACCCCCCGAGACCGAAAGGCTATGCCATGAACCGTCTGAGCCACGAGAAGAGTCCCTACCTCCTCCAGCACGCCGAAAACCCCGTGGACTGGTATCCCTGGGGGGAGGATGCCTTCGCCCGGGCCGCGCGGGAAGACAAGCTGGTCTTCCTCTCCGTCGGCTACTCCACCTGTCACTGGTGCCACGTCATGGCCCACGAATCCTTCGAGGATGAGACTGTCGCCGCCCTCCTCAACGAGGCCTTCGTGTGCATCAAGGTCGACCGCGAGGAGCGGCCGGACATCGACGGGATCTACATGACCGTCTGCCAGATGATGACCGGGAGCGGCGGCTGGCCGCTCACCGTCGTCATGACGCCCGACCGCCGCCCCTTTTTCGCGGCCACGTACATCCCGAAGGAGAGCCGGGGGGGGAGGATGGGCCTTGTCGAGCTGGTCCCGCGGCTCCGGAGCGTCTGGGAGCCGGGGCGCGACGAGATCGAGAAGGCCGCGGCCGAGACCGTCGCCCTCCTGAAGCGGCCCCGGACCGAGCAAGGGGATCTCCCCGTCGAAGAGCTCCTTTCCCGCGCCGCTGTGGAGCTCAGCCGGCAGTACGATCACACCTACGGCGGGTTCGGCGACTCCCCGAAATTCCCGATGCCCCATCAGCTCGTCTTCCTGATGCGGCACTGGCGGCGGACCGGGGAGGAGGGCGCCCTCCGGATGGCCGACGGCACTCTCTCCGCGATGCGTCGGGGAGGGATCTGCGATCAGCTCGGCTTCGGCTTCCACCGCTACAGCACGGACCGCCAGTGGCTTGTGCCCCACTTCGAGAAGATGCTCTACGACCAGGCCCTTCTCGCCCTGTCCTTTGCCGAGGCGTTCCAGGCCACCGGCAACGAGGCGCACGCCCGGACTCTCCGGGAGCTCCTCGACTATTGCCTCCGCGACCTCCGGGCGCCCGAAGGGGGATTCTTCACCGCTGAGGACGCCGACAGCGAGGGGGAGGAGGGGCGCTTCTACGTCTGGTCGATGGAGGAGATCCGTCGGGTCCTTGCTCCCGAGGAGGTCCCCCTGGCGGCGGCAGCCTACGCCCTTGCCGAGGAGGGGAACTTTGTCGATCCGGTCGAGCCCGAGCGTCGGGGGAGGAACATCCTCCACCTCTCCGCTTCCACTGGGGAGATCGCCAAGGGTCTGGGGATGACAGAGAAGGCCTTCCGGAGACGCCTGGAGGCGGTGCGCCTCCGGCTCTTGGCTGCCCGGGAAAAGCGGGTCCGCCCGGGGCGGGACGACAAGATCCTCACCGACTGGAACGGCCTGATGATCGCGGCTCTTGCCCGGGCCGCCCGCGTTCTCGACGAGCCCCGGTACCTGGAGGCGGCGGAGAGTGCGATCGGGTTCATCCGTTCGCGCCTGAGGACCGCCGACGGCAGGCTCCTCCACCGCTTCTGCAAGGGGGAGGCGGCGATGACGGCGAATCTCGACGATTATGCCTTCCTCATCTGGGGGCTGATCGAAGCGTACGAGGCGGGCTTCAACGCCGGGGACCTCGGCGAGGCGCTTGCCCTCCATGGGGTCGTCGATGGGCACTTCCGCGACCCCGATGGCGGCTTTTTCTCCACGCCGGACGACGGTGAGGAGTTGCTCTTTCGGCAGAAAGAGGGGCACGATGGGGCCGTCCCCTCGGGGAATGCCGTAACGCTGATGAACCTGATCCGCCTCGGGAGGATGACCGGCGATGCGCGCCGGGAAGGGGAGACGGCGGCGCTGGGCCGCGCCTTCGCCGGCCCGCTCATGCAGATACCCTCCGCCCACGCCCAGTGGATGATCGCCCTCGAACTCCTCGCGGCCTCTTCGCGCGAGGTTGTGATCGCCGGGGAGCCCGGGAGCGGGGAGACCGCCGCGATGCTTGCGGCGCTCAGGGAAACCTACCTTCCCAATATGACGATCCTGCTTCGCCCCAAGGGGGAAGAAGGCGCAGCGATCGCGGCGATCGCCCCCTTTACCCGGGCGATGGGGGCCGTCGACGGCCGCACCGCCGCCTACGTCTGCACCGACTTTGCCTGCCGGCAGCCGGTGACCGATCCCCGGGAGCTGGCGGCGATACTCAAGGAGGAAATATGAAGGTCAGCAGCGTTGAACAGATGCGGGCGATGGACCGCCGGGCGGTTGAAGAGTTTGGGATATCCGAAGAGATCCTCATGGAGAACGCAGGACGGGCCGCCTTCGCGGTCCTCTCCCGGGAGTTCGGCGCGGCCGGGAGGCGCTACGTCATCGTCTGCGGCGTGGGGAACAACGGGGGCGACGGGCTCGTCGTGGCGCGGCACATCCTATCCGGCGGCGGGACTCCCCGGGTCTTCGTCTTCGGGGACCCCAATCGCTTCCGCGGGGCCGCTAAAGCCAACCTCGAGATCTGCAGCCGGCTCCCCATCGAGGTGAAACGCGTCAAGGAGATCGAGTCCCTCCGGGCGGCGGTCGTCCACAGCGATGGGATCGTCGACGCCCTCTTCGGGACGGGCCTGGACCGCGAGCCGGGCGGCATCCACCGCGAGGCGATCGATCTGATCAACATGAGCGGCAAGCCGGTCCTCAGCCTCGACATCCCCTCCGGGATCAACGGCGACACGGCGGAGGTGATGGGGACGGCGGTCCGGGCGGACCACACCGTGACCTTCGGCCTCCCGAAGATCGGCACCATGCTCTACCCGGGGTGCGAACTCTGCGGAACCCTCCACGTCTGCGCGATCTCCTTTCCGCCGGCGCTCGCCGAAGACAGGGCGCTCGAGGTGGAGATCAACGGCTTCATCGCCCTTCCCGAGCGAGCGCGGACGGTCCACAAAGGATCGGTGGGTGACGTCCTGTTCATCGCCGGCGCCGCGAGCTATTTCGGCGCCCCCTATTTTTCCGCCATGTCGTTCCTGAAGGCGGGGGGAGGGTACGCCCGCCTCGCTGCTCCCCGGTCGATGGTCCCCTTTCTCGCGACGCGGGGGAGCGAGATCGTCTTCGTCCCCCAGGCGGAGACCGCGGAGGGGAGCCTCGCCGCGGCCAACCGGGACGCCCTCTTCGCGTTGGCCGATCGGGTGGATATGGTCGTCATCGGCCCCGGCCTCTCCCTCGCCGAGGAGACGCAGGGACTCGTCCGGGAGCTCGCCGCCGTAATCGCAAAGCCGCTGATCATTGACGGCGACGGGATCACGGCAATGGCGGGTGACCGTGATATCATCCGGAAGCGCTCCGCGCCGACGATCCTGACCCCCCATCCCGGGTAGATGTCGCGCCTCACCGGGGCGTCGGTTGCCGAAATCTAGGCTCGGCGGATCCCGCTCCTCCAGGAGACGGCCGCGGCCCTTGGGGCGTTCATCGTCCTGAAGGGGGCCCGCTCGCTGATCGGGACGCCCGAGCGGCGGGTCTTCATCAACCTGAGCGGGAACGCCGGGATGGCGACGGCGGGATCGGGGGACGTCCTGACCGGGACGATCGCGGCAATGTCGGGCCTCGGGCTCCCGCTGACCGAGGCGGTGCGCAATGGGGTGTTCATCCACGGACTTGCGGGCGATCTGGCTGCGGCGGACAAAGGGGAGGATGGGATCACGGCCCAGGATGTCCTCAACTACCTCCCCTATGCGATGAAGGCGGACCGGGAGGGCATCGATGAGACGCTGGCCGGGCGCTACGACGGGCCGGCGCTCGTCTGAGCGCGGGCAGATCCTCCTGGATCTGAATACGCACCCCCTTCCCTATTTCCGGAGGTCGCCGAGCGCCTTGAGGATTTGCTCCTTGTTGCCCAGGGTCTGCTTCCCGTGGGGACCCAGGATGACAACGGTGGGCGTTGCGTGGATCTGGTCTTCCTTGATGTATTTGCTGAATTGCGCGAAGACGGGGGCGGTGTCGAACGGCCGGACCTCCAGGCCCTTCTTTGCGAGGAAGCCCTCCAGTTCGCTTTTTCCTTGGATCTGCAGCCCCGCCGCCTCGAAAAGGGCGGCCCGGGCCGCGACTGCCTGGCCGTACTCCCGTTTTGCGTTTATCGCTTCCAGAAAGTAACCGGCGTAGAGGACCGTCTCCGGGAAGAGCGGGGTGTCGATGAAGAGGACGCGGATTCGGTTCTTCGCCACGAGCTCCGTGATGGCCGCAATCACCTCTTTCTCCTCGGCGCCGCAGGACCCGCAGAAATAGTCGGTGTAGACGCGAACCTCGACGGGCCCATTGCCGAAGGCCGGCAACGGGGGTTCGGCCGCGAAGGCGGGCGTCCCCGATCCCGCACCGATGACGATGATGGCCAGCAGCACGGCCACGGCAGCCCGGGCGCTCCTCCCCCTTCGGGGTCGGTGAACAATGGCGAAAAGTCCGGCGGCAAAAAGCCGCTTCATCGTTTTGTGCATATGCCTCATGGAAAGAGGACTCCTCCCGTCGATAATGGAGCGATGCCGGATCACCCATGTCCCGCGGGAAGGTGTTTCCCTCGCCGGCATCACGGGCATCAGTACCGGAAACTGCCGTTTTCGTAAATCACGATCCGCTCCCCCGTCGTGAGCTGGGCGGTGACCGTTTTATCCTCCGTGTTCACCAGGTCCCAGTGGAGGGCCGAGTCGTTGAACCCCAGCTTTCGCTTGAGCTCCTTGGTCAGGAGGGCAGGATCGCCGGCGTAGGTGTCGGCATACGACGCCCCGAGGGCGATGTGGCAGTTCCCGAACTCCCCGCCGAAGTTTTCGTCGAAGAGGGTATCGGCCATGAACCGGTCGATCCGTGAGAAGCGCCGGTCCGTCAGTGAAAATTCGCCGATCCGCGCCGCTCCCTGATCCATCCGGAGCTGCTTCGCGGTGAACGCCTCGCCTTTCTTTGCGCTGACCCTGGCAACGGTCCCCTTGGCGAAGGTCAGGCGCACCCCCTCGACGTAATTGCCGCTCCGGTACGAGGGGAGGTTTGCCGTGTAGGTCCCCTCGGTGCCGCGCCAGTCAGGGGAGATGAAGAGCTCGAAGCTCGGGATGTTGTGTCCGGAGACCCCCGCCCATTTCCGCTGGGCTCCCGGTGTGATCCTCAGGTCGCACCGCTTAGATTCGATATGGAGGAATGCTGCCTTCATGCCGCTCAGCCATTGCTTGATGGCGGTCGCATTACGGCGGATCGTCTCCCATTCGCCGACCGGATCCCGCCGGTCGAGATAGCAGGCCCGGATGATCTGCTCGGTGTAGAGCTCCGGCGTCGTGCGGGCCTGCGCCGCGAGTTCCGGCGTCGGCAGGGTGCAGAGGGTCCAGCCGTAGGCCCCCTCCTGCTCGCGTTTTTCGAGGATGTCGCGCAGCGGTTTGCGGGCGACGATCGCCTTCCCGATCCGGACGGGATCCACATCCTTCAGGTGGGTCAGGGAATCCGGGGCGTGGAGGAAGATCCGTCCGTTGATGTTCCCGCAGAGCTCTTTTTCCCCGGGGGCCTGAAAAACGAGTTGTCCAACCGTTGCGTTTCGGAAGAAGGAGCGCTCCATCGCGACGGTGAGCCCGATCCGCGGGACGGGGTTCATCCGCGCGGCTATGATTCTATCATAGAGGATCTCCGCGAGACGGAGGGCGGCGCGGTCATACTGAATGAGGATCGCGTTCCCCTTTCGGAACCGCTCCCGACGGGCCGTCCTGAGTCCCCAGATGAGGACGTCAGCGTATCGTTCAAGATACCGCTCTTTCAACATGTTTTCTTCCTTTTCACTTCTTGGTGCCGAGGATCTTTTCCATCTCGGGCATGTTGGCGCCCCGGACGACCTTGCCGTCGATCACGAACATCGGTGTGCCGAGACCCGCGATCCCGATCTTGTCGCAGATCTCCTTCTGGGTCTTGGCCAATTCGGCCGCCTTGGGGTCATCGCAGGGTTTGAATTTCATATCGTCGAGTTTGCCTGACATCGCCTCCTCATAGGCCTTGGCCTGGTCTTTCGCACAGAAGATGTACTTTATCTTCGCCTCGGAGTTTGGATGGATCGAGAGCGGGTATAAGAAGACATACCGCGTTATATCCTTTCTCGTCGCGAGATACTTGGAGGCCGTCCGGCAGTAAGGACAATCCGGATCGGTGATTTCGATCACCGTGTGGGGACCGCTGCCGATCTTCAGGGCCTTTTCGATGGGGAGCGACTTCATCCGCTGGGCCATGAGCTCTCCGTTGCGCTCTTGCGTCAGGTTTTTCTTATCCTTGGTTATGATCTCCCCGACGATCAGGTATTCCTGAGCCGGCGCATAATAGGCGATCCTGCCGCCGGCGACGATCTCATAGATGCCGGGGATGTCGGTGGGGGTGATGCTCTCGACCGGGATGTTGGGGAAACTCTTCCGAAAGGACTCCTCCGGCGTGGCCGCCTGAAGCGGGGCACCGGTAGCCATGACCAGCAGAATGCAGAGGGTAAGGAACAATTTTTTTGGTATATTCATGATCTCTTCTCCATTTCTTTCTTTGTGATCGGTGACGCCGCCCGTATATAGCAGGAGCATATCGCCCGGTGCAAGAAGAATTTGGCGCGTTTCATAGGCGGGCACCTCCAGGGCCTTCTTCAGGTCGGTGTTGGCGGCTTAGGGGTGCTTCGTCAGATGATCGGTGCGGAAGATCCGGTACCGGCGGGAGGACGGCAGGAACATCCTGACGCTCACAGTCGATTCTGCGCCGCAGGTGCCGCGAGGACTGCCTAAAGTCGCCGTTCGATGATGTAATCGGCGATAGCGTGGAGCGCCGTCTTGGCCTCCGAGTCGGGAAAAGGGGCGAGGAAGCCCCTGGCCTCCTCGATGCAGGCCTTGGCCTTGGCCAGGGCGTAGGGGATGCCGTCGTAGCGGTGGATCAGGGTCATGATCTCGGCCATGGCCGCCTCGTCCTTTTCCTCGATCCCTTTCCGGATGAACGCCCGTTCCTCCGTGGCGCATTTTTTCATGGTCCGAATGAGCGGCAGCGTCAGTTTGCCCTCTTTGAGATCCTGCCCGACCGCCTTGCCGAGTTCCTCCTCCTTGGCCACGTAATCGAGGGTGTCGTCGGTGATCTGGAAGGCGGTGCCCATCCGCATTCCGAAGCGCGTCAGCGCCTCAATCCGGCCGTCTGTGGCGTTCCCAAGGATGGCACCGATAGCGCACGCCGCCGAGATGAGGATCGACGTCTTCTTCTCGACGATCGAAAGGTACTCCTTTTCGGTGATCTTGGTGTCGCCGGTTTTCATCAGTTGGACGATCTCCCCCTCCGACATCGTGTTCGTGGTGGTGGAGATGAGCTTGATGATCGCCAGATTCCCGTCATCGGTCATCAACCGGAAGGACTTGGAGTAGAGGAAATCTCCGACCAGGACACTCGCCGCGTTGCCCCATACCCGGTTTGCGGAGGCCTTGCCGCGCCGGGTATCCGCGTGGTCGATCACGTCGTCGTGGAGAAGGGTAGCGGTATGAATGAATTCGATCATGGCCGACAGTGGGTAGCGGCGCTCCCCGCGGTAGCCGCAGAGCTCGGAGGCGGCCAGGAGGAGAAGGGGCCGGAATCGTTTGCCGCCGCTGCCGATCAGGTGGTGGATGATTTCCGGGATGAGCCGTACCTCCGACCGGAGATACATCTCCATGTGCTCTTCGACCCGCTTCAGATCGTTCCCGAAGTAACGAAACACATCCTGTATCTGCATGGCATCAGTTCCCGGTCCCGGAAAGTCGAACGTACTATAGCGGATGGGTCCTTCAATGTCAAACAATTGCTCCCCCCGGCAGCGGCTGAGGAGCGGCTTTCCCGCGCCGGCCTGTCGGAACGACAGCGGGGAGGCGCCTGCGGGGTTCACCGCGAGGCGATTCTCTGCCGGAAGAGGCAGTCCCATTTAGCGTTTGACGGGGGTGGCTATCCATACTATATTGCGCGCCAAATGCCTCCCCTCCCTTGGCCGGGAGTGCAACCGCAAGCCCTGCCTTG
>VFSW01007505.1_pt1 | contig 15820 bp, 12 predicted proteins | sample 5358111 | NCBI WGS metagenome assembly VFSW01 (sample SAMN11554181, study PRJNA540505) | mine drainage metagenome | isolation source: sediment from site ElyBrook_90M | place: USA: Ely Copper Mine, Vershire, VT | collected 2017 | reverse complement strand
GTCCTTGGGCGACGCGATCTCCGGCATGGACGACAACGGTCGCGATACGGCCAGGCGTGAGCGCGCCAACTGTTGCGCGATGCACAGCAATGAGCGATCCAGAAAAATCGGTTGTCGTATCGAGCGAACCGCTGTGCGCCGTTGCGGTGCGCACGGAAATCGCCGGATTCGCCTGGGTTGAAGCGGTATTTCCAGCACACGCTTGCAACGGAAGCGACAGCCCCAGAACGAGAGTCACGAGACCGCTATGCCGCACGCTTATTTCCCCCAAGACCAAGCGCTGCGAGCAGATTCGACATCAGACACCAACCTGTAAGCGATGATTGGAGCAGATTAAGTCCGACAAACGCGGTAAGGAAGAGCCAACGACGATCGAGCAACGACAGCGCAACGCTGACGAGAACCATTGTTCCAGCCACTCCGCGCACGGTCGCTTCAATCTGCCAACCACGCTCGCGCGCCGGGCACAGTAAGGTATCGGTCAAACGCATCTGATATCTCCCAAAATGGTGCAAAGGAACGGTCTCATAATACTATACCCCCTAGGGTATTGCAAGAGGGGGCCATACGGGGTACAGTATGGCCATGGCAACCAAGGCACGCAGCTCACACAAGAGCTCCGATACCCTCGAACTCGATCCGGAAACGACCCGACAAATTCTGGCACGATTGGGGCGGGTTGAAGGCCAAGTACGCGCGATCGCTCGCATGATCGAGCAAAAACGTGATTGCCATGCCATTGCTCAGCAAATGGGTGCGGCAAAATCGGCCCTTGAGCGGGCGACGGTCCAGTTGATGGCCTCAAGCCTCGTCCAGTGCATTCGCCCCAGCGGCGACCACGATTTCGACCAAAAGGAAGTGGCCCGCCTCACCGATACGTTCGTCAAAATCCTGGGATAGCACCACTCAAAAGGATTTCCTCGGCGCAGCGGCAACTCGACGGTCTAACTTACCGGTACGCAGGAGAGAGCCGATCGCTGCGATAGTTCGCGGATTTTTGATCGTCGTTGCATTTGTTGCAGCGTGGTTTTGCTTTGATCTTTTGAGCAGCCTTACGGCACCGATGTTCCCGACGACGGCCTGGCATTTCGGCGCCGCGCTCACAATGTATCTTCTCTTCACGTTCGGTCTTCGCTATTCATATGCACCGCTCGTAGCCGCGGTCGTCGGCTCGCTGCTGATTTCACCTATGGCGCTTGGTACGGTTGTCTCTCGCCTTGAAACAGCCGGAATAGGAATCATCGTCTACGGCGCAGCGTCGCTGCTCCTTCGCCGCACCATGGCCGTTCGCGAACCCTTTCTTCGTCTACGAAATTTTCTTGCGTACGTCCTCATCGGAGCGGCCGCAGTATCTCTTACCTGCGCGGTAGTCACCCTCGTGCATACGTCGGGATCGATCTCCAATTCATCCATGATCGATATGGCAACGTTGGCGATCGGAAGCTTCATTCCGTTACTCACCGTTTTTCCAATGCTCGTCGTCTTCGTGACGTCGCTGTTCTCGCGAAAGCCGTTTGACGAACACGACGCACACATACCGCTGCCCTTCTATGAAAGAGTCATCGCTTCGTGTCTGCTTTTCATCAGTGTCTACCTCGGGTACCGCTTCATTGACATCAAGGACTCGGCGCCCATCTATTATTTTCTCTTTCTTCCTCTTTTATGGCTGGCCGCACGAGGTGGCCTTCGATACGCCGTCGCGACGATTTTTCTCACTGACCTCGCGCTCGTGATGATGAATGCGGCGTTCCGCCTTCCCGTATCGGAATCGATCACATACCAAGCGTATCTGGCGGCCTCGGCACTTACCGCCCTCACGCTTGGCGTCATCGTTTCGCAGCGGCGCCGCGAGGTTCGCGAAGCCTTCGATCGCGCTCGTTGCGATAGCGTGACCGGTCTTCCATCTCCACAAGCTCTGGACGCGTGGTTTTCTCATCCGCGAGCGAACAGTTATCCAGCGCTTACGCTTCTTTTAATCGAGATCGATAATATCCGTTGGGTGAACGAGGGCCTCCACCCTGCTGCGATCGACGAATTCATGCGCGGAGTTGGAGATCGACTCCGTAACGCGCACGTTGGAGCATTATTCCTAGCCCATGTGAGCGGACACGAATTTGCGGTCATTCTTGATAATGTTGATCGAAATGGCGCCGCTCTCGTGGCCGAAAAAATCCGGCGTGGATTCGAGCGCCCCATCCCGGTCGAAAACGAAGAATTCTATGCAACGATCTCCGTGGGCATCGCAACGTGTCAAACGGCCACCGAAGAACCACGCCTGCTCGTACCGCATGCCGAACAGGCGCTCGATGCCGCCCGTATTCGTGGCCTGGAATCCGTGGCGTTCTATGCTGGCGAGCAACCGCGAGAACGACTTTTTTCGCTTGCGACACAATTGCATGACGCTTTACGCGGCGGCGAATTCGATCTGTGGTTTCAACCACTCTTTGAAGTCAGCAACGCTAATGACATCCATAGCCAGACCGGGCGACGGGTTGTCGGGGCTGAGGCGCTTCTTCGCTGGAATCATCCGAGACGAGGCCTTATCGAGCCGGAGTCGTTTCTTGATATGCTCGATTCGATGAGTCTTTCGGAACGTGTCGGCGGCTGGGTCTTGGATAATGCGCTGATGCATGTCTCGAACTGGCGCAAGCGTGGCCACGATATTGCTGTATGGATCAATGTTTTTGGGCGACAACTCGTCGACCCGGAATTCTTCGGCTCGCTACGTGGCAGATTATTGCGTCACGCGTTAACCCCGGCAAGCGTCGTAGTGGAAGTAACGGAACGGATCATCGCTCGCGAGGAAGCTGAGGTCGTCGCGATTGTCAATAAGCTTCGCTCGGCGGGCGTACGAGTCGCGATCGATGATTTCGGAACCGGCCATTCAACGCTAGCACGTCTACAAAATATTCCCTTCGACATCGTAAAAATTGATCAGTCGTTTATTCGCGGAATCGAAGCAGATTCACGATCATCGGGTGTTGTAACGACGCTCATTGCCCTCGCTCGCGAGCTCGATGCGACCATCGTTGCCGAAGGGATCGAAACCGACGGGCAACTCGAATTCCTCGTTCGTAACGGCTGCCATACGATCCAAGGGTATCGCCTCGGGCTCCCCATGCCCGCCTCTGAATTCGAAAGTTTCCTCCGCCGCACAAACATCCCGTCACCCTGAGCCCTTCGACTCGCTTCGTTCGCTCAGGATAACATCGTTTCGAAATTCCGCGTTCTATGGTTGCGCGCTTACGCGCGCTCCGTTTTATGATGCTTCGAGACGCGCACGACGTGCGCTCCTCAGCATGACAGTACAATAAACGCTCCTTAACGCGCCATTCATGCAATCTCTGTCACCCTGAGGAGCGCACGCAGTGCGCGTCTCGAAGGGCCCGTCACCCTGAGCGCTTTGTCTATGTTTGTTTTTTTGCGTGACCTAAGAGATGATTGGCGATTCGTGAGATGCCGGCTTGCGATTTTTCACTACCGGCGACCCAACTCAAACGGAGCCAGCCTTCGAAACTCGATCCAAAGGCGATGCCGGGAATGGTCACAACATCAACATCGTCGATGAGATTGAGGGCCGCCTGCAGCGACAGGCCTCCATCTGGCACCTGAACGCACGCATAAAACGAACCATCGATCGGCAAGGCGCGCAATCCGGAAGCCGCCAAGGCATGCATGACCGTCCCTCGCGCCTCGGAATACCATGCAGCATGTTCGCGAATCGCGCCGGGGGTCTCGAAGATACTTTTTGCGACCGCTTGGGCAAACGTATCGGCGCAGGACGTTACCCAAGCGTGACATTTGATCATTGCGTCCATCTCGCGACGTGGCGCGATAATCCATCCTAAACGCAATCCCGTTAGCGCATTCGATTTTGACAGCGAATTGGTAACGATCGTGTAATCGTAGAGTTGGCCCAATTCCGCGGCATCATCGATGAACGATTGTTCGCGATATATTTCATCATGCAGCAGCCAAATCGGATCGCCTCCACGCGAGCGCAATCCGGCTACGAGTTTTTCCGCCTCGGCTCGCGGGATACTACGCCCCGTCGGATTACACGGCGAACAAATGACGATCGCACGCGTTCGCGGCGTAATTCCGGCGAGAATACGTTCGGCATCAAAAGCAAAATCGTCATTTTCGCGCATCACGGTCGTCGTTACCGTAAGCCCTTCCAGCGCAGCCATTTTCACGTAAGATTGAAAGGCCGGTTCGACGACGAGAAGTTCATCAGTCGCTGGGTTCAATAAAGATTTAATGACGACGTACATCGCTTCTTGCGAACCCGTCGTCACACAGACATTCTCGGCCTCGGACATACCTGGGTAGCGATAATAGCGGGCAATGAGCGCGCGTAGCTCGGGATCGCCCGCATTTTGCGTATAGCGCAATCCGTGCGCTCGAACGTATGCCATCGCCGCATCTAAATGCGACGGTGTGGGCAGTAAAGACGGCTCGCCAAGGCCCAGATCGATCGAGGTTGCGCGTTTTTTTGCGGCAATCTGACGAATGAGCGATCCTGGAATCGCTTCAACACGAGGATTCACGTTAGACGGCAACCTCGTATTGACGCAGCGTTACTTCAAGTGAGGTTTTTCGATCCGTCGCCTCCGAACGTTCCCCAATGATCAACGCACAAGGAACGCCGAATTCCCCAGCGGGAAATTGTTTTTGCACGGTGCCCGGAATCACCACACTTCGAGCGGGTATATGTCCTTTGGTCCGCACGGGCGTCGGCCCCCGAACGTCGATGATCGGTGTCGATGCGGTGAGCACCACGCTCGCGCCAAGGACCGCCTCTCGTCCGACGCGCACGCCTTCGACAACGATGCATCGCGATCCGATAAATGCACCATCTTCTATGATGACGGGAGCTGCTTGCGGAGGCTCGAGAACGCCTCCGATGCCGACACCGCCCGAAAGATGGACGTCTTTACCGATTTGCGCACACGATCCCACCGTCGCCCAGGTATCGATCATGGTATTTGCGCCAACGTACGCACCAATGTTCACATAGCCCGGCATTAAAATAACGCCGGGGGCGAGGTAGGCTCCAAAACGGGCGACTCCGGGGGGAACGCAACGCACCTGGGCCTGATCGTAGTTGCGTTTAACGGGCAGCTTATCGAAATATGCCGGAACCGCGCCTTCCGGGTCGCCGATCCAGGCGACGTCGCGTCGACGAAAATACATCAGAATCGCCTGTTTGATCCACGTATTGACCGTCCAACTTCCATCGTCATGCGGCTCGGCAACGCGTAATTCACCGCGATCCAACGCACCGATCACATCGTCGACGACGCTTCCAGCCTGTGATCGGGGATCTGCGCCCGTGGCAACAAACGAGCGCACGGCACTTTCCAACGTCTCTAACACGAGGCGCAATTTGCTCGAAGCGCCATCGCGACCCTGCGACCAGACCTGCAGGCCCGATCCGCAGGCGCGATTTATGCTGAACTCGGGTAAGGAACGTGCGCATCACGGCGAAGAACCCATTCTAACGCCAATCGTTCCGGAGGGATCATCGTGCCGAACTCACCAGAGGTCGAAGCCCGCATCAATGCCATCCGCTTTTTAGCCTGCGATGCCGTGCAAAAGGCCAACTCCGGACATCCCGGCATGCCACTTGGCGCCGCGGCAACGGCCTATACCCTGTGGACGAACCATCTCCGCTTCGATCCAACCGACCCCGCCTCGTTCGACCGCGATCGCTACGTGCTCTCTGCCGGGCATGGCTCCGCAATGCTCTACGCGCTTCTTCATCTCTATGGCTACGACGTCACCATCGACGATCTCAAAGCATTCCGGCAGTGGGGCAGCAAAACGCCCGGTCACCCGGAATATCGACATACGCCTGGCGTCGAGGCCACAACCGGTCCACTCGGGCAGGGAATTGCAAATGCCGTGGGGATGGCCATCGCTGCGGCCCATGAAGCCGCGCTCTATAATCGCGACGGTAAAACCATCGTCAATCGACGCATCTACGCCCATTGTGGCGACGGCGATTTAATGGAGGGCATCAGCCAGGAGGCCATTTCGCTGGCCGGTCATCTGCGTCTCGGCAATCTGACGTTCATCTATGATGATAACCGCGTTTCTCTGGCCGGCCCAACGGATCTCACCTATGACGAGAATCGAGATGAACGCTTCGAGGCCAGTGGTTGGCATGTCGAGACGATCAAAGTCAAGCATGGCAACGACGTCGAGGATATCAATCAGGCGCTCGAGCGAATTAAGAAAATTACCGACAGGCCCACATTGCTTCGCGTCCGCACGCATATCGGCTACGGATCACCCTTGCAAGATTCGTTTAAAGCGCATGGTGAACCATTGGGTGCCGAAAATCTTGCAAAGACAAAAACGACGCTTGGCTGGCCGGTCGAGCCGAGTTTTCTGGTCCCCGACGATGTCGCCGCATTTTTCGCAAAACTCGCGTCACAAAAAACCAAGGAACGTCACGCGTGGGATTCGCTTACTGGAAAATTTTCACCGACGCCGATGCCAGGCCAACTCCCATGGCCCGATTTTGATGCAAGCAACGGCGCGATCGCCACGCGCGACGCCGGCGGAATCGTGATGAACGCCATTGCACCGACACTTCCGCAGCTTATTGGTGGGAGTGCCGATCTCGATCCGTCAACCAAGACCTACCTCAAGGAATGCGGAGATTTCGAGCCGGGCCACTTTGACGGGAGAAATATTCATTTTGGCGTGCGCGAGCACGTTATGGGAGCGATCGCCAACGGAATCGCCTACCATGGAGGCTTCATCCCGTTCACCGCAACGTTCTTTAATTTTCTCGATTATATGAAACCCGCGGTACGACTCGCTGCGCTGGCAAAACTTCACACCGTTTTTGTGTATACGCACGACTCGATTTTTCTTGGCGAGGATGGGCCGACGCATCAACCGGTCGAACAACTCGCAACGCTACGGGCAACACCCGGCCTCACCATCTTCCGTCCAGCCGATGCCATCGAAACACGCGATGCATGGCGCTTTGCCGTCGAAAACGCTGACGGCCCAACGGTCATCGTGCTCACGCGCCATAAAGTCCCGTTCCTAGGTGCGCGCAAAGGCGACGCCGCGCAAGGCGCATACGTCTTTGCGGATGCGACAACACCGCAACTCGCCATCATTGCCACCGGCTCGGAAGTCAGCCTCGCCTGCGACGCCAAGAAACTCCTCGATGCAAAGGGAGTAGCTACGCGCGTGATCTCGATGCCGTCATGGGAGCGCTTTGAAGCGCAGTCCGCCGAGTATCGTGAGAGCATTCTTCCCGCCTCGATCAAACAGCGCGCGTCGCTGGAAGCGGGATCAACGTTCGGTTGGCATCGCTGGATCGGTGCCGACGGATTAGCAATCGGTGTCGATCGCTTCGGGGCATCCGCGCCGATGGCAACGATCGCCGAACACTATGGATTTACCGCGACGCAAGTCGCCGCCGCCATATTCGCCCATTTTTCCACTCGTTAGGAGCATATATGTCGAGTCCAATGAATGATCTTCTCGCTGCGGGCCAATCGGTTTGGCTTGATAATCTTCGGCGAAGCATGTTTTCCTCCGGCGAGCTGGCGCGCCTGATCGAATCCGGTTTGCGAGGCATGACATCGAATCCCACGATTTTCGAAAAGGCGATCGGTACCGGTAACGATTACGATGCGCAATTACGGACGTTAATCGGCACGAAGCGCGATCCCGACGCGCTTTTCTGGGATCTGGCCATTGAAGATATTCAGCACGCTTGCGATGCCTTTGCCCCACTCTATGCATCGTCGGGTGCCGGTGATGGCTACGTGAGCCTTGAAGTCTCTCCACTTCTCGCCGCGGACACGTCCCGAACGATTGCGATGGCCAACGATCTCTGGAACCCCGTAGAACGCCCCAACCATATGGTGAAAATCCCGGGAACGAACGAAGGCATCGCCGCAATCGAAGAATGTATTTACGCCGGCATTAATGTCAACGTCACACTCATTTTTGCCATAGAAATGTACGAAAAAACCGCACGTGCATATATTCGTGGCTTAGAACGTCGCTTGGCCGAAGGCAAGCCGATCGACCGCATTCGCTCGGTGAATAGCGTCTTCGTTTCGCGTATCGATACGGCCGTCGACAAACTTCTCGAAGCACGCATCGCCAAAGGCGATAAACTTACCGGGTTACTGGGAAAAGCCGGAATCGCAAACCTCAAACTCACCTACGCAAAATTTAAAGAACTGTTCCTCGGGGATGCTTTCGCGCCCGTCGCTGCTGGCGGCGGACATCCGCAACGCCCACTCTGGGCATCGACATCGACGAAGAATCCGGCCTATCCGGATTTACTGTACGTCGATACGGTCGTCGGAAAGCACACCGTAAATACCATGCCTCCAAATACTCTCGATGCACTTCTCGATCATGGAAAGATCGTACCGGATACCGTTGAAAGCAACCTCGATCAGGCACGTTCGACGATGCAGGCCCTCGCGGATGCGCAAATCTCATTTTTCGAAGTGACGCATCAGTTGCAAATCGAGGGCGTCAAATCGTTTTCCGATTCGTTCGTAGCCCTGCAAGCTGCGATTGCTTACAAACGCGATCACCTAGCGACAGGCAAAGAACGCGTGGCACTTTCGCTCGGGTCCTACACAAAGCAATACGAAAGCGGCGTGGAAGCGCTTGTCGCAAAGAATGCATTGACGCGCTTGTGGAGTCACGATACAAGCCTGTGGTCGGATGCACCGGAACATCGCGCAATCATTGAAAAATCGCTTGGTTGGCTCGATATCGCCGCCCGTCTCCACGAGGAGGTCCCGAAACTTCAAGCGTTTGCAAACACGGTCCGACAGTCATTTTCTCACGTTGTCGTTCTCGGAATGGGTGGGAGTTCTCTCGCACCGGATATTTTGCATGATACCTTCGGAAACAAACACGGTTATCCGACAATGCACGTTCTGGATTCCACCGATCCGCAACAAATCGCCGAACTCGAAGCCACACTGGATATTGCACGTACGCTCTTCATCGTTGCGTCCAAAAGCGGAACGACCACCGAACCTGACGCATTCTACCGCTACTTTCACGCGCAAGTATCGGCCGTCGTCGGAGCGGCCAAAGCCGGCGGGCATTTCGTCGCCATCACCGATCCGGGAACGCAACTTGCCGCCGAAGCTAAAAGCAACGGATTCCTCGCCTGCTACGAAAACGACGCGAATATCGGCGGACGCTACTCGGCCCTCTCCTACGTTGGTATTCTGCCATCGGCGCTTTGCGGATACGACATCTCTCTCTTGCTCGATCGCGCCATCGGGGCGATGCATGAGAACGACCGTAGCGTCGCTGCCTCGGATGCACCGGCGATTCGCTTCGGCTCGGCCATAGGCGCGTTGGCGAAAGTTGGAAGAGATAAACTCACGATCATCACGCACCCCACCATTAAGGCCTTCGGCGCTTGGTGCGAACAGCTCATTGCCGAATCCACAGGCAAACTCGGTACCGGCATTATCCCGATCGAAAGCGAACCATTAGGAGCACCCAGCGTCTATGGCGATGATCGCCTCTTCGTGTATGTCGGGTGTGGCCTGCCGAATGCCGATGCGGCTGACGAAGCAAAAATCGCCGCTCTCGAAGCCGCCGGACACCCCATTATTCGTCTGGCCATGAACGACGCATACGATCTCGGCGAACAATTTTTGCGCTGGGAATTGGCGACGGCGTTTGCCGGTGTCATTCTGGGCATCGACGCATTCGATCAACCGAACGTTCAAGAATCCAAAGATAATACGAAAGCCCTACTCTCACAATTCGCGACTACAGGCAAACTTCCACAGCCAAGTGTTGTGGTCGGTAACGATCATTGCGAAGCATCGCTGCTTAAGGGAAGTCTCGGCGTTGGGGCTCATTCCGTCGAACAAGCCATCGCGTCGGTCCTCGCTCAACTCAAAGCCGGCGATTATCTCACCTTTTCGGCGTACATCGCCCGTAATGAAACGCACGAGCATCTCTTGCAGAACCTGCGGACCCGAGTCCGCGACGCAAAGCATGTCGCGACAACCGTTGGATTCGGCCCGCGTTTCCTGCATTCGACCGGGCAACTCCACAAAGGCGGCCCCGATTCGGTGCTTACGATACAAATCGTTCACGATTCAGCTCACGATCCGATGATCCCAGGAATGCACGTCGGATTCCGAACGCTGATTGCTGCTCAATCGTTAGGTGATTGGCAATCTCTGGACTCTCGGAACCGGCGCGGAATTCGCATCCATATTATCGGAGATCTCGCTAACGGTCTACGAGATTTCACCAACCTCCTGGAAGAAGCACTCGCATCGCGCGTGTAAGCGCATCGCACAATCGAAAAGGATTCCAAATGCACATTGCTATGGTCGGACTCGGAAAAATGGGCGCGAATATGACGACGCGACTGCTCGCCGGAGGACATCACGTTGCCGTCTACGATCGTAGCGACGCAGCCGTCGCAGCATGCGTCGCCGGTGGGGCCGAAGGAAGCACATCGCTTGCCGATCTCGTCGGGAAGCTTACCGATTCGCCGAAAGTCGTGTGGGTTATGGTTCCATCGGGCAAGCCGACCGACGACACCATCGATGCGCTCGCCGCGCTTCTAAAACCGGGCGATATCATTATCGACGGCGGAAACACCAATTACAAAGACGGTCTTGCCGCGTACGAGCGCTGCAAATCCAAGTCCGTCGCACTCGTCGATGCGGGAACGAGCGGCGGAATCTGGGGCCTAAAAGAAGGCTACTGCCTCATGGTTGGTGGCGACGATGCTGCCGTCCGCACGTGCGAACCGATCTTTCTCACGCTTGCTCCCAAAAACGGTTATGCACATGTTGGCCCGGCGGGAGCCGGCCACTTCTCGAAGATGGTTCACAACGGCATCGAATATGGATTGCTTCAAGCCTACGGCGAAGGATTTGAAATCCTTGAAAAATCGCCCTATGATTTTGATCTCAAACAGCTTGCAGAAGTTTGGCGCAATGGAAGCGTCGTGCGGTCGTGGCTCCTCGATTTGGCCGCGCTAGCTTTCACCGAAGACGCAAAGCTTGAGTCCATTCGTGGGTACGTCGACGATACGGGCGAGGGTCGTTGGACCATCCAAGCCGCACTCGAAGAGAACGTCCCGGCTCCGGTAATCACTCTGTCGCTCCTCGCGCGATTTGCCTCACGACAAGACGAATCATTCAGTGCAAAATTTGTCGCCGCCCTTCGTAATCAATTCGGCGGGCATGCCGTAAAAAGCGAACCAAAAGCATGACAGACGTAATGACGGCACCCGTTCGCCGCGCGACGAACCCGTTGCGTGTCGGCCTTGCCACGGATCGACTTGCCGACCCTTGCAGCATCGTATTTTTCGGCGCATCGGGCGACTTGTTTAAAAGAATGCTCTTCCCGGCTGTCTACGCTCTGCGCGAGAAAGGTATGTTACCGGCGGCATTCGGACTCGTTGGATTTTCACGTTCGAAATATAGCGACGATGCCTTTCGTCAATACTGCCACGATCAACTCGCGCAATTTTCTGCGAACGGTGCCCCCTCAGCCGATATGTGGGATGAATTCTCCGAACGAATCTCGTACGTGAGCGCCGATTTTGACGACGAACGGCATTATGCTGATCTCAAAGCGATTCTTGAACGGAATGATGAGACGCTTCGAACCGGCTCTAACCGGCTCTTCTATCTTTCAACGCCACCGTCACTCTTTCCAAAAATCGTCAAACACCTTGCCGCAGTTGGCCTAGACCCACGGAGCAACACCAAAGGCTGGACGCGGATTATTATTGAGAAACCGTTCGGTATAGATCTTGCGTCCGCGCGAGCCTTGCAAGCCGAAATCGAAGAATTTTTCGATGAACGTTAGATTTATCGAATTGATCACTATCTCGGAAAAGAACCCGTACAAGATCTTCTCGCCCTGCGTTTTGCAAATACCATCTTTGAACCGATCTGGAATCGCAATTACGTCGACAACGTCCAGATCACCGCAGCCGAGACCCTCGGTGTCGAAAGCCGCGGCGGGTATTACGAAACATCGGGAGCGCTGCGCGACATGTTGCAGAATCACGTTTTGAATTTGCTGGCTCTCGTCGCGATGGAGCCTCCAACGGACTCGGGTGCCGACGCCATTCGCACCGAAAAATACAAGGTATTTGCAGCGATCGAACCTCCTACGGCCCACGATTTCGCATCGGTAAGTGCCCGCGGACAGTACGGACCGGGAACCGTGTCGGGAGACGCCGTTCCCGGCTATCGTAGCGAAGCCGATGTCGATCCCGCATCGAATACCGAGACCTTCGCGGCCTTAAAACTCTTCGTGCAGAATTGGCGTTGGGCCGGGGTTCCGTTTTACGTCCGCAGTGGTAAGCGTTTGGCTCGGAAATGCAGCGAAATTGCAGTCACCTTTAAGCCCGTACCCCATCGACTGTATGGCGAACGCACTGACTCGATCGAGCCCAACGTCCTCGTAGCAAAAATTCAACCGGATGAGGGAATCTCGCTACGATTCGAAGCGAAAGTCCCGGGGCCGAAGCAGCATATCCGCAGCGTCTTCATGGATTTCAACTATGGAAGCGGCTTCGGCATTGAATCGCCGCCAGCATATGAGCGCCTACTTGCCGACGCGATGCGAGGTGATCAAACGCTCTTTACACGTTGGGACGCCGTCGAAAAGGCGTGGGAGATCGTCGAACCCGTTCTCGACTATTGGAGCTCCACGCCGGGCGAATTTCCGAATTACGAGGCAGGTGGGCAAGGCCCGAAATCGGCCTTTGATCTCTTCGCCGGATGGCGACAACTCTAATGGATGCGCGCGTCGCTCCGCGGACAACGAGTATCGTCCTCGTCGCATTCGTCGATGATGCGGAGATCGAACGGTGGCTCCACGAACGACTCGAAGCGTTTGCGACAAAGCACCCCGCACGCATCATACTCCTAGATGCCTCGTGCGATGCAACTGCCGACCGAGATGAAGACCTTTGGTCGATTCGCGGCGTGCGTGACGTGGATGTCCTCGACCTCTGTGCGCTGGTGCGAGTACTCGCTCCCTATGGCCGCCATTTAAGCTTGCTTTGGGCAGCCAGATCGATCTCCGATCCGCGTTTCATCGAACTTGCCGACGAAGCCGATTCAATACTCCTCGATAGTTCGCGCAGCGTCACCGATATTTCCGATCTAACCTCACTCATCTCCTACGTTCGCGACCACGATGAGCGCCTAGTCCACGATCTGGCGTATCTTCGTCTGCATCCATGGCAAGAAATGATTGCAAGTTGTTTTGATGAACGCGCCCACCTCGATATCATCGATACGGTCACAAAAATCGAAATTACCGCAGGCTCAGATGCTGAATCGTGGTATCTTCTGGCTTGGCTATGCGATCGCATCGGTCATAACATCCCCCATAAATTCTATCGTGAAGGCGACGCTCGGCGCGTGCGCTCCGTGGCCTTGCTAGCCCCTCATGCGCGATTCTGTGCGGAACTCATTGAAGACGGCGAAGTCCGCATCAGTATTACCGGATCGCAGCCGCGTGCGCCAAGAACCGAGCGCCTCAACGATATCGATATTCTCGCCTTGCTCGAACGGGCAATTCTTGCCAAAGAAAGTGACCCGCTCTTCCACCCGACGCTTCGCGAGCTCGGCAAACTCCTCGCGACGGGAAATTCCGACGCTCAATGAGTTTCGAAATTTTCGACAACGCGTTCGATGTCGCAACGGAGCAAACACGACGCATTATTCACGACGCAAGGGAAGCAGTCGCAGCGCGTGGACGTTTCACGATCGCTTTAGCCGGCGGATCGACACCAAAGGCTACCTACACACTCTTGGCGCAACTACCATATTGCGCTGAAGTCGACTGGACGCGCGTCCATATTTACTTCGGAGACGAACGCTGCGTGCCACCAAGCGATCCGCAATCGAATTTTCGAATGGCCTCGGACGCGTTCCTCGATCACGTTCCGATTCCGCGAGAGCAAATCCATCGAATGCGCGGTGAGGACGATCCCGCACAAGCAGCATCTTCCTACGCAGAAGAAATGACGCGAGAGCTTGGCAATCTACCAGTATTCGATTGCATCCTATTAGGTATGGGACCCGACGGACATACGGCATCACTTTTTCCCGGGTGCGATCCCTACGCCGATGCGGCACGACTCGTTCGCGCAGTCTACGCAGACACTTTTTCTATGTGGCGCATCACGCTGACCCCAATGGTCTTAAACGCCGCCCGCCACATCCTCTTTGCCGTGACGGGAGCAGAAAAATCAGATGCCCTGCGCACTATTCGAAGCGGCCTTGCTCCTGCAAAATCGTACCCTGCGGCAGCGATCAATCCGACCAATGGAACGCTTACGTGGCTCCTTGACCGAACGGCCGCTGGCGAAGGTACGTCTCCAACGCCAGAGCATACGCCAAAGCACTAAGCTCGTCGGCCATCAAAAGGTCCGGGTCGCGCATCCAATAAGCGCCCATGCGATGCTTCATTTTTTGCTCGTTCCCTTTCCAATATTGTCAACCGAAATATGATTCGTCGAAAGAATCGACCCCGTGGCTTGTTCCAAACCAACGACGGCTTTATTGAGATTCGTTTGCGCCTGAAGTTCAAGGCCGCGGCTCTCCGCTAACTGCACCTGGCGTTGCAACACAAGGAACGTCGTCGATACTCCATTTTTGAACTTTCGTACCTCACTTGCATAGACTGCCTCGCTCGCACGGCGCGCGTCGCGCGCGGCAGCAAGGCTCGCCAATGCCGTCTGATAATTTTGAACGGCATTCTGCACGTCGACGACGATACGCGAAACGGTACCGGCCTCTTGAATATTGGCAATCCGCTCTTGCTGTTTGGCGACGCCAACTAACCCTTTCGCCGTGCGATTTCCGAACGGCAAACTGACATTGATCGCTGCTGAATAGGTCGGAAAGCGATTATCCAGCAAATTCGTGATCGATTGCGAGAGGCCACCGGTTAAATACGCCGGCGTCGGCGTATTTCCACCGGCTAAGAGGGGTATTTGCTGCGCGGGCGGCAAGGTTTTATTCACCGCAACGATGAGCGCATTGATCGCCTGGTCTTGTTGTACCGTCTGTAATGTGAACGGATTCGTCGGTGCTTGCGAACCGGCATATACATTTGTCTGATATCCCAATGTGAGATCGACTTGTGGCTTGAGTTGGTCGTTGGCAAATGCGTATTGCACATCAGCACTCCGCCGTGCATCGATGGCTTCCCTCATTTCAGGACGATTCGCAAGCGCCATTTTCACGAGTTCGTCAAGCGAAGCAACCGTCGGAAGCCGGAGAACCGGCGATGTCGGCACGAGATTGGCTCGCCAAATGGGATCCGACGGATCGGAAACGAGGAGCCCTTTTAGGCGATTTTGCAGGACGACAACGGACTGCAATGCGACAAAAACATTTTCTTGAAAAATCGATACTTGTGTCGATGACTCAACTGCTTCGATTGGCGCCGCCGCTCCACTCTTGGCCAAACGAAGGTTCGAACGCTGTTGCGTTATCGCTTGTTGGAGAGCCGATTCACGTATGGCAACGTTACGCCAGGCAGCCACGAGATCCCAATACGTATTCTCTACATCTCCAATTGTCTGCGATGCATTTCCTAACGCCTGAGCCGAGGTTAAATCGGATCCGATGACCGCTAAGCGATACCCCTTCCGCGCCGAGTCGATCGCCGCGCCACGAAGAATCGGTTGCATAAATGATACCGAGACGTTCGAAGGATAGTAGGGATTAAATGTATTGAAAACCGTGTTGTTATCGACTCGCGATGACGAAACCGAAACGCTATAGGTTTGGCC
>VFSW01007504.1_pt1 | contig 15820 bp, 16 predicted proteins | sample 5358111 | NCBI WGS metagenome assembly VFSW01 (sample SAMN11554181, study PRJNA540505) | mine drainage metagenome | isolation source: sediment from site ElyBrook_90M | place: USA: Ely Copper Mine, Vershire, VT | collected 2017 | reverse complement strand
AAGGTGTTGGCGCTGCCTTATCATCTGGGCCTGGGCGGGTGCGGGCAGGCCGGTTACAAACTGGCCTATGAGCTTGGGTACGACTATGTCATCCGCGTGGATGGAGACGGCCAGCACGATCCGAAGGACATTCCCCGGCTGCTCGACACGCTGAGGCGATCGAATTGCCAGATGGTCATCGGCTCCCGCTACGTGAACGGGGACGGCAAGCACACGACAGTGACGCGAGGGCTGGGGATCCGGTTGTTCCGTTGGGTGCTGCGCCCGATTCTGGGCCGGCCGGTACAGGACCCGACGTCGGGATTCGTCGGGGTGAACCGCGAAGCTCTGGTGCTGTTCAGCCGGAGTTTTCCGCTGGAATATCCGGAGATCGAGGCGCTGGTGGTGCTGCAGCGGAAGCGGTTCCGGTTTGAGGAAGTACATTGTTGTATGCGGCCGCGAGCCGGAGGGCGAAGTTCGATCACGGCGTTCAAATCGTTTTACTACGTCATCCATGTCTTGTTGGGCGTATTCGTGAATATTTTGAAGTTCGAAGGGCGGCGCGCGCGATAAGCGGCGGACAAGGGGTCTGGCATGGAACGGTTGCAAACGACGATGACGGCGTTGAGCCTATTGCTGATGGGGCTGGTGTTGTTTTCCGTGCGGCGGGCGCACATCCGGGTGGAATACTCGGTGAGCTGGCTGGGAGCCGCGCTGGCGCTGCTGATCGTTTCGCGCTCGCGGGGAATGCTCGAATGGCTGGCGGCGTATCTGGGCCTGGGGCAACCGGCAGTGGCGCTGATTCTCCTCGTCTCAGGTGTGTTCTTGGTGGTATTTTATCGTTTTTCGGTGATTATTTCCGATTTGAAAGACTCGAATATCGCGTTGACGCAACGGATGGCGATTCTCGAGTATGAATTGAACGACGTCCGGAAAGAAGCGGCATGAAGACTGCGAAGCGGCGGGAGCCGGAAGGGCGCAAGAGAGCGGCGGTGGTACAGACGTCCCAGGCGGGGACGCCCTGGTGGGTGTATGCGATCGGGTTCGCGGTAGCGCTGGGGGCGGTGTTTTCCGTGTATTCGCCGGCGATGAACGGGCCGTTCGTTTTGGACGATCTCTATCTGCCGTTCATGTCGCCGAATTTTCCGCATGCGCTATGGGCGTGGATTCGAGGGTTGCGGCCGGCGCTGATGTTCAGTTATTGGCTGAACTATCAAACGAGCGGGCCGGATACGGGCGCCTACCACGCCTGGAACGCGATCCTGCACTGGATGGACGCGATCGTGGTGTTCCTTTTGGTGCGCCGGATTATGAAATGGGCGAAGGTGGAGGGCCCCCGGCTGGATTGGTACGCGGCGTTTGCGGCGGGACTGTTTTTGCTGCATCCGCTCCAGACCGAATCCGTCGCCTACGTGGCCAGCCGTTCGGAGGTGCTGAGCGTTCTGTTTTTCAACAGTGCGCTGGCGGTTTTCGTGTATCGCCGGAGCGAGGCGATTTCGGTGGGCGCGGCGGTGGGCGTTTTAATCTTGTTCGGGGGCGCCGTATTGAGCAAGGAGCACACGGCGATTCTGCCGGCGATGTTGTTGCTGACGGATTATTTCTGGAACCCCGGGTTCGCATTCGGCGGCATTCGGAAAAACTGGAAACTCTACGCCCCGCTGGCGGTGGGAGGAGCGGCGGGCGGTGCGTTTGTGTGGCGTGTGATCCGCAATAATGCGACGGCCGGCTTCGCCATCAAAGAGTTCACCTGGTATCAATATTTCTTCACCCAATGCCGGATGATTTGGCGGTACCTGGCGCTGTTCGTATTGCCGGTGGGACAGAACGTGGACCCGGACGCAGCGGTGTCGCGGAACGTGATCGATCACGGCGCGATTTTCGGATTGTTGGCGCTGGTGGCGGCCACGGTCGCGGCGTGGATTTACCGCAAGCGCTATCCGCTGGCGGCGTATGGATGGTTTACGACGATCATCCTGCTGGCGCCGACGTCCTCGTTCGTGCCGATTCGCGATGTCTACGCCGAGCGCCGGACGTATTTGCCGTTTCTCGGACTGCTGTTGATCGTGATGGAGTTGCTGCGACGGTGGAAGGCGAGTGGAGGAATAGTGGCGGCGGTGTTGGTCTGCGTGCTGGCGGCCGAGGGCGCGATGACGCATTCGCGGGCGGAGATTTGGGGCAGCGCGATCGCCCTATGGCAGGATTCGGTACGGCAGTCGCCCCGGAAGATACGCCCGAACTTTCAATTGGCGAAAGCCTATTTCGACGCCGGACAATGCGGCGACGCCGTGGCGCAATATGCCCGGACGGCGGATCTCGCACCGCCGGATTTTACGCTGCTGGTGGATTGGGGATTGGCGCTCAGTTGCGCGCAACAGCCCGTGGAGGCGATCGCCAAATTAGAGGCGGCAAAGCGAACGGCGAGGCCGCCGACGTTGAGTCCGGCCTATCTGGATTCGCAGATCGCCGAGGTTTACGGTACATGGAAGCGGTTTCCCGAGGCGATGGCGGCGCTTGCGGACGGAGAGAAACTGGATCCCGGCTATGACATGCTCTATTTCTACCGGGGCACCGTGTTTTATAACGAAGGCGACGTGGCCCGCGCCGAAGCGGAGTTCCGGCGCGCGGTCGAATTGAATCCGAACAACGATGCGGCGCGGACGGCGCTCGAGACGACGGAGCGGGCGATGCCGGGGCGGCGTTAGGCCACGCGCCAATGCGGAGGATCGGGATCAACGCGCTGTATCTCATCCCGGGCGGGGTAGGCGGCACGGAGATCTATTTACGAAACCTGCTGGCGGCGTTGGCGGAAGTGGACCAAGAGAACCGCTACTTCGTATTCACCAATCGCGAGACGGGCGAGGATCTGGTTCCGCGGCGGGAGAATTTCATCCACGTTCCGCAGCCCGTGCGCGCGGCGAGCCGGCCGTGGCGGATCGTTTTTGAGCAGACGGGTCTGGTGGCGGAGGTGAGGCGGCGCCGGATCGAGGTGCTTCTCAATCCGGGATTCACCGCTCCCTGGTTTGCGCCTTGCCCTTCGGTGACGGTCTTCCACGACTTGCAGCACAAGCGGCATCCGGAGCATTTTCGCTGGTTCGATTTGCCGTTCTGGAATTTTTCGCTTTGGGCGGCGGCGCGGAGGTCGGCGCGGTTGATCGCCGTATCGGAAGCGACGCGGGACGACTTGCGGCGCTACTATGGGCGCGACGCGGCGGTGATTCATCATGGAGTGGAGCGGGAGTTTTTCGAAATCGCGGGGCGGAGAGATCCCCAGCGGTATCTCCTCTGCGTGTCGACGCTGCATCCGCATAAGAATCTGGACCGCCTGATACGGGCTTTCGACGTTCCGGACATGCGGTTGGTGATTGCCGGGATGCGGGGATTTTACGCCGGGCGACTGGAGGAGGCGATCGCGCGGCGGGGATTGGGCGAGCGGGTGAGGTTGACGGGGTGGGTTCCGCGGGAGGAGTTGTACGAGCTATACCGGAAGGCGTGGGCGTTTGTGTATCCGTCGACGTTCGAGGGCTTTGGGATGCCGGTGCTGGAGGCGATGGCGGCGGGGCTGCCGGTGGCGTGTTCGTCGATACCCCCGCTTCGGGAGATTGCCGGAGACGCGGTGGAGTTTTTCGATCCGCTGAATGAAGAAGGCATCGCGCGGGCGCTGCGGAAGTTAGCCGGCGGCCCTCCGGAGGCGAGCAAGCGGGCACGGGAACACGCGGCGGGGTTTACATGGGAGCGGACGGCGCGGGAGACGTTGAAGTGCCTTTTGGCGGCGGCGGGATGAAGGCGATGAAGTGGGCGCCGGGGGCGGTTTTGGCGCTCTGCATCGCCCGGCTGTGGCTGATGCCATTGCCGTCGAGCTTTTGGGTGGACGAGATGGGGACCGTATTCGTGGTGCGGCATGGGAGCGGCGACCCGTCGTTCGCGGCCGCGCCGCAGGTGCCGGAGTCCATTTATTACTGGCTTCCGAAAGCGGCGGCGGCGATGTTCGGATCGTCGGAAGCCGTGTATCGCGTCCCGTCGGTGCTGGCGTTGGGACTGGCGTCGATCGTCATTGCGCTGCTCGCGGCGCGGCTGGTCCACCCGCAAGCGGGGTGGGTAGCGGTGTTCGCGTGCCTGGGATTGAAGGGTGTGAACTACGCGGCGGCGGACGCGCGGCCTTATGCGTTGGGAATGCTCGTCGCGGCGGCCGGCCTGCTGACGCTGGTGCGGTGGATGGATTCGGCGCGATGGCCGGACGCGGCGGCGTTTGCCGTTTGCGGAGCGCTGCTGTGGCGGATTCAGTTAATCTTCTGGCCGATGTACGTGGTTCTGGCACTGTATGCCGTGGTGCGCCTCGCGCGGCGGGAAACAAGGGTCGGCTGGCTGGAGGCCGCCGCGGTTTTCGGCATCGTGGGTTTGACGTTGCTCCCCGTGTTGGGCGACGCTATCGTGCTGCTTAGGCAGGCGAAAGAGCATGTGGTCGCTCCCGCGCCGCCGTTGAGGGAATTACCGCGAGCGCTGAAGATCGGATTCGTGGTTGTGAGTGGCGCGGTCGCGTGGGCGCTGGGACGAATCTTCCGTTGGAAGGGGAACCCTCCGATCGGCGTCGCTCCGGCGGCGCTGGTGGTGGGGTTTTGGGTGGGTCAGCCGCTCTGCCTGTTCGCATTTTCATGGCTGACGGGTAATAGCGTTTTCGTGAACCGCTACCTGTCGGTCGGACTGCCGGGCGTCGCGCTCGCGGCCACGGCTGGCGCGGGGCGATTCATCCCCGACGGTTGGTGGAGGCCGTTGGGCGCGGCGTTCGGCGTGGGTGTGCTGTTACTGCTGGGTCAATGGGGCGTCGCTTGGCCGCCGCATCACAACTCGGACTGGCGCGGGGCGGCGCGCGCCGTGAACTCCCTGGCTCCGGATCGGAGCGTGCCGGTGGTTTGTCCGAGTCCGTTTATCGAAGCGAGACCTCCGGTGTGGACGCCCGATTACCGGCTACCTGGATTTCTGTATTGCCATCTTCCGGTGTATCCGATTCGCGGGAAGGAACTGCTGTTCCCGTTCGAGACTTCGCCCGAGGCGGAGACATATGCGGCGGGCTTGGCGAAGGGGATGTTTTCGCGCACCGGAAGATTCCTCTTGTATGGCGGGAATGGAGCGGTGCGTTTCTGGCGAAAGTGGTACGCGCGGCGGCCGGAAATGGCGGGATGGCGCAATCGGATCGCCGGGCGGTTCGGCGATGTGGACGTGGTGGTATTTGAGAGGCGCTAACGCAGCAGGTCTTCGAGCTGGATTCTGGCGCCCGTTTTGGCGTCGCGGTATTTGACGATGACGGGAGTATAGAGAGAGAGGCCCCAATCTTTCCCGGGGCCGTGGGCGATGGCGCGGGAGCCGGGGACGACGACGGCGCCTTCGGGAACGATAAGGGGCTGGTCCTCGGTCGCGGAATAGACCGTGTTTCGGACGAGGTCGTAAACGGGTGTCGAGCGATTGAGGATCGTGCCGCTTCCGAGCACGGCGCGCCGTTTGACGACGGTACCTTCGTACACGCCGCAGTTGCCGCCGACTAAGACATCGTCTTCAATAATTACAGGGAGAGCGCCCACGGGCTCCAGCACGCCGCCGATCTGAGCCGCGGCCGAGATGTGGCAATTCGATCCGATTTGGGCGCAGCTTCCGGCGAGGGCGTGGGAGTCGATCATGGTTCCATCGCCGATCCACGCGCCGGCGTTGATGTACATGGGCGGCATGCAGGTGACGCCTTTGCCGAGGTAGCAGCCATCGCGGATCGCGGAGCCGCCGGGAACGACGCGGACGCCGCTCGCGAGATCGAGATGGCGGGGCGGGTAGGTGGATTTGTCGAAGAAAGGTTGGCGCGAGGCGGAGGACGACATATCGACGAGCGCGCCCATGCGGAAGCCGAGCAGGATGCCCTGTTTGACCCAGGCGTTGACGCGCCATCCGCTGGGGGAAGAGGCATCGGGTTCGGCGGCGCGGACGAGGCCTTCGTTCAGAGCGCGCTTGAAGCGGGCGAAGAGATCGAAGTCTTCTTCGGAGTAGGCGTCGGGTTTCGAGGCGTAGAGACGTTCGATCTCAGCGCGCATGCGCGCTCCGGCCCGCGAGGAGTCCGAGTTGTTGGAGCACGCTCTCGATTTTCGCCTGCGATGCGGGCGAGGGCGCGACGAGCGGCAAGCGCCACACGGGTTCCAGGAGTCCCATGACCGCGAGGGCCGCCTTTACCGGAATCGGGTTCGACTCGATGAAATTCACGTCCATCAGCGGCGTGTATTGGCGCTGCAGATGACGGGCGGTCGTGAAGTCGCCGGAGATCGCGGCATGGATAAGACGGGTCATTTCTCCTGGGATTTCGTTCGAGACGACGGAGATCAGGCCGCGAGCGCCGAGAGCGATGGCGGGGAGCGCGAAGGAGTCGTCTCCGCTCAAAACGGTGAAGTGCGGCGAGACCTGATAAATCACGCTCGCGATCTGGCTCATGCTGCCGGAGGCTTCCTTGACGCCCACGATGTTCTCGATTTCGGCGAGGCGTTTGAGGGTCGGCGGTTCGACGTTGACGCCGGTGCGGCCCTGGACGCTATAAACGACGATGGGCAGGGCGATGGATGCGGCGATGGCTTTGTAGTGCTGGAAGAGGCCTTCCTGTGTGGGCTTGTTGTAGTAGGGCGTGACCGAGAGAATGCCGGCCGCGCCGAGAAGTTCCATTTCTCTGCCCAGTTCGATCACTTCGGCGGTGTTGTAGCCTCCTGCGCCGGCGAGCACGGGGACCTTGCCTTTGGCCTCTTCCAGGGTAATTTCGACGACGCGGATATGTTCCTTGCGGGTGAGGGTGGGACTCTCGCCGGTGGTGCCGCAGGGGACGAGAAAGTCGATGCCTTCGAGAATCTGGCGGCGCAGCAGCAGGCGCAGAGTGGCTTCGTCGAGCGAGCCATCGGGATGGAACGGTGTCACTAAGGCCGTGCCGCAGCCTTCGAATGTTTTTTTCGCGCTCATGATCTTCTCCCAAAAAAAACGTCGCCGAATTCGTAAAACCCTTTTCGTCCCACGATCCATTGTGCCGCTTTGAGTGCGCCCACGGCGAATCCTTCGCGGTTGCGCGCGGTGTGGCGTAGCGTGATGGTGTCGGCCGCGGAATCGAAGCCGATTTCGTGCGTGCCGGGATGCGAGCCGGCGCGATTGGACGCGGCGTCGATGGGGCGCGTGAAGCCGGAGGTTTTCATGGCGGCGAGGAGCTTCAGCAAGGTGCCGGAGGGGGCGTCCTTCTTGGTGTCGTGATGAATTTCCCACGCCCACCCGCCGTATTCGGACTCGGCGGCGAGCAGCCGGGCGGCTTCCGACACCACTCGCTCGAAGACGTTGACGCCGACGGAGAAGTTGGGACTCCAAATCAGCGCCGAATCGTTTTCAAGGACGATCGAGCGGACGCGGTCGAGATCGGCGAGCCATCCGGTGGTTCCGACCACGACCGGGATGCCGTGCTTGGCGAGGCGCTGTACGTTGCCCACGACGGCGGAAGGAGCCGAGAATTCGATGGCGGCGTCGATACCGTCGAGAGGCGCGGTGGCGCTATTTTCAAGATCGATGCGGGCGGTGACGGTAAAGCCGTGTTGCGGCGCCAGGCGGTCGATGAGGCGCCCCATTTTTCCATAGCCGACAATGGCGAGTTTCAGGAGCGGCGTCTCAGGCATCGAAGACCTCCGGGTCCAATTCGTGGAAGAACTCTTCATGCAGCGCGGCGACGGCGGCGCGAAGATCGGCCGATGCGACGACGAAGCCGAGATTGAGCGAGGATGCGCCTTGGCTGACCATGCGGACGTTCACCTCTTTCAGAGCGCCAAAGATGCGCGCTCCGACGCCGGCGGTGCATTTGATGTTTTCACCCACCAGACAGACGATCGATTGGTCCCGCTCGACGGTGACCTCCGCGAACTCTTCGAGTGCGGGAACGATGTCATCGAGGCGCGAATGGTCTTCGACGGTGAGCGACACGCTGACCTCCGACGTCGAGACCATGTCGACGGAGGTTTCGTAGCGGTCGAAGATTTCGAAAATGCGGCGGAGAAAGCCGTGGGCCATGAACATCCGCGTGGACCTGACATTGACGACCGCGACGTTCTTCTTGCAAGCGATGGACTTGACGGCGTTGGCGCTCGAGATCGGCTCCGACGTGATGCGGGTGCCGGGAACTTCGGGGCGGCGGGAGTTGAGGATGAGAACGGGGATGTTCTTTTCGACGGCGGGAAGGACTGTGGCCGGATGAAGGACTTTGGCGCCGAAGTAGGCGAGCTCTGCGGCCTCGGCGAAGGAGATGCGTTTCACACGATGACCGCCGGGCAGCACCGTGGGGTCGCAGGTGAGCATGCCATCGACATCGGTCCAGATCTGGATTTCCTCCGCGCCGATGCCCGCGCCGACGATAGAGGCCGTGAAGTCCGAACCGCCTCGGCCGAGCGTGGTGGTGACGCCGTCTTCGGTCGAGGCGATGAAACCGCCGAGGACGACGACGCTTTTTTCGGCCAGCGGCGGGATGGCGACGGCGAGGCGCGCGTAGGTTTCCGGATAAAGCGGTGCGGCCTGGGTGTGACGGCGGTCGGTGACGATCAATTTGCGCGCGTCGGCATGGACCGAGTGCAGCCCGTGGGATTGGAAGAGCCGGGCGACGATGAGGCTCGACAGGCGTTCGCCGAGGCTGGAGACGGCGTCGATGGAGCGCGGCGTTAGCTCACCGAGAATCGCCAGGCCGCGGATCAGTTCGGAGAGTTCCTGAAAATGGTCCTCGACGGTGCGCTCCATGCCGGATTCTCGGAGGTGAAAATCGCGCAGCGCGTAAAGCAGCGAAAGGGCGTGGTCGCGTTGGCCGGCCACGGCGGCGCGCGCGATTTCGAGCAGCTTGTTGGTGGTTTTGCCCCTCGCCGAACCGCCCACGACCGGATGGCGGGGAAGGCGAGCTTTGACGATGGCGGCGACGCGTTCGATGGCGGCGGCGGACTCGACCGAGGAGCCGCCGAACTTCATGACAATCATCGTTCCAACAGGCCCTCGGAGAGCATCAATTCGGCGTTAAGGACGGCGGCTCCGGCGGCGCCGCGCACGGTGTTGTGCCCGAGGGCGACGAATTTATATCCGAGCACGGGGCAGGCGCGCAGCCGTCCGGTGAACACCGCCATTCCCTTTTCGCGGTTCGTATCGCGGCGCGGTTGCGGACGGTCGGGGGCGTCCAGATAGATCACCGGTTGCTCCGGTGCGCTGGGAAGCTTGCGTTCCTGGGGAAGGCCGCGGAAAGCGTTCATGGCCTCGATCAACGCGGCTTCGCCGGGCTTTTCGAGAAGCTCGACGGAGACCGTGACGGTATGGCCATCGACGACGGGCACGCGATTGCAATGAGCGCTGACGGTGGCCGCGAGCGGCTCGAAACGATCGCCATTCCACTCGCCGAGGATCTTCTGCGTTTCCTGCTGCATCTTCTCTTCTTCGCCTCCGATGAAAGGGACGACATTGGCGGTGATGTCCATGGAGGCGACGCCCGGATATCCGGCGCCGGAGATGGCCTGCATGGTGGTGGCGACGACGCGCGTGATGCCGAAACGTTTCAGAGGGCCGAGGGCCATCGTGAGGACGACGGTGGAGCAGTTTGGATTGGTAACGATGCGGCCTTTCCATCCGCGGAGCCGGCTTTGGGTGGCGAGCGAGGCAAGATGATTCGCGTTCACTTCGGGTACCAGCAGCGGGACGTCGGGTTCCATGCGGTGATTCTTGGAATTGGAAACGACGGTGTGGCCGGCGGCGGCGAAGGCCTGTTCGATTTCGGTGGCGACGGAGGCGTCCATAGCGGAGAAGATCAGGCGCGGCGCGTTGCCGGGTTTGCATTCCTGTACGGTGAGTCCGGCGGCGGATGCCGGGAGCGCGCCGTCCAGACGCCAATTGGTGGCGTCGGAGTATTTTCTGCCGGCCGAACGGTCGCTGGCGCCGGCCCAGGTGAAATCGAACCACGGATGGTTTTCGAGAAATCGAATGAAATGTTGGCCCACCATGCCGGTGGCGCCGAGGACGCCTACTTCGATGCGCTGCATTGTTTAATTTTGGCCTAACTGAAGAATCATGTTCGTGTAAATTCGCACGGCGTCGTGAAGGTCGCTTTTCAGAACGCGTTCGTGAGAGGTGTGGGCCACGTGGATGGTTCCAGGGCCGATGAGGTACGGGGTGCCCCAGGCGCCACCCAACGCCGGAATGTCGGTGGTAAAGGAGACGACGCTGGTTTCGAATCCCGGAAGCGAGCCAAGGCGGAGAGCGGGGATGCGGAGGACTTCGCGCACTTCGACGTAGGGGCCGGCGGCGTCCTGGATTAAGGAGCGCACGGCGTCGCCGCCGTCGACGATTCGGATGAGCAGTTCGGCCTCGGCGTGATCGGCGACGACGTTCGGGGCGCGGCCTCCGGATATAAGGCCGATGTTGACCGTGCTGGGTCCGAGGAGGGGGTCGGTGGGAAGCGCGAGTGCGCGGACGGCGGCGAGGGAGTCCAGCAGTTTGTCGATCGCCGATTCGCCCAGTTCGGGATAAGCCGAGTGCGCCATGCGGCCGCTGGCCACCAGTTCGCAACGCAGGACGCCCTTGGAGCCGAGCGCCAGCTTATTTTCCGTCGGCTCGCCATTCACAAGGAATCGCGAACCACGAGGGTGCTTGGCGGCATGATAGGCCCCGGCGCTATTGCGCTCTTCGCCGACGAGGAAGAGCAATCCGAAACCGGTGCGTCCCCGCTTCAGGAGCGCGGCGGCGGCGGAGATCATCGAAGCGATAATGCCCTTGGCGTCGCAGGCCCCGCGGCCGTGAATGAGGGTCGCGTCCTCACTGGAGGCGAAGAATGGCGGAACGGTGTCGATGTGCGTGGAAAGGGTGACGATGGGCGTTCCCCAGCACGCGAAAACGTTGAAACGGCCCGGTTCCACTTCCATTTTTTCCACCAGGCCGCCGTGAGCGGAAGCGAGAGTCCCAAGGTAATCGAACAGCCAGCCGCCGGCTCCGGACTCGTTGCCCGTAATCGATTCGATATCAACCAGCGCCCTCGTGAGCGCGACAACGTCCATGGAAAGGTGGCGGGAAAGGAGGGCATGCGGACGGTGGGCGGCCGCGTCCCGAAGCTTCAGAATATCAGAGTTGGCCTCGGGATACAGCGAACGCTGCGATGTCGATGGGAGCCGGCATGGACGGGGACCCCTCAGGCTCCCCGCCGGGGCAGTCGTCGACGGAGGACGCTTCGCCGAGCACCTCCGAGATGAGTTTGTCTTCTTCGCAAGTCATACGATCTCTTCTATCCAATGAGTGAGTGAGAGGCGGCCCATATTCTCACATCGGCAAAATACACTTCCCGCTACACGTGTTTAGACGAGATCCAGGCGCGGACTGATCCAGGTATTTGCTAGATTGGTGCTTAAGCACATGGCAGACAACAGTTTCGACATCGTCTCGAAGATCGATCTGGCCGAGGTTAACAACGCCATCCAGCAGGCGCTGAAGGAGATCGTCACGCGCTTCGATTTAAAGGATTCCAAATCGTCGATCGAGTTGAACGAAAAGGATCACAAGATTCTACTGGCGAGCGCCGACGAATTTAAACTAAAGGCCATCACGGAGGTGCTGGAGCTGAAGTTGACCAAGCGTAAAGTGCCGTTGAAAGGCTTGAGTTTCGGAACGATCGTCCCGGCCGCGGGAATGAGCGTGCGGCAGGAGATTTCGCTGCAACAAGGGATCCCGATCGAAAAAGCGCGCGATATCGTGAAGGCGATCAAGGAAGGCAAGCAGAAAGTGCAGGCCTCGATCCAGGGCGACGTCGTCCGAGTGAGCGGGAAAGACCGCGACACGCTGCAGAACGTCATGCAAGCGCTCCGGTCTCACGATTTCGGGATCGATATGCAGTTCACCAACTACCGGAGCAATTGACGCCGCGGCATGGCACGGCGGATCGAATCGCTATTTTTGGACGGGCCCGTGGGGCGGTTGGAGGCATTGCTCGAGGAACCCGGCGAAGCGCCTCCGCGGATGGCGGCTGTCGTCTGCCATCCACACCCCCAACACGGCGGCACGATGCATAACAAAGTGGTGTACCGAATGGCGCGAGGTCTGCGCCGCGCGGGCGCGGTGGTGCTGCGGTTCAATTATCGCGGGGTGAACATGAGCGAGGGCGCCTACGACGAAGGCCGGGGAGAGAAGGAAGACGCGCGCGCGGCGCTCGCTTGGCTGACGGGCCGGTATCCGGCGGCGCCCCTGTGGCTGGCGGGGTTCTCGTTCGGTTCGAGAATCGCGCTCAGTCTGGGTTGTGAAGGCGTGGGTGCGAGGAAGTTGATCGCGGTGGGATTCCCAGCGGCCTATCGGGACAGTGCGGAGTTGGGAAATTGCGCCATTCCCAGGGTGTTCATCCAAAGCACAAGGGACGAATTCGGACCCCAGTCCGCGATGGAAGCCTATTTCCGGTCGTTGGACGGCGAGAAAGAAATGGATTGGGTCGAGGCGGGCGATCACTTCTTCGCAGGTGCGCTGGATGCGTTGGAAGAACGGGTTTTCGCCGTCGGCGGCGGTCGTAGTTAGGAGCCGGAGTGCCGCAACTCGCGGTGAAGTTTGCGGCTGGCGCGTTCTCCGATGAGTTGAGCCACTTTCCCAAGAAGTCCAGGGATATCAACGGGTTTGATAAGCACGCGGCGCTCTTTGGCGGGGATAGAGCTTTGGGACGTGGTTACGATCGCCGTTGCCGGTTTGTAATCCATCATACGCGCGTGAGCGATGACCTTCAGGCCCGCTTCGGGCGATTCCATTTGAAGATCGCTCAGGACGAGCTCGTATTCCTGTTCGTCGAGTTTACCAACCGCCTCGGCCGCCGATGCGGCGGAATCCACACGGTAACCTCCCGCCTCAAGGACTGTTTGAAGGGTTAACCGGGAAGCCGGATCGTCGTCGACGAGGAGAACCCGCGCCAACTCCAACTCCAAACCTCGAACCTCATCTTCTTCCACGAACATTCTCATGAAGGGCAACCGCACCCTTAGTTTAAACGAAACTACGAAAAATGGAAGGAAAGAATTCGATGAAAATGGAAGATGTGAAAAACAGGAAGGGATCAGGCCGCGCCGAAGACTCTTTGGAAGATGAGGTCCACGTGTTGTAACTGTCTGGAAACACTGAAGCTCTTCTCGATTTGCCCCTCGGAAAGGAGCTCCCGGACGGCGGGCGCATTCCGGATCGCTTGTTGGAAGCTGGATCCATCCCGCCACGCGTCCATGGCGTGCTTTTGTACCAAAGCGTAAGCGGCCTCACGGAGCATGCCCGCAGCCGTAAGATCGAGCAGGAGTTGGCCAGAGAAGATCAATCCCTGCGTCAGCTCCAGATTTTTCCGCATTTGAGCCGGATCGACCAGGAGCCCGGAGATCAGCCAGTTCGTTTGCGAAAGAAGGTAATCGGTGAGGGTGGTGGAATCGGGCAGAATGATGCGTTCAACCGAGGAATGGGAGATGTCGCGTTCGTGCCACAGCGCGATGTCTTCAAACGCCGCCTGGACGTTGGAGCGGACCACGCGGGCGAGGCCGCAGATCTGCTCGCAGGTGACGGGGTTGCGCTTGTGAGGCATGGCCGAAGATCCCTTTTGGCCTTCGGCGAACGGCTCTTCGGCTTCCCGAACCTCGGTCCGCTGCAGGTGGCGGATCTCAAGGGCGATCTTTTGAAGCGTCGCCGCGACCAGGGCCAGGCAAGCGAGATAGTAGGCGTGGCGATCGCGCGAGATTACTTGAGACGCGATGGCGGCCGGTTCGAGGCCCAGGCGGCGGCAGATGTTCTCCTCGGCATCCGGACCGATGTGGCCGAAGACGCCGACGGCGCCCGAGATTTTTCCGGTGCGCATCTCGGCGGCGGCGGAAAGAAAGCGGCGGCGGTTGCGTTCGAGCTCGTCGAACCACAAGGCGAGCTTCAGGCCAAAGGTAATCGGCTCGGCCTGGATGCCGTGGGTGCGGCCGATTTGAACGGTGTCCTTGAATTCGAACGCTCGCGCCTTGAGGGTGGCGGCGAGGGACTCCATTCCCGCGGAGAGGACATCGGAGGCCTGAGCGACCAGAACGGCCTGGGCGGTATCGACGACATCGTTCGACGTCATGCCAAAGTGGAACCAGCGCGAGGCTTCGGCGTGCCCGGCGGCGGCCATCGTTTCGGCGACGGCGGTGGTGAAGGCGATGACGTCGTGGCGCACCCGTTTTTCGATTTGCTGGATGCGTTCGACGTCGAAGTCCGCATGTTGGCGCAGCAGCCGCGCGGCTTCGGCGGGAACTTCGCCCGTATCGGCGAGCGCCTCGACGGCGGCCAGTTCCACCTCGAGCCAAGCGCGATATTTATTCTCTTCGCTCCAAATGCGCCTCATTTGCGGGCGCGAATAACGGTCGATCATGGATTAGTAAGTGAAGACTTCGGATTGAGCGCGGGGCTCGGCGACCACCAGGCGCGTGAAAAGGGCGCGGCCTTCGAGCGCGCGCGCGGCGGACTCACGGACCAGCGCCGGATGGTTGTTGTGCTCGCTGATGTGCCCGAGCACGAGCGTGCTGGTGGAGTGGTCGAGGTCGTCGCGGATAAAATCCCCGGCGATGTCGTTGGACAAATGCCCGTTGCGGCCCATCACGCGCTGTTTGACCGACCATGGATAAGGGCCGACCTTCAGCATTTCCAGATCGTGGTTGGACTCGAGAATCAGCATGTCGGCGCCGCGCACGTGGATTTTGACCGATTCGGGCATGTAGCCGAGATCGGTGACGATGCCGACGCGCACTCCCTCGGCGCGGAAACAGAAGCCGATGGGATCGGCCGCGTCGTGAGGCACGGTGAAGCTGGACACTCCGATATCTCCGATCGAGAACGAAGCGCCGGCCTGGAAACATTCCAGCTTGGGAACGTATTCGTTCCAGGCGATGCCGGGAGCGGTGAGCCGGGTCATGTAAATCGGGATGCCGAGCGGACGGGCGAGCGCGACGAGGCCGCAGACGTGATCGGAGTGCTCGTGACTCACCAGGATCGCGTCCAGATTTGCGGCGTCTTCGCCGATGACGGCGAGGCGGGCGATCGTTTCGCGGCGGCTGAGTCCGGCGTCGACCAGGATGCGCGTGCGTCCGGCGTGAATGAACGTGGAGTTGCCGGAGCTGCCGCTCGACAGAATGCAGACCTTAACGATGGCGGGCCTCCGGGATGGACATACAAGTTCATTGTGAGGCGAGGGAGGGGGAAAGTCCAGAGAAAGATTTCGCGGCCTTCAGCGGGATTCGCTCAGGATCTCCAGCGAGTTGATCATCGCGTTGTTGGTTTGGGGGATGAACTGAAAGTAGAACTGGCCGTCGGCATTGGGCTCGATGTCGTCGAGCGTCAGTGCGAGCGGGCGCAGGCTGCCGCCGCTTCGGGCGTAAATGTCCAGGCTTTGAATCACCGGGCGGCCGTTCAGGAACACATCGAATACGCGACTGCCCGCGCCACCGCCGCCGGGACGGTCCGGACCGAACCAGATTTCGGCGAAGCGGAGGATCGCGCGGTACTTTCCCCGCCCAGCGGGGATCGAATAGGTGAAAGCGCCGTAGCGCTCGCCCGAGAACAAATTAGGGTCGGCATTCTTGCCGGAGACGGTGTCCCATCGGGAGACGAGAATTCCACCGCAGGCGTCGTCCGCGCTCCAGACGGCGCCGGCAGCGTTAATGTAAGGGGAATTTTTAGCTACGAACCGGATCGGCAACGCCTTGCCCTCCGGAGCGGGAACTACTTCAATGGCGTCGACATAAGCCGGATCGGTCGCGGAGCCGAAGTGTAGATGGAGGAAGCTGTCGGGTGCCGGAGAGAGATTGTCGAAGAC
>VFSW01007503.1_pt1 | contig 15822 bp, 12 predicted proteins | sample 5358111 | NCBI WGS metagenome assembly VFSW01 (sample SAMN11554181, study PRJNA540505) | mine drainage metagenome | isolation source: sediment from site ElyBrook_90M | place: USA: Ely Copper Mine, Vershire, VT | collected 2017 | reverse complement strand
GTAGGATCCGAGGATGCGCTCGCGCGACCCCAGCACCGAGGAGGTCGTGGTGCCGTTCCCCGGTCCGCCAGAGCAGCTCGGCGTCGCGAACCGCATCCGTACGACCCTCCTGGTCTCGTCGCTGAACTCGATCCGCAAGCGCGGCTCGTACGACGACTACATGCGCGTCCTGTCTCGCCAGTACCACGACACCATCGGCACCCTCATCGCGGGACAGTGGGTCGCCATGGAGGTCGGCCTCGCGCACTACGACGCGTGTCAGGCTCTGCACATCTCCAAGCCCGAGGTCGTGGCGATCGGTCGCGAGGTCGGCGACAAGCTCCACGGCACCTTCCTGGCCTCGATGGTCCGCATGGCCGGTACGGCGGGAGCCACGCCCTGGGTCGCGATGAAGTTCATCCCGAAGCTCTACGATCGCGTCTTCCAGGGCGGCGGCGGCGCGACGGTCATCAAGACGGGGCCGAAGGACGCGCGCGTGACCTTCGTCGGCTACCCCGTCGCGCGCGTCCCTTACTACCGACTCGCGATGACGGGCGTGTTCGAGGTCGGCCTCGAGCTGTTCTGCCGGAAGGCCTACGTGAGCGACGTCGCGGCGGAGGCCACGCCGACGACGGCCGTGCTGACCATGTCGTGGGCGTGACCTGCGCAGAATTCGCAGTGGCAAGCTCACCCGAGCTGAATCGACGCTCGTGATGTCACGGTCTGTTCATCGCAGCGGCTCGCACGCATCGAAATCGTAGGGAACGCCCCGCTCGTAGAACCCGCGGCGACAGGATTCGTACGCCGACTCGACGGTGGGGGGCGATGAGCGCGGCCGGAGGGCCGGTTGCTCGCGGATCGATGGCGTCGGCTCAGCCAGCGGCGCCACCTCCAACGAGGACTCGATCGGGACGCGTCGCCCCTCCCATCGAGGTCGAGGCGGGGCGCCCACGGCGCCGTCGGTGACCGGCTTTGCGACGTGTGCGGCGACGCCGGTCCCGAACGCGGACGCACCAATCAGGGCGACGATTGCGAACCAACTCGGGCGGGACATGGCCTCGTCCGATGCAACCGGTGAGCCACCTCTGACTCAGCCCCCGAGCTCGACGTTCAGTGAATACACGTAGGTGGTCGCACCATGCCCATCGCACGCGTCGACGGTGAACTTCGGGAACGCAACCGGAAAGCTGCCGACGCACGCCAGAAAGCCGGGCGCGACGTCGGGATCGAGCGAGGCGTCGGGTTCGCTCGGCTCCACGCTCGAGTGCCCGTCCGAGGGCGACGCAGTGATCACGAGATCGACGAAGGCAGGCGCGCGCACGCGCCCCGCGCAGGAGCACACGCGCTGCTGCGCCACCTGCAGGGCCGGATCGAGGGCGCGCGCCATCGGCCCGCCGTCGACCGGCTCGCGACGGACATCGTTGCCGCAGACCACGAGGATCTGCGCCGCGCTGCCCGCCGCGTCCTCGAGGGCCCAGGACTGACCGCAGGCGGCCGGTCCCTCGGGTGCCGCGGCCCCCGTGGAGACCGGCGCGCGCGCCGCGGTCGTCGCGGCGGGCGCGCTCACGACGGGGCCGCTGCGCGCGCCACAGGCGGCGACCAGCGGAAAGAGCAGCGCGGCGGAGCGGCACCTCACGGGCTCCAGCGTAGCGTCATGCACGACGGCTCACGTCAGTCGTCGTCCGGGTCTCCCACATCGAACGTACGGTGAAATACCGCCATGGGCGCCCCGCCGCGATCCGAGCGCCGGCCGGCGTTCGCGACATCCGCGCCAATTCCGGCTCGATTCGCGGCCACTTCCTGCTTGTCACCGGACCTCGATGCGGTATGGATAGGGAGCACCGGGTTACAAAAGGTTTTACCCAATGTGGCGCCGGCTCCTCCTCCAGACGTCCCTGACCCTGACCTCGCCGCTGGTGCTCCTCGGCGTGCTCGCGGGTGCGTCGGAGACCGCGCGCGCGCAGCCTCCGCCGCCCCCGCAGGACGTCACGCCGCCCGCGCCGATCACGCACGTCGACGCCGTGTATCCCGAGTCGGCGCTGCAGTCCCGCAAGCACGGCGACGTCGTGCTCGCCGTCACGGTCGACGTCGACGGGCACGTCTCGAAGGTCGACGTGCTCGAGTCCGGCGGGGCCGATCTCGACGAGGCGGCCACCATCGCCGCGCGCCAGTGGACGTTCACGCCCGCGATCCGTGCCGGCAAGCGCATTGCGAGCCGCATCAAGATCCCCTTCCACTTCGCGCCCCCCGCGCCGCCGCCCGAGCTCGTGCAGCCTCCGCCCACGCCCAACCAGCTCCCGAGCCAGACCGCGGTGCAATCGTCGGCTCCGCCACCGGCCGCAGCGGCACCTGCGCCGCCTCCGCCGAGCACGCCCGCTACCGAGGCCGCCGTCGAGCAGGTCGACGTCCGGGGCCGGCTCCAGCCGCGCGAGCACGGCGCGTCCGACTACAACGAGCACGTGGGCGAGCTGAGGGCGGTCCCGCGCACCAACGCGTCCGACGCGCTGACGCTGGCGCCCGGGTTCCTGCTCACCAACGAGGGCGGCTCCGGCCACGCCGAGCAGGTGTTCCTGCGCGGCTTCGACGCGCACGAGGGGCAGGACCTCGAGTTCTCCGTCGACGGCGTGCCCATCAACGACGCGGGCAACTACCACGGCAACGGCTACGCCGACACGCACTTCATCATCCCCGAGCTCATCGAGTCGGTCCGCGTGCTCGAGGGGCCGTACGCTCCCCAGCAGGGGGACTTCGCCGTCGCCGGCAGCGCCGACTACCACCTGGGCCTGGCCCAGCGAGGCCTCACCACCGAGTACTCGTACGGCAGCTACAACACGCAGCGGCTCCTGCTGCTGTGGGGTCCCGACGACGCGCCCACCGGCACGTTCGGCGGCGCCGAGTACTACACGACCGACGGCTTCGGCACGAACCGGCAGGCCAAGCGCGGCACCGCGATGGGGCAGTACGAGATCCCCGTGGGAGCGCGGGGCGTCGTCCGCGTCAACGCCACGGCGTACGCCACCGAGTACAACTCCGCCGGCGTCGTCCGCGAGGACGACTACGACTCCGGGCGCGTCGGCTTCTACGGCACCGAGGATCCGAACCAGGTCGGCAACACGTCGAGTCGCGTCTCGGTCGCGGCCACCTACGAGAACCGCTTCGGCAACGTCGACGTGTCGCAGCAGCTGTTCGTCGTCGACCGGTCGATGCGCCTGCTCGAGGACTGGACGGGGTTCCTGAACGACGTGCAGCTCCCCACGCAGACGCCGCACACCCAGCGGGGCGATCTCATCGACTTCCACTTCGACGAGCTCACCTTCGGCGGGCGCGGCTTCGCGCGCTGGCACGGCGAGGTCCTGGGTCTGAAGCAGGAGTACGAGGGCGGCTACTTCGCTCGCGTCGACCAGACCACCTCCACGCAGTACCGCGACATGGCTGCCAACGGCAACCCCTACCTCACCGACGCCAACCTCACCTCGACCCTCGCCGACGTGGGCGTCTACGCCGACGCCGACATCCGCCTCGCGAAGTGGCTGGCGCTGCGCGGCGGCGTGCGCGCCGACATGTTCATGTTCGACGTCCTCAACAACTGCGCGGCCAACGCCTCGCAGGGCGTCGACAGCCCGTCCAAGCAGTACCTCGAGGTCGATCAGCCCTGCCTGAGCGAGATGGAGCAGGGCGTGTACCGCGAGCCCCAGGCGCGCTCGTCCACGGGCAGCGGCGCCATCATGCCGCGCGGCACGGTGGTGGTCGGTCCCTTCGATCACTTCACCTTCACTGCCAGCGCCGGCAACGGCGTGCGCTCGGTCGACCCCAGCTACGTCGCGCAGGGCCTGCTCACGCCGTTCGTCTCCGTGCAGTCGCGTGACGTCGGCGTCGCCTACGACGCCTCGCTCGCGCCCTTCGACCTCGCCGCCAAGTCGGTCTTCTTCCAGACGCACTCCGACCAGGACCTGCTCTTCGATCTGAGCCAGGGCCGCAGCACGCTCGCGAGCGGCGCCACGCGCACCGGCTGGTCGGGCTCGGTCCGCGCGCTCGGGTCGTTCTTCGACGTCGCGGCCAACGCCACGTTCGTGAAGGCCACGTTCGACGACACGGGGCTGCTCGTCCCCTACGTGCCCGATCTGGTGCTGCGCGCCGATCTCGCGCTCTTCCACGATCTGCCCTGGCGTCTCGCCCACAAGCCCGTCCGCGGCACCCTCGGTTACGGCGTGAGCTACGTCGGCCAGCGCCCGCTGCCCTACAGCCAGCTGAGCGACGTCATCTTCATCTCCGACGCCTCGATGAGCCTGAGCTGGAGCATCTGGACCGTCCGCGTGTCCGGGCAGAACCTCTTCGACTCGAAGTACAAGCTCGGCGAGTACAACTACGCCTCCGACTTCCACTCGCAGGCCGAGCCCACGCTCGCCCCCGAGCGCGCGTTCACGGCCGGAGCGCCGCGGACGCTGATGCTGTCTCTGGCGTTCACGCTGGGAGGGCCGTCTTGAGGAGGCTGCTCCTGCCGCTGCTGATCGCCGGGCTCGCCGTCGCCTCGTGCAACGGGACGACGGGCGACCAGATCATCACGTTCCCTGCGTACGCCGCCGGCGCGAAGGGCGCGGGCGATCCGTTCTCCGCCAACGGCTACACCATCCGCCTCACCTTCGCGCAGATGTACATCGGCGCGGTCTACGTCAACGAGGCGCCGCCCGGCGCGACGTTCGACACGCCCGTATGCACCGACCCCGGCATCTACGCGGCGCAGGTCCCCGGCGGCGTGCAGGTGGATCTGCTGTCGACCTCGCCCAGGGCCTTCGCGGTGCAGGGAAGCGGCACGGCCGATCTGGGGCAGAGCTGGGAGCTTTACCTGACCGACGGCGACGTGAACAACCCGGACAACAGCGGCTTCGGCGTGCCCAACACCGTGGACCTGCGTGGCACGGCGACGCGCGAGTCCGACGGCAAGGTGTTCAGCTGGGCGGCGACCGTGAACATCAACCGGGCCAATCGCGGCGTGCCCAGCACCGATCCGGCGCAGCCCGGGCTGAACCCGATCTGCAAGCAGCGCATCGTCGAGCTCGGCGGGATCGCGCTGCAGCTGTCCCCCGGCGGCTCGCTGCTGGTGACGGTCGATCCGCGAGGATGGTTCAAGACGCCGATCGACTTCTCGTCGCTCCCCTCGGTCGCCAGCGATCCGTGCGAGATCGACGGCCGCTCGCTCTACGGCGACGCCCAGGTCTGCATCCCCGACTCGAGCAACCTGTCCGGCGGGACGCCGGGCGCGCAGCAGGGCGTCAGCCTCTACTCGGGGATCTTCACGGCGGGGCCGGCGGCGTACTCGCTCTCCTACGAGTCGGGGGCGCCGTGAGGTTCCGGTCACGCCCGTGGGCTGGCCCCGTCATGGCGCTCGCCCTGATCCTCGCGGCGGCGTGCGAGACCGTCTCGGGAAGCCAGGGCACCGGAGCCGGGGGCGCGCAGATCCACTACACGCCCGCGGCGGACACGATCCACGGCAGCGGCGGCACGCTGAAGACGTTCGTCGCCCCTACGGACCCGGGCGCCGGCGGCTTCGTCTTCAGCATCTCCGGCGAGGTCAACGCCATCACCGGCTACCCGTTCCCGCCGTTCGATCCCTCGCAGACGTGGATGGTCGACGGCTACAACTGGCGGATCGACGAGTACATCGTCGTCGTCGACCACATCGTGCTCTGGTCCGATCCGAACAAGAGCCCATCCGACCAGTCGCAGCACGGCCCGCAGGTCGCGCATGTCGACGGCCCGTTCGTGGTCGACCTGCACAAGGGCGGACCGCTCGTCGGCAAGGCAGGCGGTGGCGAGGAGGCCCTGGCGCTCGCGGCGCTGAGCAACCAGAACGACAACGGCGGCGCCGGGTTCGATCCGACGACCACCTACGGCTTCGGGTTCAGCACCGTGGCTGCAAGCTACGACGCGATCAACGTGAACCTCACCTCCGACGAGCAGGCCGACTTCGACGCGATGGTGAAGGGCGGCTACAGCGTCTACTACTCCGGCACCGTCACGTGGGCGGGCGATCAGTCGGGGCCCAGCGGGTTCGCCGGGGTGTGCCAGCAGACGTGCGGCGCGTCGGGCGCGAGCGACGGCGGGACGGCGGGCGACGCGGGCGGCTCCTGTCCCGACGCGTACGACTTCACGAAGCTTCCCTCGACGATGAGGTTCCAGCTCGGCTTCTCGACGCCCACCAACTACGTCAACTGCGTCAACTACACGCTCAGCGCGCAGGAGAACCAGACCGTGCGCGGCGTGCAGTCCTCGAACAGCCAGAGCGAGGTCGAGCAGATCACCCTCCACATGGACCATCCGTTCTGGGAGAGCTTCGAGGAAGGCACGCCGGTGCACTGGGACCCGATCGCCGCGCAGTACATCGGCGTCGCGAATCCCGTGGCGCACACCGAGGACATGAGAGGCGTGCCCTTCAATCCGTTCACGGACGGCGAGGGCCGCGTCATACCCTGGCGCGACTGCGAGCCGACGCTCTACACGACGCCGGGAAACGGGGCGATGTCGTTCAGCACGCTCAGCGTGCCGCAGGATCCGCACGGCTCGTGCACGGGCGCGCCGGGGCAGGACTTCACGCAGGACCGGTGTCCGGCCATCCGCGACTACTACGACTTCATGCGGTACACCCAGTCGACGCAGGGGCACCTGAACTCGCAGGGGCTCTGCTACATCGACCGGCGATTTCCTGCGCCGCCGGGTGGATCCTGAACCGAGAGCGCGGCAGAGGCGCCGTGGGCACGGGGGGCTCACCGCCGATCATGCATGGTGCGCAGTCACCTTCCGCAGCGCAACTGCGGCGATGGGCGGCAAGATGCCCAGCGTCGCGAGGGTCGAGGTGACCAGACCTCCGATGACGGCGATGGCCAGAGGGCGCTGCAGCTCGGCCCCTGCGCCGATGCCGAGAGCCAGAGGGAAGAGGCCAGCCAGCGTCGCGAGCGTGGTCATCACGACCGGCCGGAGGCGACGCTCCGCGGCGAGGGTGACCGCTCGCTCGGGTGTTTCTCCTGCCTCGCGGGTGCGCTCGGCCTCCTCGAGCAGCAACACGCCATTTTTCACCACGAGCCCGACGAGCAGGACGCACCCCATCAGCGAGGACGCGTTCAGCGGAGTGGCCGTCGCGACGAGCGCCGCGATGGCCCCCACGATGGCGACGGGTACCGACGCCAGGACGAGGGTCGCCACGCGCAGGCGACGAAACTGCCCCGCGAGCAACGTGAGCACGAGCACGATGGCGAAGCCGGCCACCGTTCCGAGCTCACGGATGGTGTCGCGCTGGCTCTGGGCCTGGCCGCCCATCACGAGGCGATAGCCCTTGGGCAGCGCGATCTGGCGAGCGATCCCGTCGACCTCGTCGGCGATCGAGCCGATGTCGCGGTGCTCGGTGTCCGCCGTCACGGTCACCAGAGGCTGCAGCGCCTCGTGCAGGAGCATGGACGGCGTGGTGTCCGAGATCGGATCGGCCACCGCCTCGAACAGCGTGGTCCGGTCGCCGCTGACGAAGGGCATCTGCAGCATGCGATCGGGGTCGAAGCGGACGGGGTCGGGGTAGCGGACGCGCACCCCGACGAGGCGGTCGTAGCGCCGGATGGTACCGACGACGCTCCCGAGAAGGGCGCTGTCGAGCTGGGTGGCCACCTCGTCGGGGGTCGTGCCGAGGCGCGCGATGGGGTCCCTCCGCATCACGTAGCGCAGCTCGGGTGCCGGTCGTTCCTCGCCGGTGTAGAGGTCCACGAGGCCCGAGACGTCCTTGATCCGCGCGGACAGGTCGTCGGCGATCTCGTGCAGCTTGGCGTAGTCGGGGCCGAGGATCTTGACCTCGAGCGGGCGCGGACTCCCTGACAGATCGTTGAGCACGTCCTGGAGGACCTGCACGAACTCGACACGCACCTCCGGGTACCTCTCCTGGATCCGCGTGCGCAGGTCCGCCACGATGTCCTCGGAGGAGCGCTTGCGGTCGGAGGCGGGCAGGAGGCTCACCATGACGTCACCGCGACTCAGCTCGGTCGCCGCCGCCGGGCCCAGCTCCGCCCCGAGACGCCTCGAAAACGTCCGAACCTCGGGGGTCTCCCGGAGCTCTTGCTCGAGTCCCTTGGCGTAGCGCTCGGTCGTGGCGAGGGACGTTCCGGCCGGCAAGAAGTAGTCGAGGACGAAGGCACCCTCGTCCATCTCGGGGAGGAAGCCTCGCTGGAGACGGGGAACGAGCAGCACGCCCGCCCCCACGACGGCGAGCAGTGCCGCGGTCGCCAGGACCGGCCGTCCCACGATCCCCTGCAACAGTCGACCGTAGGCGCGCGTCATCAAGCTCGCTTGACCGTGCGGGGTCGAGGCGAGGAAGGCGCCGGCCGCGAGCGGTACGAGCGCGAGCGCCACGAAGAGCGACACGAGAACGGCCGAGGTCACGGTGAACGCGAGTGCCCGGAAGAAGTCCCCCACCACCCCGCCCAGGAATGCGAGGGGGATGAAGACGACGACCGTGGTGAGCGTCGTGCCGATGACCGCAGGAGCGAGCTCCGCCGTCCCCGTCACGGACGCAGCGGCGATGCTCGATCCGGCGTCCCGGTGCCGCGCGATCGCTTCGATCATGACGATGGCGTCGTCGACGACGAGGCCGATGGCGACCGCCATGCCCCCGAGAGACATGAGGTTGAGCGTCTGGCCCGCGACTCGCATCGCACCGAACGTCATCGCGAGCGTGAGCGGCACGGTGAGCCCCGCGAGCAGGCCAGCGCGCGCGTCCCGGAGGAACATTGCGATGACGATGGTGCAGAGGACGATGCCCAGGAGGATGGCGTCGCGCACGCTGGCCATCGACTCGCGCACCAGGCGCGCCTGGTCGTAGACGGGGGTGAGCGTGACGCCTGCTGGCAGCGAGGGCTTGAGGGTGTCGGCCGCGCTGACCGCCGCCCCGACGACGTCGGTCGTGCTCGCTCCGGGCAGGCGCGCCACGCTGATGACGACGGTCTCTCCCCGCGGCCCGCCGATCCGGACGAGACGATCCTCGTGGCCGTCGATGACCTCGGCGACCGAGGACAGAGGAATGGCGACCCCGTCCGGTCCGACCGCCACCGGCATCTCGCGGATGTCCGCGAGGCTCTTCGGCTGCGCGTCGCCCACGACCGTGACCAGCTGCCGATCGCGATCCACGCGCCCCACAGAGCTCAGGCCCATCGCCGAGCGCAGCTTGTCGGAGATGGCGTCGGGGGTCAGATGCAGAGCCGCGGTCGCTTCGGGATCGAGGACGATGTCCACCTCGCGCACGTCGCCGCCGAGCACCTCGATGCGCCCGATTCCCGGCACGCCGGCCAGGGTCGGGCGAACGACGTACTCGGCGAGCTCGCGCAGCTCTCGCGTGTCGACCGAGCCCGCCAGGTTGAAGGTGACCACGGGAAACGATCCCGTCGTCACACGCTCGACGATGAGCTCCGCCCCGGGCGGCAGGTCAGCGCGGATCTCGCCCACGCGCGACTCGACCAGCTGGAGCGCACGCCACATGTCCGTTCCCGGCGTGAACTGCAGCGAGATCTCCGTTGCGCCGCGGATGGTCTTGGACCGGATGCGCTGCACGCCGAGGACGGTCGTGAGCGCCTGCTCGAGGGGACGGGTGACCGAGGTCAGGAAGACGTCCGCCGGGGCGCCGCCCGTGCGCGCGACCACGACGATGCGGGGGAACTCGACCTCCGGATAGATCCCGCTGGGCATCGCGAACGCGGAGGCGACGCCCAGGGCCACCAGCGTCGCCGTGGCGAACCACACCGCGGCGGCGTGTCGCCGCAGGATCTCCAGGACCCTCGTCACGGCTTGGCCTCGACGATCGGCGAGTCGGTCTCCAGGCCCAGGACGTGGTCCACGGCCACCCGCTCACCGTCGGCGAGGCCCTCGGCGATCTCGACCTGGTCGTCGTCGCGCCAGCCGACCTTGACCGTGCGCACCTCGGCCTTGCCCTCCTTGCAGACGGCCACCTCGGCCCCATCGGCCACGGCCCCGCGCATCGCCGCCGAGGGCACCACCAGGACCCCGTCGCGTGTGCCCGTGTGCACCGTCGCCGTGCCGAACAGGCCCAGGGTCACGGGCCCCCTGGACTCGATGGCGATGCGGACGGTCCCCAGACCCGTCGCCGGATCGAGCGCCGTCGAGCGCGCGCGAACCGTCCCCGGGATCGGGTCTCCCCCGGTCGCGAGGGACACCGTTGCCGGCTGCGCCGCCGCGATGTCGAGCAGCTGCCGCTCCGTCGCGTCCACGTCGAACTCGGCCAGCATGCTCGCCGCCAGCTGGATGATCGGCGTCGCGGCGGTCCCGTCCACGAGCGCGCCCGATCCGCGCCACACCCGCGTGACCACCCCGTCGAACGTCGATCGCACCTGCACACGCCCGAGCGTGCGCCTCGCGAGGTCGGCTGCAGCGACCGAGGCGTTCAGGCCGGCCTTGGCCTGGTCGTCTCTCGCGACCGCGTCGTCGAGCTCCTGCTTGGCGGCGATGCCGCGAGCCACGAGCTGGCGCGTGCGATCGAGCGTCGCGTCGGCGTTGGCCAGCGCGGCCGTCGCTTGCTCCACCGCGGCATCCGCCTGGCGCAGGGCGTCGCGCGAGGCGCTGCCGTCGATGAGGGCCACGATCGCTCCCGACGCCACGCGATCGCCTTCGTGGGCGCGAACCTCCACCACCCGACCGGGTACCTGGGACGCGACCGGCAGATCGCCCCCGGGAGGCGCGGCCACACGTCCCCTGAGCGTCACCGTCACGTCCACCGCCTTCTTGACGGCGGCCACGCAGTGCACCTCCACGGCCACGGGCTCCTCGTGCTCCTGCGGGGTGGAGCGGCAGCTCGTCGCGAGCGTCACCAGCAGGATGAGCGCACGCTTCACGGTGCCCCCAGCGCGTGCTCGATGTCCGCCCAGGCGTTGGCTCGCGCCGCCTGGGCGTCGAGGACGGTCAGGCGCGTGTCCACCAGGGTCCGCTCGGCGTCCAGGACGGCGAGCAGCTGGGCGCGTCCCAGCGTGTACGCCTCCTCGGTCGCCTTGGCCGCGGCCTGTGCGGCCGGAAGCACGGCCTCGGTGAGCGTGTGCTGACGGGCCGTCGCCGCGTCGAAGGTGTGATAAGCGGCCGCCAGCTCCGTCGCCCCCTGCACGCGCGCCGCCTGGGCTCGAGCGCGTGCCACGTCGCGGGTTGCGTTCTCGCGATCGATGTAGGCCCCGCGCTGGTTGAACAGGGGGACCTCGAGCGTCAGCTGGGCGCGGTAGTTGACGGGCGGAGTGCCGCCGTTGGGCGCGAGCGTCGGATCGCCCACGTCGGCCCCGAGATCGAGCGACATGTACGGTCGCACGAGGGCGCGCTCGCGGTCGGCGCGCGCTTCGGCCGCATGCGCGTCGGACAGCTCGCGACGCACCGGCGCGCTGGACTCGAGCCGGGCCAGCATCGTGGCGAGCGAGGGCACGGCATCGGGAACGGGTGGGTCCGAGCTCGGACGAAGGTCGCTACCCTCGGTGACTCCCATCCATCGACCGAGCTCGCTGCCGGCGGCCGTGACGAGCGCGGTCGCCTGGAGCAGGTCGGCGTCGGCTCGCAGCTTCTCGGCATGCGCACGCAGCGCGTCCAGCTCCGGCGCGGCGCCCACCTGGACGCGCTGCACGACCGCAGGCTCGAGGGTCGCCGGGATGCTCGCGGCGTCACGCCGCGCGGGCGCCGCCCGCTCGGCGAGCCAGAGCGCGACGTACGCGTTTTCCGTGATGCGCCGGACGTCGTTCCACGTCACCTGGGTGTCGAGGGCCACGGTGGCCTCGTCGGCACGCGCCGCGTCCATGGCGGCGCCCCTCTGACCGAGGATGACGAGCGGCACGGACACGGTTCCGCTGAAGCGAGCCGTCTGCGTGTTCGTGGCGCCGGCGATGCTCGGGTTCGGGTAGACGCCCGCCACACCGACCTCGGCGTGTGCGACCAGCTCCCGCGCCCGGGCAACGACCAGATCGGGGGAGGCCCGACGAGCGGCTTGCAGGGCCTCGTCGAGGGAGACCCGACGAGTCTCGTCCTGCGCCAGGGCCGCGGGCCCGACGGCGAGCAGGACCACGGCGATCGCGAGTGGGACACGGGCCGCTTTCACACGGGCGAGGCTACGACCGTCAGCTGAACGGCCGCCTAACGGGGCTGTCCTCGTGCCAGCCGACGACCGCGCCCAGGGTCATGGACACGTGCATTCCGCGCCCCGCGGGATCCGGCTCCGCCGTCGCCTGGCCGCCGTAGCGCTCCGCGACGGCCCGCACGAAGGCCAGGCCGAGCCCCCGGCCGTCGCCGTCGGCGGTCCCGCGCCAGTAGCGGTCGAACATCTGCTCCCGCGCGCTCTCGTCGAGCCCCGGGCCGTCGTCCTGGACCGCGACGCGCAGCTGCGAGCCGTCGCGCGACACCCGGATCGCCTGCACGCCCCGGCCGTATTTTCGTGCGTTGTCGATGAGGTTGCGCAAGGCCAGCGTGACCAGCCGCTCGTCGACCTCGACGAGCGCCTCGTCCGGCGCCTCGACCCGGGCCCCCTGGGGGGCGAGATCGCGCGCGAGGTCCGCCACGTTGACGATCGACCCGGCGATCTTCTTGCCCTGGGGATCGGAGAGCACCAGGATGGCGTCGATGACGTCCGACAGGCGCGCCACGTCGCCGCGGATGCGCGCGACCGCGGGCTCGTCCTGCGCCTTCATGGCGTCGAGCTCCGCGAGGATCGAGGTCAGCGGGGTGCGCAGCTCGTGGGCGATGTGGGCGCTGTTGGCGCGTGCCCGCGCCAGCGCCTCGAGCAGGCGCCGCACCAGCACGTCGAAGGCGCGTTCGAGCCTCGCGATCTCGGCGGTGTCGGCCTGCGGCGGGGGTGATGCGTTCTCGGACTCGAGGATGCGCTCGGTCCAGCCGACGAGCGACGTCAGCTCCCCGATGGGCACTCGCAGCGTGTGCCGGACCGCGAGCCACAGCGCGAGCAGCCCCAGGAGCACGGCCACAGCCATGCCACGCGCGAGTATCGCGACCGCCGCGCGATGGCTTCCGACGGCCACGGCGGCGACGACCGCGATGTCTCCGTGGGTCGCCGCGCAGGCTCGCCATGGGCGCGAATTGCCGTCGATGACCGTTCGGCACCGCCCGGGGCGGACGTCGCCGAGCACCTCGCCTCCGCGCGTGGCCTTCGTCACTCCGAGGGTGCGGGCGACCAGGAGGATGCCGCGTCCCTCGGAGGCGGCCACGACCTCGCCCAGCGCCTCGCCCGCACCGTCCCCCTCGCCCAGCTCCCGTGACAGAGCGTCCAGGGCGCCTTCGGCCTCGTGGCTCGCGGCGGACGTGTCGGCCTGCTTCAGCACGCGATCCGTCACGACAACGGCGGCGACGCCGAGCGCCACGAGGACGAGCCCCGCGAGCGCAACGAGGCGCCGAGTCAGGCGCGCTTCGAGCGTTCGAGCTGCCATGCGTACCCCAGCTGGCGGACGGTGCGCACCGCCTCGCGGACCCCACGTTCGGAGAACTTGCGGCGGATGCGGGTGATCAGCACCTCGAGGCTGGCCGAGGAGCCCTCGCTGGCGACGCCCCACACGGCCTCGAGGATGTCGTCACGGCTCACGACCCGCCCCTGCCTCGACGCCAGGAGAGCCACGATGTCGAACTCGCGGGGCGTGAGCATCAAGGGGTGCTCGCCGACGCTCACCGTGCGTCGATCGGAGTCGACCGTGACGTCGCCGAAGGTGCGGACCGACTCCTCCCAGCGCGGGCCGCGGCGTCCGAGCGCACGAACCCGGGCCAGCAGCTCGTCGAGGGAGAAGGGCTTTCCGAGGTAGTCGTCGGCCCCTGCGTCGAGGCCCGAGATGCGGTCGCGTACACCATTGCGAGCCGTGAGCAGCAGGATCGGAACGGTGCTCCCCGCGCTTCGTGCGGCGCGGCACCAGTCGAGCCCGGATCCGTCCGGGAGCCCGACGTCGACCACGGCCAGGTCGATCTGGCTCGTGGCGAACGCCTCGTCGGCGGCGCGCAGGCTGTCGGCGATCACGACCGAGTAGCCGTGAGTGCGCAGACCGGCGCCGACCGTGCCGGTCACACGAGCGCTGTCGTCGACGAGCAGGATCCGCACGCGATCGACCTTACCACCGGCCGTGGACGCCCGGTGCCGGGGCGAGGCGGCTCGGTGCTTGCGACCGCGGCGGACCTCAGCGGCACGCCGTGTCCAGGGCCTCGAAGATCCCGAACGGCATCGACTGGCTCATGGTCGCGCCGTACTCGTAGCCCTCGATGGCGCACACGCGCCGGGTGCACGCGGCGTTGGTGGGCTCGATGGGCCCCCCCAGGGTGTTCCAGGTGGGAACCGTGCCGAAGAACGTGGAGGTCGGCGGGTTCGGCTCGGCGGCGACGGTGTACGTGTAGACGGCGATGGAGCTCGGGTCGAAGGGACTCGCCACGAGGACCACGTACTTCGTGGGAACCCCGGGACACGGGACGAACACGAATCCCGGACCGTTCGTCGGGGCGCTCGACGGCTCGAGTGAGAAGAAGGTGCCGCCGGCCGCGTCCGGACCGGCGTCGGGGTTGGTGACGTCGAGGAGCACGGCGCTCCCCGCGGCCCCCATCGTGCCCACGGGCGCGCCGGTGCCGAGGTTCTGCTGCATGCCCACGACCTGGGTGTTCGTGGCGGTGTCGATCTCGTCGACGAGGATCGTCCCCATCTGCGGGCTGGTGGGGCTCGGCAGGGGGCTCGACACGAAGAGGCGCTGGTTGGTCGTGTCGAGCGCGAGGGCGGCCTGGTTGCTCGCCAGGTCGTGGAGCGGGATGCCCGCGACGAGGGAGTAGTTGCCGCCCGCGGTGCTGATGACGGAGACCTCGACGGTCAGGAGCGGCGGATCGCACGACGTGTAGAGGAGCGAGCGCGGGCCATCGATCGCGATCCACTCGACGCTCCCGGTGCACCCGGTGTCGAGCGTCGCGACGTCGAAGGTCGTCTTGTACGCGTTCGTCGACAGGTCGAAGACGTCGATGATGCTGCCGCGCACGGCGTAGAGCAGGTTCGCGGTCTCGTCGACGGCCATCTGGACGTTGCCCACGGCGAACGGACCCACGGGGCCGGCGTCCGTCATGACGGGAGGGATCGTCGCCGTGACGGTCAGCGTGCCGTCGTCGATGACGGCGATGCCGCTGCCGAACTGCGCCGCGTAGAGCTTGCCGGTCGTGACGTTCGCCGCGAGGGCCACGATCTGCCCGGACACCGGGATGTTCTCGACGAAGCCGACGTAGCCGTCGGGCAGGCCGCCGTCGCCCGCGGTGGACGAATCGATCGTCGCCGGGCCGTCGGTCGTCGCCGGGGAGTCCTTGGGCGAGTCCGTCGGACCGGGCGCGTCCACCGGCTCGGGCGAGTCCGCGGTCCCGTCGAACTCGGGCCCGCCGGTGTCGAAGCTGGCGTCCGGTCCTCCGCCCCCGCTGCTCTTGTTGCTGCATCCTGCGGCCGAGGCCATCGCCAGCGCGCACGCCGCCGCGACCGTCACCGTCACCGTCATCCACGACACGGCCTTCGCCCCCTGCATCCCCATCGTCGTCTCCTCTCCGGGACCTGGCGCCCTTGAAGGCTCAGGATAGCGGCGCTTTTCGAGGGAGGTCAGCCAGGAACGGGCGCCGCGGTCCATCGCCAGCGCCTGGAGAAGCTTGGGCCTCGCCTCGAACGTGACGCCGCTGCACGTGCTCGTCGGCGAAGCGGGGGCGATCGACAGGCTTGGCGCCGCGTGCTGAGGGTGGCGGCAGAAATCGGACCTGGACCCGAACAAAGTGCCTAACGAAGTGGGTCCACATCCATCCACGGCGTGAATTGATCGCCTGACTGCAAAGCGAGCA
>VFSW01007502.1_pt1 | contig 15822 bp, 11 predicted proteins | sample 5358111 | NCBI WGS metagenome assembly VFSW01 (sample SAMN11554181, study PRJNA540505) | mine drainage metagenome | isolation source: sediment from site ElyBrook_90M | place: USA: Ely Copper Mine, Vershire, VT | collected 2017 | reverse complement strand
GACGCGGCTGATGACGGGGCGCCGGCTGGAGTACCGGGTCACCGAGAAAGTCTGAGGGCGCGACCTACCCGCCGGGGACCTTGAGCTGCGGCGTCTTCGCTCCCGTGATCACGATCACGTCCACCTTCACCGTCGGGTCGGCGGCGGTGGTGATGGTGACACCGAAGGTCGACTGCAGCACGCGGACCGTCTCGGGCATGGTCGCCTCCGCGCCGTTGTAGAACGTGACCACCGTGTTGGGGTAGTCGGAACGGTCGGCGCGGCCGCCGTTGGCCGACGGCACGCTGGCGTTCATGCCGAGGTAGGTCAGGTAGGCCGCCACGCTGGTCGCCTGGCCGGCGACGCCGGAGCCGTTCTCCACGAGCACCTGCGCACTCTCCGCGGAGAGCTTCGCGCGCGACTGGGCGAGGGGAGTGCTGCTGCTGAGCGCCTGGGTCACGGCCTGCCGGATCGCCGGCAGGTTGGGGTGCAGCCAGTAGTGGATCACGCACTCCGCCGGCGGGCACTGGACGGCGTACTGCGGCGGCGTGAACACGAGCGAGTGCAGGTTGGTGGTGTCGGCCTTCTCGATCAGCGACACGAGCTGCGGGAGCTGGTCGCGCGGAAAGTCGGTGTGGATCGCGTTCCGCAGCGCCTGACCCAGCGCGTCGAGCTTGTTGGGATCGAGGAAGCTCAGCACGTCGGTCTGCTGGCGGATCGACGTGATCACGCGCTGCTGCCGCAGCGACCGGTCGAAGTCCGACGTGGCGTGTCGCGAGCGCGCGTACGCCAGGGCCTCCTCGCCGGACATGTGCTGGATGCCCGGCGGGATGTAGAGCTTGATCGCCCCGCGACCGTTGTCGGTCGGGTAGTCGTAGTCCGTCACCGGGATCTGGACGTCGATGGTCGCCCCGCCGAGCGTGTCGACCACCTGGCGGAACCCCGAGAAGTTGACCTCGACGTAGTACGGGATCTGGATCCCGAGCATGTACCCCAGGGTCCCCTTGAGGGCATTCACGCCGCGCGTGGCGTCGGTCCCCGGGAACAGGTTGGGAGCGCCCTCCGCGTAGGTCCAGATGCTGTTGACCTTGTTCGGATAGATGCCGCCGAAGTAGGCGGCGGCGGGCCACGTCGGCGGCAGGGGGATCTGCTCGAAGTCCCGCGGGACGCTGAACATCGACACCTGCCCGCTCGTCGGGTCGATGCTCGCCACGATCATCGTGTCGGTGTTGAAGGTCCTGTCCGCGGGTCGCTGGTCGACGCCCACGAGCAGCACGTTCAGGCGTCCGCCGTTCCACGGGGCGATGCTGGGCTGCGGCTCTGCCGCCGTCCCGGCGTACGCGCTGGCGGCCGGCGACGCACCGGGGGAGGCCGCGGGGGCGGCAGGGTTCGACGGCGAGTCGCTGGTCACGGCCATGATCGTGTCGTGGGCGATCCGGTCGTAGCGGGCAAGCGCCACGTGCGCCATGCCCATGACCAGGAGGACGGCGACCAGCCCGGCCAGCGAGAGGGGCGCGAACGGAATGCGGGGACGGCCCAGCCGCCCACCGCCCTCGGGGACCTCCACCGCCGCGCAGCGGTAGGCGTCGATGGCGGCGATGGCCCGGTAGAGGAAGAGCAGCACATCCAGCGCCAGGAGCACGTCCAGCACGAACGGGTCGAACACGCTGACCTTGACCACGTCGCGGGTGGAGGCACTCGCGAGCAGCCCGCCCAGCAAGGCGAGCCCCAGGAAGGGCGGTGCGGCGAAGGCCAGTGCGCGCGCGTGGCGCCGTGCGTACAGGTGCCCCAGGCCCGGGAAGATCAGGCTCAGGAAGGCGGCCGCGAACGGAGAGGGTCGCCCGATCGGGCGGTCGACGTTCGGCACGGCCCGGATCATACCGGGTCCGCCGGGTGAGGGCCAAACCACGCGCCGGGGCGGCACGTCGAGCCGCATTCCGCGGCCGGGGCACCGGCCGGGGCACCCGTCCGGGACCCCGACGCGGGCCACCGCGCGTGGGCCGAACGCGTTTCGGTATCCTGTCCGCCAGATGCAGACGCCCTTCCGGCCCGTGCCCGCCCATTCCGACTTCCCCGCGCAGGAACATGCGACGCTCGAGCTGTGGCGCGAACGCCGCACCTTCGCGCGGCTCCGGGCGCAGAACGCCGGAGGCCCGCGCTGGTCGTTCCTCGACGGCCCCATCACCGCCAACAACCCGATGGGCGTGCACCACGCCTGGGGCCGCAGCTACAAGGACCTCTTCCAGCGCTTCCACGCCATGCTCGGCCAGGACCAGCGCTGGCAGAACGGGTTCGACTGCCAGGGGCTGTGGGTGGAGGTGAACGTCGAGCGCGAGCTCGGTTTCACCAGCAAGCGCGATATCGAGGACTACGGGATCGCCGATTTCGTGAGCCTGTGCAAGCAGCGCGTGCTCACGTTCGCCGCCCGCCAGACCGAGCAGTCGGTGCGGCTCGGCATGTGGATGGACTGGAACGACCCGCACGAGCTGCGCCGGCTGCGTGACCTGCTGGCGGACGATCCCGGCCGCGTGATCACCGTGGAGGGACCCCACGGGCCGGTCACCGACACGGTCGAGCAGATCGTGGGTCGCCTGGGCATGCCGGAGCTCGGCGGCTCCTACTTCACGTTCTCGAACGAGAACAACGACCTGATCTGGGGGTTCCTGGCCGAGTGCCATCGGCGCGGGTGGCTGTACAAGGGCCACGACACGATGCCCTGGTGCGCCCGCTGCGGTACCGGCATCAGCCAGCACGAGATGTCGGAGGGGTACCAGGACCGCGAGGACCCCGGGCTCACGGTGCGTTTCCCGCTCCTGGACCGGCCCGGCGAGTCGCTGCTGGTGTGGACCACGACGCCCTGGACGCTCACCTCGAACGTCGCCGCCGCGGTCGGCCCGGAGCTGCGCTATGTGAAGGTCCGGCAGGACGACCACCTGTTCTGGCTGGGCCGGGGCACCCTGAAGCAGGCGGTGCAGGGGCCATTCGAGGTGATCGAGGAGCGGTCGGGGGCCGCCCTTGTCGGGTGGCGGTACGCGGGGCCCTTCGACGACCTGCCGGCCGTGCAGGCCGCGTTCGCGGGGTCGGTCGACGTCGACGGGCGGCCCTACGAGCACCGCGTGGTCGCCTGGAGCGAGGTGGGCGAGGACGAGGGGACCGGCATCGTTCACATCGCGCCGGGCTGCGGCGCCGAGGACTTCCAGCTGGGGCGCGAGCTGGGGCTCCCCATGATCGCGCCGCTCGACGAGAACGGCGTGATCCTCCCCGGGTTCGGGTTCCTCGCCGGACGGGACGTGCGCGAGGTCGCCGAGCCGATCATCGAGCGGCTGCGGAAGGCGGGGCGCTTCTACCGGGTGGAGCCGTACCTGCACCGCTACCCGCACTGCTGGCGCTGCGGCACGCCGCTGGTGTTCCGGCTGGTGGACGAGTGGTACATCAGCATGGGGCCCGTGTACGACCAGCCGCGGGAGACGCTGACGCGCGAGCAGGTCGACGCGAGCCTGCGGTACCAGATCATGGAGGTCGTGGACGGGATCCGGTGGATCCCCGGGTTCGGGTACGAGCGCGAGCTCGACTGGCTCCTGAACATGCACGACTGGATGATCAGCAAGAAGCGCTACTGGGGGCTGGCCCTCCCGATCTACGACTGCGCGTCCTGCGGGGCGGTGACCGTGGTGGGGGGGCGCGAGGAGCTGCGCCGGCGCGCCGTGGAGGGCTGGGAGCTGTTCGAGGGACACACCCCGCATCGACCGCACATCGACGCGGTGAAGGTGGCGTGCTCGGGCTGCGGGGCTCCCGTGGAGCGCATCCGCGACGTGGGGAACCCCTGGCTCGACGCGGGGATCGTGCCGTTCTCCACGATGCACTTCCGCGAGGACCCGGCGTACTGGGGACAGTGGTTCCCCGCCGACTTCATCACCGAGAGCTTCCCGGGCCAGTTCCGCAACTGGTTCTACTCGCTGCTCGCGATGAGCACGGTGCTGCGGCGCGAGCCGCCCTTCCGCACGATCTTCGGCTACGGCACGCTCTTCGGCGAGGACGGCCGTCCCATGCACAAGAGCTGGGGCAACGCGATCGAGTTCGACGACGCCGCCGAGCGGATGGGCGTCGACGTGATGCGCTGGATGTTCGCGAGCGCGCGGCCCGAGGACAACATCCTGTTCGGCTGGCATGCGGCCGACGAGGCCCGGCGCGAACTGCTCGTGCTGTGGAACGTGTACGCGTTCTTCGTGACGTACGCGCGCCTCGCGGAATGGGTGCCGTCGCGGGGGATCGGTGCCGCCATCGCGGACGCGGACGGCTGGCCGGCGCTCGACCGGTGGATCCTGTCGCGGGCGGCGGGACTCGCCGGCGAGGTGGAGCGGGACCTGCAGGCGTACGACGCGCTCGACGCGGCACGCGCGATCGGCACGTTCGTCACCGACCTCTCCACGTGGTACCTGCGCCGTTCTCGCGACCGCATGCGCGGCAACGCGGCCCCGGCCGACCGCGAGTGCGCGTTCGCCACGCTGCACGCGGTCCTGGTCGCGATCTCCCGGGTCCTGGCGCCCATCCTGCCGTTCCTCTCCGAGTCGATCTACCAGAACCTCATCGTGGCGGTGGATCCGTCCCTGCCGGATTCCGTGCATCTCACGCGCTGGCCCGCGTCCGACCTGGCCGCGTTCCGGGACGAGCCGCTCGAGGCCGGGATGGCCACCGTCATGCGTGCCGTGGAGCTCGCGCGGGCGCTTCGCTCGCAGGCGGGGCTGCGGGTCCGCCAGCCGCTGGCGCGCCTCTGGCTCGCGCTGCCGGGGGGGGATCTGCCCGACCGGGACGCGCTGCTGGCCCTGCTGGCCGACGAGCTCAACGTGCGCGACGTGGAGCTGATCGGGGACGAGTCGGAGCTGGTCGACCGGCGGGTGAAGCCCCTGCTTCCGCGCATCGGGAAGCGGCTCGGACCGCAGATCCCGGCGGTGATGGCGGCCGCGCGGGCCAACGAGGTCGAGTACCTGGCGGACGGCTCGGTCCTCCTCGCCGGCGTGACGCTCGCGCCGGACGAAGTGGAGATCCTGGCCACCCCGAGGCCCGGAACGGCGGTCGCGCACGACGAGGGGCTGGTGGTGGTGATCGACACCACGCTGACCGACGAGCTGCGCGCGGAGGGCGACGCGCGCGAGCTGCAGCGTGCGGTCCAGGACCTGCGCCGCGAGGCGGAGCTCGAGCTGGACGAGGCGATCGAGCTGTGGCTGGAGCTCCCCGCGGCGGCCGGCGAGCGACTCGCGCCCTACCTCGGCCGGGTCGCGTCCGAGACGCTGGCGGCCGAGGTGCACCTGTCGCCACCGCCACCGGACCTGGCCACGACCGAGGTGGACCTCGAGGCCGGACGGGCGCGCGTCGCGCTTCGCAGGGTGACGCCGGGAGGCGAGGCATGACCGCGACGGAGGTCGGGGACGGGACGCGAGGCGCCGGCGGCGGGCGCCGCGCGGTGGCCGGGACGACCTGGCCGCGCCTGGCACTGTTCACGGGCCTGGCGGCGGCCGTGGTCATCGCCGACCAGGTCTCCAAGGCGTGGGTCGACCGGTCGTTCGCGCTGAGCCAGGCATCGGACATCGTGGCCGCGCCACTCGCGCCGCCGACGCCGGTGATCGGCGATTTCGTGCGGATCGCGAAGGGCTACAACAACGGGGCGATCTTCAGCCTGTTCGGGTCCAGCGCCTCGTTCTTCGCGATCGCCAGCCTGGTGGCGATCGCCGTGATCCTCTGGTACGAGATCACGCGCGGGGGCCGCGCCTCGATCCTGCTCACCCTGACGCTCGGGCTGCTGATGGGCGGCGCGATCGGCAACGAGATCGACCGGATCAGGCTGGGCTACGTGATCGACTTCGTGGACATGGGGATCGGGACGTGGCGCTGGTACACGTTCAACGTGGCCGACGCCTCGATCAGCGTCTCGATCGTGCTGCTGCTCCTGATCGGGATCGTCGGCGATGTCGGGAGGCCGCCGGAGAGCGCCCGGGCGGTCGGCGCCGGCGCTCCGGGCGACGGGAGGGGCGCCAGCGCGCCGGGAGACGGGAGGGGCGCCAGCGCGCCGGGTGAAGGGAACGCGTCCGGCACCGGTGGCCCGGGCGACGCGGCCGGGCCGGGCGAGACCGGCGCGGCAGCCGGCAGCGCCGAGCCGACCAATGCCGGCGGCGACGGCCGGCCGGGCTAGGTGGCAGAGCGCGTGAGCCTGGCCGTGCCGGTCGGCGTCGACGGGGTCCGCGCGGACCGCTTCGTCGCCGACGCGACCGGCATGTCGCGCGCGCACGTGCAGCGGCTCATCCGCGAGGGGCGGCTGACCAGGGGGGCTCACGCCATCCGGGCCAACGTCCCCGTGTTCGCGGGGGACGCGCTCGAGCTGGACGTCCCGGACGTGCGCCCCCTCGAGGTTGAGGCGGAGTCGATCCCGCTGGACGTGATCTACCAGGACGACGACGTGATGATCGTGGACAAGCCCGCGGGCCTGGTCACGCATCCGGCGCCGGGGCATTCCGCGGGTACCCTGGTGAACGCGCTCCTTGCGCTCGGGGGACCCGAGACGTTCGGCGGGATCGCCGGGATCGCGCGCCCGGGCATCGTGCACCGCCTCGACCGCGACACCAGCGGCCTGCTGATGGTGGCGCGGAACGATCGCGCCCAGGCGAGCCTGATGGCGCAGCTCAAGGCCAGGCGCGTCAAGAAGACGTACCTGGCGCTCGTGGCCGGCGAGCCGCCCGCCACGGTGGGCCGGATCGAGGCACCGATCGGGCGGGACCCGCGCCATCGCACGCGGATGGCCGTGGTGCCCGACGGCCGGCCGGCCGTCACGGCCTACCGGGTCCGCGAGCGCTTCGGCGCGTGGACGCTGCTCGAGGTCGACCTGATCACCGGCCGTACCCACCAGGTCCGCGTCCATCTCGCCTCGATCGGCCATCCCGTCGCCGGCGACGTGGTCTATGCGACCGGCGCCGCGAGGCGGGGCCCGGACGGGCTGGCGCGCCTCTTCCTGCATGCGTGGCGGCTGGAGCTGGAGGCGCCATCCGGGGGCCGGATGATCCACGCGACCGCCCCGCTGCCGCTCGACCTGGAGGGCGTGCTCGATCGCCTCCGCGGTGGCTCGCCGGGGCGCGGAGACGAGCAGCGTCCGGGCAGACGAACGGTGCCCGGAGCATGAGCGCGTGCCGGGGCGCCGCGGGCGCCATGGTCGTGATCATCTCGGGGCCCTCCGGGGTGGGGAAGGACACCATCATCGAGGCGCTGCGGGCGCATCACGACCGTCCGGACTACGACTTCATCGTGACCTGCACCACGCGGGTCCCGCGTGCGGGCGAGACCGATGGCATCCATTACCACTTCATTTCCGAGGACGAGTTCCTGGCACTGCGCGCCGCGGGCGAGCTCCTGGAGGCGAACCAGGTCCACGGCGCCCACTGGTACGGGACCCCGCGGCAGGCGGTCTGCGGGGCGCTCGAACGGGGCCACCACGCGATCCTCAAGATCGACGTCCAGGGGGCGCAGGAGGTCAAGCAGCGCGTCCCGGACGCCCTGCTGATCTTCCTGGTGCCGCCCTCCCTCGAGGCGCTCTTCGGCCGGTTGCGCTCCCGCGCGACCGAGACCGCCGATCAGCTGGAAGTCCGCCAGCGGGACGCGGCGATCGAGCTGGCCAGGCAGGGCGACTACGATCACGTCGTGGTCAACGAGACCGGGGAGGTCGAGCGGACCGCGCGCCGGGTCGCCGAGATCATCGAGGAGGAGCGAGCGCGCCACCCGGCCCGGCGCGTCGAGCTCTGAACCGTGGACGGCGAACCGACCGGCATGGGGCCCCCGGGCACCGCGCGGCGGGGCGCTGACGCGGGCGTGAAGCGCTTCGTCGAGGTCGCCGTGGACGTCGCCGGGGGAGCCGGGGATCGGGCGTACACCTACCGGCTCCCTCCCTCGCTCGCGGACCTGGGCCCGGGCGAGGCCGTGCTGGTGGAATTCGGGCGGCGGCAGGCGCTGGGGGTGATCCTCGGCGACGCGGAGCCCCCGGAGGAGATCGCCGCGAAGCCGGTCGCGGCGCGCGTGCGCTCCGACGGGCCGTTGCTGCCGCCGCTGCAGGTCGCGCTGGTCCGGTCGGTCGCGCGGCACTACCTGGCGCCGCTGGCGCTCGTGGTGCGTGCCGCGCTGCCGCCGGGGATGCTGGAGCGGCTCGAGCTGGTCGCGCTGGCGGATCGCGCCACGCATCCGGCCCCCGCCACGCGGCTGGACCCCGCGCTGGCGGCCATCCTGGCCCGGGTCGAGCGGGCGGGTGCGGCCGGGGTGCCGGTGCGGTCGCTGCCGGCGGCGGGTCCCCGTGCGACGCTGCTTCGCGAACTCCGGTCACTCGAGGCAGGGGGGCGGTTGCGGTTGGAGTGGCGACTCTCCGCTCCCGGGTCGAGGCCGCGGACCGAGCGGCGCGCCGCACTGAGCGGTCCGGGCAGAGAGCTGCTGGCGACCCTCGCCGCCGGTCCGCCGGATCACGGCCCGGGTGCCGGTGCCGGATCCCGGCTCGGTCCGCGGCAGCGAGCCCTGCTGCGCGAGCTCGGCGCCATGGCGGACGCGGAGACGGCCCCGGCGGCGCGGCTGGCGGCCTCGCACGGTGCGTCGGCTCTGGCCCGCCTGGCGCGCCGCGGACTGGTGGCGCTGACCGTCGCGGAGCGTCCGCGGCGTCCCCTCGCCGGCCGGCCGCCCGGGCCGCGCGGAGTCGCGCCGAGCGGTGCAATCCTGAGCGCCGCCCAGCGGGAGGCCGTGACGGCGGTCGTCGCCGCGGTCCGTGCCCGGCGCGCATCCGCGTTCCTGCTCGACGGGGTGACCGGTGCCGGCCGGACGGCGGTCTACTCGGCCGCGATCGAGGGGGCGCTGGCGGAGGGTCGCCAGGCCCTGGTACTGGTTCCCGAGATCGCGCTGGCGATGCCCCTGGTGGACCGGCTCAGGGCGGAGGGAGCCGTGGACGTGGCGCTGCTCCACGGTGGCCTCTCGGAGGGCGAGCGTGCAGACGAGTGGCGCCGCATCAGGGACGGCGAGGTGCCTGTCGTGGTCGGGACGCGCAGCGCCGTGCTCGCGCCGCTCGCCGATCCGGGCGTCGTCATCGTGGACGAAGAGCACGACGCCGCGTACAAGTCGGACCGCACGCCGCGCTACCAGGCCCGCGACGTCGCCCTGCAGCTGGGAGCGTTGGCCGGTGCCCCGGTGGTCCTCGGCAGCGCCACGCCGGACGTCGTGACGTTCGGACGGACCCGCGCCGGCGAGATCGCGAGGCTGGAGCTGCCGGAGCGCCCGGCCGGTCGCCTGCCGGCCGTGGAGGTCGTCGACCTGCGGGCCGAGCTGGCGGCCGGCAACCGGGGGTTCCTGTCGGGCAGGCTGGCCGCTGCGCTCGCGGCGCTGGATCGGCCCTCCGGGGAGCGGGCGATCCTGGTCATCAACCGGCGCGGGTCGGCCACCGTGGTCCTGTGCCGGGACTGCGGCTACGTCCAGGTGTGCCCGGAGTGCCAGCGCCCGCTGGTGTACCACGCCACCGCCGCGGCCCTGCGCTGCCACCACTGCGGTGCCACCGCGCCGCTGGCCGCCCGCTGCCCCGCCTGCGGGTCGCCGCGCATCCGGTACCTGGGCGGCGGCACCGAGCGGCTCGAGCGGGAGGTCAGGACGCGCTTTCCCGGATACCGGGTGGGGCGCCTGGACCGCGACGTGCTCGCGCGGCGCGGAGCGGCGGAGCGGCTGCTCGACGCGTTGCGCGACGGCGGGCTGGACGTGCTGGTCGGCACGGGGATGGTGGCCAAGGGCATCGACGTGCCCGAGGTCACCCTGGTCGGGGTCGTCTCCGCGGACATCGCGCTGAACCTTCCGGACCTGCGGGCGTCGGAACGCACCTACCAGCTCCTGGCACAGGCGGTGGGGCGGGCGGGTCGTGGCGAGCGGCCGGGTCTGGCGATCGTCCAGACGTACCAGCCGGAGCATCCGGCGATCGTCGCCGTCGCCCGTGCCGATCCGTCCGCGTTCTATTCCGCCGAACTGGAGTCGCGACGCGCGTTCGGCCTGCCGCCGTTCGGGCGCCTGGTCAAGCTCACCGTCGCGCTCGAGGACCGGGAGGCGGCCGAGGCGGAGGCGACGCGGATGGCGGCCAGCCTGCGCGAACCGCTCCCGGCGGGAACCGGCGGCGGGGACGGGGCGCTCGTGGTCGAGGTGCTGGGGCCGGTGCCCGCCTACGTCGCGCGGCGCGCCGGCCGCTGGCGCTTCCACCTCGTGCTGCGGGGCGCCGACCCGTCCCGGCTCCTGGGCCGCGACCTCGGGCCGTCTTGGAGCGTGGACGTGGACCCGGAGTCGCTCCTCTGAGCAAGGGACGCTGGGGTTGAAAGCCCTCCGGTGGCGGCCGGGGCGAACCCGGGCGAACCGTGCCGAACAGGGCAGCCTGCCCGCGGACCGGATATTCTGAGGATCATGAGCGTTCTCCCGATCGTCCTGCTGGGCGACCCGCGGCTCCGACTGAAGGGCGAGCCCGTCGACAGCTTCGGCAAGTACCTCCACGAGCTGCTGGACGACCTGACCGACACCATGCGGCACGCCCCCGGCGTCGGGCTCGCGGCCCCCCAGCTCGGGGTGGCGCTCCAGGCGTGCGTCGTCGAGGTCGAGGGCAACCTGCACGAGCTGGTGAACCCGAGGATCGTTCGGGCCACCGGCGACGACCGCGACCTGGAGGGGTGCCTGAGCATCCCCGGGTACACGGCGTACGTGACCCGGCGCGAGCGCATCTGGGTGGTGGCCCAGAACCGCCAGGGCCGCAGGATCAAGGTGGCGGGAGCGGGCCTCCTGTCGCGCGCGATGCAGCACGAGATCGACCACCTGCAGGGGAAGCTCTACATCGACTACCTCGAATCGATGGACGAGCTGATCCCGGTCGGGCAGGAGGACGAGGAGGAGCAGGCCGAGCCGGGCGCGGAGCGGCACACGCTGGTCGGGTGAGCGACCAGCCCGCCGTCCCCGCGACGAGCGGCGTCTCCACCGTCTTCATCGGCAGCGGAGCGTTCGCCGTCCCCGTCCTCGAAGCGCTGGTGGTGGCACCCGAGGTGCGGCTCGCCGCCGTCGTGACCGCCCCGCCCAGGCCCGCCGGCCGTGGGGAGCGGCTGCGCCGGTCGCCGATCGCCGAGCGCGCGTCCGCGCTGGGGATCGTGCCCATCCTCGAGCCGCTGCGCCTGCGGGCGCCGTCGGTCGTCGCCGAGATCGAGGCGCTGCGCCCCGGACTGCTGGTGCTCGCCGACTACGGCCAGATGGTGCCCCGCGTGCTGCTCGACCTGCCTGCGCACGGCGCCCTGAACCTGCACCCGTCGCTGCTGCCGCGCCACCGGGGAGCGTCCCCGGTTCCGGCGACCATCCTGGCCGGGGACCGGCAGACCGGCGTCACGCTGATGCTGATGGACGAGGGGCTCGACACCGGGCCGGTCGTCGCCCAGGTGGCGGTGCCGCTCGGCGGTGCCGAGACGGCCCCCGAGCTGGAGGCGCTGCTGGCGGCGGAGGGGGCCGATCTGCTGCGGACGGTCCTCGGGGAGTGGCTGGGCGGCCGGCGGGCCGCGCGCCCGCAGTCGCCGGAAGGGGCCACCATGACGCACCCGCTCCGTCGCGAGGACGGGCGGCTGGATCCGTCGCGTGACGCGGTGCAACTGGAACGGCAGGTGCGGGCGTACCAGCCCTGGCCCGGCACCTGGGCCGAGAGCGTGGCGGGCAGGATGCTCGTCTGGGGGGCCCGGCCGCTCACGCTGGGATCGACCACGGGTGGAGACGTGCCCGCATCGGGCACGGGCGCACCGGCGCCGGGCGCGGACGGGCCGGCACCCGGCACGAGCGCGGCACCGCCACATGCCGGGCCCACCCTGGGGCTGATCGTGCCCGACGACGACGGGCTGGCGGTTCTCGTCGCCGACGGCGCGCTGCGGATCGAGGAGGCCCAGCTGGCGGGCGCCCGGCGCATGACGGCTGCCGAGCTTCGGCGGGGCCATCCCGAACTCGTCGGAAGCCGGCTCGGCGCCCCGGCGCTACCATGAACGTCCCCATGTCGGACCGTCGCCCAGAGTCCACCGTCGCCGGCATCCCGGCTGCAGCCCGCGACCCGCGTCCGGGCCTGTCCGGGCTCGCCGCGGACGAGTTGAGCGCGTGGCTGGAATCGCGCGGCGAGGCTGCCTATCGCGGCCGGCAGGTCGCCGACTGGCTGTGGCGCCGGCACGCGGCCGACTTCGAGGAGATGCGCACGCTCCCCGGCCCGCTGCGGACGGCGCTCGCCGGGGGCTTCCGTGCAGACACGCTCGACGGCTCCGCGGTCCGCCCGGCAGACCGGGGCCTGACCGAGAAGGCGCTGCATCGCCTCGCCGACGGGCAGCTCGTGGAATCCGTGCTGATGCGGTACCCCGCCCGGCCGGGCCACCGGGAGCGGGCCACCGTCTGCATCTCGAGCCAGGCCGGCTGCGCGGTCGGTTGCCCGTTCTGTGCCACCGGCGAGCTCGGCTTCGGCCGGGATCTCGATGCCGCGGAGATCGTGGACCAGGTCCGGTTCTGGGCGAGGCGGCTGGCAGTCTCGGGGCGGCACGTCACGAACGTGGTCTTCATGGGCATGGGCGAGCCGCTGCTCAACCTCGACGCCGTGCTGGCGGCGGCCGCCGCCCTGACGGATCCGGCGCGCTTCGGCCTCGGGGGCCGTCACGTCACCGTCAGCACGAGCGGCGTCACGCCCGGGATCGAGCGACTGACGGCACTCCGGCCCTCGTGGACGCTGGCGGTGTCGCTCCACGCGGCGCGCGCGTCTCTCCGCGACGTGCTCGTGCCGCTCAACCGGCGCTATCCGGTCGAGGGCGTGGTGGAGGCTGCCTCCGCGTACGCGGACGCCACGGGTCGCCGGGTCAGCTACGAGTACGTGATGATCGACGGCGTCAACGACACTCCGGCCGACGCAGCGGCGGTCGCGACCCTGCTTCGGGGCCGGCTGGCACACGTCAACCTGATCCCCATGAACCCCGTCGCGCACACCGCCTGGCTGCCCAGCAGGCCCGAACGCATCGAACCGTTTGCGGCCGTGCTGCGCGGCGCGGGGATCGCGACCACGATCCGCCGCACCCGGGGCGACGAGATCGGCGCCGCGTGCGGCCAGCTTGCCGCCGAGCGTGGCGGCATGCCGGCGCCGGCGACCGTTCGCCGCAGGCGCGAGCATCTCGAACGCGCGGGGGCGGCATCGCTCGCCGGCCGTCCAGGGTGAACAACGGTCGGGCGCGGCTCGCGGCCGGGATCCTGGAGGCGGACTTCGGGAACCTCTACCGCGTGGTCCGCAAGCTGGAACGGGCGGGGGCGGATCGCCTGCACCTCGACGTCATGGACGGCCACTTCGTCCCGAGCCTGACCTTCGGGGCCGACATCGTCCGGGCCCTGCGCCGTTTGACCCGGCTGCCGCTGGACGTGCACCTCCTGGTCGACCGGCCGTCGACGCTGGTGGAGGGGCTCATCGCCGCAGGGTCGGATTCCATCACGATGCACGTCGAGGCCCCCGAGCCGGCGGAGCGCATCCTGGAGGCCCTGGGGGCGGTCAGGCGCGCCGGGCTGGGTCCCGGGCTCGCGGTCAACCCGGCCACGCCGGTGGCGGCGCTCGCGCCGTTCCGCGAGGCGCTCGACATCGCCCTGGTCCTGATGGTGGACCCCGCGACCCCGGCCCAGCGGTTCCGCCGCGAGCTGGCCGGCAAGGTGGCGGACGCACGCGAGCTGTTTGCCGGCCGCCCGCACGGGTGGGAGGTGCACGTCGAGGGCGGGATCGGGCGCGAGAACGCCGACGTGGTCGGCGGCTTCGGCGCGGACATCCTGGTCGTCGGCTCGGCGCTCTTCGAGCGCGGCCACGACGTCGCGCGCGAGATACGCCTGGTCAAGGCGCTGGCCGACGAGGGCTGGACGCGGGAGATCGGCCGCGGGGAGCCGCCCATCCCGCGGGAGTCGTGGTCGGTGGTGGCGACGCTGCCCCACCCCGATGCGGACGAGCTCAGCCGCACCATGGAGCGGGCCGGCATCCCGACGCTCGTCCTGCGGACGGGCCCGTTCGTGCCGGGGGTGGATGCCGAACGCGTGGTGATGGTGCCGGCCTCCGCCGAGATCTTCGCGCGGAAGCGGTTCGGCCTCGGGTTCGCCGAGGAGGACGAGGCGCTGTGAACGCGCGACCCGCGCGGTCGTCCGACGGCGGGGCGGGCACGGCAGGCACGGCTGCCGCACCGGTACCCGCGGCGGGTCCCACGGGCACGGTGACCGCCCCGGTCGTCGCGTTGCCCACCGGCGGCGACGCGTCGGGGTCGGTGGCGCTCGGCGAGCGCAACAGCCGGATCCTGCTGATCGCGGTCGCGCTCTACGTGGCCATCCTGAGCTTCCTCATGATCGCGAAGGGGATCGGCGTCACGCCGGACGTCCTGCTCGTCGGGTTCGGGCTGGCGGCCGTGGTCCTGGGACGCGGCCGGCTCTTCTTCCGCGACTGGGTCCCGTTCATCGCGCTGTTCTTCGCCTACGAGCTGATGCGCGGGTACGCGGACGACTTCGGCATGGCGATCCACATCACCGACGTCATCGCGATCGACCGGATCATCGGGCTGGGGACGCTGCCCACCCAGTGGCTGCAGGGCTGGTTCCACCCGGCGACCGGCCCGGACCTGGTCGCCGTCGGCGCCACGATCGTGTACTTCCTGCACTTCCCGCTGCCGCTGGCGGTCGGGTTCCTGCTGTGGCTCAAGCGGCGGTCGCTCTACTACGACTTCGTGGCGGCCCTGATCTTGCTCTGCATCGCGGGTTTCGTGACCTTCCTGTTCGTGCCCGTCGCGCCTCCCTGGTACGCGGCCCAGCACGGCTTCCTGAACGGACCGAACGGCCAGCCGCTGATCCAGTACCTCAAGCCGGTGGGCTTCGACGAGCTCGCCTCCTGGCTCGGGTTCAACGGCCACTACCTGTACACGTACACGTTCTACGACATCGGGCCGAACCCGGTGGCCGCGTTCCCCTCGCTGCATGCCGGGTTCCCGTTCCTCGCGTTCCTGTTCGCGCTGCGGGGGTTCGGGCGCGTGGGCTGGCTCGTGCTCGGGTACTTCGCGCTGGTCGTGTTCTCGATCGTGTACCTCGGCGACCACTACGTGATCGATGCGATCGCCGGGGTCGCCTACGCGTCCGCCTCGTACGCCCTCGTGGCGCACGCGCCGACGTGGTTCCGCGGCGTGCTCGATCGCCTCCGCGATGACTCGCTGGCGCAGCCGCGGACCGCCGGCATGGCCGGAGGCGCGGCGCTCGTCGAGCGCGTCCACGTCGCGTGGCGCAGCATCGGGCTCGGCCTGGCGGCCGCAGGCGTTGGCGCGCTGGCGGCGGGCGTGCTGGCCGCAGGTGGCACGCCGGCGGGTTCGTTCGCGTACGCGATCCCGGCGGCACTGGTGCTCCTGGGGGCGTCCGTGGCGGCCGCCGGCCTGTTCCGGCGCTGACCGATGCGCCTGCTGCTCCAGCGTGTCAGCCGCGCCGAGGTCCGCGTGGACGGCCGCGCGGTGGGGAGCATCGGCCTCGGCCTGGTGGCGCTCGTGGGGGTCGGCCATGGCGACACGCGGGAGCTCGCCCGCACGATGGCGCGCCGGACGGTGGAGCTCCGCATCTTCCCGGACGAGGCGGGCCGGACGAACCGGTCGCTGCTCGACGTCGGCGGGGGCGTCCTAGCGGTGAGCCAGTTCACGCTGTACGCGGACACCAGCCGCGGACGCCGTCCCTCGTTCCTGCGGGCCGCGACGCCGGACGTGGGCGCGCGCCTCTACGCGGCCTACGCCGACGAGCTGGAGGCCCTGGGGGTCCGGG
>VFSW01007501.1_pt1 | contig 15823 bp, 10 predicted proteins | sample 5358111 | NCBI WGS metagenome assembly VFSW01 (sample SAMN11554181, study PRJNA540505) | mine drainage metagenome | isolation source: sediment from site ElyBrook_90M | place: USA: Ely Copper Mine, Vershire, VT | collected 2017 | reverse complement strand
TGCTCGGCCGTGGGATCTCCTCTCCCTTTAGGATGCAAACGCAGATTACCCCTCCCCTGCCCCTCGGGCGCGGTATCTACGGCCGTCCGGGAGCAGGCATGAAGGCTCCATCCCGATTGAAAATTCCGGTCGATCGCGCATCCGCGTGGCCCTTGTTTCGAATCCCTCATTTGCGTCCCTCAGCGCTCATTTCCCGCTTGTCATTGCGGCCGTTCAACGATACCTTGAGTTATGGGACCCTCATTCCCCTTCAAGCTGCACCGCAACACTCCCTTACTTTGCCGCGTACCTGCGCGCGAACACACCATCCGTACAGCCGATCCTCTCACCAAGGAGCCTTGCCTACGATGACCTCGCCTGTTGTTGACCCCATTGTCTCCAGCGGCTTCTCCCGCCGTAGCTTCTTCCGCTTTGCCGCAGGCGCCTCCGCGCTGGCAACCATGCCCATCCTCACGGAAGCCCATCTGGCACTGGCCCAGCGCCCCCACTTCGCCGACCCCAACAAGGGCATCCACATCGACGCAAATGAAAATCCTCTCGGCCCCTCCGAGGCCGCGCGCAAGGCCATCGTCGACATCATCCCCATCGGCGGCCGCTACCGCTTCGACATGCAAGATGACCTGGCCAGCACCTTTGCCAGGATCGAAGGCCTCGATCCGGAGTCCGTGCTTCCCTTCGCGGGATCGAGCGATCCGCTGCACTACACGGTGCTCACCTTTACCGACAAAAGCAAGCCGCTGGTGATAGCCGATCCCGGCTACGAAGCGCCCATCTGGGCTGCGGCGGTCACCGGCGCTCCCGTGATCAAGGTTCCGCTGGCCGATCCCAAAGGCGCGGCTACTCACGACATCAAAGCCATGCTGGCCGCGTCGTCCACGCCCGGCGTGATCTATATCTGCAACCCCAACAACCCCACGGGAACCACCACCAGCAGGGCCGACATCGAATACGCCGTCGCCAACGCGCCCAAGGGCGCCATCCTGCTGATTGACGAAGCCTACATTCACCTCTCCGACGCCACGCCTTCGCTGGACTTCGTGAAAGAAGGCAGGGATGTGATCGTGCTGCGCACCTTCAGTAAACTCTACGGCATGGCCGGCATCCGCATGGGCCTTGCCATCGCGAAGCCGGAACTGCTGAAGAAGTACCGCGCCTTCGGCGAAAACGCGCTGCCCATCACCGCGATGGCAGCAGCCAAGGCGAGTCTCCTCGACAAAGAACTGGTGCCCATGCGCAAAAAGATCATCGGCGATGTGCGCACCGAGACGCTGGCATGGCTCAAGGGCAATGGATACTCCTTTACGCCCTCGGTCAGCAACTGCTTCATGCTCGAGACCGGCCGTCCCGGCAAGGAGATCATGGCTGCACTAGCGGCAAAGGAAATCTACATCGGCCGCATCTGGCCGGCATGGCCCACGCAGGTGCGCATCACCGTAGGCACCCCCAACGAGATGCTCGCCTTCCGTAACGCCTTCAAGGAAGTGATGGCTACCAACACCTCGGGGCTGGTCCCGCCCAGGCTGCCGGGCAAAGTGGCGGAGAGGCCGTTTACACACATGTCGTAAAAGCAGGGGTCAGGGAGCCGTGGACGGGGTTCGGCAAACGGCTGACGGCTGAATTCTGTCAGCCCAATGCTCACCGCGATTGACAACTTCAAGAAACAAGAAAAACCCCGCCTACGAGGCGGGGGTTTTCTTTGCGGCATTGATTGATGAAATGGCAGAGCAGTGGCCGGCGGTGCACGGAAAGCCGAACCCTGACCACGGTCAGCTGACCCCTGTCTGTAAGTATCCACCGGCCGGGGGATCTCCTCTCCCTTTAGAACATGATCTTCAATGCAAACTCTGCGTTCAGTGGCTCGCCCGGCCCAATGCCGGGGTTACCGAGGTATGGTCCAAGCGTCGATCCAATCTGGCCGCCTTCGCCGGCAAACGGGAAACCAACCGGGGCCAGATTGACATGGTTGAAGATGTTGAATACGTTGACGCTGAACTGGGCGGCCACTCGCTCCGTAATCTCTGTCGTCTTGAAGAACGCCACATCCACGGCCGAGTATCCAGGGTTGTAGTTTTGTCCGCGGCGCGTCGGCGAGTAGGTATTCGCCGGAGCGTCTACAAAAGCGGAGTTTTCATTGGCGCTGCAATTGTTGGCGGAAGAAGCGTTGTTCGAGCTGAACCACTGGACGACACCAGGGCAGACGGCTCCGATTCCGTGTGAAACACCGGCTGTCGGCTTGCTAACCACCTGCACCGCGCGGTCCGCGCCCTCTCCGTTGCCGCTGGGGTTGTTGGCCGAGACCACCGTGTACGGCGTACCGCCGTGGAAGGAGAAGCCGGAGTTGACCTCCCATCCTTTGGTTAGCCTCTCCGGTCCCTTGAAGGTGGGAATATGGTAGTCGAGGTAGCCGGTAAGCGTGTTACGCACATCGTAGTCCGAGTTGCCGTACTCCCCATTCTCGTTCAAAGGATCCTGTGCAACATAAGGGATCAATCCGGTCTCATAGTCCAGTGAATGCCCCCACGTATAAGCCAATTGCGCAGAAAGCTTGTGGTAGTTCTGCATCCGCAAAGTTGTCTGCAGCGAGTTGTAGATCGAGCCCAGGTTGCTGCGCGCCTCGTCGATGACCGAGAACGGGAACTTCCCCGGAGTGTTGTAATCCGGGCTGTAGTAGGGCCGCGTCAGGTTAGGATCAGCCAGACCTGCCGTGCCTGGCTGCGCCGGATTGATGTCAAACAGCCCCAGCAGGTGCGTCCCCTTGGTGCCCACATAGCCCAACTGCCAGATCACCGAAGGAGTAAAGCTGTGTTGCAGATTCAAATCCAGCGATTGGGTATACGAAGGACGGAAGTTCTTGTCGAACGTTGAGATCTTCACCACACCCGCTCCCGCCAGCGCCTGGGCCAGCGTCTGGAAGATCGGCGTACCCGGCTCGATCACCGTGTTGGCTATACCCGAAGCCTGGGCAACCTGCTGCGAGCCCGCGGGGTTCAGGTCCGGACCGAAGACCGAAATATTCTGCGCTCCGTTATTCTGCAGAATCGACTTCATGTAAATGGAGTCATAGTAGAAACCGTACCCCCCACGCAGAACTGTCTTGGCCGAGTTATCCACCTGCAGAGAGAACCCGACTCGCGGACTGGCGCCGCCATAGAACTTGTTCCACAGATTCGGCACGTCCTGGCCCACCACGGCCAGACCCGTCGCCTTGGTGGGATCGAAAACCGAAAGATTCGGTTCCTGCGAGTGAACCGGCCCTTCGTAGTCATAGCGAATGCCGTAGCCCAGACTCAGCTTCTTGCTGACTTGCCAGACGTCCCCTCCAGACAGCGACCAGGTGTTCACGAATACCTGACGCTTGGGGTTGCCGACGACGTTTTCCGAGGTCGATGGATCGAAGCAGCCGGCAAGAAAATCGGCCAGAAACATACGTTCGGGTCCGACGGCGGGTTGGACAGCGGAGCCATTCCGTTGGTGCTCAAAGCAGCGCAGGCAGTGGACGTCGAGGCCCAGGGTCCCTGGGAGCCGTCGAAGTAGATCGTGCCGCGCTCGCCGGTCTGGTAGAAGTCGTCCACTTGCGCCTGCCGGAATTCGCCGCCAAATTTTAACTGGTGCGCGCCCTTGGTCCACACAAGGCTGTCGTTCAAGTGCCCGGTGATGTCGTTCCGGCCCGAGGGTGCTGTTACGCCCAGTGGATCGAAACCGCTGCCGCCGGCCGTCAGCCCGGTGCTGGCCGCCGTCGGCCCAATGATCAGGTGAGGCGCACCCGCAAGCGCCGGGTCGGTCACTCCTGTGTTCAGTCCCAGTCCCACCGGATCGAATGCGATGCTGGCATCGGAGAATACCTGGTTGAAGTAGCTCACGCCCGCTGACACCCGGTTAGTAATGCTGTTGGACAGAACGCGGTTGTAAACCAGCGAGAAATTCTCCACGTGGATGGGAGCATTTTCAAAGTAGGGCGACAAAGCCGACGAGGTGGGCGCCGTCTGCGTGCCTTCGCCGGCAAACCAGCTCGCCGCCAGGTGGTCCTTGTCGCTGAGTTGGTAATCAAACTTGACGATGCTGTTGTAGCTGTGGCCGGTCAGATTGCCGGTTGCCGCGTAATTGTTGGCGTTCGCCCGGCCGGTAAGGGCGCTCGACGGCCAAAGCGCGGAGAGCGTCCCGTTGCCGTTCAACAGGTTGGTGGCCACCGTGTTGTGCGGCACCGCGTACTGGTCAAGAAGCGCATAGGCCTCAGTTTGGTAAGCGGCGGAAGGCTCCGTGGCCTTGGTCTCCGCGCCCATCAGGAATCCCTGATGCTCGCCTCCGGCGAAGCAGAACAGCTTATCCTTCCAGATGGGCCCTCCGAAGGAGAAGCCAATATGCTGGTTGCGCACCGCTCCCTTGTTGTTCAGGAAGGGGTTCATCCTCTGGAAGAACTCGTTGTGGTTGTAGTAGTAAGTGGTGCCATGCAGCGCATTCGTGCCCGACTTGATGGTCAGGTTCGCGGTACCCCCGGAGTTGCGGCCCAGTTCCGTGGAGCCGGCCGTCACAAACGAGAAGTTTTCAATCGCATCGATGGGCAGAATCACGCCCGCAATCGACGACACGCCGCCCTGGTTCACGGCTGGAATGTTCCACCACAAGTCGTTATTGTCGGTGCCCTCAATCTGCCAGTTCACCGAGTTGGTGCGGGTTCCGTTCACCGCCCCCACGCCTGCGCCGCCACCTGTCGAAAGACCGGCAAATCCCGGCGTCTGTGCCAGCATCTGCGTAAAATCGCGTCCGCCGTTCGGCAGGTTTTGCACCACTTCTTCGGGCAGGGCGGTCGCCTGCGTGTCGGTAATTGTATCCAGGCTCAGCGAGTCCGCCGTGACCTCGACCGTCTCGCCCGCCGAGGCGATGGACAGCTTGATGGGTAGAGCATAGTTGGCGCCCGCCGTTACCGGCACCTTATCGACCCTTATGCCCTTGAAGCCCGACGCAGTCACCGAAACCACATAGCTGCCGAGAGGGAGGTTCGCGAAGGAGAACTCTCCGGCTGAGGAGCTGACCGTCTTGTAAGACGAGTTGGTGGCCGATTCCACCGCCGACACCTGGGCTCCCGGCACCACCGCGTCCGACTGGTCGGTCACCGTGCCGCTGATGCCGCCCCGAAAGGTCTGACCAAGCAGCGTGCCAGACAATGCAAACAGCACCATCGCAACCAATAGAACGGCCGTAAATACACTTCGAGTCAGTCGATATGCCATTGCGCTTATCCTCCCGAGGATGCAGGTAGAGTTGTCCTGTCATACGCCCACTGAAATAAGGGGATACAAGTACAAATGAGCGGGCGCCCATGTACGCACAAACGACTACTTGTTCTTGGGGTGTCTACAAGGATGGTATGTGAACAGATGTACTTCCATTGACCATCCTAAAAGCCCGGCGGATGAGGATTCAATAAAGAAATCCAAGAAAGGTTCGGCGCTCGATATCTTCCAGCCGCCGGTGAGACATGCCTTCCACTGCGGCTTGGCCGCCCGGCAGCCCATTTCCCTTCCCGCCTTCTTATCCTTCAATACACTCCTGCTCCCAAACCCGCACCATCAGCTCGCCGGACGGATGGCGGAATGCCACCACCAGCGAGTCTGCCGTGCTGGCCCGGCCGCGGAAGCCCGCCGGCCACACTACCGACTCCGGCACGGTCATTGAGCAGGGCCGCAGCAGAGAGGATTTGAGGGTTCCGGCAATCATGTTGGCGATTTCCCTGATTGCGTCCAGAGCATCTGCCTCGGACACGGTTTCAACCGCCTCCATCATCATGGCCGCGGTCGCCTGGTAGGCCAGCCTCTCGCCCATCCGCACCTCGATGCGGCCCTTCCACACGCCGGTGAGAACGACGCTGCCCATCAGGTGGCCGGCCCCGACCGAGAACTCCTCGGCGCGGGGAATCGCCTCCAGCTTCATGGCCAGCATCTGCTCCCAGAACTGCTCATTGGCTTTGATGACGCTCTGCTCGTCCAGTTGTGCCCGCATAGCCAGCGCTCCCCGCTGAAAACCGCGTTCATTCCTCAGTTTCTTCACAACTTATCGGGCAATTCTCTGATTGCTTGAAGAATTTCCCCGGCGTTGTGCAACCCCGGGGCCATTGGAACAACCTCATGGCGCCGATAGTCCCCGGTTTAGTGATCCAAATCACTCGCCCCGGTGCGGCCCGATACATCGACCCATACGGTTGCGGTGCCAGTCTTTGCTCAGTGAGGTGAATGCCATGACGGATTCAGCTCCTGCTGCCTGCACTGGCGTTCGCCCGAAGCGCATGCAAACCACGGATGAGGCTATGGATCGCTGGATTCATCCTTCGGTTATTCTTGTCGCCACCGATCTGACAGAACTGGACCGGCTGATGCCGTTCGCCTTCCAGCAGGCCGCGCAGACCGGGGCGCGGCTGATGCTGCTCCATGTGCTTTCCTCCCCCGCGTCTATGACGGCCGATGCGGCCGGAATGCCCTACTACGATCCCGCCGGGGCCGTGGACTTTGCCGCCAGGGCGCTTGATCCCTGGTGCGCCATGGCCCGGCAGCAGAACATCGTCTGCAACGCCATTGTGCGCGAAGGGAACGCTTCCCACCAGATTGGAGCCGCGGCCCGCCAGTTCAAGGCCGACCGCCTGCTCCTCGGAACCCGGAGCCGGAGCAAGCTCGGCAAGTTGCTCCTGGGCTCCGTGGCAGAACAAGTGCTGCGCTCGGTCAACCTCCCGGTCATGACCGTGGGACCTGAGGCTCATCTCCCGGTTGCGGGCAGCGGCGAACAACGCGCCGTGCTCCATGCCACCACACTGCGAGAGACCTCCCGCCCGAGCGCAGCGCTTGCCTGTCTGATCGCCGCCAGTCTGGACGCAAAGCTGTTGCTGCTCCATGTGCTGCCGCCCACGACGGACTTCCCCAATCAGGCCGCTGGACGCAGCGGCCAGCCCGCCGGCCTTGACTCAGCGGCGCTGCGTGATTTACGCACCCTTGCGGAGGAGACGGGGGACGCTTCGAGCGTAAAAGTGGAGCCAAACGTGGTCCATGGCAACCCCTCGGTCGAGATTCTGGCCATGGCCGCCGAGCGCCAGGTCAGCCTGATCGTTCTGGGTGCGCGCCACCGCTCGGTGTTCGAGGGCCTGACGCGCGACCGCACCATCTACCGGGTGCTCGCGCACGCGCGCTGCCCGGTGCTGACGCTGCGGGAATCCGAGACGACGGCGGCGCAGGAGGAGCGACCGCACCTGCTCGCCAATCATTTCTGATCGGTCTGTTCCTCATCTGCGTCTGGAATCTTCCAACGGCAGCCTGAGACTTCACGACGCACGGAATGCGACGGCGCCGGCTTCGATTGGAAGATGTTGGAAAGCACGCGAAGGGGGACAGATCGCCCCTGGAGAACACGGAACTCTTTCAAGATTGCAAACCGGAACCGGGGAGGGATCAACGAAGGGAGAGGCTAGGCCGTCAGACGTTCCAGTTGATCGGGCTTCACGATGGTCAGGCTGGAGCCCTTGATGGTGATCCACTGGTCGCGCCGGAACTGGTTCAGCAGCCGCGTTACGGTCTCGCGCGAAGTGCCCGCCATGTTGGCGATCTCTTCGTGAGTGAGCGCCATGGTAAACCGGATCTCCGGCTTGCCATTGGCCGTCGTGCGTCCCCAGTCGAGCAGGAGACGCGCCAGCCGGCCGGCCGCCGACCCGGAAAGGGCCAGGCGCTTGGCGTCGTGAAAGACGGTGAGGTATTCGCCGGAGAGAGATTGCGCCGCGTGCATGCTGGCAATCCCGTGGCGGCCCAGGAAATCGACAAACTCCTGCTTGCGTACCGTTTTCACCTGACAGGGCTCGATGGCCTCGGCGGTGACCTCGTGCGGAACGTTGGCTAGAACCGCGCTCAGGCCCATGACGTCGCCGGGACCTGCGATTTTCAAAATCATGGTCTTGCCGTCGCGCGAAGTTGAGGAGATTTTTACCTGGCCATAACAGATAACAAAGACGTTGCGCGCCGCGTCACCCTCGGTAAAAAGCTTGGCGCCGCGCGCGTGGCTCATCATGATCCCGATTCCGTCGTAATCCCGGAGCGCTTCGGGTGTGAGATTGCAAAACATCCGCAGATGGCGGTGCTCGCAGTTAACACAATCTTCCGGGGGGTGATGGGGGTGAAACGATGCCATAGAGTTCCCGAGGGTCAAACTGGAGTATACCGCACTTTGGCAATGCGCAAGACAGGGATTTTCTGCGAACTGCCGCCCACACCAGGCAGGGAGGGTAGCTAAGCGATGCTCTGCGGCATCGGCGACGGTTCTTCCGGGCTCCGCCGGCGGGGTTTGGGCACCCGATTCTGACAGCTTACATCGTATCCGCGCGAAACCTCCCGAGCGAACTCCTCAAGAAGATGCATCCGGAGCGGTGGATGGGCCTCGAACGCCTGATGCAGAGCTTCGATGGGGAGCATCAACAGAGAACCGGGCGTTTGCGCGGTCAGCGTATAGGTGTGGATGCCGTCTCCCAGCGCGGCGGCCAGTTCCACCAGTTCCCCTGGACGGGCCAACCCCAGGGTCAGCCGCGTATCGAGACGCTCTGTGCGGCGCAGAAACTGACCCGAAATCAGCAAATAGAGCCCACGGCAAGCTGTTGACTGACGAAAAACCACCTGCCCCGAATCCACATCGAAGCATTGCGCAGCCGCATTCAGCAGCATCCCCGTCGCAGGCGGGCATTCCAGGAGTTCTGCCAGCGGGTGTGCCTGAACCGCGGCCACTCGCCGGGATCTTGCTTCAGATTGCATGCTTCCGTCTCCCTTTTCCTGCGCCCGATTCCCCGTCTCGCGGAGAGTCGCGCCTGCATTTCCTCTCCCCACCAGCCCACGAGGGGCGTCCTGGGTCTTACGGATTTGCCATGCACCGGATTCCATGTCCTGCAAATCCCCCAAAAACATCGGCTCGATTGAAATGGATGAATGAGATCAGCTGCATTCAACTCGACTTTGGCACGCTCATCTGTTCCCCTTTTTGCAATGCGCATGCATCACCGGCCCTGGGTGCTATAGCGCCGCCGCGGGCACTCGTGCCTGATGCCGCTCTACCGTCGAGGCCAACTCCGGCGGTACACACAAGACCGGACACCGGGAACGCGCCAGCAACGCAAACACTGTTCCATGGGGTCCGGGCGTTCCGCTAAGGCGCTTCACACCCGCCACCAGCATGCTCGGTTGGTGCTGCGCGATCGCTTCCATAATGGCGTCGGCAGGGTTGCCGTCCTTGACTATACAGCGTACAGGAAAGCGTCCGCTCTGCTTTACCCCGAACTCCTCCACCGTTGTGGCGCAAGGGTTGAGAAACGCCGCGGCCTCGGCCGCGCTGCGTGCATGCACCACGATCAGCGTGCGGTGAAACGTCTCGGCCAGCGAATAGGCGGTGGAGACAGCCGCCGCGGTAGCTTCGTTTCGTTCCATCGCCAGCAGGATAGGCCCGCCCGGAGTGGGCCGGAACTGACCGGCATTCCAGTCGGCCGCCACAGCCAGCACCGGACACGGCGCCAGACGGACCAGTTGCTCGGCTATCGCGCCCACAATCACTGGCCCCGCGCCCTGCATCCCTTCGGTCCCGATGACAATCAGTCCGGCCTCGTACTGCCGCGCCACATCCACCAGCATCTGCGCCACCGCGCCTTGACGAATCTCCGAATTGGAGTGAATGCCCTCCTGCAACAGATCGCCGGCCAGCTTGTCCAGGGCCGCGCGAGCCTCTTCGCTCAGACTGCGCAGCACCCTGCCCGGAACGGCATCCACGGCCGCATAGTCCTTCGGGTCAAGCCCGTGGGCCAGCACAATGCGCCCCCCATAAGCTCCCGCCAGTTTGCGGGCATACTCCAATGCTGCCTCCGACTGGCCGTCCAGGTCGGTGGCAACCACGATAGTCTTCATATTGCTCGCAAAACTCATTTTCCCCTCCATGCGCCCGGGCAACGCCACCCACAATTCACCCCATTGGATTCCGAGTCTGCTCTCTCGCCGGCGGTGGGAGCAGTGACACCATTCACCCCGAACAGTGATCTAGATCACATGCCGCTTTTGTGGTTGCAAGGCCCTCATCTCCCTCCGGCCAGATATGCGCCAGATTTACGGCGAAGCTGTGTACATCCACGGGCCAAATGCGGTAGCCTTTCCGCGTCATGAAAAACCCACAAATACCCTCTACACAATCGATTGCTCGCTTCCGTTTCAACCGACTCTTCACTATTCTTCTGGCCGTTGTTCTGGGCTCGTGCCTCGTGGCTCGCGCCCAGGCGCCCATAGTCGACTCGCCGGCCATTGAGGCCAAGGCGCATGCATGGCTGGAAAAGCTCACCCTGGAGCAGAAGGTCGAGCTGGTGGGCGGCGTGGACGGCATGTTCACCAATGCGCAACCCGCTATCGGCCTGACCCGGCTGAAGATGAGCGACGCCTCGGTCGGCGTCCGCACCTGGGGCCCGACCACCGCCTACGCCGGCGGCGTTGCGCTCGCTGCCACCTGGGACACCGGCTTTGCGCGCAGTCTCGGCGAGTCGCTGGGCAAGGACGCGCGCGCCCGAAGCGTCAACTTCCTGCTCGGTCCCGGCGTCAATATCGCCCGCTCGCCCGTCGCTGGCCGCAACTTCGAGTACCTGTCGGAAGACCCCTACCTGAATGCAACGCTGGTGGTTCCCTTCATCCAGGGTGTGCAGTCCCAGGGCGTGATCGCCACGGTCAAGCACTACGCGCTGAACAACCAGGAATACAACCGTCACAACGTCTCGTCCGACGTGGACGAGCGCACCATGCGCGAGATCTACCTGCCCGCCTTCGAGGCCGCCGTCACCCAGGGCCACGTCGACGCGGTCATGAACTCCTACAACCTGATCAACGGCGTCCACGCCACCCAAAACGAGTTCCTCAACCTCAAGGTGCTCAAGGGCGAGTGGGGTTTCCAGGGCATTCTCATGTCCGACTGGGATGCGACCTACGACACGGTCGGCGCCGCCAACAACGGCCTCGACCTCGAAATGCCCGGCCCGCGTTTCATGAACCCCAAGGCCCTGCTGGCCGCCATCGGCAGCGGCTCCATCAAAGAGTCCACCATCGACGACAAGCTGCTGCGCATCTTCCGCGCGGTTCTCCGCTATGGGTTCCTCGACAGGCCGCAGTTCGATCCTTCGAACTCCACTTACTCTGTTGCCGACCGCGCCGTGGCCCGGCAGGGCGCGCTGGAGAGCATCACCCTGCTCAAGAACGACGGCCACCTGCTTCCGCTCGACTCCACAAAGATCAAGACCATCGCAGTGATCGGCCCCGATGCCTGGCCCGCGGTCCCCGGCGGAGGCGGTTCGTCGGAGGCGCAGGCCTTCGAGCCTGTCTCGACCGTCACCGGCATCGCCAACCTGGTCGGCCCTGATGTTCACCTTGTCTACGACCGCGGCCTGCCGGAGATGACCGATGTCTTCTCGCACACCCGCTGGGACGGCGCGGTCAAGGTGGCCACCTACCCAAGCAAGGACTTCACCGGCACGCCGGAAGCCACGACCGCCAACGCCATCGCCGACTACAAGAACGAGTGGGATGGCCCTGCGGACAAAACCCCGCGCAGCATTCGCTACACGGCGTCCTACAAGGCGGAGAAGGCGGGCAAGTACCTGGTTCTCGCCGCTGCCTCAGGCAGCGACGACTTCACGGTCCGCATCGACGGCAAGCCGCTGCTTTCGCCTCCGCATGTGGAGGGTCAGGCGCCGCAGTTCTGGACCATCGATCTGCAGGCTGGCCAGACCGTCGGCGTTGTGACCAACTATCTCCCCGGCTTCGCTGGCGTGCGGCTCGGGGTGGGCATCGCCTATCAGCCCGATCTGGTGACGGAGGAAGCCAAAAAGTTCGCCTCCATTGCCGACGTGGTTGTGGTGGCCGCCGGTTTCAACACCAGCACCGAGAGCGAGGGCCTTGACCGCACCTTCGAGCTGCCGTGGGGCCAGGATGCTCTGATTGAAGCCGTGGCCAAGGCCAACCCGCACACCATCGTCACCCTCACCGGCGGCGGTGGCATGGACACGCGTGGCTGGCTCGATCATGTACCGGCGCTGCTCCACGTCTGGTACCCCGGCCAGGAGGGTGGCACGGCGATCGCGGAGGTTCTCTTCGGCAAGCACAACCCCGAGGGCAAACTCCCCGTCAGCTTCGACCGCAGTTGGGAAGAGAATCCATCGTTCAACGACTACTACCCGGTCAAGGGCGCGGACAACGTCCTCCACGTCACTGAAACCGACGGCAAGAAGAACGATTACGTCATCCCGCATGTGAAGTACGCAGACGGCCTCATGGTCGGCTACCGCTACTGGACCACAACGGGTAAGCACCCGCTCTACCCGTTTGGATTCGGGTTGAGCTACACCACCTTCAGCTTCGCCAATCTGCAGGCGCCCGGGCTGGCGCTGATCGGCACGCTGGCGCCCAACGGAATTTCCGTCAGCTTCGATGTCACCAACACCGGCAGCGTCGAGGGCGCGGAGGTGGCGCAGCTCTACGTCTCCGACCCGTCGGCCAAAGGCAAGCGGCCCGAGCGCGAACTGAAGGGCTTCGCAAAAGTCCGTCTGGCCCCAGGCGAAACCAAGCACGTCGCCCTCACCCTCGACGCTCGCTCCTTCAGCTACTGGGATGACGCCGCGAAGAAGTGGACCATCGACCCCGGCAAGTTCGTCATTCGCGTCGGAGATTCCAGCGAGAACACGCCGCTGACCTCCGACGTGACGCTGAATTAGGATACCGGCAAGTGAACGAAATGGCCCCACACGCCACGGGGCCGTGTGCCCCAGGTCTCGCTTCTGAGACCTGGGAAAGCAACGACCTCAACGATGCGTGATTACAATCGGCGGTCGGTCATGATTCAGCGCCGCCGTCCGCCCGCGACGGCCACAGGCAGGTCATTCTTGCCGATCGCGATTCTCGCTGGAGTGGGAATATTAGAACTGGAATCCATCTCTTTCCTCACTTCTTCCACCACCTCTTCGACTTCGGCTGCGGCTTCTCTGGCGCCTTCTGCGCTGCCGGCAGCCCCGCCTCCTCGGCCGTGGGCAGCGTATGCGTCTCGTTCCACTGCTGGATCACCTGGCTCTGCCAGCCGTCGGCCCGCGCAATCCACAACTGCGCCGACTGGTCGTAGCGGTCCATGTTGGTTTGCAGCCAGTACACGCGATTGTCGCGCAGCCAAGCCTGGCGGTAGAGCTCCCGCAGCAGCGTGTAGCCGTCGCGCATGTCCTGCAGGCGCCCGTTGTTCGAGCCGATGGTGTGCAGCAGGTTGGCGATCTCGCCGCGGCGCGTCTTGTCGCCCGTGGCCGCCAGGGTCCGCGCCTGGTCGTAGAGCGACACGCAGTCGTCGGCCGCCTGAAACTTGATCCCCACGAAGTCGATGCGCCGCGCTCCAAGCTCCAAAGCGTCCAGTGCTTCTTCATTTTCGAGAGGCCGGGCTTCCTGCTTCGCGGCCGCGCGCGCCTCTGCCAGCAGCGTGATGGCCCGCTCCGCGTCCAGCCGCAATTCGCTCGTCACCGGCCGAATCTTCTCCGCCACGCGCTGCCCCTGCGGCGAAAACGGATCAACCCAGAAGTAGCTGTCGCGCGCATCGCCCAGGTCCGCCTTTTTCAGCAGCGCGTGCGCGGCCATCAGCGCCTGCTGCGCCTGGTTGATCTTGCCGGTCGGATCCTGGTGGAATGCCTGTCCGAAGGAAGCGAGAAAAGCCTCCTCCCCGCTCTCGCCCGGCTGCCAGCCCGCCGCCGCGCCAAACAATACTCCCACCCAGTTTTCGTCGAAGATGCCCTCGCCGTCGTCGTTCCACACCGTGTTCAGCACACCCGTCGAGCCCAGCTTCTGCCCGTCGCGCACAAACGCGCGAATGTTGCCCAGAGCCTCGTTGTTGTTCGGATAGATCCGATTCCAGTTGTTCACTCCGGGCGCAACCCAGGTTTCGAGGCCGGCCCTGGTAAAAGGCAGAATCAACGCCGTAAAATCCGACTCCGCGTCGTAGCGCCACGGCACCGCGATCATGTCTTTGGGCAGCGTGGCAACAAGCTCCGGCGAGTTCACTGCAATGTCGCCCCAGAAAAGCAGTTGCTTGTGGTTAGGTTCGAGCGCGGTGTGAATCTTCGTCAGGAAATCCATGTAGACCGCGCCCAGACCGCGTTGCTTCACCTCGTCGCGCGTCCGGCCTAGGCCCAGTTCGAAGGTCTCGTCGGCGCCGACATGCGCGTAGGGGCCGGGGAACACTTGCGCCAGCTCGCCGAACCAGCCCGCAATCTGCGGCACGGTCGCCGCATCGCCGGGAGCAAGCACCGCTCCGTGCGGCGTCTCGCCCAGCGGCGAGTACTGCTCGAACTTGAGCACGTTGTGCAGGTGCCCAAAGGCCTCCTGCTCGGGAATGATGGTGATGTGATACTGCGCCGCGTACTCCACCAGTTGCCGCGCCTCCTCCGGCGTCATGGACCCGCCCGGGAAAGCCGCCGTCGGCGTGCTGGCATATGCGAACGTGTGCTCGAAGTACGGCGAAAACGTGTTGATCTTGTAGGCCGCCAGCGTGCGAATCTCGCGCTTCAGGAAATCCATGTTCGGCAGCGGACCGCGCGACCAGTCGTCGGACAATCCGCGGTGCTTCATGGCCGGCCAGTCGCGCAGCGTGGGCGCCAGCAGCACTTGGCTGGCGCCGCTGCCGCGAATCAATTGCTTCACCGTCTGCACGCCGTAGAAGATGCCTGCAGAGGTCTGGGCAATCACCGCCAGCCCGCCCTGCCCGTCGGGCACAAGCACGTAGCCCTCGTCGTGCATCGCGGCATCGAAGCTCAGGTGGTTGCGCTCCAGCAGCGCCTTGGCCGGTTCGGAATCCGCCCGCTCCAGGCGGATGAACGGCGCGTCCTGTTTCACCTGCCGTTTGCCGAGGGTCTGCTCGATCAGGTCTTCGGTGGCAAAGCTGTCCTCCGCGCCGCCGGCCGCCACAAAGAAGCCCACATCCCCAATCGAAATCGGCTGGACTGCTGCGCACTCGCGCGGCGCGGGAACCAGGTGCAGCTCCGAGCAACCCGGAACAACAACAGCGGAGCTCTGCCCGATTGCAGCCGCTCCGGCACACAAAAACACCACTGAAGCAAAACGAAGATGAAAACGCATGGGCCCTCACTTGACCATTGGCAATTGTTTGTCAGCCTAAAACATCCGGCCTACGAAGTACACAGCCTCAGCCCCGCGAAGGCGGCTTCAGCCCCAGTTCCCGCATGGCGATCTGCAGGTCGGCCCAGGCTTCCTTCTTCTGGCGCGGGTCGCGCAGCAGATAGGCCGGGTGATACGTGACGATCAGTTGCATTCCGCGAAATGCGTGCACTCGCCCGCGCAGGCCGGCCAGCGGCTGGCGCGCGCCCAGCAGATAGGTGGCTGCAGTTGCTCCCAGCGCCACCAGCACCTGCGGACGCACCACGTCGATCTGGCGAAAGAGAAACGGCGAACAGGTGTTGCCCTCCTCCGGCTCCGGCGTCCGGTTGCCCGGCGGCCGGCACTTGACCACGTTGGCGATGTAGACGTCCTCGCGCTTGAGTCCCATGGCGGCGATCATGTTGTTCAGCAACTGCCCGGCCTTGCCGACAAAGGGAACTCCCTGCGCGTCCTCGTCCGCGCCGGGGCCTTCGCCCACGAACATCAGGCGCGCAGCGGGATTGCCGTCGCCGAAGACCAGCTTGTTGCGGCCCTTGTGCAGCGCGCAGCGGGTGCAGTCGCCGATCTCTTCGCGAATGACTTCGAGTGCGGCGGCTCGGTCAGCCGCGGGAACGGCGGCGGTCACCTGCGGTGGAGCTGAGATT
>VFSW01007500.1_pt1 | contig 15823 bp, 12 predicted proteins | sample 5358111 | NCBI WGS metagenome assembly VFSW01 (sample SAMN11554181, study PRJNA540505) | mine drainage metagenome | isolation source: sediment from site ElyBrook_90M | place: USA: Ely Copper Mine, Vershire, VT | collected 2017 | reverse complement strand
CCAATAGAAGGATTACAAGACATCTGCCCCAAGGTCTCAATATTGTGTGTCAGCAAAAGTGTTGTCATACCAGAACGAGCAGAGGCTAAGGCCGCTTCGGTTCCTGCATGCCCCCCCCCCACCACAACGACTGCAAATTCTTGAGGATATTTCACCTATTGTCCATCCCTTATATCCATTGCCCCATGTGTTTCACGTGAAACACATGGAATCGACCAACCATTACTTACCGATACAAAACCTTGAAAAAATTTCTCCCAACAAATCATCCGCCGCAAATTCCTTTCCTGAAATTTGTGCCAACTTAAGTTGAGCCTGACGCAATTCTTCAGCAATAAACTCTGATTCAAAGGTCATCAAAGCCTCTCGCAGGTGACCCAAGGCTTGTACCAAAGTTGCAATATGACGTTCGCGCGCCAGCAATAGTGGTGCGTCAGAATTATGATTGATATCCATAACTGACAACATCTTTATCTTCAGCACCTCCAACCCATCCCCCGTCTGTGCAGACACAGGGATAACTGGCAACAATCCTGCAATGGAATGGATCAATTCAGAAACCACATCGTGTTCTGAAGACAGCAGATCAATTTTATTCGCAACAATCAATTTTGGCTGATGAGGAAGTAACCGCCCAATCAAGGAACGATCATCTTCCGTCACCCCTTTACGAACATCAACTACAATCAGAGCCAAATCTGACTTGTTCACCGCAGACCAAGTACGCTCAATCCCTGCACGTTCGACGAAATCCTCGGTTTTCCTAATACCAGCGGTATCCACCAGATGTATCGGTATGCCCTGCAAAACCATGTGACCACGAATCAAATCCCGTGTGGTTCCTGGGATGGGTGTAACCAAGGCATGGTCTTCTTCAGTCAGCGCGTTGAGCAAACTTGACTTCCCCACATTGGGAGAACCAATCAAAACAATATTTTTACCTTCACGCAATAATGCTCCTTGCCTTGAATTTTCCACCAAACGAGTCAACCGTTCCAGAATATGGTTCAAGGAAGAACGAAAAGAAACTTCATGAAAAACCGGAATTTCCTCATCGGTAAAATCAAAATCACTTTCCAGTCGTACCCTAAGCGTTGTGAGATCGGAAACCAGAGTGTGAATAACCTCAGAAAACCTTCCGGATAAAGCCAGAGCAGCCGAACGCGCCGCTTGGGAAGAATCCGCATGGATCAAATCAGCCACGGCTTCGGCTTGGTTAAGATCTATTTTATTATTGAGGTAAGCCCTTAGGGTAAATTCTCCCGGATTGGCTAATCTTGCTCCCCACTGAAGACAGTGCACTTGTAATTCTTGAAGAACCACTGGACTACCATGGGCGTGCAACTCAACGACATCTTCTCCGGTGTAGGAATGAGGCGCCGGAAAATACAGAATGAGGCCATGATCAATGACCTCTCCCAAACGATTATAAAATGAACGTAGAGAGGCTTGACGCGCTGCAGGATAACCTTTTCCAGTCAAAGACCTGACCAATCCCTCCATGGATCGGCCAGAAATACGCAACACCCCGATTCCAGAGGGAATCGGGGCAGTTGCTTGAGCAACGATAATGTCAGGACTTGACTCCATCACCCATCATACGGGTAATCTGCCATTGCTGGGCAATAGACAAGAGATTATTGACAACCCAGTAAAGTACCAAACCAGCAGGAAAGAAAAAGAACATGAAACTAAAGGCTAGGGGCATGAACTGCATTACCTTTGCTTGTACGGGATCTGCCGGCTTGGGACTCATACGCTGTTGCAAAAACATGGAAGCCGTCATGATCAGCGGAAGAATATAAAACGGGTCAGGGGCTGACAAATCATGAATCCATGCAAAGAAAGGCGCATGTCGCAATTCCACTGCCCCCAGCAATACCCAATAAAGAGATATAAAAACAGGGATCTGTACCACCATGGGCAAACACCCGCCCAATGGGTTTATTTTCTCGGTTTTATACAACTCCATCATGGCCTGATTCATACGCCCCTTATCATCCGCATACTGTTGCCGGATCCTTTCCATTTTTGGCTGAACCACGCGCATTTTAGCCATGGATTTGTAACTTGCCGCAGAAAGTGGGAAAAAAGCTAATTTAATAGTCACCGTCAGTAAAATGATGGCCACTCCCCAATTTCCTACCAAACCATGAATCCAGGATAGAAATTGAAACATGGGCATGGCGATGATGGTCAGCCAACCATAGTCAATGGTCAAATCCAGACCAGGTGCGAGGGACTTGAGTTTCGCTCCCTCCTGAGGTCCCGCATAAAGAGGAACGGATACATCAGCGCTTCCTTGTGGCTGAATTGTTCCCATGGGAAGAATAACCCCAGCGGTGTACAAGTCATTACCAACCTTACGTGTAAAGAATTCGCGCGGAACACCGCTGGGTGGTAGCCAGGCAGAGACGAAATAATGTTGAAGCATGGCAAGCCAGCCATCATTGGCATTAACAGGATAATCCTTCTTTCCTTTTTCAATATCGGAAAAAGAAATTTTTTGGAATTTTGTGGCTTGAGTATAAACCGCAGGTCCTGTGTAGGTGCTGACAAAACGAGGATCACCGGGGGGCGCCTTGGAAACCCGTAAAAACTGAAAGTAAGCTGAGGGAGACAGGGGAGTCGAGGATAGATTTTTTACCCTGGTTTCAACACCAATGACATAACTTCCTCGTTTGAAGTGATAAATTTTTGTCACAGAAACCAAACCCGGAACTTCGGTGGTCAGAGGCACTGAAATATCTTCCTCACCAGGTTCCAGAGAATAATTCGTCACTGCGGACTGGTAAACCGAAGTATGGTTCGGCAGATGATCTCCCAGCAAACCACTCTGGGCAACATAGATCAAATTTGAATGATCCTCGAATAAGTCTACGGGACGATGTTCATTTTCAGCAGAGAGATGATGGTTCAATTTCAAACTGCGCAAGTCTGCGCCCACCGTATCAATATCTGCATCAAACAGATCGGTATGAACTAAAATTCTCTGGCCATGAGTCAAATCCGAAGTTCCGACCACCGCACCTGACGATGAAACTGCGGGGGCAGCAGGAACAGAATTTGGGGAAGAGGACGTTCCAGAAGTTGCTCCAATGGGGGCATTAGACGCAGAAATGGAACTCATCCCAGCCACCGGATTTTTTCCTTGTGAGACTTGCCAAGCGTCCCATAGCATAAAACTGGATAGAGTAAAGATGATCAAAGGGATGATTCGTTGCAGTTTCATAGGACTCTCACGGAACGGGATCGTATCCCCCGGGATTCCAGGGGTGACATTTGCACAAACGTTTTGCCGCCAAGCCGATACCATGCACAGACCCATGCCGAAGAATGGCATCGTGAGCGTATTGAGAGCAAGTGGGATAAAAACGACAAGAACGGCCCAGAAAAGGGCTTAAGCAGAGTTGATACGAGCGGATGAGGAACTGTAAGAATCGCGACATTTATGACTGAAATCCGTCAAGCATTCCAATTCCCCATAAAGGTAGGTTCGATCTTCATGGGTAAAGATTTTTCTATGAACCAAAACCACATCAAGACCACTCAATTGCGTTAAATGCTTTCTCACCCATTCGCGGCAAAATCGTCTCATATAATTTCGACCGACTGCACGCCGACATATTTTACGACCCACGACTTGACCAAAGCGCAAATCCTCACTTCCGTTAGGTTTGACAAGTATCCTAAAGTGGTGAGTCGAGCGAGTGATTCTCAGGGAAAAAACTGCCTCAAAATCAGCCCGCCCCGAAAGGGTGATCAACCGAATGATTTTTTTAAAACCAAGTTCAAACAGCCAAGCGAGTACGACCCTGCGCACGACGTGCTCTGATAATTGCACGGCCTCCGCGAGTCTTCATTCGCACGAGAAAACCATGAGTGCGCTTTCGTTTGGTAACCGATGGTTGATAAGTACGTTTCATGGCATTTTCCTAGACTTCACTAATGAACCCATGATTACACCTCAAAACATAGGGTTATGTCAAGAAAAAAATATCCACATGCACCCTTATCTAACGGTGAATAACTTCGTTTGGACTGGGGTAGAATGTAGGGTAAACAATCGTTTTCACCCTACCCACCTGCTCGTAAGGTACCCCCATACTGTGTCTATTTCCCCGGCTTCAGAACGATGGCAACAAACTCTGCTGAATCTTCAAGCAGAATACACAGAATCCCAATTTAACACTTGGATAAAACCTCTCTCAGAGGTAATCGAAAATAACCAGGTTATCCTGATTGCCCCCAATCGCTTCATCCTGCAGTGGGTCAAGGAACGTTATTTTCAACGTATCGACGAACTGGCTCGAGAGCAAGGCTTAGACTCCGTGATTTTGCAACAGAAGGAGAATAGCACGATTCTCCCTGAGAATACTTCACCTCCTCCCGACACACATTCACAAGACACGCTGGCTAGAACAGTACTTCAACCCAATCCAGCAGAACGCTCTCAACTCAATCGAACCTTCAACTTTGATAATTTTGTCAGTGGAAAAGCTAACCAGTTGGCTCGTGCTGCAGCGCTTCAGGTCGCAGAAAATCCAGGTAAAGCCTATAACCCCCTCTTCGTTTATGGAGGCGTAGGTCTTGGAAAAACGCACTTAATTCAAGCGATTGGGAATAATATTCTGGAACGGAATCCACAAGCCAAGGTTCGATATATCCATTCAGAAAAGTATGTCTCTGATGTGGTCCGTGCCTATCAACATAAATCCTTTGACAGTTTCAAACAGTATTACCACACCCTGGATCTGTTGATGATTGACGATATCCAGTTCTTTGGGAACAAAACTCGAACACAAGAAGAATTTTTCTTCGCATTCAATGCATTAGTTGAATCACACCGACAAATAATCATCACTTGCGACAGTTTTCCAAAAGAAATATCGGGCATGGAACCTCGGCTCATTTCGCGTTTTGGCTGGGGGCTGACTGTTGCCATAGAACCGCCTGAACTGGAGATGAGGGTAGCCATTCTGATCAGTAAAGCACAAAAGGAATCCATCATCCTTGAGGAATCCGTCGCTTTTTTCATCGCCAAGCACATTCGCTCAAATGTACGAGAACTGGAAGGAGCCTTGAAACGCGTGGTCGCCTATGCACGTTTTCGGAATGAATCCATCAGCGTCATTTCTGCACGAGAAGCCCTAAAAGATGTTTTGGCACTGCAACATCGGCAAATTTCCATTGAAAACATTCAAAAAACCGTTGCAGACTACTACAAGATCAAAGTCAGTGACATGTTTTCTAAAAAACGCACCCGTAATCTTGCACGACCTCGACAAATGGCGATGGCCCTGGCCAAGGAAATTACCAGTCTCAGTCTGCCTGACATCGGCGAGTCCTTTGGAGGACGAGACCACACCACAGTGCTCCATGCCTGTAGAAAAATCCAGGAACTCTGCGGCAGCGATCAAACAACCCAACGAGATTTCGAAGCTTTGAACAGTATTCTTAATGGATAACCCGGAATAAGTACGGTATAACCCAGGGAAAAACTGAGGGTAATTTGTGGATAACTTATTTTTTTCTTGAATTTCTTGAGTTATCCACAAAGCAATTCAATAAAAAAATGGTTTATCAACATCCTTTGAAACACTTCATCTATATGTTTTTTATTGTTATTAGTGAGTTTTCCCGATATTTTGCCTACTCTTATCATTAACTATTAAAGAGAGATATATGACAACTATAGTAATAGTAAGAGAAAACCTTCTTACGATTTTGCAACCCTTGCTCAGCATTGTTGAGCGACGCCAAACCATGGCAATTTTGAATAATGTCCTGATGGATACCTTCGAGAACCAATTACAGGTTCATGGAACCGATTTGGAAATTCAGGTGAAAACCCGTTCTCCTGCGGAACAGATCAGTGAACCCGGTTCTATTCTGGTTTCTGCTCGAAAACTGCATGACATCGTGCGCAGTCTTCCTGAAAACAGTCTTCTGACGCTGGATCAACGTGCGGGTAAAATGGTGATTCGCTCAGGGAAAAGTCGGTTCAACCTGTTAACTCAGGAGGGAGTGGTTTTTCCCAGCATGGCTCGTGCACAGGATGAAGGAAAACGCATTATCCTGACCCAAAAACTCCTCAAAAGCCTTCTGGAACGAGTACAATATGCCGTGGCTCAGCAGGATGTTCGTTTTTATTTGAATGGAACTTATCTGGCTATTGAGGATAACCAGGTCACTGCGGTAGCTACTGATGGTCATCGAATGGCTTACACAACCCATCAGATGGATCAGTCCTTTGACAAAGTTGAAGCCATCCTGCCACGGAGGTCAGTCAGTGAATTGATCAAGTTGTTGCAACCCAATGATGAACCTGTAGAGTTGATTTTTCATTCCACTCAGGTGGAATTCAGGTTTTCTCAAACCGAATTTCTTACCAAAGTCATTGAAGGAAAGTATCCTGATTATCAAAGGGTTATACCGACGACGCACTATCGGCATTTCACCATTTCTCGACTTTCCTTGTTGCAGGGCTTGCAACGTGCTTCCATTCTGTCCAACGACAAGGTGCGGGGGGTACGGTTCCTGCTCACTCAGGGAAATTTGGCCATCATTTGTTCCAACAGTGAACAGGAAGAGGCCCATGAAGAACTTGAAGTGGAATATTCCCAGGAGCCTTTGGATATAGGTTTTAATATCAATTACTTATTGGAAGTACTCCAACATTTGAGCGTGGATCAGGTAACCTGCTCTTTCGGAGAAACGGGAAGCAGTATGTTGATCACACTTCCTTCTGCAGAACTCCAGTTTAAATATGTTGTTATGCCCATGAGAATTTGAACCTTTTCAATTTTTCGACCTACGACTGCAGGAAAATATACGTGGAACAGAATACTCAGGAAAAAAATCAATACACTTCTGAAAATATCAAGGTGCTCAAGGGGTTAGAGGCCGTTCGCAAACGTCCTGGAATGTATATCGGGGATACGAGCGACGGAACCGGTCTTCACCATATGGTATTTGAAGTTTTGGATAATGCCATCGATGAGGCATTGGCCGGTCATTGTGACGAAATCCAGGTGATCATTCACATGGACAATTCCATTACGGTCACAGATAACGGGCGGGGGATTCCCACAGATATTCATCCTGAAGAAGGGCGTTCCGCGGCTGAGGTCATCATGACGGTGCTGCATGCCGGTGGAAAGTTCGACAGCAACAGTTACAAAATCTCTGGCGGTTTGCACGGAGTGGGTGTATCGGTTGTCAATGCGTTATCCACCTGGTTGAAATTGACCATTTTTCGAGATGGAAAACGCCATTTCATGGAATTTAGGGGAGGTGATCCGGTGTCTCCTCTAGCGACGGTGGGTGACTCCCCGAAACGTGGAACAGAGATTCACTTTCTTCCCAGCCCGCTGACTTTTGGGGTCATAGAATTTCATTACGACATATTGGCGCGCCGTTTGCGCGAACTTTCGTTCCTCAATAACGGAGTCTCCATTTTTTTGAAGGATCTGCGCCATGGTCAAGAAGAAAACTTCTCCTTCAGCGGCGGCGTAAGGGGTTTTGTCGAGTATCTGAATCGTACCCGAACTGTGCTTCATCCCACCGTATTCCATTCAGTGGGTGAAAAAGAAGGCATCAGCGTGGAAGTGGCCATGCAATGGAATGAATCCTATCAGGAAAATGTACTCTGTTTTACCAACAACATTCCTCAGAGAGATGGTGGGACCCATTTGACCGCACTGCGGGCGGCTATGACCCGCACCCTCAATCAGTTCATCGAGGAGAACGAACTGGCACGCAAGGCCAAGGTGGAAACCACAGGCGATGATATGCGCGAAGGGCTGACCTGTGTCTTGTCCGTCAAGGTACCTGATCCAAAATTTTCGTCTCAAACCAAGGAAAAACTGGTTTCTTCGGAAGTGCGCCCTGCAGTTGAAGAGGTAGTGTCGGAGCAAATGCGTAGTTTTCTTCTTGAAAAACCAGCAGAAGCACGCATTATTGTGGGAAAGATCATCGATGCTGCGCGCGCTCGGGAAGCCGCTCGAAAAGCCAGGGAATTGACACGGCGCAAGGGAGCACTGGACGGTCTTGGACTGCCTGGGAAACTTGCGGATTGCCAGGAAAAGGACCCGGCACAATGTGAAATTTACCTGGTGGAAGGGGACTCTGCCGGGGGCTCTGCCAAACAGGGAAGAGATCGACGTTTTCAGGCCATTCTTCCCCTCAAGGGAAAAATTTTGAATGTGGAGCGGGCACGCTTCGACAAATTGGTGTCCTCTCAGGAAATTGTGACGTTGATCACTGCGTTGGGAACAGGAATCGGAAAAGACGAATATTCTCCTGAAAAAGTGCGCTATCACCGCATCATCATCATGACCGATGCGGACGTGGATGGATCCCACATTCGTACCCTGCTGCTGACTTTTTTCTATCGTCAGATGCGCGAGTTGGTGGAACGCGGGCATATTTACATTGCCCAGCCGCCGTTGTACAAGGTCAAACAGGGAAAAACGGAACAATATTTGAAAGATGACCATGAATTGAATCAATACCTCCTTGGATTGGCTCTGCAAGGCTCTGAGATCCGTTCTGGCGAATGCGTGGTCAGTACCGAAGCATTGGGTAGCATCGCACGGGAATACCTTCTGGCGGAGGCTGTCATCCGGCGTCTTGGGCGGGTCATTCCCAAGGAGGTTCTGGAAGCCCTTCTCGAGGTTCCTGAAGTGACGTTGGAAACGGAGCAGGAAGCAGAAGGTGTCGCCCAACGCCTGAACGATATCCTCTCGGTGCGTCAGGAAGGAGAAAGTCATGGGGCGATCACGCTCCAGCACGAGGTGGACGATCTAACGGGTAATTTCCGTCTACGTATCTTGAAGACAGATCACGGAGTCGTTCATGCATCCTTCATGGATTCCGAGTTTCTGACTTCCGGAGATTATGAAAGAATCAAAGCGGTGGCTCATCTGTTTCAAGGATTGGTCAAAGCGGGTGCGATGGTTCGGCGTGGGGAAAAAGGAATGGCCATCAAAAGTTTTCCGGAAGCCCTTCGCTGGCTTTTGGATGAAGCCCGGCGAGGAATTTCCTTGCAACGCTACAAAGGGCTGGGCGAGATGAACCCGGACCAGTTATGGGAAACCACGATGAATCCGGAATCCCGCCGCTTGCTCCGGGTTCAGATCGAGGATGCCATTCGAGCCGATGAAATCTTTACCACTCTCATGGGAGATGAGGTGGAACCGCGCCGACAATTTATCGAAAATAATGCGCTGGGAGTTACCAATATCGATATTTGAGGGGTCAACCCAAGGATTTCAGCCAACTTCTTGCCCGGTCCAGAAAATACCTCGGACTGGGTGAGGGTTCAGGAAGGCGCGGTGTGATGGCGGGTAACCCACGACGCAAAAAATGACGGTCAAAAGTGGATTGGGTCACTCCCCATTTTTTGAGAAACTGTCTGCGCCCATCGTTTTTTTTGACTTTTCCCGTTGAGCGGGACATGAAGTGATATACCCGGGCGGTTCCGACTCCAAGGAAGATACGGCAACCGGCTTGCCACATTTTCATGGAAAAATCATTATCGCTGCTCATTCCAGGGGAAAATTCCAGGCTATATCCCCCTACTTTTTTCCACCAATTTCGATGAACAACCGTTGGAGGCCACGTTGCCCCGTACCAATCCGGAATCACGAGTTGGGGAAGATCCCGAATAAGATCCTGAGCGCGAAAGGATTCCGGATCTCGACCGTAATCTGCCACGATGGCACAGGCATTACCGGAAGCCACCGGTTCGATCATGGTCCCGGAAATCATGAAGGCCTCGGTATTCAGTGACTGAATGCGGTTTTGAAGTTCCACATCCCACTGGGGCAGACAAACCATATCATCGTTCAGGTAGACCAGATAGGGATAGTTTGCCAATTCCGCAATCTGGTTGATGGCCTGACAAATTCCGATGTTTTCTGTGGAATGGGTATGAGCAATGCCCTGCTCTTGAACCCATTCCAAGGTTCCATCCCTGCCCTCGTTGATATGCAGGATCACCTCATAGGGAAACCGGGTGTATTTTTCCAGATAAGACAGGCACTGTTTCAATAATGCCAGATTGTTCCATGTGGGAATGAGCACCGACCACATGAAAACTACACCGGGGTTTTACGGGGAGAGGATTTACGCATGCGAGTTCCACGGGGGTTCCCGGGTCCCTGGGATGAGGGAGAAGAAGAACGTGGTTTTTTGTTGCCAGGTGCAACTTTGCTCGGTCGTGGAGTGGCTTTTGAGGGAATAGTCAGAACATTCCCATTGACGGGGGGGGGTTCTGGTTTGTCCGGGGCGTTGGCCAATTTGGCCGCAATCAGATCCAGAGCATCATCCAGGGTCAATTGATCCACCGCCATATCTGCTGGAACGGTCACGTTCAGTTTTCCATGTTTGACGTAGGGGCCATATTTTCCCGTGAAGAGTTCAATGGGTTGATGATCCTTGGGATGTTCGCCTAGAGTGCGCAATAATCCTCCAGAAGTAGCAGCCCGGGCCGGAGATTTTGGTTCGGCCAATATAGCAGTGGCACGTTCCAGAGTAATCTCGAATAGTGAATCGGTTTTCGGGATGGAACGAAAATCTGTATCATTCTGAATGTAAGGACCAAAACGGCCTATATTGACGATCACGGGTTTCTCGGTGACGGGATGAATGCCCAGGGTACGAGGTAATTGAATGAGTTTTAGCGCAATGTCCGGGGTGACCTGAGCAGGCAGTAAACCTTTGGGAAGTGAAACCCGTTTGGGTTTTTTCCCTGCTTCTCCAGATTCTCCCAATTGTACGTAGGGTCCATAAGGACCATTCATCAGCAAGATGGGTCGTTGGGACTCTGGATCCATGCCTACGGAAGTCGGTGCCTCAAGGGAAGGGGTTCCTTCACGATTTCGAGTGAAATCGCAGTCGGGATAGCCACTACAGCCCACAAACTTTCCTCGTTTTCCTAGACGTACGGTGAGCGGTTTGCCACATTTCGGACAAACTTCCTCCAAGAGTTCCTGCGTGATTTCTGCCCGGGATACGGAAGATTTTTCTTCCAATTGAGCAGAAAAATCTTTCCAGAATTGATCCAGTACAGGAATCCAATCCAACTGTCCTTCAGAGATTTGATCCAGTTGATCCTCGAGACGGGCCGTGAAATCATAGTCCACATAGCGCGCAAAATGTTCGGTCAGAAAGCGATTGACCACTTCTCCCACGTCCGTGGGCATGAAACGCTTTTTATCGAGGGTGACATATTCGCGCTGGATCAAGGTGCTGATGATGCTGGCGTAGGTGGAAGGACGGCCAATCCCGAATTCCTCCAACGCTTTGACCAAACTGGCTTCTGTGTACCGTGGGGGGGGTTGGGTGTGATGCTGTTCTCCCCATAAGCGTTCCACGGGCAGCATTTCTCCTTCCTCGAGGGGGGGAAGACGACGATCGGTTTCATCGCCTTCTGTGTGTGCAGCGGGAGCTTCATCCACATCTTCACGATAAACCACGATGAATCCGGCAAAGGTCATGGTTTGCCCCGTGGCTCGAAACAGGGCCTGAGTGCCGACGGAAATATCCACACTGACCGTATCGAACTGAGCGGAGGTCATCTGACTGGCCACCGTGCGTTTCCAGATCATTTCATAGAGACGGAATTGATCGGGCGCAAGATATTCGCGCAGGCTTTCCGGAGTGCGTGCGATGGAGGTGGGGCGAATGGCCTCATGGGCCTCTTGGGCATTTTTGCTTTTGTTGGCGTAGAAAACCGGTTTCCCAGGCAAAAATTCCGCCGCAAAATTTGTTTGGATGTGGTTTCGAATATCTGTGAGTGCTTCCTGGGAAAGTTGTACCGAATCGGTTCTCATGTAAGAGATCAAACCAACGGCCCCGCTCCCGATATCAATCCCTTCGTACAGTTGCTGTGCCATTTTCATGGTGCGGTCGGTGGTGAAGCCCAACTTGCGCACTGATTCCTGTTGCAGGGTCGAGGTAGTGAAAGGGGCGGCCGGATGACGTTGTCGTTGTTTCCGCTCCACAGTGCGGACCTGAGCTGGCTGATCTTTTAAAGATTCCAGCCAGGAAAGTTGCTGGTCTTCAGAGGTGATGCTGAGCGTCTGCAATTTTTCTCCCGCCCATTGCACCAGACGTGCCTGAAATGGCTGCGCTTCTTTGCGGCTTTCCAGATGAAGGGTCCAGTATTCTTCCTGACGAAAGGCGGTGATTTGTTGCTCGCGTTCCACGATCAGGCGTAGAGCTGGACTTTGTACCCGTCCTGCCGACAATCCACGGCGAATTTTTTTCCACAATAAGGGAGAAAGGTTGAAGCCTACCAGGTAGTCCAGAGCGCGGCGGGCTTGCTGTGCATTAACCAGAGGCAGTGACAGGGCGCGAGGATGAGCCACCGCTTCCTGAATGGCCTTTTGAGTGATTTCATAAAAGACGACCCGTTCGAAAGGTTTTCCTTCCAACTGAGGCTGAAGAATTTCCACCAGATGCCAGGCAATGGCTTCTCCTTCGCGATCCGGGTCAGTGGCCAGGAAAATATGATCTGCCGACTTGACTGCCCGAAGAATGGCATCCACATGTTTTTTATTTCGTTCAACCAACTGATATTTCATGTAAAAATTATTATTTGGATCCACCGCGCCGGACTTTGGGATGAGGTCACGCACATGGCCATAGGAGGCGAGGATTTCAAAATCCGGACCCAGATATTTTTTCAGGGTCTTGGCTTTGGAGGGAGATTCAACAATTAGTAGTTTTTTTGACACAGTCAATCACTCAATGGACCAGGGAATCCTGGAAATAAATCAATTCTTCGATCAGTAGCGCATCCCAGGGACGACCCTGGCGCCAGAGGACCATCAATGCCATCAGTTTGAGGCGATCCAGGTCGGGCTCATCTTCGTCCAGATCCAGTGCCATCAATCCTCCCAATATCAGTTCACGTTGGGCCGCCGACAATACCTTGGCGTTTTCCAGAAAGGCAAGAAAATCCCAGCCTTCCTGTCCCAAACGCTCCAATTCGTGTTCTACCAAAAAACGTTGGGCGGGGGTTGACTGCCACTCTGTGCCGACGGAGGAGGAAGTCAGACTGGAAGGAAGAACCTCGCCATTCTGCCCCAGACTATCCAGCCAAGCCAAGGTTCCACTCACAGCCCCTTCTTCAAAACCAGCCGCATAAAGCCGGTTGACGAGCACAGAATGAGCCGGATAAATGCCGCTACCAAAGAAATTTTCATAAACAAATATCAGGATGTCCACCATAAACGGTGCCCTCGCGTATAAACGCCCATCATCGGGTCGGTCAAGGAAAGCCTGGAGGGGAGTGAACCAGGCGCTGAACCCGTCCTCCAGAAATCCAAGCCACATGGCCTGCCAATTCAAGTGAGGTTAGCATGAGCGCTACTTGACTCACCGTCAAGTTGGACTGTTTTGCCAACCGGTCGAGAGTCATCGGTAACTCCCCCATATTCTGCCACAAGCGCAGACATTCTACCGAGGGAAAGGTTGGATGAGTGGATTCCAGTGGAAAATTTTCTTGAGGGGACGCAGGATTTTCACCGGTTTTGCCATTGGGTTCCGGTAGTTCGTTCAGGATGTCAGCGATATTTTCCACCAATTTGGCCCCTTCTCGAATCAGTTGGTGACACCCCCGCGAGAGTGGATTATGAATGGAGCCAGGGATGGCAAAGACTTCTTTTCCTTGGTCCAGAGCCAACTGGGCGGTAATGAGGGAACCGCTGTCCAGAGTGGCTTCCACCACCAGGCACCCCAGGGATAAATGGGCAATCAGACGATTACGATGGGGAAAGTGCCAGGGACGGGCTGGGGTTCCGAAGTCAAATTCACTCAAGATCAACCCCTGTTTGGCAATTTGTTGCGCCAGTGCCTGATTGTCAGAGGGATAGAGACGGTCTATGCCGGTCGCCATTACAGCCACAGTTTGGCCGTTTCCTTCCATTGCTCCCCTGTGAGCAGCGGCGTCGATGCCGATCGCCAAGCCGCTGATGATGGTCAAGCCCTCTTGAGACAGGGCACGAGCGAAGGCAGTGGCATTCAAGATTCCTTGAGTACTGGCACGGCGGCTTCCAACGATGGCCAGCATGGGGCGTTGAAGCAGAGACAGATGTCCGGTCAGATAGAGATGGACAGGTGCGGAATTGATTTCCTTCAGAGGTGCGGGAAAATCGCGATCCTCTGGTCGGAGATAATGATGATGTTCCTGGCTCAGCCAGAACTTCAGAGTGTCTGATGGGACGTCAGGGAGTGGAACCATGGCAAGAGGGCACCATTGAGAGCAGATGCCCGTTATAATAAGACGTTACAAAATTTTAAACTGATCTTATACTCACCTTTCATGGCCCTTCTCCCCATTCTTCGTTATCCGGATACCCGTTTATACAAAAAAGCCAAACCTGTGCGTGAGGTCGACGAATATATACGTTGTTTGGTACAGGACATGATTGAAACCATGAAGGCTGCCGTGGGTATCGGTTTGGCGGCCACACAAGTGGATGTCCACTTGCGTGTCATCGTGCTGGATATTTCCAAGGAACAAAATAATCCCGAAGTGTTCATCAATCCTCGTCTGATCCAGCAGAAGGGACAGCGCGAACACGAGGAAGGGTGCCTGTCCGTGCCGGGTATTTATGACAAGGTGACTCGAGCGGACCGCGTGGTCGTGGAAGCATGGGATCTGGAAGGAAAAACTTTTGCGTTGGAAGCGGAAGGCCTGATGGCCACCTGTCTGCAGCACGAGATGGACCATCTGGAGGGAAAGGTTTTTGTGGATTATCTGTCACTGCTCAAGCAGAATCGGATCAAGGCAAAATTGCGTAAACGTCTTCGAGAAACGCTCTGATGCGCCTCATATTTGCCGGAACTCCTGATTTTTCCGCCACTTCCCTGGAGGCGCTCTTATCTTCCGATCATCAGGTACTGGCGGTGTTGACTCAACCGGATCGACCCGCCGGACGGGGACAGAAGGTACAGGAAAGTCCAGTCAAACAGTGTGCCAGAGCCGCCCAACTGCCTGTGTTGCAACCGTATTCCCTGAAAGATCCGGAGCTCGTGACCGGTTTGGCGAAATGGCCGTCCGAAGTATGGGTGGTGGTGGCCTACGGCATGATACTCCCCCCTGCCCTGCTCACTTTGGCGCCTTTTGGTGCCATCAATGTTCATGCCTCCCTCTTGCCCCGTTGGCGAGGGGCCGCCCCCATTCAGCGCGCGTTGCTGGCGGGAGATCGGGAAACAGGGATCAGCCTCATGCAGATGGAGACGGGGTTGGATACAGGTCCCGTCCTTTTGCAGCATTCCTGCCCCATTGAGAGTCGGGAAACAGGCCAGTCTCTTCATGATCGATTGGCGAAGTTGGGAGCCAAAACATTGATCGAGGGGCTGGATCAACTGGACTATCTGCAGCGTCATGCCCAACCTCAGCCTATCTTTGGGGTGACTTATGCCGATAAGATTCGCAAGGAAGAGGCAGAAATTCACTGGGAGTCTTCGGCTACGGAAATTGACAGAAAAATTCGCACATTCGTTACAGGCCCCGTGGCAAGAACCTGGTCTGGCAAGGAAATGTTGCGTCTGTGGGAAGCTGAAATCGAAGAAAAGCCGCTTTCCTTTCAGCATGATCAGCCCGGTACCCTGTGTCACCTCGATCACGGGGGCATCAAGGTGGTTTGTGGAGAAGGTCTGTTGCGGGTGACACGTCTGCAACGAGCCGGAGGGAAGATTTTATCCGTACAGGAATTCTTGCGCGGCAATGCCATGAAAGTCGGTGAGAAATGGGGTAAAGCATGATTGAAATACAACGACTTTCCATTTTTGCCTTGAGCCAGGT